>ERZ777003.651-NODE-651-length-65013-cov-28.622895_pt1 | contig 65013 bp, 65 predicted proteins | sample MGYA00374956_ERZ777003 | MGnify/ENA primary metagenome ERZ777003 (study PRJEB29302, sample SAMN06268252) | bioreactor metagenome | isolation source: Joint BioEnergy Institute, California, USA | place: USA:Joint BioEnergy Institute, California, USA | collected...
CGCCGCCGGCGGCGCGCAGGTCATCGGCATCGACGCCAGCCCGGCCATGGTGGCGGCCGCACGGGCACGCGGCGTCACGGCGTGCGTGGCCGACGCGCGGACGCTGCCGTTCGATGCCGCGTTCGACGCGGTCCTCTCGAACGCGGTCCTGCACTGGATCAGGGAAGCAGACGACGTGCTCGTGTCGGTGCGACGGGTGCTGCGGCCGGGCGGTCGGTTCGTCGGCGAGTTCGGCGGCCATGGCAATGTCGCGGCGATAGTGACGGCGCTGACGGCCGTCCTTGCCCGCCGCGGGATCGACGCGGCGGCCGTGAACCCATGGTTCTGCCCGACGCCGGACGACTATGCGGCGCGCCTCGAACGCGCCGGATTCCGCGTCCGTGAGATCGCGCTCATTCCGCGCCCGACGCCGCTGCCGACCGGCATGCGCGGCTGGCTCGAGACGTTCGCCGGGCGCTTCTTCGACGCGCTCCCGCCGGCCGACCGCGCTAAAACGATGGACGAAACGATTGCCCTGCTGCGCCCGGCGCTCTGCGACGCCCACGGACGATGGACGGCGGACTATGTGCGGCTGAGGTTTGCCGCCGTCCTGGACGCGTGAGCGGCGGGGCGGGCGCCCGCGGATTGGTCGCGGCGGCACCGGCGCCCGTGCCTTCCATTCAATCGATTACGACGTGACAGGAAAGGTCACGCCGGCGTCGGAGCGGGACATCGGCACGTCCCGCTACCGGGCCTCTGCCGTATCGCTGCGCAGCAGGCTGAAGAACTCGCGCCAGGGCCCGACGCGCTGGCCCGACCAGCGCGTGAGCACACGTGCGATCTGCGCGAGGTGTCCGTGGTCGTGCGTGACCCAGGTCGACAGCAGCTGCTCGAGCGTCACGATGCCGAGCTGCGGGTGCTGCGCCGTGCGCGACAGCTGCTCGGGACGGACGTCGAGCGCGTCGAGCGCGTCCAGGCTTTCGCGCCGCAGGCGGGCGAACTCGTCGAGGAGCGCCGGCACCGTCCAGCCCGCATAGCGCTTCGCGCCCGCCTCACGGTCGAACGGCGTGAAGCGCCGCTCCGGCGCGTCGGACAGGATCACGCGCACGCGGGGAATCCAGTTCTCGCGTTCACCTTCATTGAGGTGGCAGAGGATCTCGGTCAGCGTCCAGCAGCCGGGCGCCTCCCGGAACACGAAGGCCTCGTCGGGCAGTTCCGCCACAAGGTGCGAAAGGGTGACGGGCGTCACGGCCAGACGCCGCCGCAGTACGGCAATGTCGAGCGGGATCATGCGTCCTCCGCCGATCACAATGCCAGAGACGCACGCGTGTGAACAGGTACAGATCCGGACGCGGCCAGGTACAGCAGATGACCCTACACCCGGTACCGCTGCGCGACGACGAAGCTGGCGTGGTCGCGGAAGCCCATCGACTCGTACAGGCGCGCGGCGGCACCGTTCGACGATGAGACGAGCAGCGAGGCCCGCACGAATGTGCGGCTCGCCTCGGCCAGCGCGTCGGTGACCGTCGCGCGCGCCAGCCCCTTCCGGCGGATCGATGGATCGACGGCCAGCTGCGACAGGTGAACGGTCCCGGTCCCGAGATCGGACAGCATCGCGCCGGCCAGCAGCCGGCGTCCGGCCACGCCGCCCGCCACGACCCGGCTCAGGTGCGGCAGGAACTCGCCGCACCCGTTGCCGTCGATGAGCGAGTCGACGTAAGCGCGCCACTGTGCCAGCGTGCCGTCGGGCGCAAACGCACGGACGCCCGGCGCGTCGCGGTACGCCCGTTCGCACAGCAGCGCCATGGCGTGCCGTCGTCCGTTCCACGGCTGGACAATGGCGGCGGGCACCTGCTGCCGGTCGGCATCGGTCAACGGTTTGACGAGGTAGCGGTAGGCCTCCACCCGGAAGCCCCGCGATGTCAGGGTGTCGGGCAGGCGGGGCGCGGCGGCATCGCGGACGCACACGATGACGGATCGGCAGTCGCGAACCTGCGGCGCCGCCAGGATGCCGTCGACGAGCACCGCCGTCGTCTCGGCGTCGGCTGCCGCTATCGCCATCACCTGCAGGTGGCCTTCGAGAGCAAGGTAGGCGGTCCAGCCGAGCGGGCGGCCGACCGGATCGCGCGCAAGGAGGCCGGGCAGCTGCCCCGTCCGGCGCGCGGGATCGACAACGGCCCATGGTCCCGACACATCCCAGCCGAGCTCGTCGAGATAGGCCCGCATCTCGCGCTCGACCAGCGTCCTGACCGTCGCCGCATCGCTGCCGGCCCAGTTCTCGGTGCGCACCCTTGCGTCCATCGTCCGTGCGCCGCACCCGGGGCGGCCGTGTCTATTCGCTGGTGCCGACCCGCGCGCGCAGCCGCGCCACGAGCGCCGGAAGTTCGGCGGGGTCGGCTGCGGCGGCGGCGTTTGCTGCGCGAATCTGATCGTACACCTCGCGGCGATGGACGGGAACGTCGGGCGCGGCGCTCACCCCGATGCGGACGCTGTCGCGCCCCACGCGGAGCACCTTCACCTCGATTCCATCGCCGATGACGATGGCCTCGTCGACCCTGCGCGTAAAGACGAGCATCGCTTCAGACCATCGGCAGCGGGTGGTCTACCCGATAGGGGCTTTCGACGGCCACGATCTGAATACCGCACATCGCCCCGGGGTTGATGACGACCGGGGCGCGCAGGTTGGCCGTGAAGCTGCCGTCCTCGCGCGCTGCGATGATCGCGAGCCACAGGAGCGGCTCGTCGCCGGCCGCCTTGAGCCGCGCCAGATCGACGCGGTCGAGCGTGGTCGGATAGGCCGGATCGACGAGGCGCGGATCGATTGTGACGAACGACGGACCATCGGCCCCGACGCCGCGCAGGATCGTGAACGGCGCCATCTCGGACGACGCCACGACGACGAACGCGCGCTGCGACTCGAAGCCGGGGAGCCCTTCGGCGAAAGTGACGATACCGTCGACGGGCAGCGAATCGCTCATCGCAGGTAATCCAGCAGCGACTGCCGTTCGGCCGTACTCACGGCAGCCAGCGCGGCACGGTAGGCCGTATCGGCCTGGCTCATGCGGGTGGCCGCCTCGACCAGGTCGGCATCCTCGAGGCTCGCCCGGCGCGTTTCGGCCGCGCGCTTCATCGAGGCAAGGCGGAAGGTCGCCTCGTCGATGCTCTGCTCGTCGGCGCCGAGCGCGCCGATGGCGCGCTGCGTCCGGGCGAACGCGCGCTCGACGGCGGCCATGCCCGCCTCGATGCCGTCGCTGTCGCCGGTCTCGACGGCCGCGGCAAGTTCGTCGAGCACCGTGAACAGGTCGGTCGGGTCGCTGCCCTGCGCGATCTGCCGGCCGTCGAACGTGATCGACACCTGGCGGCCGCGATCGACGTCGACACGCACGACGTCGCTGTTGCCCTGGTAGGTCCAGACGCCGCCGACGTTCGCGTACGGCGCCTGGTCGACGCGCGTGCCGCCGAACAGGTAGGTCCCGCGGTAGCGCGTGTTGAAGTCAGCCAGGACGGCGTCGCGAAGACTGCGGATGCGCTCGGCGGCCGCCGAGCGGGCCGAGTCCTGCACGTGGTCACCGCGCGCGCTGAGCGCCGCCACCTGCACCGATGTGAGCTTGTCGGAGATGCCGTTGAGCACGTGGTCGGCCAGCGCGAGCTGCGCCGACGCGGCCTCGTTCGTCTTCGTATAGGCGTCGATGGCGCCAATCGAGGCCCGCTCGCCGATCGCGTTCTGCACGGCGAGCGGATCGTCGCCTGCGCCCGACACGCGCTTGCCGCTCGACAGCTGCTGCTGTGCGCGCGCCAGCTGGGCATGGGCCGTCTCGACCGCCGACAGCCCGTCGCGGAGGACGTCGTAGATGATTCTCATCGCCGCACCATGTTCATCAGAATGTCGAGCGTGTCCACGATCGCGGTGAAGAAGCGGGCGTTCGCCTCGTACGACCGCTGGTAGCGCATCAGGTTCGCGGCCTCCTCGTCGAGCGAGACCGCCGAGTGCTGATCGCGCAGCCGCTCGAGCTGCCGGACGATCTGCTCGCGCGTCTCCCGCGAGGATTCCGCCGTGCGCACGTCCGACCCGACGTGGTAGACGAGTCCGGCCCAGGCCTGCGTCGCGGTGGCCGCGCCGCCGTTGATCACCTTCTCGTCGCGCAGCGCGGCAATCGCGCGCGCCACCTCGTTGTCGCCCGGTGCCGGCGATCCGGCCGCAGCGAGCAGCCGGGGATCGGCAGCAATGGCCGCCGACACCTCGAGGGCCGCCGCCGCGCCTTCAACCGTCGCGGGCATCGTGAAGAACGGACCACCGGGGTTGCCGTCGAGATCGAACCCGGCAGCGTGGCGCGCGTTGACCGCCGCGGCCAGATCCCAGGCGAGGCGGTCGAGGCGTGCCTCGTAGCCCGGCAGCAGGTCGTCGCGCAGCCGCAGCAATCCGCCCAGCCGGCCGCTGCCGATCTGCCCGGTGACGTCGTGGTCGGCAATCGTCAGCGACACGAACCCGTTCGGCGGCTCGGCGGCCATGTCCATCGTGTAGGCGTTGGCGCCAACCACCAGGGCATGCCCCGATCCCAGCGTGACGTCGACCGCCCCGTCGCCGCGATCGACCACGGTGACACCGGCCAGACCGGCCATCCGCTTCAGAAGCACGGCACGCTCGTCACGCAGCGACTCGGCATCATGACCGCCGCCGCTCAGCAGCCGGCCGTTGAGCCGCGCCACCGACTGCGCGAGATCGTTCAGTTCGGCGACGGCGTCCTGGATGGAGTGATCGGCCACGCGACGCTGCTCGGCCAGCCGCGCGGCAAAGGCGGCGAACTCGGTCGTCAGCGCCTGCGACTCGCGGACGGCCGTGTCGCGCGCGGTCATCGACGTGACGTCGGACGCCAGCTCCGAGAAGGCGTCGAAGAAGGCCGTGATGCGCGCGTCGAGCGAGCTGCCGGGCAGGCCGACGATCGACTCGACGGTCTCGAGCCCGTCGAGCAGCGCGGCATCGTACTGTTCGCCGCCGTGCTCGCGGGCGATGCGTCCCTCGATGTACACGTCACGCAGCGCGCGAATCTCGACGACCTCGACGCCGCGCCCCGCCTCACCCGGCTCGAGCGGGTGGCGCTCGGCCTGGGAAACGACACGACGCGCGTAGCCCGGCGTGTTGACGTTGGCAATGTTCTGCCCCGTCACGTCGAGCCCGATGCGCGCCGCCGTCAGGCCCGATTGCGCGATCGAGAGGCTGTCGAAAAGTCCGGCCACGTCACACCTTCGAGGCGAGCGTCGATGGCGGCACCAGCGCGGGCGCCTGCAGGCCGCGGCGGCCGTAGGCCGGCGGTGCCATCAGGCTCAGCAGTTCAGCGGACACCGCGCCCAGCGCGCGGCAGCGATCGAGGCGGAGGCGGATGTCGTCGAGACGGTGGCGGGCATCGGAGCGCGCCGCCAGCGCGGGCAGATCCTCGGCGCGCAGCCGCGTCGCGGCTTCGGCCAGCGGCTCGCCGGCCGCAAGGACGGCCTCGGCGCGCCCCGACTCGAGCGCGGCGGCGAAGCCGTCGAGGGCATCTACGAGAGCGACGAAGACATCAGGTGCCTGGGTCACGGGTTTCGAGGAGCGAATCGATGATGCGGTCGGCCAGCGCCTCGGGATCCGAGCCGAGCTCGCCCGTCGCCAGCAGTTGACGCGCACGGTCGACCGCATGCGGACGCACGTCGCCCGACAGCGCCGCGGCGCGCACGGCCTCGTCGGCCAGCCGAAGCGCCCCCGACAGGTTCACGGCGTCGCCGGGCGGCGGCACGGGCCGGCCCGACGGCGGCTTGCCGGCGGTCGGTCTGGTCGGCGGGACGTCGGGCACGCTCCGCGTCGATTCTGTCCGCGGATCGACCTTCATGACGCTTTCGCTCCCGAGCTTCCGGGGTCCGAAGTCCATCGCTGCGGGAGTAATCGGCCGTCGGCTTCAGGTCTTTAGACAAAGAACCGGTACGGAGGCCCCCGTACGGGCCGTCGATACCCGCCGGGACCATCGGGAACTCCACCTGGCGCTCAACGGGACGCATAGAGCCTCCCGATGCCGGCCGACGGATCGACCGGCCGACCGTGCTCGAGCACCTCGAAGTGCAGGTGCGGCCCGGTGACCCGGCCGGTTGCGCCCGACAGCCCGATCGTCTGCCCGTCGGCGACGCGTTCTCCTTCTTTCACGCGCAGCTCGGACAGGTGCGCGTACCTCGTCGACACACCGTTGCCGTGGTCGATGACCACCGTCAGCCCGTAGCCGCCCTGCTCGCCGGCAAACGTCACCTCGCCGGCGCGCGCCGCGGGGACGTCACGGCCTTCGGGCATGGCAATGTCGACGCCCGAGTGGAACTTCAGCCCGCCGGTCACCGGGTGCTCGCGCCAGCCGAACGCCGACGACAGGCGTCCCTCGAACAGCGCTGCACGCGGCGGCACCGCTGTCGCCACCGCCGCGGCCGCGTCGAACGCCGTCGTCTTCGTCGACGACGAAGTGCCCGGCAGTCCGGCGGCCGTTGTCAGCCCGATCGCAGCCGGCAGGTGCATCGCGGACGGCAGTCCTGCCGACGACGGCCAGCCCGGGAGCGCGCCGGGCCCCGGAGCGCCCGGCGCGTCAAGAGGCGCGTCACTTTCCGTCGCCTTCATGAGCGGTTCGAGCAGCGCGTCGCCGATGCCCAGACCACCGGCACGGCTCAGCGCCAGGCTGAGCTCGGTGTACAGCGCGTCGGCCAGCGGCCCGCTGCCGAATCCCGAGCTCTCTTCATCGCCGAAGACCGACGTCCGCATGGCCGAGAGCATCTGCGACAGCAGCACCGCCTCGAACTGCGCCGCGAGCAGACGGAGCGCCTCGGCGCGCCCGGTCGACGCCGACGACCCGCCCGGCGCCTCGACCGGCGTCGACGGCGTCAGCAGCTCGGGACGATTCATGCCATGCATCGCTCAGCCTCTTCCTCGTACCTCAGAGGATCACCAGATCGGCCTTGAGTGCGCCGGCCGCCTTCAGCGCCTGCATGATGGCGATGATGTCGCGCGGCGACGCGCCGAGCATGTTCAGTGCACCGGCCACCTCGTCGAGTGTCGTGCCCTCGCTGAGCGTGACGAGCCGCGCCGAGCTCTCGCGCACCTCGACATCGGTCTCGGGAACCACGACGGTCTGGCCGCCGGAGAACGGTGCCGGCTGGCTGACGTCGTATCGCGTGGTGATGCGGACCGACAGGTTCCCGTGCGCGACGGCGGCCGGGCCCAGCCGCACGTTGCCCCCGACCACGACCGTTCCCGTGCGCTCGTTGATCACGACACGCGCCGCGACGTCGGTTTCGATCGGCAGCGCCTCGAGCTGCGCCATCAGCGCGGGCACGGCACTGCGGTACTCGGCTGGCACGTTCAGCAGGACGCTGCCGGCGTCGAGCGCCTGCGCCGCGTCGGCCCCCAGAAACGTGTTGATGACGCGCGCCACCCGGGCCGCGGTGACGAAGTCGGGCTCGCGCAGCGCGAACGTCACGCGATCGACTACGGCTGCCTGCGGCGCCGGGGCCGACTGGACGATGGCGCCGTTCGGCACGCGTCCGACCGTGAGGTGGTTGACCTGCACGCGCGAACCGCCGGATCCACCGCCGAAGCCCCCGATCGACAGCGGCCCCTGCGCCAGCGCGACGACCTCACCGTCGGGCCCGCGCAGTGGCGTCGGCAGCAGCGTCCCGCCCTGCAGGCTCCGCGCATCGCCGATTGACGACGCCACGGCGTCGATGCGCGCACCGGTACGCTGGTACGGCGAGAGCTCGGCGGTCACCAGCACGGCGGCCACGTTCTCCACCTTCATCTGCTCGGCCGGAACGACGAGGCCGAAGCGCGCGAGCATGTTGGCCAGCGACTGCGCCGAGAAGAGCGTCTGCCGGCGATCACCGGTCTTGTTCAGGCCGACGACCAGGCCGTAGCCCATGAGCGGCATGGGACCGACGCCCTGCAGCGTGACCACGTCCTTCAGCCGCACCTCGTCGGCGCGCACCGCCGACGGCCACACGAGCGCTGCCATCACCATCAGCACGGTGAGGCGCGCCGCCAGCCGGATCGATCTGTGTCTCTGCATACGCAGCCTGCCCATCAACGGTCAGAAAATCTTGTTGAGCACACGGATCAGCCAGCCGGGCGTCAGGCTGTCGCGGATGAGGCCGGCGCTGAGCGATCGGATGCGCAGCTGCCCGACCTGCGTCGACAGGATCACGTTGCCCGGCTGAATGTCGGTCGTCCGCACCACGCCCGAGAGCACGACGAGACTGCGGTCGCCGTTGATGTCGACTTCGCGCACCCCTTCGACGACCAGATCGCCGTTGGGCAGCACTTCGGTCACGCGCGCGGTCAGCGTGGCGAACAGCTCCGTCGTGCGGCTGGTGCCGCCCGATCCCTTGAAGTCGGTCGCCGTCGACATCGGGAGAATGCGCGACAGCTCGCTGCCGATCCGTCCCGGAAACGACGCGCTCGCGCTGCCGTTCTTGCCGACGTTCGATCCGGCCGAGCCCGACGCGCTGAGCGTCTCGACGACGCGAATCGTGACGAGATCGTTGACGTGACGCGCGCGCAGGTCGCCCGTCAGGTCGGCCATCCAGAGCGGCCGGTTGCCGACGTCGGCGCGCGCCGATTCCAGGTACTGCGAGAACAGATCTTCGTAGTCGACGCCCTGCGCCGCGGCGGGCGTGACCCCAAGCAGCACGAACAGCAGCATCGACGTCGCCCGTGTCAGAAGCTCAGCGCGCATATCCCACCTCGACCGTTCCGTCGCCGATCACCCGGCCGCGCAGGCTGCGGCGGGTCTCGCGATTGACCACCCGAATCACGTCGCCGGGATCACCGCCATCGGCCGCCTCGAGCTCGGCGCTCACCTGCACGGCACCGGCGATGGCGATGGCCGTCACGCGGTCACCGGGCTCGACCGCACGGCGAAGCACGAGACTGCCCGGCCCGAGCACCCCGCCGGCCGGCACCGGCCGCAGGACGCGACTGCCGATCGCCTGTTCACCGGTCGGCAGCCGCCGGATCGGCACGTCGACGAGCACGCCCTCGACGCACTCCACGTCGGCAGCTTCGAGCGTCGCACCGCGCGCCAGGTCGCGCGCGGCCACGACCGTCGTCCCGCGCACCTCGAGCGTGGCCGTGGCGCGCAGCCGGCGTCCGGTTGCCGGCACGAGCGTGACGCGGATCGGCCGACCCAGACGGGCGCCCGGATCCGGGACCGCCGCGACGTAATCCTCCGGCGCTCCATCGGGCAACGCCACCTCCCGCACGTTCACCTCGACGTCGCCCATGCGCTCGACGATCGCGCGACGGATCGCCTCGACGGCCGGCATCGTCGACGGCTGTGCCGATGCGGGTACGACGGTCGCTCCGACGAGCGCGGCGGCGATCAACGGCATCAGGCGGCGTCCCACGACCGTCACCGCGCCAGGTTGTTCACCTGCGACAGCATCTCGTCGGCCGCGCGCACGACGCGCGAGTTCGCCTCGTAGGCCCGCTGTCCCAGGATCATGTTGACCATCTCCTCGACGACGCTCACGTTCGAGTCTTCGAGGAAGCCCTGCGCGAGCGTGCCGCGCCCGTCGATGCCCGGGGCACCGACTTCCGGCTCGCCCGATGCGGTCGTCGCCGCGAAGAGGTTTCCGCCGAGCGGCCGCAGTCCGGCGGGGTTGGCGAAGTGAGCGAGCTCGATCGTGCCGAGCTGCTCGGCGGCGGTCTGGCCGGCAATCAGGGCCGACACGACGCCGTCGCGCGAGATGCTGACCGTGGTGGCATCGGGCGGGATCGTGATCTGCGGCTCGATCGCGTAGCCTTCGTTCGTCACGATCAGGCCCTGGCCATCGAGGTGGAAGTTGCCCGCACGCGTGTAGGCCAGCGTGCCGTCGGGCAGCGTCACCTGAAAGAATCCGGCGCCCTGGATGGCCAGGTCGAGCGGAGCGTTCGTGTTGCGCAGGTTCCCCGCGCTGAAGTTCCGCGACGTGGCGACGGCGCGCGTGCCGAGTCCCACCTCGAGGCCGATCGGCGCCTCGGTCGTGGCGCTCGCCTGGGCACCCGCCGTGCGGATCTCCTGGTAGACGAGATCCTCGAACTCGACCCGGCTCTTCTTGAAGCCGACCGTGTTCACGTTGGCGAGGTTGTGCGCCACGTTGTCGATGTTCGTCTGCTGCGCGTTCATTCCCGTGGCTGCGGTGTAGAGGGCGCGAATCATCTCCTGCCTCCCTGGCACGGTCGCCGGCGATCAGCCCGCCGGCGCCGCCCGTCTCATCCCCGTCGTCCCAGCTGTTCGATGGCGCGGCCGTCGACGTCGTTCATGACGAGCGAGATCGCGCGCTGCAGCGCCTCGAATCCGCGCGAGACGCTCGTGATGGCCGCAATGCGCTCGGCGATCGACACGTTTGACTGCTCGAGCGATCCGGCGCGGACGACCGGCGAGGCCGTCGCGAGCGGCTCCTGGCCGCCGGCGGCGAACAGCGTGCCCTGCTCGCGCACGAGCCGCGTCGGATCGTCGAATCGCACGATGGCGATCTGCCCGGCCTTCGTCACGCCGTTCCAGACGGCACCGTCGGCGTCGACCGTGATCTCGCCCTCCGGGTCGGCGAGCACGATCGGACCGTCGACGCCCTTCACCGGGTGCCCGTCCTCGGTCACCAGGCGGCGGCCCGCGTCGAGGGTGAAGTGGCCGTTGCGCGTGTAGCGGTCGCCGCCCGGCGTCTCGATCACGAAGAAGCCCTCGCCATCGATGGCCAGGTCGAGCGCGCGCCCGGTCGGCGCCAGGGCGCCGTCGGTCATGTCGAGGCGCACCTCGGCGAGTGTCGTGTCGATGGCCGAGTCGAGCCGGGCGTCGAACGCCCCACGCTCGGCAGCCACGCGCGCCTGGCGCTCGCCCTTGTAGCCGGCCGTGCCGATGTTGGCGATGTCGGCGGCAATGCGATCGAGCTCGTCGGCCCGCGCCCGCAGTCCGCTCAGGGCGATGTAGTGGCTCCCCGCCATGGTGTCCTCCCGTCAGCCTTTGGCCTCGGCGTCGGCGGCCCGCTGGCGACGCCTTGCCTCGGCGATCTGCAGGTGCAGGCGCACCTCGCTTTCCGAGAGCGCCTCGCGACCGGCGATGGCCGACAGCGGTTCACCCCGCCTGGCCGCGGCCGCCACGCGCCGACTGACCGCGCCGCGCGTCGTCGTGCGGGGCGCGGGACGCGCCGTCGACTGCTGCAGCTCGCGGGCCATCGTCGCCAGCCCGGCTTCAGTCGTGTCGGTCAGCAGCGCGAGGCCGTCGGCCAGACGGCTGATCCGTTCGCGCAGCAGTGACAGCTCGTCGAGCCGTCGCGACGCCCACAGCACGAGTACGGTCTGGACCAGCAGCAGCGCACCGACCGCGATGCCGATACCGATCAACGCCCGTGTCTCCAGGGCAAGTTCCGTCACGGTCGTACCTCCTTCTCGTTTGCACGGTGGCTGCCGGTCAGCTCGGTGATGCGCACGCCGTAGTTGCCGCCCACGATCACGACCTCGCCGCGGGCAATCAGCCGATCGCCGACGAGCAGCTCGACCGGCTCGTCGGGCGTGCGGCCCATGTCGACGACCGAGCCGGGACTGAGCTCAGCCACGTTGCGCAGCGGCATGACCGTGCGGCCGAAACGGACGACCAGCGGCAGGTCGACGTCGAGCACGGCATCGAGGCGCGAATCGGCCAGCCGCTCGGCGCCGAGGGCCGTGCTTCCGCCGACCGCCACGACCAGGCACACGCCAATCTGCAGGCCGTCGTCGAGCCGCACGACGAACGACGATCCCGTTTCGGGCGCCGCGACCTGTTCGACCGACGGCTCGCCGGCAAGCAGACCGGCGCCTTCGGGAGTGCCTTCGACCACGATGGCCGCCTGGCGCCCGATCGCCTCGAGCGTCTGCGTCACTGCAGCGGCGTCGGGCTCCCCGGTGATCTCCGGGTGCAGCCGACGCGCGCAGGCGGCCGCGGCAGCCGCATCGATCCAGATGCCGATCCGGCCCGACGCGACGCCGCTGACCGGCAGCGTGATCGTCCAGCCGGCGCCGTCGGGCGACGGGGCGTCAATGGCCGTCGCCGTGCCGCCAAGCACCTTGACGACGGCGGCGGGCAGCTCGCGACGGAGCGTGCGTGCAAGCGTGTCGGAAGTCGATGACATCGTTTACGTCCCTGCTCCTGCGGCAGCGCACTCTTCGCGCTGCTCGATCTGGACCATCAGCCGCCCGCGCTCGGCCGCCAGCCGGCCGGTCATCTTCTTCATCGTGCCGACGAACACCTCGAGCGGCTCGTCGGCGGCAAGCGGCGTGGCAATGACCTCACCGGGCTCGAGTCCGAGCACGGCCGACGCGCGCATGCGCGTGCGAATCAGCGGCGTGACCGGCAGCGGCACGCGCGCCAGGTTCTCGGCGAGCCAGGCGCGCTCGGTCGGCGTCAGGTCGCGCTTCTGCCGCTGGAGCGCGCTCGAGTACTCACCTTCGACCGCGTCGACCACGTGAATGGGAAGGCACAGGTTGATGGCGCCGCGCACGTCGCCCACGACGAGGTCGAAGCCGACCGCGCAGACGATTTCGTTGGGTGCGGCCACCTGCAGCATCCGCGGCCGCGTCTCGCGCCCGCGGATGCTGAACACCAGGTTCGCGACGGTGCGCCACGCCTCGGCCAGCCCGTCGAGCACGATCAGCACGACTTCGTCGACGACGTTCTGCTCGATCTCAGTGAGCGGGCGTATCGACTCGGGCGGCTGGCCTGGGCCACCCAGCAGACGGTCGATCATCGCGAACGCCACGACCGGCGTGATCTCGAGGGCGCCCGGCTCGTCGTACGGGGCGATCTTCAGCGCGTAGTACGCCGTCGGGTCGGCCAGCGTCGCGAGGAACTCCTGATAGGTGAACTGCTCGACCGAAGCGACCGAGAGCTGGATCGTGGTGCGCAGGTAAGCCGACAGCGACGTCGACAGATTGCGCGCCGCGCGCTCGTGCAGGAACTGCAGCGAGTGCATCTGCTCCTTCGACACGCGGTCGGGCCGGCGGAAGTTGTAGGGCACGGCCGGGCCCATGTCCGCCCGGTCGCGGCTCTGCGGGCTGTCGATGGCGGCCGACAGCAGCGCGTCGATCTCGTCCTGGCTCAGGATGCGGCTCATCAGTGGGTCCCCAGCGGTTCGAGCCACTCCCGCAGCATCGAGCGCAGCCGCGCCACGGCCTGCGTCCGCAGCTGCGACACGCGTGACTCGCCCACGCCAATCACGCGGCCGATCTCGGCCAGCGTCATCTCCTGCTCGTAGGACATGGCGAGAATCAGCCGCTCGCGCTCGGGCAGCTGGCGGATGGCGTCGGCCAGGCGCGCGCGCAGCTCACGCCGTTCGAGCTGCCGGTACGGGCCGTCTTCATCAATCGCGACATCGAGCCGTTCGACCGAATCGTCGCCGGTGCCCGAGGGCTGCACGACCGCCACCTCGGCCAGGCGCAGTTCATCGAGCTTCGCTTCGTATTCCGCGGTCGACACGCCGAGCGCCTCGGCAATCTCCTCCGCCTCCGGCTCGCGCCCGAGCGTGTGCCGCAGGCCCGACAGCACGCCGTCGAGATCGCGCTGCAGCTTGCGCAGCGAGCGCGGCACCCAGTCGAGCCCGCGCAGCGCGTCGAGCATCGCGCCGTGGATACGGCGCCGCGCGAAGGCGTCGAACGGCACGCCGAGCGACGGCTGGTAGCGGTTGGCGGCTTCGATCAGGCCGAGCACGCCGACGCTGACGAGCTCCGACAGCTCGACCTGCGCCGGCAGCCGGCGACCGAGCCGGCTCGCCATCGCCTTCACCAGATCGACGTGCGCCATCACGAGCGCATCGCGCTGGCCGGGATTCACGGCCTCCGGAACCGTCACGCGCATCGGGGAGCCTCCATGGGATCAGGTGTGCCGGCCACCTGCTTCGGCGCCGGCCAGGGACCGCCGGGACCGGGTCGCGCCGACAGCAGGCGCGTTGCCACGCGCCGGATGCAGCCGGTGGCGGGCCCGGTCGCTTCCGACGCAAGCAGCAGCGGCGCCTGCGCGCACACCGCGTCGCGCACGCGGCGGTCCTCGAGCACGTGGCCGTCGTAGCGCACCGTGCGGCCGAGGAACCGATCGGTCGCCATCGAGATCTGGCGGAAGACGATGTCGCCCTCCTCCGGATTGCGCGCCGAGTTGACGACGACGCCGATCGGCTTGGCGCGATCGGCGGCCGTCACGAGCTTGATCAGCGCGTAGGCATCGACGACGGCCGCCGGGTCGTACGACGTCACGACGAGCGCGTAGTCGGCAAGCCTGATGACGTCGAGCACGTTGTCGCTGATGCCGGTCGCCGTGTCGATGAGCAGGAAGTCGAGGTCGCGGCCGGCCTCGTCGAGCGCGGCAATCAGCCGCATCCACCGCTCGTCGTCGAGCGCGGCCAGCGCGCGCACGCCGCTGCCGGCCGGGATGATGCGGACGCCCGACGGGCCTTCGAGCGTGATGTCGGCGACACCGCAGAGGCCGTCGAGCACGGCGCCGAGGTGCGCTTCGGGCGTCAGGCCGAGCATCACGTCGATGTTGCCCAGCGCAAAATCCGCGTCGAGGATGCCGACGCGGTGGCCGAGACGCGCCATCGCGACGGCGAGATTGATCGTGAGGCTCGTCTTGCCGACGCCGCCCTTGCCGCTCGTCACGGCAATCCTGGTCGCGCGGGCCCGGTGCCCGTCGATCGCGGTCAGTGACACGAATATTCCTCCATGGCCGGCTCGCGCAGCAGCGCGGCGGCAAGACTGGCGGGCGTCGCGCGCCAGAGATCTTCGGGAATCCGCTGCCCGTTGGTCAGGAACGAGACGGGCAGCCCCTGGTCGCGGACGACGCCGAGCAGCGGCGTCAGCGAGTCGCACTCGTCGAGGCGCGTAATGACCACGCACGACGGCTGCAGGTGCGCGTAGCGATCGAAGACGCGGCGCGCGGCCGTCGGCGACGTGTCGGCCGCCAGCACGAGGTGCGTGCGGACGTGCCGCTGACGGCAGATGACGTCGAGCATGCCCGCCTCGTCGACATCGGCCGCCGAGCGGCCGGCGGTGTCGACGAGCACGGGGTGGCGCGCGTGTGCGAGCGCCTGCTGGAGATCCTCGGCGGTACGCGCGGCGCGGAAGGGCACGGCCAGCACCTCGGCGTAGCCGCGCAGCTGCTCGATGGCGCCGGCGCGGAAGCCGTCGGCCGACACCAGGTTCAGCGAGCGGCGGCGCCGCACGCGCTCCTGCGCGGCGATCTTCGCAATCGTGGTCGTCTTGCCGACGCCCGGCGGCCCGACGAAGACTTCACAGCGTTCGAAGTCGGACGGCGCGCCGGCCAGCGGTTCGAGCTCGGCGGTGAGCGCGCGGATGATGGCGCGCTCGGAGCCGCCGCGGCACTCGGCGTCGGTCATCCGCGCGGCGACGGCTGCGGCGAGCGACGCGTCCATGCCGGCCGCCATCAGGCGCGCAATCACGCCGGCACGCGCGCTGTCGTCGGGCGACCGGTGTCGCCGCGTCGTCACCGCCGGCCGGCGCTCCGACAGCGCGGACGCGCCGGACTCGGCGGGTGCCGGCGCCGCGGCAGGCCGCTCGGTGGCCGCCGTCACGCGCACGAGACGGCGGCCGAGCCAGCCGCGCCAGCCGGGCGCAGGCACCAGCTCGGTCGACAGGATGAGCGCGTCGGGCCCCATCCGGGCCCGCACTTCCGCGAGCGCCTCGCGCACTGTCGGCTGGTAGAAGCGTTTGACGTGCATCTCAGTCGAGCGTGGCTGCGGTCACGATCCGCACCTGCGCGGGGACCTCGGCGTGCGAGAGCACCGCGATGTGCGGAAGCGCGCGCGAGAGCAGTCGCCACAGGTGCGGCCGCAGCATCGGCGAGCAGAGGAGCACAGGTTGTGCCAGGTCGCTCGTGGTGAGAATCTCGGCGAGCCGGCTGGCGAGCGACTGCGCGCGCGCCGGATCGATCGCGAGCACGGCGCCGCGATCGGTGCGCGTGAGCGACGCGGCGAGCGCGTCCTCGAGCGTGGGCGACAGCGAGATGACCGGCAGCTCGCCGTTCTCGCCCTGGAACGGCCGGCAGATCGCGCGGCCGAGGGCGGCGCGCACCGACTCGACGTGCACGTCGGGATCCTTCGAGACGGACGCCGCGTCGGCAAGCGCCTCCAGGATCGTCATCAGGTCCCTGACGGGAACGCGCTCGCGCAGCAGCTGCCGCAGCACGCGCTGCACGTCGCCGACCGACACGATCTTCGGGACGAGCTCCTCGACGAGCTTCGGCGCGACCTCGCCGACCCTGTCGATCATGTCCTTCGTCTGCTGGCGCGTCAGCAGGTCGGGCAGGAACGTGCGGATCACCTCCGACAGGTGCGTCGAGACAGCGGTCGTCGGGTCGACGACGGTGTAGCCGGCGGCCAGCGCCTGATCGCGACGGTCCTGCGTGATCCAGACGGCAGGCAGACCGAACGCCGGCTCCCGCCCGCCGATGCCCTCGACGGCCTGTGTGACCGTCCCCGGGTTGATGGCGAGCAGACGGTCCGTGTAGAGCTCGCCGCGCGCTACCTCGACGCCCTTGACGAGGATCGAGTAGGTACGGGGGCCGAGCTGCAGGTTGTCGGAGACGTGAACGGGCGGCACGAGCATGCCGGTCTCCGACGCAATCTGGCGGCGGATCGCCCGGATGCGGTTGAGCAGCGTGCCGCCGCGCGATTCGTCGACGATCGACACGAGCGCGTATCCGACCTCGATGCCGAGCGGATCGACGGTCGCGACCGGCTCGCCCGGATCGGTGCCGGCGGGCGGTTCCTCCGGAAGGACGGGCGCCTCGGGCTGCATCTCTCGCCGGTTCGCCCAGGCCGCCCCGCCGAGCACGAGCGCGACGAACAGGAACGAGACCTTCGGCAGGCCCGGCACGAGCGCCAGCGCGACGAGCACGCCGGCGGCCACGGCGAGCGGCCTCGATCGCGCGAGCAGCTGAACGGCCACTTCCTCGCCGAGGTTCGATTCGGCCGCCGCGCGCGTGGTGATCAGGCCGCCGGCCATCGAGACGAGCAGCGCGGGAATGGCGGTAACCAGGCCTTCGCCGACCGTGAGGATCGTATACGTCTCGAGCGCCTCGGTGAGCGCGAGGTCGTGCTGGACCACGCCGATGATCAGGCCCGCGACGATGTTGATGCCGGTGATGAGGACGGCGGCCAGCGAGTCGCGCTGCGTGAAACGGATGGCACCGTCCATCGCGCCGTAGAAGTCCGCCTCGCTGCGCAGGCGCTCGCGCCGCGCGCGTGCTTCCTGCTCGGTGATGGTGCCCGCGTTCAGATCGGCGTCGATCGCCATCTGCCGCCCGGGCATCGCGTCGAGCGTGAAGCGGGCCGTCACCTCCGAGATGCGGACGGCGCCGTGGTTGATGACCAGGAACTGGATCGCGATCAGGACCAGGAAGACCACGACGCCGACGACGAAGTTGCCGCCGACGACGAACTGGCCGAACGCCATGATGACGTTGCCGGCCGCGCCGACGCCTTCGTGACCGTGCAGGAGCACGAGCCGCGTCGACGCGACGTTGAGCGCCAGGCGCAGCAGCGTCAACAGCAGGAGGAGCGAGGGGAAGACCGAGAACTCGACGGGCTGCCGGACGTAGATCGCCGTGAACAGCAGCACCACGGCCAGCCCGATGTCGACCGACAGCAGCAGGTCGAGGACCAGCGGCGGCAGCGGCAGAACCATCACCAGCACCGTCGCGACGATCGCGGCCGGTGCGAGCAGGAACGAGGCGCGGAACGGGCTGACCTTCATGTCGCTGGTCGCTGGGGCGCCGCCGCCGGCGGCCTAGAGCACGAGCCGCTTCATGCGGACGAGGTAGGCCAGCACTTCGGCAACGGCGCCGAACAGGTCGGCGGGAATCGTGTCGCCGACCTCGGTGTGCCTGTGCAGGGCGCGTGCCAGCGCCACGTTCTCGACGATGGGTACGTCGTGCCGGCGCGCAATCTCGCGAATCCGCGCCGCCATGTGGTCTACGCCCTTCGCGACGACGCGGGGAGCGGCCATTTCCCCGCGCCGGTACTCCAGCGCGACGGCGTAATGTGTCGGATTGGTGACCACCACCGTCGCCGTTTCGACCGCCTTCAGCATGCGGCTGCGCGCCATGTCACGCTGGATGCGCCGGATGCGCGCCTTCACCTCGGGCCGGCCCTCGTTCATCTTCGATTCGTCGATGACCTCCTGGCGGGTCATCTTCAGGCCCGTGTACCAGCGCCAGTACTGCACGGCGTAGTCGACCGCGGCGAGGACGACGAGCGCGAGGCTCGATCGCCACAGCAGCGTCCACAGCCGCTCCCACGTGAACCGTCCCGACTCGACGGCGGACATGTTCATCAGCAGCGGCGCCTGCTGATAGAAGCCGTAGACGACGCCCGCCACGATCGCGCCCACGACCGCGATCCCGGCCAGCGCCTTGCCGAGCTCGGGCAGCGCCTGGATCGGCTTGAGGCGCGAGAAGCCCGTCGTCGGGCTGAGCCGGCTCCAGTTGAGCTCGAGGGCCTTCGGCGAGAAGTTCCAGCCGATCTGCAGCATGCTGGCGCCGACCGACAGCAGACCGGCAATCAGGGCCGGCGGTCCGGCCAGCCGCAGCAGCGCCGATCCATTGCTCCAGAGCAGGCCCTCGACCGTGCCGGGCACGATCGCGGTGTGCGCGCGATCGGCGAGCGTGCCGAGCGTCACGGCCACGCGTTCGGCGGCGCCGGTGACGATCTCGATGCCGAGCCAGGCGAGACCGAGCGTGACGGCCGCCAGCGAGACGGCCGCCGACAGATCGCGGCTGCGCGCGACCTGCCCGCGCTGGCGCGCGTCGCGGATGCGTTTCGCGGTAGGTTTCTCGGTGCGCTCGCCCGTCGACTGCTGTGCCATGGCGTGCTACCGGAAGGCGCCCGCGAGCGCGGCCGCGCGCTCGAGCGCCGCGGGCATGTATCGCACGACGAGCGCCGGCAGGCCGATGAGGCTGGCCGCCATCACGAGCAGGCCCGCCACGATGCGCACCGGCGCGCCGGCGATGATCACGTTGAGCGATGGCGCGACGCGCGCCAGCAGGCCGAGCCCGACTTCGACGAGCACCAGCACCGCGACGACGGGCATCGCCATGCGCACGCCGAGCACGAAGACAATGCCGAGCATCTCGGCGATCGAGACGGCGACCGCCCCGTCGATGCCGCCGAACCCGATCGGCAGCGCCGTGTAGGAGTCGGCCAGCGCCCGCAGCACGTCGTGGTGCGCGTTGGTCGCCAGGCAGAGAATGACGACGATGTTCGCGTACAGCACCGCGAGCACGTTGTTGCGGACGCCCGACTGCGGATCAATCAAGGCGCCGAGCGACAGGCCGATTTGGTAGCCGATGAAATGGCCGGCCAGCTCCGCGGCACCGACGACGACGCGTACGGCCATCGCGATCGCGAGGCCGATGGCCATCTCGCGCAGGACGACGACGGCCAGACCGGTGGCCGGCAGCGTGGGCGGTACCGGTGCGGCCAGCCCCATGAGCACGGCCAGGAGAATCGTGAGGCCGGCGCGCACGTGCATCGGGGCGTTGAGCGCACCGAAGAACGGCGTGACCATCACGATCATGCCGGGGCGCACGAGCAGCAGCGCGATGCCCGCGGCAACGTCGAACGGCGTCATCGCACCAGCTCGGGCAGCCTCAGGAAGAGGTTCCGCGCGAAGCTGGTCACGATGCGCAGCATCCACGGGAACGTCAGGCCGAAGACGATGAAGATCGCGGCCGCGCGCGGAATGAACGACAGGATCGTGTCCTGCACCGACGTGACCGTCTGCAGGATGCTGATGACGACGCCGACGAGCAGGCCGACGACGAGCATCGGCAGGGCGATGACAACGGCGGTCTCGATGGCCTGGCGAACGGTACCCAGCACGAGTGCTTCAGACACGGCACACCTCACACGCACGTCTGCGGATCGACGGCGGCAGGACGGAGACCGTCACGGCAGGAAGCTCCGGACGAGCGACCCGACGAGCAGGTTCCAGCCGTCGATCATCACGAACAGCAGCACCTTGAACGGCAGCGAAATCATCATCGGCGGCAGCTGCATCATGCCGACCGAGAGCAGCACGGTGGAAACGACGAGATCGACGAGCAGGAACGGCACGAACAGGAAGAACCCCATCTGGAAGCCGGTCTTGAGCTCGGAAATCGCGAACGCCGGGATGACGACGCGCATCGGCAGATCCTCGGGCGTCGTCGGCTGATCGATCTGCGCCATGCCGGCAAACAGCGCCAGGTCGGTCTCGCGCGTCTGCCGCAGCATGAAGTCGCGGAGCGGCGGCGTACCGCGCTCAATCGCCGTGATGACGTCGATCTCGCCGGCCACAACCGGCTGAATCGCCAGCTCGTTGATGCGCGAGATCGTCGGCGCCATGACGAACGCCGTGAGGAAGAGCGTCAGGCCGATCACCATCTGGTTCGACGGCACTTCCTGCAGTCCGAGCGCCTGCCGCATGAAGTGAAAGACGATGGCGATGCGCGTAAACGACGTCATCATCACGAGCGCTGCCGGCACGAACGTCAGCAGCGTCATGAGGACGACGATCTGCAGCGGGGCCGACAGCGTGCCGACGCCCTCGATCTGAACCGACAGTTCCTGCGGCGATGTCGGCGTCTGGGCGACGGCCGGCGCCGCCATCACCGCCAGCAGCACGGCTGCCGCGAGGCACGGAATCGAACGACGCCGCGTCACGACTGCTCCTCCCCCGCCGACGGACGCGCGGCCGCATCGGCGGCGGTCATCGCATCTTCGAAGCGCGGCAGCGGCTCGAGCTCCGTGACGAGCGTCACGCTGCCGGGCGCCAGGCCAAGCAGCAGCCGGCGTCCCTCGACGGTGACGATCGCCAGCGACCGGCGCTCGCCGAGCGCGATGGCCGACTCGACACCCATGCCGCGCCCCGTCCGTCGCACCAGCTGCTGACGCCGCAGCGCCCAGGCCAGGGCGGCCAGCAGGCCCGCCACGACGAGCAGTGCGCCAAGCACACGCCACGGCGATGGCACGAGCACCGGTCCGGCCGCGTCGGCCTGCGCGATCAGAAAGAGGTCGATCATGCGAGCTCCTGCCCCGACGGCGGCAGCACACGGCCGAGGCGCAGCGCGAGGTTCTCGCCATGAACGACCACTTCGCCGGTGAACACGGGAATGCCGCCGACGCGGACCTCGAGGTCGTCGCCGGCCGGCTGCCGCAGCCGCACGATCGACCCGACGACGAGCTGCGTGCAGGCGCGCACGGTCATCGTGGTCGTGCCGAGCACGAAGTCGACCGGTACCGGGACGTCGAGCATCCAGTCCATTGCCGCCGGCATCAGGCCGCCGGCTGGCGTCTCGACGACGGGCTCAGAACTGGACAACGAACTCGGAGAAGAGGACATCGATCACCTTGGTACCGTTGAGGATGGGCTCGACCCGACTGGTGATGGCCTGCTTGAGCGCCGTCTTGCCTTCGGGCGTGACGAGCGCCGTCGCCGTCTGCTCGGTGAGCAGTTCGAGAATCTCGGAGCGCACGCGCGACTGGATGACCTCGGAGCCGGTGACGCCGTCGGCGGCAGCCCGGTTCTCGAGCACGAGCCTGAGCGTGACCTTCAGGTAGCGGCTGCCGCCGCCGTCGGCCAGGTTGACCATGAAGGGCTCGAAGGCGACGAGTCCGCGGGCCGACAGCGGCACCTCGACCGGGGCAGCGGCGACCGGACCGCGTGACATCCACCAGTAGACGCCGCCGCCGGCGGCGGCCATGGCCACGAAGAGGAGCAGCACGAGACCGCCGGTGCGCTTCTTCGCAGCCGGGGCAACGCGCTGAAGCTCGGGAGCGTCGGACATCGGCGAACCTCACGAAACCACGCAGTGCGACCGGCGCACCGCGTCAGGCAAAGACCTCGAACTGCGGCTCATCGCCGCGCGACCGGCGCTCGCGGCGCTGCCGGGACGACGACTCGCGATCACCGCCGGCCTCCGATCCATCGCGGCGGGTGTCGGGCTCCGACGTCGACGCCGGCTCGTGTACCTCGATGCGATCGAGCGTCAGCTGCTGGCCCGACAGCGCCTGCCGCAGCACGTGCTGATTGCCCTGGATCCACTCGCGGACAACCGGCGAGTCGGCCTCGATGTCGGCCACCACCTGGCGCTGCTCGACACGCACGCGCACGGTCACCTCGCCGAACTGCGCCGGGTCGAGGCGAATGTGCGCCTGGCCGCCGTCGCGAAGCGCCTGCAGCCGGATCGCCTGCACAATCTGCGAGCCGGTCGACGAGGGGAGCACGTCGACCGGGTCGCTGTCGGCGGATACCGTCACGGTTGCGGGCGTTGCGACGCTCGCACGTGGGGTTGCCGCCGAAACACTCTGAGGAGAGGCCGATGCGGCATCAGCCGCGTGCCGCACGATCAGCGGGGCGTCGGCCGACGAATGAACGTCGACCGACTCGCGGGACGTCGTCGACCGATCGCCGTGGCGCCGCGCCCCGGAAAGCGTCGTGAGCGGCCCGATCGTTCGGCCGTCGGACGCCATGCCTTCGGGCGGCATCTCCTCGGCCGGCACGCTATGCACGGCCTCGTCCTGACGGTGGCTCGGTACGACGGGCTCGACGTCTGACTGCTGCGCCGGCCGCGCTGCCGGCGGCGCCGCAGTGGTCCTCTGGCTGCGCGCAGCCATGGCTCGGAGCTGCTGCTCGATCTCGACGGCCAACGGTGTCGACGCCTGGCCGTCCACGGTCTCCGGCGATGCCGGCTGAGCTGGTGCGGCCGACGACGTCGCTCCGGATACCGGCACAGGTGGCGCTGACGGCGCCGCGCCGAGCGACGCCACATCCTGCGCGCTCGCCTGCATCGCTGCCGGCCGGGCCGGGCGGTCGCCCGTGGGCTGCGGACCGTCGGGCGCCGCTGTCGTCACGCGCGCCGCATCGGGCCGCGCGCCGCTCTTCGGCGTGACCGCGTGCACGTCCCCGCCACTCACCCCGCCCGCCGGTGCGGCGTTGCGGCTCTCACGCCCCACGGCCGCGACCTCTGACTCCGTCGTCCGGTTCGTGACGGCGACACGGCGACCGGAAGACGGCATCGCGCCGGCGCCGGTGTCGTCGTTCGCCGCGGGCGTCCCCGCCGCCTCGCCGGGCGCAGCGTCGACCGCCCCGTCGACGGGCACGACATCGGCTGGAGGCGGCGCGGCGTCGACCACGACAGGCGCGATGTCGACGATGGCAGGCTGGGCCACGAACGCAACAGCGGCCGAAGTCGCGTCTGGGGACGCTGCAACGTCAGCCTCGGCATCGGCCTCCGCATTGTCGTCGCCGAACCAGTCGTCGGCTGCCGGGGCCGCGGCGTCGTCGGCAACGTCGATGACGTCGCCCGTCTCGTCAGTCGACGGGAGCGGCGACGTCATGCCGGTCAGCGCCTCGAGGAACGAGGGCCCGCCGTCGGCGGCGCCGGCCTCGGCGTTCCGGGCGCCGGCCTCGGGCGGGCGCACCGGCAGCCCGGCGGCGATCACATTCAGATCAAGCACGCCTCAGCTCCGCCTTACCGCTTGAGGTTGAGCGTGTCGACGAGCAGCTCGTCGGCGACCGTGAGCCCCTTCGAAGCAGCCTGGTAGCCACGCTGCGCGAGGATCATCTGCGTGAACTCGTGGGCGATATCGACGTTCGACTTCTCGAGCGAGCTGCCGATGACCGTCCCGCGGCTGCCCGTCCCTGGCGTGCCGATGACGGCCTGGCCCGAGACGTCGCTCTCGGCGAAGTAGTTGTTGCCGAGCTTCACGAGGCCCTCGGGGTTGTTGAACGTCGCCAGCGCGAGCTTGCCGACGATGACGGTGCGGCCCATACCGAACGACGCCACGAGGTTGCCGCCCGAATCGATGACGATGATGCTCGACGGGGCACCGCTCTGCACGCCGTTCTGCGAGACCGACGACGTCGCCGACGGGGCGCCGAAGCCGGTCACGGCCGCCTTGCCGTCGTCGCCGACGATGTTCCACGTGAAGGTGGACGGCTCGGCGCCGTTGACCCAGGCAGGCGTGTTGATCTCGACGTTGTCGGCTGCCGCGCCATTCACCTGGGCGAGCCGGCCCTGCGCGTCGAACGAGAGCGTGCCGGTGGCCAGTTCAAACGGCGTTCCCGGCGTACCGCCGGTCACGTCGGCGCCTGGCACCGTAATCGTGTAGTCCCACTCGTTGGGCGCCGTCTTTTCGAACGTGATCGTGGCGACGTGCGTCAGGCCGAGCGAGTCGATGATTTCTACCGGCGAGGCGAACGTTTCGCCGACCGCAGCGCCGGCATCGAGGTTCGTGAGCATACGGAACGACGTCGTCGCGATCGGCTGCCGCAGCACGCCGGGCGGTGCGTAGATGGCCTCGGGCGCCCCCGAGGTATCGATCTCGCCCGTCATCGGATCGATGTCGTCGTAGCCCATGACGGGAAGGCCGCTCGCGGTCACGAGCCGCCCGTCCTTGTCGAAGTGAAAGTCGCCGGCACGCGTATAGACGCGGTTGTTGCCCTCGCCGATGACGAAGAAGCCGGCCCCCTCGATGGCGACGTCGGTCGCCACGCCGGTCTTCTCGATCGAGCCCTGGGTGAACGTCGGACGGATCTGGCCGACGCCCACGCCCAGACCGATCTGCATCGGGTTGGCGCTCGAGCCGCCGATCGACTGGCTCACCAGATCGGCGAAGTTCACGTTGCTGGCCTTGAAGCCGACCGTGTTGAGGTTGGCGAGGTTGTTACCGATGACGCTGAGCTTCTGCTGGTTGGCGCTCAGGCCGGAAAGGGCGGCGGAGAACGAGCTGGACATGATCAGTTTCCTTCCTGGTCGGTGCTGAAGTCGGTCTCGTCGGCCGGCGCCTCGGCGCCGGTATCGGACTGCCCCTCGACGTACGCCCGCAGCGCGGCCATGTCGTCGCGAATCTGCTGGAGGCTCTCGAGCGAGCTGAACTGGGCGAGCTGTGCGAGGAACTCGCCGTTCTCCTGCGGCTGCAGGGGATCCTGGTTCTGCAGCTGCGTGATGAGCAGCTGCAGGAACGCGTCGCGGCCGAGCGGCGTCGACGTCAGGCGGCTGCTGCCGTCCTGGGTTTCGGCGCCGGTTCCGGTGACTCCGTTGATATTCACTGGTCGTCCCTCCAGGCTTCGGCCGCCACGTACCGCAGCCGCGCCAGTTCATCGATGACCTTCAGCTCCTCGCGCTGCTGGTCCTGCCGGTGGCGCCGGAGCGCGCGTTCGTACATCCGGTCGAGCGCAAGACGGCGCTGGCGTGCTTCACGCCAGCGACGTTCGGCCTGGCGCACGACCTCGGCCTGCCCGTCGACGCGCTGACGGCACGCCGTCAGGTCATGCGTCAGACGCACAATCCAATTCCGATGCCACATGAGCGTCCCGGCATCGCTGCCCTCCCGCTCGACCGTGATCAGCTGCTGCTGCGCGTGCCGGCGCGCCTGCTCGGCCTGGCGCACCCGGGCCTCGAGCGCCTGCAGTTCGCCCTCGGCGCGCGCCAGGTCGGTGGCCGCGTCCTGTTCCTGTCGTCGCCGCAGGTCGAGCGCGGCGGCGGCGCGGAAGCGGAACGGCTTCATGACGCGAGCGCCGCGAGCTGCGCGATGTGGTCGGTGAGCCGACCGCAGGTGTCGGCCGGCTGACACAGGAAGCGTGAAATCGCGTCACGACGCGCCAGTGCCGTGTCGATGCGCGGATTGCTGCCGGCCACGTAGGCGCCGACGCTCACCAGGTCCTCGTTGTCGCGCAGCGTGGCCAGCCACTCGCGCACGGTGGCGGCATGCATGCGGTGCTCGGGCGTCGTGACGTCGGGCATCGTCCGGCTGACGCTCGGCAGAATGTCGATTGCCGGGTAGTGGTTGCGCGCGGCCAGGTCGCGCGAGAGCACGATGTGGCCGTCGAGGATGCCGCGGACGGCGTCGGCAATCGGTTCGTTGTGATCGTCGCCCTCGACGAGCACGGTGTAGAACGCCGTGATGCTGCCGCGGCCGCGCATCGCGCCGGCGCGCTCGAGCAGGCCCGGCAGCCGCGCGAAGACCGACGGCGGATACCCCTTGGCCGTGGGCGGCTCACCGGCCGCAAGGCCCACCTCGCGCTGCGCCATGGCGAATCGTGTCACCGAGTCCATCATCAGCAGCACGTGCTGGCCGCGATCGCGGAATGCCTCGGCGATGGCCGTCGCCGCGTACGCGGCGCGCTGGCGTGTCAGCGGCGGACTGTCCGAAGTCGAGACCACGACGACCGATCGCGCCAGGCCCTCGGGTCCGAGGTCGTGCTCGAGGAAGCTCCGGACCTCGCGGCCCCGCTCGCCGATCAGCGCCAGCACGACGACGTCGGCCTCGGTGCCGCGGGCCATCATGCCGAGCAGCGTGCTCTTGCCGACGCCGCTGCCGCCGAACACGCCGATGCGCTGCCCGCGCCCGCACGTCAGCATGGCGTCGATCGCGCGCACGCCGGTCCCGATGGGCGTCCGGATCGGCTCGCGCGCCATGGGATTGAGCGCGTCCGGGCGGAGCGGCGCCTGATCGACGGCGCCGAGCGGCCCCTTGCCGTCGATCGGCCGGCCGAGACCGTCGATGACGCGGCCGAGCAGCGTCGGGCCCACGGGCACGGTGAGCGCGTTGCCGCGCGAGACGATCGGATCGCCCGGGCGGATGCCGGTGGTGTCGCCAAGCGGCACCGAGAGCAGACGGCCGTCGCGGAAGCCGACGACTTCGACCGGCAGCGGCGCGCCACGGCCGGTGCGCACTTCGCAGATTTCGCCCACGCTGGCCGCCGGACCGTTCGACTCGATGAGCAGGCCGACGACGCGCGCGACCTGGCCGACGACCGGCGCCGTCTCAACCGTCGAGAGCCGTGCGATGTACCGATCGAGCGGGAACCCGATCTCAGGCGCCAGCCCCGGTGCCACTCTCGTCCTCCGGTTCCTCGCCGAGCAGCGCACGCGACAGCTCGCGGATCTGCGAATCGATGCCGACGTCGACCGTGCCGAACGCCGACCGGACGAGGCAGCCGCCGCGCGGCACCGTCGGATCCGGACGGAGCTCGACCGAGTGGCCCGGATCGACGAGTCCGCGGCTCGTGATGATGGCGTGATCGTCGGGATTGAGGTGCACGGTCGCGGCCACGTTCTCGCCCAGCCGATCGATGGCCACGCGCGCCATGACGACCAGCAGCTCGCGGTCGAGATCGACCTCGCGCCGCAGAATGCGTCCGGCCATCGACACGGCGAGCCGGACGAGGTCGCGCTCGGACCGGCGCATCAGCACGCTGCGGACGTTGGCGAGGTCCTGGAGAGCCTCGGCCAGCCGCGCTGTCGTCTCGCGCGCCTGTTCGACGGCGGCGGCCGCAGCGGCCTCGCGTGCGGCGCGCTCGCCGTCGGCGTAGCCGCGGGCGTAGGCTTCGCGCTCGATCGCCTCGAGCCGCTCGGGCGATGGCGTGGGCAGGTCGCGTCCGGCCGGCGCCGGTGCCGGTGCCGGCCGTGGCTCGTCGTCGCCCTCCGTCTGGCGCAGGAGCGAGACAACGGCGCGACCGATGCCGCCGCCCGTCTGCCAGGCGAAGCGATCGGTGGGGACGGCGGTGCCGAGGCGGCGGGCGCTAAGTGACATAGGGCTCCCCCGCGCCTGCGCCGGTGCTGATGAGGCCTTCCTCCTCCAGCTTGCGCGCGATGGCCACGATCTCCTGCTGCGCCTTCTCGACCTCGCGCAGCCGGACCGCGCCGAGGATCTCCATCTCCTCCTTCATCAGGTCGACGGCACGCTTCGACATGTTCGCGAAGAAGCGCTCGCGGATCGCCTCGCTCGCGCCCTTGAGCGCCAGCGTCAGTACCTTCTTGTCGGCGCGGTTGATGATTTCGCGGATGCCCGCTTCCTCGATGTTGATCAGATCCTCGAAAACGAACATCAGGTTCCGGATCGCCGCCGCCGTGTCGGGCGCGAGCGACTCCAGGCGCTCGAGCGTCGGGCTCCGCACGCCGCGATCGAGGCAGTTGAACAGCTCGGCCACGGCGCGCACGCCGCCGCGCTGCTCGCGGCTCTGCCCGCCGAGCCCGCGCAGGCGCTGTTCGATGACGCTCGACACGCGCGCGATGACGTCGGGCGGAATCTCGCCGAGATTGGCCATGCGCAGCAGTACGTCGGTCCGCATCTCCTCGGGCAGCTGCTCGAGCAGCTGCGCAGCCACCTGCGCCGGCATGTGCGCGAGGATCAGCGCCGTCGTCTGCGGATGCTCGCCGAGGAAGAACTTTGACAGCTGCGCCGGATTGGCGCGCTCGAGCGACGCAAACCCGGCGCTCGCGTTGAGCGACTGAACGATGCGATCGACGATGCGGCGCGACTGATCGGGACCGAGCGATCGCGCGAGCATCCGGCGCGCCTGCTCGACGCCCCCGAGCGCCTGGCGCGAGGCGCTCGCCGACTCGTCAATCTCCATGAGAATCTGCTCGCCGAGCTCCGTCGGTACGGCGCCGAGCGCGGCAATCTCGCGCGCGATCGACTCGATCTCGTGCTCGCCCAGATACTTGAAGATCGAGGCGGCGCTCTCCTCACCCAGAGCCACGAGAGCAATCGCGGCCTTGCGCGCGCCGCTGATCGACTGTCCCTGCGCGTTCATCGACCATCCTCCGAAATCCAGCCGCGAACGATGCGGGCGACCTGCTCGGGCTCCTCGGCGGCCAGCCGCGCCACGCGCTGCGTCAGCGCCGGGAGGCGCCGCGGCGACGGTGCGGCCATCGCATCGAGTTCGGCTTCAAGCTGTCCTTCCATCTCGGATACGGTCGGCAGGCGCGCGCCGGCCGTCGCTGCGGCCGGCAGCGCCGGCGGCTCGACGCTGCGGCCCAGCTTCGCCGCCAGCGGGCGCAGCACGCCAAAGAAGGCAAACGCGGCCACGAGCAGCACGACGACAGCGTTGACCAGGGTCCGCCAGTGCTGCTCGAGCAGCTCGAGCGCCCGACCGCCGAAGCCGGTCGGCGCAGGCGCGTTCTCCGGGACGACACCAAAAGGAATGTTCTCGACCGTGAGCTGATCGCCGCGCTCCGGATCCAGACCGACAGCGGCGGCGACCAGCGCCTGCACACGCTGCAGTCCCTCGGGATCCCACGGACGCGTCGCCATCGTCACGGTCCCGTCCTCGTTCTTCGTCGTCACGCGCTCGTCGTCGAGCACGACGGCCACCGAAAGACGTGCGAGCTGGCCCTGCGGGCTCAAGGTGTGGCGCACGAGCTTGCCGACCTCGTAGTTGGTCGTCTCGGTCGAACGCCCGGGCGCCGTGGCTGTGGTCGTCACGGGCGGCGCCGTGCCGTTGGCCGTGTCGGCCGTTGTCAGTGCGGGTGGCTGATTGGCGCGCGCCCCTGCGATGCCGGCCGGTACCACCGTTGCCGCGCCCGTCTCGGTCGTGGTCTGGCGGCTGCGGACGACCGTGTTCGGATCCCAGCGCTCTTCGGTCTCCTCGATGATGTCGGCGCGCAGGTGCGCGGCCACGTTCACGCGCACGCGCCCCTCGCCGACGACCGGTTCGAGCATCGCGAGCACCTTCTGCGCAAGGTTGCGCTCGATCTGCTGCTGGCGCTCGAGCTGCGTGGCGTCGAGGCCGGTGCCCTCGGCCGGATCCTCGGGCCGCGTGAGCGGGCGGCCGTGATGGTCGAGGATCGTCACCGACTCCGGCCTGAGCCCTTCCACGCTCGAGGCCACCAGCGCCGCGATGCCACGCACGGCCGAGGGCGACAGCGTCCGATTGCCCTTGAGCCGCAGTGCGACGGACGCCTTCGCCGGCTCGGAGCGATCCAGGAAGAGCGAGTCCTTGGCCATCGCGATGTGCACGCGCGCGCTCGCGACGTCGGCCATCGTGGCAATCGTGCGCGCGAGCTCACCCTCGAGCGCGCGGCGGTAATTCACCTGTTCGAGGAACTCGGTGGTGCCGAACGCGGTACGGTCGAAGATCTCGAAGCCGATGCGGCCGGCCGACGGCAGGCCGTCGGCGGCCAATGCCAGTCGCAGCTCGTCGACCCGATCCGATGGCACGCGCACCGTGCGGCCGCCGTCACCAAGCTGGTAGGGAATCCTGTCGGCCTTCAGCCGGCCGACGACGGCGTTGGCCGTCTCGGCGTCCATGTCGGCCACCAGCAGCGTGTAGTCGGGCGCGTTGAGGTAGTAGGCCGATCCGACGACGAGCGTGACGACGGCAACGAACACGCCGCCGAGCGCCGCCATCTGCGACGGTTTGAGCGTGGACCGGAGCTTCTGGAAATGAGCGAGCAGCTGATCAGTGTTCACGGGTCAGAAGGTGACGGTTGCGTCAGACCGACATGCGCATGACTTCCTGGTACGCCTGCACGAGCTTGTTCCGCACCTGGACCGTGAGCTCGAGCATCTGCTCGGCGCGCTGCATGGCAATCATGGCTTCGTGGACGTCGCCGGTGCCGTCGAGCATGCGGTTGATGGCCACGTTGGCCTCGCCGGTCGCACCATCGACGGTCCGGATGAGCTCGCCGAGCGCTTCGGCAAAGCCGGTTTCCTGGGGCGACTTCGCGCCGGCGGCCGACCCGGTGCCGGCCGCCGCGCCGGTCGCATTCGAAATCGAGGGGAGTCCGTTGATCGCCATGACGACTACGCCTTCGCCAGCTCGAGCGCGCGCTGCACGGTGTCGCGGATGAGCCCGATGGCCGTCAGGTTCGCCTGATAGGCGCGCGCGGCGCCGATCATGTCGACCATCTCCTCGGGCACGTCGACGTTGGGGACCGCCACGAAGCCGTTCTCGTCCGCGTCGGGATGCGACGGCTCGTAGCGGCGGCGGAATTCGGTCTGGTCCTGGACGACCTCGGCCACACGCACACCGGCGGCCTGCACGCTGAAGGCCGGTCCGGCCGGCTGCACCGTCTCGAGGACCACGGCGCGACGGCGATACGGCTGCCCGTCGGGGCCGCGCGTCGATTCGGCGTTCGCCAGGTTCGACATGGCGACTTCCATCCGGGTCCGCTGCGCGTCGAGGGCACTGGCCCCGGCGGCAATGGCTGACGAGAGAGTCGACGACATGATCAGCGTCCTTCGTTGATGGCGTAGCGCACGAGGCGGAACTTCGCGGCGAGCACCGTCTGCGCCTTCGCGAAGTCACCGGTCGCACGCGTCAGGTTCAGCAGTTCGCGATCGAGCTGGACCGTGTTGCCGTCGCGGCGCGCCGGCAGCCCGGGGGTCTCGACAACCTCGGCGTCGGCGCCTGACGGCGGCGCCGGCGGGTTCTGCGGCCCGAAGTGATCGGGATGACTCGTCTTCAGAGCCGCGAGCTGCTCGTCGAGCGCTTCGCTGAATCGAACCTCCCTGGCGCGGTAGCCGGGCGTGTCGAGGTTCGCGATGTTGCCGACGGCGACCGCCTGACGCTGGACCGACTGCGTCAGGTGACGCGCCAGCACCGCGGTAATCGCGGCATCGTCGATCGGGTTCGACATCGCAACTCCTTCCTCGGGCTGATGCGGCGGCCTGACGGCTGCCGGTCGAGCTGGTGCCCGTGCCGGCCGTCCGTTGTGCAAGAGAGGTGCCCGATTGGAAAAGGAGGGCCGACGCCGGACGACGCCGGAGCGGGAATGGCGGTGAACAGACGTGCATCCGGCGCCGGCAGACGCGGCGACCGGGGCCTTCAGGGCGGCGGGAGCATGCCGATCGGGCGACTGCACGCCCTCGAAACCAGCCGGCAGACCCGGCAATGTGACGGCTGGCCGACACCACGTGTCTGAACCGCCGACACCTTCGGCGGCCCGGGCGACCGGTCACGCCACACGCTCAATCGTGTTGCCGGAAGTGCAGCGCATGTCGGTTCCGACGCGCGCCTGTCGCTCGACCGGCCCGATTTGTCGGGCTGCAGACGCTCATGTCAAGAATCAGACACCCGCCAGCGGGATGCTGTCATCGTCCTGACACCCGCGAAGGCCGGCCGCAATTGCACGCAACTCGACGGCACACTCCGCCTGGCACGGCAGTTGCCATGGCGTGGGGACGCTCCCCGGCGTGTCAATCGGCACGCGGGAGCTCGGCATGAACGCGGGACCCTGTCCCCCTCCCGAGGAGTCCAGTGTGTCGTTGTCAGATATGGGTCAACCAACGGTTCTGGTTGTCGAGGATGAAACCGAATCGCGGCAGATGATCGTGAAATCGCTCGAAGAGGCCGGTTTCGCCGCGGCCGAGGCGCCGACGGCGGCCGATGCCCTCTCGAGACTCGACGGCTACGCCTACGACGCGCTCGTCGTGGCGGTCCAGCTGCCGGACGGCGACGGCCTCGACCTGCTCGACTCGGCCCTGTCGCGGTATCCCGACATGCGCTGCGTGGTGACGACCGGCTTCGGCAGCATCGACCACGCGGTCCGCGCGCTGAAGCGTGGCGCCGTCGACTTTCTGATCAAGCCGTTCCAGCTCATCCAGCTCGTGCAGATCCTCAAGACGGCGCTCAGCGAGCGGCGGCTGCGGAGCGAGAACGCCGAGCTGCGCGCGCGGCTCAACGAGAAGTTCCGGTTCGGTGGCCTGATCGGCAACAGCCCGAGCATGAAGCGGCTGATCACGACGCTCGAGCTCGTCTCGCCCATGAACAGCACGGTGCTCATCCAGGGCGAGACCGGCACGGGCAAGGAGCTCGTCGCCCGCACGATCCATCACAACAGCCCGCGCCGCGACCAGCCGTTCGTCGCCTTCAACGCGGCCGCCATCCCGGAAGGCCTCGCCGAGGCCGAGCTGTTCGGCCACGTCAAGGGAGCCTTCACCGGCGCCATCAGCTCGCGCATCGGCCGCTTCGAGGCCGCCGACAAGGGCACGCTCTTCATCGACGAGGTGTCGTCGATGAGCCTGTCGCTGCAGGCGAAGCTGCTGCGCGCGCTGCAGGAGCGCGAGGTCGAGCGCATCGGCACTTCGAAGCCGATGAAGATCAACGCGCGCGTCATTGCCGCGACCAACGACGACCTGCAGGCCATGGTCCGCGAGGGCAAGTTCCGCGAAGACCTCTACTACCGCCTGAACGTCGTCCGCGTCGTGCTGCCGCCGCTGCGCGAGCGGCGTGAGGACATCCCGCTGCTGGCCCAGCACTTCGTCCAGGAGTCGTGCGCCAGCAACGGCCTGCCGCCGAAGATCCTGAGCCAGGGTGCGCTGCGCCTGCTCATGAACTACGACTGGCCGGGCAACATCCGTCACCTGCAGAATGCGATCGAGCACGGCGTGACGATGAGCGGCGACTCGCGCGAGATCCTGCCCGAGGCGCTGCCCGACGAGCTGCACTCGCCGACGGGCCTGACCGCGCTCACGCTGCCGCCGACGCCCGACGAAGGCATCAACTTCACGTCGACGATGACGCAGGTCGAGCGCGAACTGATCCTGCGCTACCTCGCGAAGGCGAAGGGGAACAAGCGCCAGGCCGCCCGCCTGCTCAACCTCAGCCGGACGACGCTCATCGACAAGCTGAACCGGCTCGGCGTGACCGACACGTTCTCGGCCGCCTAGCGGCGGACGGCCCGCTGGCGTATCCGGCGTCGGGCCGCAACGCAGAAAAAAGAAACGGGGCTGGACCAGCGCGGTCCAGCCCCTTCTTTGTACGCCGGCGCGCCCGAACTACTGCGCGACCGTGAAGTCGATGCTCGCCCGCGTCGTACCCCAGTCGATGTGGAGCGTGCCGCCCGTCGGCGTGTCGTCGATCGAGAACGTCAGCAGCTCGGCCGCTTCCGGCGCCTTGCCGACGCGCATCGGCGCGCGGCCGAGATCCTGGCCCTGCGGATAGGGCACGCCCCAGCCGTCGGCCGCCTTCGAGATGATCAGCTCCCACGAATCGCCGGTCTTCGTGTAGAGGCCGTACGTTCCGGCCGGCACTTCGAGGTCGCCGAACCGCAGCGTCCGATCGGTCGACAGCCGGGTCCGCTCGTCGGCGCCGGTGCGCCACTCACGCCCCCACCAGTCGAACGACTCGAGCGAGCGCCCCTTGAGCGACGGACGCCCGTAGGTGATCGAGATATTCGCGCCATCGATCGACCATTCGCTCCGCACGTGCGGATTCGGGCCCTTGGTGGGCACGTCGGTCGTCTTCTGGGCGGCAACCCCGATGGTACAGACAGCAGCCAGAGCTATCGCTGTTGCAGCAAGTCTTCGCATGGCCTTCTTTCTCCTCCTCCTCGACCGGTGTGGTCAACGGTGGTACGGGCACGTGGGAGGTACGTGCCGGAAGTCGCGGGCGATCGTACTACGCAGCCCGTGTCTTCGCGTGAAGGCCGGATGAAGGCGCACCGGTCCGGCCGACGCTCAGTAGCGCCGGTTCCGCTGTCGCAGCAGGTCGAACTTCGCCGTGTCGGCCACGGCCATCACGGCCATCACGCCCGCCTGCACCGGGTCGGTCACGACCAGATCGGCGGCATCAGGCACGCTGCCGGCCATGTTCAGCGAGATGACGAGCAGACCGCTCTGCCGCACCTCCTGTACCGCGCGCGTGATGTCGCCGCCCATGAGCGACCCCGCCAGCACGAGCAGCTTCACCCGCGGCAGCCGCACGACGGCCCGGACGGCCGCCGCCAGCTCCTTCTCGCCGACCAGGGGAATGGTGTCGATCGAGATACGCTCGCCGCGGATGTTGTGCCGGTCGGCCTCGGATATCGCGCCCATGGCGACGAAACCGACCTGCGCGCCGCCGCCCATCACCACGATGCGCTTGCCGTAGATCTTCCCGAACGACGGCTTTTCCTCGACCGACGTCACGCCCGGCACGGCCACGAGCTCCCCGACGACGGTTTCGAGCTTGCCATCGTCATCGAGCGTGAACTCGAAGTCGATCTCCGGATGCGGCCCGCCGACGCCGTGCAGTTCGAGCGACGTGATGTTGGCGCCGTGATCGGCGAAGACCTTCGTGAGCCTGGCCAGCAGGCCGGGCTGATCGGTAGCCGTGACAACCAGTGCGTGGGCCGACATGGAGAAATGATGATACGTCAGCGAACTTTCCCCTCTACCGTAACGGGACGGCTGGCGGCACCGTAAGCTAGTGGCGTGATGCAGCAGCCGGCCGCCCGTCGCCCCCGTCAGCTCCTGCTGGCCTTCCTCTGTACCGTCGCTGCCGGGTGCGGCAACGCCGGTGCCCCCGCGTACGAAGGGCCGACCGCCACGGTCGTCACCGTCGCCACCGCCCAGATACGGGAGCTGCGCGACGTGGCCAACGCGCCAGGCGTCATCGTGCCGGCCGCAGTGGCCGATCTCACCGTCTACGCGCCGGAAATGGCCGAAATCGTCGATCTGCCCGTACAGGCCGACCAGCCGGTGGAAGCCGGCGACGTGCTGGTGCAGTTCGACATCGCGTCGCTCAATCAGGAGCTGGCCGCCGCCGAGCTGGGTGAAATCGAAGCGCAGGCGCGGCTCGATCGTGCCCGAACCGAACTCTCGCGACAGACCGATCTGTTCGAGCGCGGCATCACGTCGCGGATGGCCCACGATGCGGCCCGCCTCGAGCACTCGGCCGCCGAGACCGCGCTGACGCTCGCCCGCAACCGGCTCGAAGCCGTTCGGGCGGGTCAGGACCGGGCCGTCGTCCGCGCGCCATTCTCCGGCGTGGTCGTTGCCGTGTGGCACCAGAAAGGCGACATCGTCCGTCCCGACCGCAGCGATCCGATTCTGCGGCTGATCGATCCGACGCGTGTCCAGGTCGCCGTCCAGCTGCCGGTCGCGCAGCTGGCGCGCGTGCTGCCCGGGCAGGCCGCGACCGTCCGCGCCATCGCCGGTCTCGAAGACGAGCCCGCCGTGGTCGCCTCGAAGACGGAAGCGCTCGACCCGACGGCGCCGACCGGCGAAGTGCGCTTGTCGTTCACCAATCCGGCGACACTGCCGCTCGACACGCCGGTGTCGGTGGAGATCCTGCTCGATCGCCGCGCCGACGCGCTGGTCATCCCGCTGCAGGCCGTGAATCGTGACGTCAGCGGCCCCTACGTGATGGTGGCCGGGCCCGACGGCCTGGCGCAGCGGCGCGAAGTGCGCCTCGGACTGGCGACGAGCGATCTGGTGGAAGTCGTGACGGGACTCGAGCCGGGCGAGCAGGTGATCGTGGCCGGGCTCCAGGACGTCGAGCCCGGCATGCCGATCGCGATCGGACGCTAGCGCGTCGCGTCAGTTCGCGCTGGCCGGCTCGAGCGGAGCCGCGGCCGTGGACCGGTCGGATGCGCGCATCAGCTCGAGCAGCACCGCGTCGAGCAGCGCCCGCCAGCTGGCCTCGATCACGTTGTCCGAGACGCCCACCGTGGCAAACGCACGGTGCTGATTGGCCCACTCGATGAGCACGCGCACCTTCGCCGCGCTGCCCTTGTAGGAGTCGAGCACCCGGACCTTGTAGTCGGTCAGCCGGATGCTGCCCACTTCGGGGTGGACGGTCGCCAGTGCGCCGCACAGGGCCTCGTGCAGCGCATTGAACGGACCGTGGCTCGTTGCCGAGCCGGCAAGCGGGCCCGCGGCCGTCCGGAGCGAGACCGTGGCGGTCGCGCGCGGCTCGTCGCCGGCGGCCGACCGCAGCGTGACCTCGTAGCCGTCAACCTCGAAGAAGCTCGCGTCGGGCTGCAGCGCCTGGCGCACGATCAGCTCGAACGATCCCTCGGCCGCCTCGAACTCGTAGCCTTCGTACTCGAGCTGCTTGACCCGTTCGAGCAGCGCCCGGCGCGCGTCGGCGTCGAGCCGGCTTGCGAGCCCCTGCTGCTCGAGCTTGTACAGGATGTTGCCGCGGCCCGACAGGTCGCTCACCAGCACGCGCTGCCGGTTGCCGACCAGCTCCGGCTGGATGTGCTCGTACGTCGCTGAGTCCTTGAGGACCGCCGCCACGTGGATGCCCCCCTTGTGCGCGAAGGCGCTCCGGCCGACGAACGGCTGATCGCTGCGCAGTGGCAGGTTGGCGAGATCCGCAATGTAGGCGCACACCGACGTCAGCTGCCTGAGCCGCTCGCGACCGACCGTGGTGTGACCGAGCTTCAGCTCGAGGTTGGCGATGACCGATGCCAGGTTGGCGTTGCCGCAGCGCTCGCCGTAGCCGTTCAGGCAGCCCTGCACGTGCGTGGCGCCGGCCTGGACGGCGGCCAGCGCGTTGGCCACGCCGAGATCCGAGTCGTTGTGCGGATGGATGCCGATGACGCCGTCGAAACGGCGCCGGACCTCGGCCACGATTTCCTGCAGCCGCGGCGTGAGCGTGCCGCCGTTCGTGTCGCACAGGCAGAGCACGTCGGCCCCGGCGCGGTGCGCCGCTTCCAGCGTCCGCAGCGCGTAGTCAGGATTGGCCTCGTAGCCGTCGAAGAAGTGCTCGGCGTCGTAGACGACCTCGCGGCCGTGCGCCTTGAGGTACGACACCGTGTCGCTGATGAGCGCCAGGTTGTCGTCGAGACCGATGCCGAGCGCACGCGTGACGTGGAAGTCCCAGGTCTTGCCGAAGATCGCCACCGTCGGCGTGTCCGCCTCGATGAGCATGCGGACGTTGGTGTCGTCTTCCACCTTGTTGCGGGCCAGGCGCGTCGAGCCGAAGGCCGTCAGCTTCGCGTGCGAAAGCGTCAGCTCCCTGGCCCGCTCGAAGAACTCGCGATCCTTCGGGTTCGACCCGGGCCAGCCGCCCTCGATGTAGTCGATGCCGAACTCGTCGAGCTTCGCAGCAATCAGCAGCTTGTCGTCTACCGAGTAGGAGACGGCTTCGCCCTGGGTCCCGTCGCGCAGCGTGGTATCGAAGGTCGCGATCTTCATGGGCCCCGATATTCTACTGCCAGCGTCCCGGCCGATCGAGCGCCGGACGGCCGGCACGGACCTCAGCAGACGGCCAGATCGCGGGCGGTCAGCCGGCGACGAGCGCCATCCGCAGGCGGCTGCCGCCCGATTCGGCCGTAAACGCCGCGGTCCCGCCGGACAGCCGGGCCGCTTCGCGGGCCGCCAGCGCTCCCATCAGCGCCGTCCACCCGCCGGGCCGGTCACTCCAGGCCTGATCGAAGACCCGCGACGTCAGCTCGGGGCCCGGCGCGACGACATCCTGGGCCACTTCGACGCCCCGGAGCTGGCCGCCCGCCACGTCGAAGAAAACGCGCACGACAGCCCCGGTACAGCCGGCCACCAGCGCAAGCGTCGCGAGAACGGCGCCGGTCACGCCCGTCGTCACCAGTGGCGCATCGGCCATGACCGTCAGGTCGGGCGCGTGAATCTGCAGCGTCACGCCGGCCAGCCGGCACTCGGGCGTGAGGCCCTGGCGGAGCTGCTCGACGAGCGACGTGAGCGTCACCGGCCGGCTCTGCCGCACGTGCCGGCCGTCGAGCAGCACGGCCGCCTTCAGCAGCCACGACGCGCGCCAGGCCTGGGCGCGAATCAGCTCCTGGCCGGTCTGCCGCGCCAGCGGCGACGCCTCGACGTCGAGCAGTGCGGCGGCCGACGCGATGGCGGCTATCTCTTCGCTCACCTGCGCCAGCACCCGGTCGCTGCGCCGGCTGCGGACCGGGGGAGCGGCCGCGCTGCCGCCATTCTGCGAGGGAACGGCCGCCGGCACGGGCGTCGGCACGGACACCGGTGCCGGCTCGAAGCGTTCGCGGCGGGCCGGGAGCATGTCGACGTAGTGCGTCTCGGCGCGCATGCGATAGCCCTTCGGCAGTCCTTCGCGAGCACCGCGGGACGCCGGTTCCGGCTCCTCGGCCGCGAACTCGTCGTGAGATGCAGGTCTGCCGTAACCGAGCTCCGACGTTTCCAGATCGGACACGATGATGCCTCCAGGACGTGAAGGAAGGCCCGCATCGTAACAGATGAACGGCGGACATGCGCAGCCTCCGGTTGACGTCGTGCTCAGGCACGGCGAACAATCGTCGGCTGCATGCTGCCGCTCCCGGAGCTCGCGCCGATCGAATGGCTGCTGGTGGCGATCGGCGCCATGGGCATCGGCGTGGCCAAGGCCGGATTTCCCGGCATCAGCTACGTCTACATCATCACGTTCGCCCTGCTCTTCGGCGCACGCGAAGGTGCCGGCATCGTCCTCCCCATGCTCGTCGTCGGCGACGTGCTGGCGGTGGCGACGTTCAAGCGCCACGCCAACTGGCACTACATCCGACAGATGCTGCCGCCGGCCTGCCTGGGGGTGATCGCAGGCGCGACGTCGATGTGGCTCATCCGCGACGACGGCGTGTTCACGCCGCTGATCGGATGGATCGTCGTCGCGCTGACGGTCATGCAGCTGCTCAACCTCTGGAGGCCGGCGATTTTCGCCGGTGCGCCGCACACGCCGGTGTTCGCCTGGGGCATGGGGCTGCTGGCCGGCTGGACATCGATGCTGGCGAACGGGGCCGGCCCGATCATCGCGCTGTTCGGCCTGGCGGTCGGACTGCCGAAGTTCGAGTTCGTCGGCACGAGCGCCTGGTTCTTCCTCGTCGTCAACGTCTTCAAGCTGCCCTTCAGCTGGGGCCTCGGGCTGATCGGCGACTCGTCGCTGTCGCTCAACCTCGTGCTCGTGCCGGCCATCGGCCTCGGCATGCTCGTCGGCCGGTGGCTCACGCACGTCGTCCCGCAGCGGCTGTTCGACGCGCTGCTGCTGCTGTTCGCCGCCGTCGCCGCGCTGCGGCTGATCGGCGTGTTCTGAGGATCCCTCCGGAAAGAAAAACGGCCGCCGGAGCCTGAGCTCCGGCGGCCGCTCGTTATCGGGCCGACGGCCGTTCTCTCAGAACGAGAAGCGGACCGTCAGCTGCATCGAGCGCATGTTCTGGGCGGACGTGGCCGCACCAAAACCGGCGTTCTTCGGCTGCAGGCGCGCCTCGTTCAGCGTGCCGTCCGGGTTGTACTGCGAGTTGAGCACCCGCTGATCCGTCGGGCTGAAGAGCTGAACGGTCGCCACCCGGCCGTTGATCACGACCGCGTCGAACGCGTTGAACGCGTCGAGGCGGACCTGCAGATTGCGGCCGCCGCCAAGGCGGAAGTTGCGCGCCAGGGCGAGGTCGATCGTGCGGTCCATGCAGCCGCGCAGGATGTTGCGGCCCGACTCCATGCCGAGGCTGTAGTAGGTCGGCCCGGCAACGGAGGCGGTGTTGAACTGCGCGTACTGGTTGTCGGAGCAGCCCGATCCCGGATCACCCACGTAGACGATGCGCGCCGCATAGTCCGGCGAACCGGTCAGGTTCACGTTGTTGCCGCCCGTCAGGTACGAGTAGGTCAGGTCGTACGGGGCGCCCGACGCGAACGAGGCGACGCCCGACAGCTGCCAGTCGTTGATGATCGCGCCGATCACGCGGCCCGCCGCCGAGTCGGAGCGGTAGTCGGGCAGATCCCACACGGCGTTGGCCTTGAGCACGTGACGCTGCAGGCCGAGGTCCTCCATGAGCTTCTCGTACTCGGCCCAGTCGTCACGCAGCCGGTACTGGCCGTCAGGCGTGTGCTCGAGCCGCAGCGGCAGCTGGGTGTTGCCCTTGAACGAGAGGCTCAGCGTGTAGTTGGCGCCGAACGAGAACCCGTTCGAGAAGCGCCGGTTGAGCGACGTCTGAATCGAGTGGAACGTCTGGTGGTACTGCGTCAGACGCGCCTCGATCGCCCCGAGGTTCCGGTAGGGCCGCAGCAGTGACGTCGGATAGGCCGTCGCGCCGGGGATGTCGCTCTCGCCGAGCGTCGGGTCCTGGTTCTCCGGCAGGTACGCTGCGCCGAAGTCGACGGCGTTCAGGTTCGTGTTGAAGCCGAAGTTGTTGGCGAGCATGTTGTAGCCGTGCTGGCCGACGTACGACACGTCGAGCGACGACGCCCACGGCAGCGCGACCTGCACGCCCGCGTTCCACTGCACCGACGACGGGATCTTGGCGTCGTACTGGAAGACGCTGAGCGCCGGGATGCCGATGGTGCTCAGACCCGTGCCGAGCGTCTGGAGCTGGCCGTTGACCAGGTTCGTCGACGTCGAGTACGGCGGGTTCGCCGCGCTGCCCATGACCGTGTTGCCCTCGGGCCGGTCGTAGAACAGGCCGATGCCGCCGCGCAGCACGTAGCGCTGCGTGCCGTCGATGTCGTAGGCCGCCCCGAAGCGCGGCGCGAAGACCATCGTCGGCCAGGTATAGGCCGTCTTGGCAATGCCCTGGCCCGACTGGATGACGCCCGTGTAGAGGTCACCCGTGCCGGGGATCGGCGTGCCGATGGCCGCCTGCGTGTTGGCCGCCCCGGGCGCCGTCAGGATCTCGCCCGTGATCGGGTGCATCGCGTTGCGGTCGTTGCCCGAGCAGACCGTCGCGCCGCTCCTGCAGCCCGCCACGTAGAGCAGCGGCGCCGCCGCCGGATCCCACCGGTCGGCGAAGAAGTTCGACGACTGCATGTACTTGTCGTGCTGCGGCTGCTGGTGGGTGAAGCGCATGCCGTAGTCGAGCGTGAGCCTGTTGGTCACCCGCCAGTTGTCCTGGATGTAGAACTCGGTGTTCCGGTAGACGTTGCCGCCCTCGACGAACTTCGACGCCTGCAGGTACTGCGTGAAGATGCCGAGCGCCGCGTTCGCGTAGCCGAACCCGGTGTCGAGCGTGTTGTTCGTGTCGTTCCCGAAGTTGATGTAGCCCTGGAACGTCAGGTTGGCGATACCGCCGGCACCCGGGCCGGTGTTCTGCGCCTTGTAGCTGTAGTTGTTGTAGAAGCCGGCCTTGACCGTGTGCCGCCCGGCGACCTTCGTGAGGCTCGCCGCGAAGTCCTGGGTCCGGTTCTTGTTCAGGAAGCTCGGGTAGCCCTGGTTCGGCGGGGCGTTCGCGATGCGGCTGCCCCAGGCGAAGTTCGGCAGCAGGTTGATCCGCTGCCCGTCCCACCACGACGGCCGCAGATCCTCGAGCACCTCGTACGAGTAGTACCGCGGATCGACGACGCCCGCGTCTTCGTAGATGAGCGGGAGGTCAGCGAAGCCGTTCAGCCGGTTCGCCGAGTCGGCCATGATGAGCTGGCCGAGCTGGTTCTGGATGAACCCGTAGGTCGCCTCGACGAACGTCGTCGGGTTGAGCGTGTAGTTGACCGTGAAGCCGACGTTCGTGATGAACGGGTACGGGTTGTACGTGTCGTTGAAGCCCTGGATCGTGCCCGGCGTCGTCAGACGGCGCGCACGCTGACCGGAGTACTTGCCGGTGACGCGCAGCGCGGGCGACAGCTGGTAGTCGACGCGGATGGCCGGCTGCTGGGTCAGGTTCTTGTACGAGACCGCCGGCACCTCGTAGTTGTAGGGCTGGCCGATCGGCTGCTCGATGTTCGGCAGCGGATAGCGGTTGAGCAGGCCCAGACCGACGCCGTAGAGCCGGTCGGCCGGGATCACGTTGTTCTCGAAGTACTGGCCGGTGGCCGCGTCCCAGATGGGACCGATCGGCTGGCCGTTGTTGTCGAGCGACTGCGAGAAGTCTCCCTGGCGCTCGAGCGCCGTCGGCACGCGCAGGCGGATCGGGTTGCCGCCGTTGATCGTCGACGTCGTCGGCCGGTACTCGTGGCTGTAGAAGAAGAACAGCTGGTTGTTGCCGCCCGGACGCCCCACCGGACCGCCGATCGAGTAGCCCCACGTCCGCGTGCGGCTCTCGGGCTTCGGATCGCCGTTCTTCTGGTTGACCCACGGCGTGCTGTTCCAGTCGGAGTTCGTCTCGATGTCGTAGACCGACCCGCGGAACTGGTTCGTGCCGCTCTTCGTCACGGCCGTGATCTGCAGGCCAGACGCGCGGCCGTACTCGGCCTGGTAACCCGAGGTGAGCACCTTCACCTCGGCGATCGACTCGATGTTCATGTTGAGCATCTGGCCGTTGTTGCCCGTGTCCATGGCCGAGATGCCGTCCATCATGATGTTGTTCTGACCGCCCCCGCCGAGACGCGTCGTGCCGGTGACGCCGGGCGCGAGCGCGGTGAGCGACGTGAAGTTGGCGCGGTTGACGGGCAGGTTCTCGACCTGCACCGACGTGACGGCGTAGGAGCGCTCACCGCTCTGCGCCTGGATGAGCGGCGCCTCGGCGGTGACGTTGATGGTCTCCTCGGCGCCGCCCGGCTCGATGACGAGCTGCGGCACGACCACGCGGTCGCCGCCGCTGACGGCAATGCCGGTCCGGCGCAGCGTCCGGAAACCGGGCATCGTCACCTCGACGGTGTAGGTGTCAGGCGCGACGTTGGCAAACGTGTAGCTGCCGTCACCGCCCGTGTAAACCGGAGCCGAGGTCGTGCCCCGGGCTTCGCTGATGAGCACGACGGTCGCGCCGGGGATGACACCCCCCGAGCTGTCGACAACCGTGCCGGCAACCGTCCCGGTCGTGATCTGGGCCGAGACGGGCAGGACCACCCCGAGCAGGGCGGCCAGGATGAAAGCAAGGACTTTCTTCGGATGAGACGTACCGTCCATTCACTTCCTCCAGCCCCTGCCCGCCAGGTCGCGGCACAGACCGGCCCGTCCCCAACTCAGGACCGGGTCGCGGTCGGCGCGTTGACCCGCACGCGCGGGGCTGTCAACAGAGCGCCCCATTCTTTCAATCGGTCGGACGGGTGTCAATCCGATGTCATCCGGTCGATAGGTATTGACAATACAAAGTCATTTGTGAACAAAGTGAGCCATCAACACACGTTCTTGCTGCAAGAAACCGCGTCGATTGACGCGTGGTGAGACTATCCGCGCCGCGCCGCCCGCCGCTCGCGCACCATCGCCGCAAAGCCCGCGGCCAGCAGGAGCGTGACCGCCACCGTCCCGGCCTCCGGCGACGGAAACAGATCGAGCGAGGCTGCGCCGATCGCCGGCCCCGCGCATATCCCCACACCTACGCCCGCCTCGTGCAGACCACCGTGCTCGGCGCGCGATTCGGCCAGATCCATCGAGTAGAAGAGCGACGAGTAGTACATCAGCCCGGCCGACAGCCCGAACACGATCTGCCCGACGATGAGCCCGACCGTCGACGAGGCGAGGAGCACGGCCACGAAGCTCGCCATGAGCACGAGGTAGCCGGCCGCGAGGAACCTGAACCTGTAATGCCAGCCGTGCCAGCGCCACAGCACGCCGAAGGCCAGCAGGCGGGCGAACATCCAGACCGAACAGTAGAGGCCCACCTCGGTCGGCGTCAGACCGAGATCGGTGGCAACGCCGGGCATGACGGCCAGCAGCGTATAGATGGCCGTATAGGCCAGTGGGTTGGCCATCCAGCCGAGCCGCAGAAATACCGGGTCGCGGCGCCCGCCCGCTGCGGCGAGAGGTGCGGGGTCGGGCGCCGCCCCACTCGCGGCCGTGCGCACGCCCCTGCCCTCACCGCCCCGCGCGAGCCACGCGACCACCGCACACTGCGCCGCGCAGAGCACGGCCGGCACCGTGAAGATGAGGTGGGCGCCGAGCCAGTCGTACAGCGGACCGCCGGTGAAATATCCAAGCGCCGCGGCCCCCGACCATGTCAGGTTGTACAGCCCGACGGCGTGCGAGACGCGCCAGCCCTCGGCGCCATGCGTGACGAGCGCCTCGAGCGCCGGCCATGTCAGCAGGAGCACGACGGTGTAGACCGCCACGAGCGCCACGAGCCCGGCGGCCGACGAGACGAACAGGCCGGCGCCGATGCTCAGCGCCAGCCCGGCGAATCCCGCCGCGAGACTCACCGCATACCCTCGGCGCGCCGCAAATCGCCCGCCGAACCAGGCCGCGAAGATGTACACCGCGCCGTGCAGCGCGGCAACCCACAGGTTCCCGCGGTCGCCGAACCCATGGCGATCGCGCAGGTAGAAGAACAGATAGGTGAAGTAGTAGTAGGACGCGACCGTGTTCACGGCGGTCAGCGCGAACGCGGCGTCCTTCAGTCGGCGTGTGGACATATGACGCCCGGCGCCGCGTCGCCGCGGCCGGCTCGTTCAGCTTACGTCGCCGCGACCGGCCGGTGGCCTCGCGACGCCGGGCTGTCATAGTCTCTTCGCATGGCTGAACCGCAGAAGCTTGCCTGGATCGGCACCGGCGTGATGGGCGCCTCGATGTGCGGTCACCTCCTCGACGCCGGTCATCAGGTCGTGATCTACACGCGAACGAAGGCCAGGGCCGAGCCACTGCTCGCGCGCGGCGCCGAGTGGGCCGACTCGCCCGCACAGGCGGCCGCCCGGGCCGACGTCGTCTTCACCATGGTCGGCATGCCGTCCGACGTCCGCGAGGTCTACCTCGGCGACGACGGCATCCTGGCGGGAGCCAGGCCGGGAACGATCGCGGTCGACATGACGTCGACGTCGCCCTCTCTGGCGGTCGAAATCTACGAACGGGCGCGCGAGCGCGGCATTGCCACGATCGATGCCCCGGTGTCGGGCGGCGACGTCGGCGCACGCAACGCGACGCTGTCAATCATGGTCGGCGGCGATGCCGACACGATCGCCCGCGTGCAGCCGCTGCTCGAGCGGATGGGCAGGACGATCATTCACCAGGGCCCGGCGGGCGCCGGGCAGCACACGAAGCTATGTAATCAGATCGTCATCGCCGGCACGATGGTCGGCGTCTGCGAGTCGCTCCTCTACGGTCGCCGCGCGGGTCTCGACCTGCGGACCATGCTGCAGTCGATCAGCGGAGGCGCCGCGGCATGCTGGACGCTCTCGAACCTCGCGCCGCGCGTGCTCGACGGCAACTTCGATCCCGGCTTCTTCATCGATCACTTCGTGAAGGACATGGGCATCGCGCTCGAGGAGTGCCGCCGGATGAATCTGAAGCTGCCGGGCCTGACACTCGTCCACAGTCTGTACCAGCGGGCGCAGCAGCTCGGCCACGGCCGCAAGGGCACGCACGCGCTGTTCCTGGCGCTCGACGAGATGAACCGGGAAACGGCCGGCTAGTCGGCGACCGGCACGATCATCAGGTCGTCGGGGTCGGCCCACGACAGGAGTACCCTGTCGCTCCGCGTGACGATGAGGAACGGTCGGTCCGAGTTCGGCCCCGAGGTTGCGACGGTGCGGGGCGACGACCACGTGTCGCCGCGGTCGTCCGACGACATGACGAGCACGGCCGTCGTGCCGTCGTCGCGCCATTCCTTCCAGCCGAGCCAGAGCCGGCCGCCGGCCACCGCCAGCGTCGGGTGCCCGGCCAGCGCGCCGCTGCCGATCCGCAGCGGCGCCGTCGTCGTCCGCCCGCGATCGTCCGAGTAGGCGTAGAAGACGGCAGGGCCGGTCGGCTCGGCGCCGGTGAACCACGCGAAGTGATACCGGCCGTCCGGCTCGACCGCCAGCGCGGGACCGTGGTGCGGGCAGGCGTCGATCTGCCAGTTGTCGCTGCCGATCCGGACCGCCTCACCGGCGTCATCGCTCAGGCGTATCGCCACGTGATCGCGGATCCCGCCGGGAAGCACGTGCCGCCAGAAGAGGACCGGCGTCGAGTCGGTCTCGAACGCCATCGCAATGCGGCAGCATTCACAGCTGTGATCCTGGACCTTCCGGTTCGGGCCGAACGTGGCCCCGGCGTCACGGCTGACTGCCACATAGACCGCCGCTCCCGCGTAGGACTCGCCGGCCGCGGTGGCGCGCTCGAGATCGCGCTTGTCGATCCATGCCAGCACCACGGTCCCGTCGGGCGCCACGCCGAGCGAATCGAACCGGTGCCCGATGGGCAGCCCGTCGTCGTTGATGGTGACCGGCTCGCTGAACGTGCGCCCGCCGTCGGTCGAACGTGCAAAGCGGATGTCGCCCGTGTACAGCGCCTGGCCCCGACGCGTCCACGACACGAGCACTTCCCCGCCGGGCCCGATGGCCACCTTCGGCCTCGCCTCGCCGTTGGCGTCGATTGCCTCACCCGCCGCGACAGTCACCGGCTCCGAGTAGGTCCGCCCGCCGTCACGCGAGGTGAACAGCTCGACCCGGTCGTCGACCGCTTCGACCGCGTACAGCACGTCGTCGCCATCGAACGCGGTGGTGACGATGCGCGTGGTGGCTGCGGCATGGTGGGCGTGGTGCCCGGGATCGCCCGGTCGCGCCACACCCGGCGGCATGGCCGATTTCATGTAGAAGAGCCAGGCGAAGAGGCCGATGGCGATCGCCACGAGCCAGGCGGCAGTGCGGGCACTGATGACCACGAAGCCATTGTAGTGACGCCCCGCGCCGGTCCGGTGCGACAAACTGCCGCAGGTCGAACGACTCGTCGGGCGGGCGCCCGGCGGAAAAACCGCCCGCGGATACCACCATGGAGTTCACCTTTGTTGCACCGACCTGTCGCTTGGCCTACATTGGATCGAACATCGATCTGCAGCGTCGTCGCCCGGGACACGGTCATCGAGTCGGGTGGGCGACCAGAGTGAGCGGTCCGCCAGAGAGCCACCTCCGCTTCGGCCAGGTCTTCTCAGAGAGTCGCTCGACGGAGATCAAACAGCGTGGTTTCGAACCTGGTCTCGATAGACATCCGCTTCGGCAGCACGACGGTGCCGGTCCTGCTCGGCACCGGCCCGGCCTTCAGCCGCGAGGCCGACGACGCCATTCGCGCACTCGGCCCCGATCGCGTGCTGCTCGTCGTCGACTCACGCGTCGCCACGCTGTTCCCTGAGGACGTCGAACGTTTTTCGCGGCTGGGCACCGAGCCCGGTGTGGTGTTCGTGGCGCCGGAGGGGGAATCGTGTAAGACCTTTCCCGTCCTCGGCGAGCTGGCCAACGCGTTCCTGTCGGGCGGCGCCACGAAGCGCTCGCTCGTGATCGCCTTCGGCGGCGGCGCCGTGATGAACCTGGGCGGCCTCGCCGCCGCGCTCATCTACCGCGGGCTGCCGCTCTGTTACGTGCCGACCACGCTGATGGCACAGAACGACGTCGTCCCCTCGCAGAAGACGGCGATCAACCTGTGTAACAGGAAGAACAACTTCGGCACCTTCCACCCCGCCCGCCTCAACGTCGTCGACACCCGCTACCTGCACACCCTGCCTCCCGCCGAGCGCCGCTCGGGCATGGGAGAGCTCGTCAAGAACGCCCTGATCCTCGGCGGGCGCGACTTCGAGATTGCCGAGCGCATGCTCGACGCCGAAGCCTCGGGCGCCCCGATCGACGACGGCCTCTACGCGGAGATGGTCGAAGCGGGCATCCGCGCCAAGCTGCCCTCGCTCGCCATCGACGAGCACGAGGCGACGGCGGGCATGATCTTCGAGTACGGCCACACGATCGGCCACGCACTCGAGCTGTCGTACCCGATCGGGACGCTGCCGCACGGCCTGGCGATCGCCTGGGGCATGATGGGCTGCGCGTACGTGTCGATGCGCCTCGGCCTGATGAGCCAGGCCGAGCAGGAGCGGCACGACGGGCTCATCCGCAAACTGATCCCGGAAACGCTGCCCGAGCCGAAGCCCACCATCGACGACGTGATCTTCCGCGTGATGCGCGACAGCAAGCGCGGCCGTGCCGGCGAATCGGCCGAAGAGTGCGCCTGCGTCCTGCTCTCGGCCGTCGGCCGCCCGATCGAGACCGAATCGATGCTCTCGAAGTTCCCGGTCTCGCTCGTGGTCGAGTGGCTGCGGCTGCAGGGCCTGCGCGGCTGAAACGGCTTCGCCCGGGACCCGCCGATCAACCGGCGGCGAGCCCGTGGCCGCCGACGGGCTCCGTCTCGAACCGCTCTCCGAACCCCGCGATCAGCGCCTTGCCACGCTCGATTGCCGCCTTCACGGCCGGCAGGCTGAGCGATGCCCGGTGGCTCTCGCGGTCGTCCCACACTTCAGTCACCCAGATCCCATCCGGATCGTCCGCGTCGCGCGCCACGACGTAGCTTCGGCAGCCGGGCATGGCGGCAGAGCCTTCCAGCAGAATCGCGATCAGCGCCTCGCGCTGTCCTGGAGCCGCCTTGATCTTCCCGATGAGTCCGTACACGTGGAGCCCTCCCTCATGAGTCGTCATTCGCGCGCAGCCGCGCCACCACCGGATGATGATCGGAACCGAACCGATCGTCGAGCACGACGACCCGGGTTCCCCATTCGTCGGGCAGCCGGGTGAACACGTAGTCGAGCACCCAGCCGAACCGGAACGTCGACCCGACCGTGACGTCGCTGTCGGGAAAGGCCTGCCGCAGCACCCGTACGGCGGGCTCGCGCGTCCCGCCGGCCCAGGTGTTCAGATCGACGCCGAGGACAGTCGGCAGATCCCCATCGAGCGCGGCGCGGAGGTGTGCCGCCTGCCGCTCGCGCAGTCCGCTCGAAAACAGCCAGAGTGCCCGAGGTCCGGCGGTGGCATCGAGGTGTGCGCTGACCACCCGCACGCGCCACGCCCGTCCGGCCTCGTCGACGCCAGTGATCGCCGCCGCGGCGGCCACGCGACGCTGTCGCCCGTACGGCAGCTCGATCGCCGCCGGATCCGACAGGGGCAGCGTCGAAAGAATCGCGTTGCCACGGTCTTCGGCAGGCAGCCTCGGATCGCCGCCGTTCCGCATGGACGGTACGTAGAAGACGTGCAGACCCGCCGCCCGCGCGGCGGCCAGCACGTCGACCCGCTCGCCACGCAGCGGCCGCGGCGCGATACGTGCCGGCACCTCCACACCCTCCGGCAGCCGGTCGGGCACATCGTCGCCGGATCGGAACGCTTCCTGGACGAGCAGCACGAAATGTCGGACCGGCTCCCCCCGGGTGAACGCGCCGGCCCGAAGTGCGGCAATCAGCCCGACGAGATCACCTCCGCCCACACGCACGTTCCAGCTCACGATGACCACGTCGGTCGGCCGGACCGGCGCGGAAAACGGGTCGGCACCATCGAAGGCGGCGACGACGGCCGGCCCGACCGTCGCGCACGCAGCGGCGTGCGCCGCGACGCTCGCGGCGTCGGCCTGGTGCCACGCGAACGCCGGTTGGAGCGCGCGCGCTCCAGGAGTGTCGTTGACGAGAGTCCGGCACGGAGCGGTCGCAGGCACCGTATGCGCGACCGGCGGCCGGGTCGCGGTACAGCCGGCGACCACCCCAAGGGCAGCGAGTGGGACGAACAGGCGCCGGACAGCGAACGTGCAGGCAGACCGGGAAAACACGGGTAGATCTCGAATCTACCAGATGGTTTCCTGTCGGGCCGCGCCGCGCGCGTGGACCCGCTCGCGGCGCTTCGGCACGAGCAACGCGCTCGTCACAGCGCGGCCGTGACGATCGCCGTCAGCTCCTCCTCGTTGAGAACGATGGGATTGCCCTTCATGCTGCTCGCGCGCATGGCGGCCGACACGATGCGTCCGGTGTCGGAAGCGCGGACGCCGAGCGCCCTGAGCGGTGAGGCACCGAGTGCGCGGCAGAGCTGCCTGATCCACTCGACGCCATCGTCGGCCGTCGCCTCAGGGCGGCCGGTGACGAGCCGGGCGACGTGATCGAACCGCGCCAGCGCGTCGGCTGCGCCGCGCCGGCGCAGTGCGTCGACGTTGGCGGCCATCACGTGCGGCAGCAGGGCCGCGCAGATCGCGCCGTGCGCCGCGCCCGTCATGCCGCCGATCGGTCCGGCGAATCCGTGCACGGCGCCAAGTCCGCCGTTGGCCAGCACCATGCCGCTCCAGAGCGCCGCAATCGCCATGTCCTCCCGTGCGTCGAGGTCACGACCGTCCCGCACGACGCGCGGCAGCGCCGCTGCCGCGCGCGGGATGCCCGCCGCGGCGAGCGCGTCGGTCATCGGCGTGGCGCGCGCCGACACGTACCCCTCGATCAGTTGCGTGAGCGCGTCGAGCCCGGTCGACGCGCTCACGTCGGGCGGCACGTCGACGGTCAGCTCAGGGTCGACAATGGCGACGCGCGGCAGCATGTGCACGCTGCGGAGGCTGGCCTTCACGCCGTGCTCGCGCGAGCCGAGCACGGCGTTGCGGGTGACCTCGCTGCCGGTGCCGGCCGTCGTCGGCACGGCGACAACGGGCAGTGCGGGACGGTTGAGTGGCCGTCCCGCGCCGATGACTTCCAGATAGTCGAGCAGGTCGCCGCCGTTGGCCGCGAGCGCGGCCACGGCCTTCGCCGTGTCGATCACGCTGCCGCCGCCGACGGCGACGACGACGTCCGCGCCGGCGTCGGCAAGTGCGGCAGCACCGCGAGTGATGTCTTCGAGGCAGGGCTCGCCCGCCGTGGGCCAGATCGCGACCGGAAGTCGCGCCGCGTCGAGCGACGCCCGCACGGGCTCCGCACGGGCGGGCGTGCGTCCGGTGACGAGGAATACGCGGCTGCCGCAGGCGGCCGCCGCGGCGCCCGCCTCGCGGGCGGCGCCCCGGCCGACGATGATCCGGGCGGCGGTGGCGAACTCGAACACGTCAGCAGCCTCCCGATGCGCGCCCGCCGGCCGGGGCGCGGCCCGGCCGGCGGCCTACCACTCGCTGTCCGGCGGATCGACGCTCGCGGCGCGGATGGCGTGCCGCGGCTCGGCCATCATGTCGGTCACCGTGTCGCGCCAGCGCAGGTAGTGCGGTGTCTGACGGTGCGCCTCGATGGCGGCCTCGTCGCGGAAGGCCTCGATGATGACGAACCGCGTGGGGTCGTCCTGCTGCTGGGTGAGCGCAAACTGCGCGACGCCCGGCTCGAGGCGGCTGTTGCGGGTGTTGTCGAGCGTGGCGGCCTTGAACGCCTCGACGGCGTCGGGCTTCACGCGGATGTGGACGAGCTGGATGATCACGGATGACCTCGCGAACCGGCGCATCGGGGCCGGGCATGCGTGCCCGGCCCCGCGTCCGTTGTCGGGGCGCCCCGCGCGCCGATCAGGCGATGGTGACGCTCGAGTCCAGGTAGACGTCCTGGATCGCGTGCAGCAGCGCCGCGCCTTCCTTCATCGGCCGCTGGAACGCCTTGCGGCCCGAGATGAGGCCCATGCCGCCGGCGCGCTTGTTGATGACGGCCGTACGCACCGCTTCGGCCAGATCGCCCGCACCCGACGAGGCGCCGCCGCTGTTGATCAGGCCGGCGCGGCCCATGTAGCAGTTGAGCACCTGGTAGCGCGTCAGGTCGATCGGGTTGTCCGACGCGAGCTCCGTGTAGATCTTGTCGCTCGTCTTGCCGTACGGATTCTCCTTCGAGCTGAGCGCGAGGTACCCGCCGTTGTTCTCGGGCAGCTTCTGCTTGATGATGTCGGCCTCGATCGTCACGCCGAGGTGATTGGCCTGACCGGTCAGGTCGGCGGCGACGTGGTAGTCCTTGTCCTTGGTCTTGAACGCGCTGTTGCGCGTGTAGCACCAGAGGATCGTGGCCATGCCGAGCTCGTGGGCCCGGTGGAAGGCCTTCGCGACCTCGACGATCTGCCGGTTCGACTCGGCTGAACCGAAGTAGATCGTGGCGCCGACGGCCACCGCGCCCATGTTCCACGCTTCCTCGATCTCCCCGAACATGATCTGGTCGTACTTGTTCGGGTAGGTCAGGAACTCGTTGTGGTTGATCTTCACCACGAACGGGATCTTGTGGGCGTACTTGCGGGCCACCGCCCCGAGCACCCCGAAGGTCGACGCCACGGCGTTGCACCCGCCCTCGATCGCGAGCTTCACGATGTTCTCGGGATCGAAGTACTCCGGGTTCGGCGCGAACGAGGCACCGGCCGAGTGCTCGATCCCCTGATCGACCGGCAGGATCGAGAGGTAACCCGTGTTGGCGAGCCGGCCGTGACTGAACAGCTGCTGCAGGCTGCGCAGCACGGGCGTCGGCCGATCGGACAGGGCGAAGATGCGGTCGACGAAGTCGGGGCCGGGCAGGTGGAGCGAGCTCGCGGGCACCTTCGCGGTGTACGTGAGCAGATCGGCGTCTTTACCAAGCAGTTCAGCGATACGGGTGCTCATAACGTCTCCATGATGCAACCGGGCAAAGTTATCACTCCCGGCCGGCCGGGGGCCAGCCGGTGTCCCGGACGGGCGCACACCCACGGGGAGTAACCACGCGATTTTGCCGCACCCGATCGCACGATCAGCGCCGTGAAAGTGATACTTTGAGGCCGCTCAATCAGTTGTTCGCCCGGCGGCTTCCACCCCGGCGGGTGGCGGACGGCCAGCGTCCGCAAGGAGACGAGTACGTCATGGCATCGAAACGATCAACCGTCCTGATCGCCGCCGTGAGTGCGGCGAGCCTCGTGACCGCCTTTACCGCGGGCCTCGAGGGACAGGCGCCGGCGGCACAGCCCCCGGCCGCCGCACAGAGCCCGCTGCCGACCGGCCGGGGTGGCGCGCCACTCTACGACAGCGCTCTCGATTTCTCGCTGACCGACCAGTGCGGCGGCCGCAGCCCCAAACCGATGGAGGCCTGCGAGAACGACGTCAACCGCATGGTTGCCGCCCTGCCGGACACCGCCCCGGCCACACCGAAGCAGCCGCGGCGGATCCTGGTGCTCGGCACGTCGCGCGGCTTCCAGCACTCGTCGATTCCGCTTGCCGCGAAGATGGTCGAGGAGATGGGCAAGAAGACCGGCGCATGGACGACCGACGTCACCTATCACGCCGGCGCCATCAACGCGGAGACGCTCAAGCACTACGACGCGATCTTCCTGTCGAGCACGACCGGCACGTTCCTCGACGAGCCCAATCCGTTCAATGATCCGGCCATCGAGGCCGTGACGCAGGCGCGCCGCAAGGCGCTGCTCGACTTCGTCCGGAGCGGCAAGGGCCTGGTGGGCATCCACGCGGCCACCGACTCGTACCACGGCTACCCGGCCGGCGTCGCGCGCGGCGGCGGTGCCGGTGGCGGCCGCGGCACGACGCCGCCTCCGCCCTGCACGAGCAGCCAGGAGCTCGGCGCCCGCGCCGGCGGCGAGCCGCTGTGGCCCGAGTTCAACCGGATGATCGGCGGCTACTTCAAGTTCCACTGGAACTATCCGACGCCCATCACGGTGAAGATCGACGACCCCGACAACCCGATCAACGCGCCGTTCAAGGGGCAGCCGTTCAACACGATCGACGAGGTCTACACGTTCGCGTGGGATTCGTTCTCGCGGGACAACGTGCGCGTGCTCACCAGCGTCGACTACTCGACGATGTCGCCGTGCGACAAGGGCCTCGAGAGCAACATGCGGCCGGACAACGACTACGCGCTCAGCTGGGTGCGGCGCGAGGGCCAGGGCCGGGTCTACGTGAACGTCCTCGGCCACCACGAGTCGATTTACTACAACAACCCGCCGCTGCTTGCGCACATCCTGGCCGGTATCCAGTACGCGCTCGGCGACCTCGAGGCGCCCGACGCGCCGGTGCCGCTCAAGCGCTGACGCAGGAGGCCGCATGTCGTCGCGACGCGAGTTCCTGTCCCGCTCCGCACTGGCGCTGTCGGCCGCGCTGCTCGGCCGCTCCGTCCGGCTCGAGGCGCTTCAGGGCGGCGGCCCGTCGGCCCCGGTCACGCCGGTCTTCACGCCGATCCGGCGCAACGTCGGGTTCTTCACCGGCCGCGGCGGCACGATCGGCTACCTGGCGACGAACGAGGGCGTCGCCGTTGTCGACAGCCAGTTCCCCGACACGGCGGCGCTCTGCCTCGAAGGCCTCCGCGAACGCTCCGGCGGCCGGCACGTGGATGTGCTGATCAACACGCACCACCACGGCGATCACACGGGCGGCAACATCGCCTTCCGGGAGGCCACGCGACGCGTGGTCGCCCACGTGACCGCCGCCGCCCACATGAAGGCGCCGCCGGGACGCCCGGCGCCCGAGGGAGAGAACTACTACCCGACGGAGTTCTTCATGGACCGGTGGGCGACCGCGGTGGCCGACGAAGTCATCCGGGCGGCCCACTACGGCCGCGCGCACACGAGCGGCGACATCGTCGTCCTGTTCGAGCGCGCCAACGTCGTCCACATGGGCGACCTGGTGTTCAACCGGCGCCACCCGGTGGTCGATCGACCGGCGGGTGCCTCGCTCGCGGGCTGGATCGAGGTGCTCGAACGTGTCACGGCCACCTACGACGCCGACACGGTCTACATCTTCGGCCACGCAGGCGAAAAGCATCCCGTCACCGGGTCGCGCGACGACCTTGGGGTGATGCGCGACTACCTGACGGCCCTGCTCGAGCACGTGCGCGCCGCACAGAAGGCCGGCCGGTCGCGCGAGGAGGCGCTCGCGGTGACGAGCCCGCTCGCCGGCTTCCCGGATCACGGGCCGCTCAACCCGACGATCCTGGGAGCCGCCTGGGACGAGCTCGCCGCCGGCTAGCCCGACACATGCAGACGGGCGGGTCCCGCCGTGGGCCCCGCCCGTCCGCCCGCCATCCACCGACCGGCTTTTTCTTCTCGCTCTGGCGCGCAGGTCGATCTACCATCCGACCTTCACCCCCGGATGGAGGCACGCGTGCCGGCTCCCGCCAGCTCCGCCCTTCGCGTCCTGATCCTGCTGGCTGCCACGGCCGGGGCGCTCGCCGGCGCCCAGCCACCGGTGCGTCCGGCGCCGGGACACTTCCACGGCCATGGCGACGTCGGCCGTCCCGCGACCCGCGGCGATGCGCGATACAACGGTGTCACAGAGGAATACACGCTCACCGCCGGCGGGACGAACGTCTGGGACCGTCGCGACGAGTTTCACTTCGTCTGGCGCCGGCTCACGGGCGACTTCATCCTCCACACCCGCGTGGCATTCCACGGCGACGGGGCCGATCCACACCGCAAGGCCGGCTGGATGATCCGCCGGTCGCTCGACGACGATGCCCCGTACGTCGACGCGGTGGTGCACGGCGACGGCCTGACGTCACTGCAGTTCCGCCGAACGGCCGGCGGGATCACCGAGGAGATCCGATCTGCCGTCGAAGGCGCCGACGTCCTGCAGCTCGAGCGGCGCGGCGACACCTACGTGATGTCGGCGGCCCGGTTCGGCGACACGTTCACGACAACCACGCTCGACGCGCTCGACCTCGGCGACGAGGTGTACGTCGGCCTGTTCCTCTGCGCCCATCATCCCGAAGCGCGTGAACGCGCCTCGTTCACCAACGTGCGGATCACGCGCCCGGCGCCCGAAGACTTCCGGCCGTACCGCGATTACCTCGGCAGCCGGCTCGAAATCCTCGACGTCGAATCGGGCCGTCGTCAGGTCGTGTTCGAGTCGCTCGATCAGCCGCTCGAAGCGCCCAACTGGACGGTCGATGGGCGGGCGCTCATCTTCAATACGAGCGGTCGCACCGAGGCCCGCGGCCGGCTGCATCGCTTCGACCTGCTCACCCGTCAGGCCGCCGTCATCGACACGGGGCCGAATATCCGCAACAACAACGACCACGTCCTGTCGTTCGACGGGACGATGCTCGGCATCAGCGACCAGAGCCTGCAGGGTGTCGGTTCGACCATCTACACCGTGCCGGTCACCGGCGGTACACCCACGCGAATCACCACGCTGGCGCCGTCGTACCTGCACGGCTGGTCGCCCGACGGGCGCTATCTCGTCTACACGGGCGGCCGCGACGGTGAATTCGACATCTTCCGGATTCCGGCCGACGGCAGCGGTCCCGAAGAGAACCTGACGCGCCACCCCGGTCTCGACGACGGCCCCGAGTACACGCCCGACGGCCGCTACATCTACTTCAATTCGATGCGCGGCGGCAGGATGCAGATCTGGCGCATGGGCCCGAACGGCGAACGGCCCGAGCAGATCACCGACGACGAGTACAACAACTGGTTCCCGCACGTCGCGCCGGACGGCCGATCGCTCGTCTACATCGCCTTTCCGCCCGATATCGATCCCGCCGATCACCCGTACTACAAGCACGTGTATCTGCGGCACATGCCGATCGACGGAGGGCCGGCGCGCGTCATCGCCTACGTCTACGGTGGCCAGGGCACCATCAACGTGCCGTCGTGGGCACCGGATGGCCGGTCGCTGGCCTTCGTCAGCAACACCGGCGCCCTCGACTGATTCGTTCGTTCGGGGGCCCGGCTTTCACCCGGGGAGGACGCCATGTCCGTACGGCCGCGCGTCGTCGTTGTTCTGTCGATCGGCATCGTGGTTCAGCTGGGCGCATGTCGGCGCGCGTCCGTCGAGTCGGATGCCGATCTGGTCGCCCGGGCCGGTGCCCCGCTGTTCGAAGGCATGGGCGACTACCATCGGCCGATCACCACGAACGATGCAGGCGCCCAGCGCTACTTCGATCAGGGCATGGTGCTCGCCTTCGGCTTCAACCATGCCGAAGCGATCCGGTCGTTCCGCGCGGCCCAGCGCCTCGATCCCGACTGCGCCATGTGCTTCTGGGGCGAGGCGCTCGCCACCGGCCCGAACATCAACGTCACGAGCGGAGGCAGGGCGATCATGTCGCCGGAAAGCCGCGTGGCGGCGCACGCGGCTGCGCAGAAAGCGCTGTCGCTCGCCGACCGCGTCGCGCCGGTCGAGCGCGCCCTGATCGAGGCGCAGGCCGTCCGCTACGACGGCAGCGAAACGTCGGACCGCGATCCACTCGACCGGGCCTATGCCGAAGCGATGCGCTCGGTCGTCCAGCGGTTCCCCGACGATGACGACGCGGCTGCCATGTATGCGGAAGCGTGGATGAACACCATGCCGTGGAACTACTGGTCCGATGACGGGCAGCCGCGGCCGGAAACCGTCGAGGTGATCGACGCGCTCGAGCACATCATCGCGCGCTCGCCGCGGCACCCGCTCGCCCTGCATCTCTACATCCATGCCGTCGAGGCGTCGTCGGATCCCGGCCGCGCCGAGGCCGCGGCCGACACGCTGCTGACGCTCGTGCCCGGCTCGGGTCACCTGGTCCACATGCCCGCGCACACCTACTGGCGGGTGGGTCGCTATCACGACGCGGCCGAAGCGAACGTCCGGGCGGCCGCCGTCGACGAGCAGTACATCGCGCAATGCAACGCGCAGGGCTTCTACCCGGCGCTCTACTACCCGCACAACATTCACTTCCTGTGGGCCGCTTCGAGCATGGAAGGGCGGAGCGCCGTGGCCATCGACGCGGCCCGCAGGGTGGCGGCAAACGTGCGCATCGAGCAGATCCGCGAGTTCCCGACCGTCGAGTTCTTCAGGACGATTCCGCTGCTGGCGCTCACGCAGTTCGGGCGATGGGACGAGATCCTGGCCGAACCGATGCCCGACGCGTCGCTGCGCTATGCGACGGCCATCGCCCACTACGCGCGCGGCGTGGCGCTCGCGCGCAAAGGCGACCTTGCCGCGGCGCGCCGCGAGCGGGACCAGCTGGTTCCTCTGCGCGACACGACTGAAATCCTCTTCCTCGACACGAACGACTACCCCGCGGTGACGCTGCTCCAGATCGCCGACGCGCTGCTGGAAGGCGAGCTCGCGATGGCCGCCGGCTCGGTCGACGCTGCCGTGGGCCACTTCGAGCGCGCCGTCGCGCTGCAGGACGGCCTGCCCTACATGGAACCGCCCTTCTGGTACTACCCGACCCGCCAGTCGCTGGGCGCGGCACTGCTCGCAGCCGGCCGCGCCGGCGAGGCCGAGGCCGTCTACCGCCGCGATCTCGAGGACTATCCGCACAACGGGTGGTCGATGTTCGGACTGGCCGAAAGCCTCGCCGCACAGGGTCGGACGGACGAAGCCGCCGAGGTGCGCGAGATGTTCACGCACGTCTGGGCCCGGGCCGACGTGGAACTGACCGGTTCCCGCTTCTGATCGGGGGCACTCCGGGGCAACAGCGCCGGGGCATGTGCGGCTCGCGGCTCCGGCTGCCGGGCTTTTCCGCCCGGGCGACCTGTCGGCTGGCCCCGTCCCCCGGTTCTCCGCAATAATGATGGGCGGCCCCTTTATGAGCAGTCTCCCCCACCTGGATAACGTCAACGTCGCCGGGCTCGAGGAAATGCCCACCCCGGCGCAGGTCCGCAAGGAGCTGCCGCTGCCGGCCGACGCGGCCGGCACCGTCGCCACCGGGCGCGCCACGATTCAGCGCATCCTGGATCGGGACGACCACCGCCTGATGGTCGTCGTCGGACCATGCTCGATTCACGACCCGGACGCCGCCGTGGAGTACGCCGGGCGCCTGCGCCAGCTGGCCGACGACGTGAAGGACACGCTCTATCTGGTGATGCGCGTGTACTTCGAGAAACCGCGCACGTCGACCGGCTGGAAGGGGTACATCAACGACCCGTTCATGGACGACTCGTTCCGCATCGACGAAGGCATCGTGCGGGCGAGGAAGCTGCTGATCGAGTTTGCCCGCATGGGCCTGCCGGCCGGGTCGGAAGCGCTCGACCCGCTCTCGCCGCAGTACCTGGGCGATCTCATCAGCTGGTACACGATCGGGGCGCGGACCACCGAGTCACAGACACATCGCGAGATGGCCAGCGGACTGTCGGCGCCGGTCGGCTTCAAGAACGGCACCGACGGCAGTCTCGAGACCGCCATCAACGCGATCCGCTCGGCCGGACGGCCGCAGGGGTTCCTGGGCATCAACCAGTCGGGCCGGCCGGCCATCATCCGCACGCGCGGCAACCGCTACGGGCACCTGATCCTGCGCGGCGGCGGCGGCCGCCCCAACTACGACGCGGCGAGCGTGGCGGCGGCCGAAGCAGCGCTGCTGCGGGCCGGACTGCCGCCGAACATCGTGATCGACAGCTCGCACGCCAATTCGCTGAAGGATCACACCCGGCAGCCGGCCGTCTTCCGCGACTGCGTCGAGCAAATCGTCGCCGGCAACCGATCGATCGTCGGGCTGATGGCCGAGTCGAACCTGTTTGCCGGCAATCAGGCCATTCCCGCCGATCTGACCCAGCTCCGCTACGGCGTGTCGGTCACCGACGCCTGCATCGACTGGGACACGACCGAGCAGATGATTCGCGACGCCGCCGACGCGCTCGCGGGACGGCTCGACGGCCGGACGCAGCTGGTCGGCTGACGCAGGTTGCCGTCCGCCCGCCGGTCAGTCGGCGACCGGTGTCGCTTCCACCACCTTGCCCGGATTGAGGATGCCGCGCGGATCGAGCGCGGCCTTCAGCCGTCGCATCAGCGCGATTTCCTGCGGCGTCCGGCTGTGCGCGAGGTACGGGCGCCGCAGCGTGCCGATGCCGTGCTCGGCCGCAATCGTCCCCCGCCATTCGCGGACCAGGCCGTACACGAGATCGGTCACCGCGTGTATCGGCACGTCGGCCGGCGTGTGGACGTGCAGGTGCAGGTTCGAATCGCCGACGTGGCCGAAGAACGCCATACGGCTGTCGGGCCACCGCGCGCGCAGCCGCTCGCGGCATGCCTCGATGAAGGTCCCGATGTGGCGCGTCGGGATGCCGATGTCGTAGCCGAGCGCCGGCCAGCCGAGGCGCGGAAACTCGCCCGATGCGTCGCGCACGTGCCAGAACGGGCGCGCGTCGGCCGCCGAGTGCGCGATGACGGCGTCGGTGACGAGGCGGGCCGCCGCGGCCTCCTCGAGCATGTCGTCGAACTGCTGCGGGTCGCGCACCGGATCGCTGCCGAGCGCCTCGACGAGGACGTAGCCGCTGCGTCCCGGCGCAAGCGGCGCGGGCGCCCCGCCGGCGCCCGTCATCAGTTCGTAGAAGTCGCCCCACAGCAGCTCGAACGCCGACAGTGTCCCGCCGAGCCGGCTCCGCGCATGCTGCAGCAGTCCCAGCACCTGATCGAAGCTGTCGACAGCGCAGAAGGCCGTGCACTGGCTTCGCGGCTGCGGGTGCAGCCGCAGCACCGCGCGCGTCACGATCCCGAGCGTCCCCTCGGAGCCGACGAAGACCTGCCGCAGATCGAAGCCCGCGTTGTTCTTGATCAGCCGGTTGAGCGACGAGATCACGGTGCCGTCGGCAAGGACGACCTCGAGGCCGAGCACCAGGTCGCGCATCATGCCGTAGCGGATGACGCGGTTGCCGCCCGCGTTGGTCGCCACGTTGCCGCCGATCTGGCACGATCCGCGGGCGCCCATGTCGAGGCCGAAGAAGAGGCCGGCCGAGGCGGCCGCGTCCTGAACGACCTGAAGCGGCGTGCCGGCCAGCACTGTCATCGTGGCCGCCGGCTCGTCAATCTCCTCGACGCCGCTCATCAGCTCGAGCGACATCACCACGCCGTCGGACACGGGCGTCGCCCCGCCCGCCAGGCCGGTCCGTCCGCCCTGGACGACGAGCGGCACCCGGGCGTGGTGGCAGGCGGCGGCTACGGCCGACACTTCAGTCGTCGTTGCCGGCCGGACGAGCGCGAGCGGCCGGCCGCCCGGCATCGGCACGACCCAGTCGGCCAGGTAGCGATCGTCGATGCGATCGGCAGAAGCGACGCGCCCGGGCCCCACGGCCGCCCGAAGCGCTTCGAGCACCTGCGTCACGGAATCCTCCTCCGGCGCCGATAAGAATATGCGAGCCGGGCCGCGCGGCCGGGCGCGATATTGCAGATTCGCCGACGCGCAGGGATAATCGCCTATTGCCGGTCGACCCGGCGTCCGCCAATGATTCTTCCGAAGTCCAGCCGCCTCACGTCCGAACAGCTCGCCGAGGTCAGCGCCATCGTGCAGGAGTTCGGCTGCCGCGTGCAGCCGATCGTCGGCGAAGTGCGCACGATCTACGCCATCGTGGGCGACGAGCGGAACGAGCTGATGATCAACCGCCTCGAAGGGCTCGACTACGTCGAGCGGATCGACCGCATCCAGTCGCCCTTCAAGCTCATGGACCGCCGGTCGGAGCTGGCGAACGGGCACCTGCGGATCGGCGGCGTCACCCTCGGCGAGGAACTGTTCGTCATTGCCGGACAGTGCACGATCGACCCGAAGCACCCGGAGCTGTTTTTCGAGACGGCCGAGGGCGTCAAGGCGGCCGGGGCGACGGCGCTGCGCGGCGGCGTCTGGAAACCGCGCACGAATCCCTACAGTTTCCAGGGCGACACGCGCTCGCTCGACATCCTCGTCGAGGCCGGCCGCATGACCGGCCTGCCGATCGTGACCGAGGTCATGGAGCCCGAGCACATCGAGCTCGCCCTGAACGCCGGCGTCGACATCCTGCAGATCGGCGCGCGCAACGCGCTCAACTACTCACTGCTGCGCCAGGTCGGCCGCGCGATCGCCGGGCGCCCGACGGCGGTGCTCCTCAAGCGGAGCCTGCACATGGGTACCATCGCCGAGTTCATCTCGGCGGCCGAGTACATCGTCAACTTCGGCAACCCGAACGTGATGCTCTGCCCGCGCGGGACGGCGCCTGCGCTCGATGGCTACCGCAACCATCCCGACGAGAGCATCACGCCGCTCCTGAAAGAGCGGACCTGGGCGCCGGTCGTTGTCGACCCGTCGCACTCGGTGGGCAAGGCCGCGTACGTCCCGGGCTGTGCCCTGGCGGCCGTCGCCTATGGCGCCGACGGCCTCTGCATCGAGACGCACGCGCAGCCGACGCAGGGCATCGGCGACGACCCGAAACAGTCGCTGACACCGGCCGCTCTGGCCGACGTCATCCGTCAGGCGCGCATCATCTACGAGCTTCGCCGGCGCGAGCCGGTCGACGCGCGCAGCTGACGCGTCGCCTGCGCCGCTGCGCGGGCCTTCCCACGCTCGATCGATTCGACATGCTCAGAGACATTCTGCTGCCCGAGCTCGACCACGAAATGGCCAACACCCGGAAAGTGCTCGAGCGCGTTCCGGAAGATCGCGGCGATTTCCAGCCGCACGCGAAGTCGATGACCATGGCCCGGCTGGCGGGCCACCTGGCCGGCATCCCGCGCTGGGGCGTGCTGGCCCTGACGTGCGAGGAAGTGGATCTGGCGCCGAAGGACGGCGCCGGTGCGCCGCCGCCCCTCGAGGCGCCGGCCGCATCACGCGCGGCGATGCTCGAGGCGTTCGACGCCGCGGTCAGGGAGCTGCGCGATCGACTGGCGGAAGTACCCGACGACCTGCTGATGCAGCCGTGGACGCTGAAAAAGGGCGGTCAGGTCGTCTTCACGATGCCGCGGTTGAGCGTACTGCGCCAGCTGCTGCTCAACCACGCGATTCATCACCGCGCCCAGCTCGGCGTGTACCTGCGCCTGAACGACATTCCGCTGCCACCGATCTACGGGCCGACAGCGGACGGCGACGCGTAGATCCCTCGTCGCAGCGTCACCGGACGCAAGGGCGCCTTCCCCGAGAAGAGAACTGCCACTCAGCCCGCAGAGATCCCACCGGGCTGAGTGGCAGGCGAAGCGGATCACCTGGAGTGCCCGTCACATGGACGGAGGCATCAGGTCTGGCTGGGAGTGGTGGACGGCCCCGCTGTCGTCGTGGCTCCTGAACCGGCTCCCTGGGCGAACGCCTTCTGCGCGCTGGCGGTCAGCGTCAGTATGACCGGAACGCCCGCAGCGAGCGTGCGCAGCACCGCACGACGCCGCAGCGCGGCGGTGTCAGGAGCGATGGTCTGTTCGGCGAGGCCGATAGCGACCAGCTGATCGAGCGTCCGGCGCACCGTCGAGACGTCGACCGGTCCCCCGGCCTCCGACAGCATGCGGGCGATCTCCTCTACTCCGGTCGGTTCGTCGCAGCACTCCCACACAGCCACGGCGGCGGCATTGAGCGAATGCGCTGCCTCGGTCTCCGTATCGAAGACGGCAGCCGAGCCGTCGGGCAGGCGCTCTACCAGGAATCGTGGCGACTGCACTGCTTTGTACGCGGTCTCCATCCTTCTTTTCTCTCCTGTCCTCGCCCGCCGTCGCCTCACAATCGTGCAGTCCCCTCCGGCAGGCGGATTCGCTACAGCGTGAACTCTCCCGTCTCGTGCGGCGCCATGCCCGGCTGCGTCGCAACAGCCGGTCGCACGAGCAGGACCTCCGCCTGGAACCGATACGCGTAGAACTGATCGATGCCCTTGTACGTCTCGAGCCAGAGGGCCATCTCGGATGGCCGCGCGGGCAGTTCTTCGAGCAGGCGGTTGTAGACCGTGTGATTGTAGGCGATCGCGTGTGTACACGTCAGCCCGCGAGGAATCTCGAGATGCCGGCAGCCGGGCAGCAGAGGATACGTCTGCCCCCACCGATGTCCGCCGAGATACAGCAGATCCCACGCCCGATCCTGAAGCTCATGCAGACTGGCGGCGAGATCGGCCACAGCCGTCGGCGAGAACCGTACGTCGTCTTCGAGCACGAGGACGTTCCGCAGGCCCTGCCATCGTGCTTCCTCGAGGATGGCGCGATGCGACAGGGCGCACCCCACGTGGTGGTTGTCCGGTGTCTCCACGGCCGGGACCCGACGCACGCTGCCGCTGAAACACAGGCCCACGCGGGCGAGTTGCTCCTGCAGCGCCTGCCAGCGATCGGCCTGCCGATCGAGATTGATGCAGTAGATGGCATCGAAGAACGCAAACGGCCCCGACCGTTCGACCCTGACGGCCTCGACGACCTCGTCGACGTCTTCCGGCGGCATGCGCGTGCGGAAGTGTTCGACCGCCGGCCCCGGATCGTCGCCCAGCTCATGCGCGATGAGCAGATAGTTGCGCAGCCGTTCCCTGAGAACGTTCGGGTACGGCACACCAGCCGGCCGACCGAACCGGTGAAGCCAGCGGAAGAACGGCAGACACAACGTCCGCCCGCCTGCGCGGCGCACGCGCTCGTGAACGTAGCCTTCCTCGCCACCGAAGCCCCCGAGCTTTCGATTCAAGCCCGGCCAGGCTTCGCGGCGGCAGGCGAACACGCCGAGCCCCTGCATGGGGACCTCGAACGGCGGCCCCTCCGGATCCCGCGCCCTCTCGTCGGTGCTCCAGCGGCCCCACATGGCGTCGGACCAGGTCGGTTCGAAGTGAGACGACACGCTCGTGCCGCTGTCATTGACGAGCGGTCCCTGGAGCAGGTCGTTCGTATCCGGGTGTTCGTCGATGTAGGCGAGGAGCCTGGCGAGCACGCCCGGGGGAAACATCACGTGAGAGTCCATACAGAGCACGAAGTCCGACGTGCTGATCCGGAAGAGCAGGTCGCGCGTCGCCGTCCCCACCATGCTCCGGTACGGGAAGTAGTGACACTCGGGCAGCTGCGCACAGAGGCGCGCGACCGGTTCGGCGTGAACCCCGGTCGGGTGGTTGTCGATGACGAGAAAATTGACGTGCTCGAGGACTTCGGGGTGATAGAGGCGGATCGCCTGAAGCGAGAAGTACACGCCGTCAAAGTCATCGTAGGTGCACATGCCGATCGTCAGCCGGCGCGGCTCCATCGCCGGCGGCGGAACCGGCGCGGCCCCCACGACCAGGCGACGATCCAGCATCCGCGTTGCACGTTCGTAGAACGGCGACGATCTGGCGACCTGTTTCAACACCCCGATCAGGCCGTCGGTGCTCCACGATGTCTCGTTCAGCGGTGCTTCCACGTTCCCGATTCCGTCACTGTGCGAGCAGCGCCAGGAGCGGCTCGACGGCCGC
>ERZ777003.652-NODE-652-length-64900-cov-22.204858_pt1 | contig 64900 bp, 63 predicted proteins | sample MGYA00374956_ERZ777003 | MGnify/ENA primary metagenome ERZ777003 (study PRJEB29302, sample SAMN06268252) | bioreactor metagenome | isolation source: Joint BioEnergy Institute, California, USA | place: USA:Joint BioEnergy Institute, California, USA | collected...
CGCGCGGGCAACGCGGCCGAGCACGCGATTCCGTCGTCATGGGCGACGGTTTCGCACGGCCGGCGCGGCGGTGGCGCGGCGGTTTCCGGGTGGGCGGTGACGTAGCGTTGCGCGCCGTGGCGAGCCCCGGCGACATCCTCTCGGCGCGCGCTCAACCGCGCCCTGCTGGCTCGGCAGGGCTTGCTCGAGCCGGCCGAGAGCGGCCCGGCGGAGATGCTCGAGCGCCTCGTCGGCATGCAGAACCAGGTGCCGCTCGACCCCTACTGGGGATGTGGAGCCGCGTGCGGGACTTCGACCCGGTCGAGCTCGGCGCCCTGGTCGAGGGCCGCGGCGCGGTGCGCATGGTGCTCATGCGCGGCACGGTGCACATGGCCACGGCGCGCGACGCGCTCGCCCTGCGCGCCCTCGTCGAGCCGGTGATCGCGCGGGCGTTTCGGGGCTCGCCGTTCAGCAAGCAGATCCCCGGCGTCGACCACGACGAGTTGCGGGCCGCGGTGCGCGAGTTCGTCGAGGCCGCGCCCCGCGGGCGCGCGGAGCTGGGCCGCCTGCTCGCCGAGCGCTTCCCCGGCGTCGACGCGAACCCGCTCGGCTACGCGGCCACCTACCTGGTGCCGATGGTGCAGGTCCCGCCGCGCGGCGTGTGGGGGAAGACCGGGCGGGCGCGCTGGACGACGGTCGAGAGCTGACTGGGCGAGCCGGTTCCCGCGGAGGCCTCGCGCCCCGAGCTCGTGCGCCGCTACCTCTCCGCCTTCGGGCCGGCGAGCGTGCGCGACATCCAGGCCTGGTCCGGCCTCACCCGCATGGCGGAGGCCTTCGAGGAGCTGCGCGGCGAGCTGCGCGTCTTCTACGACGAGTCGGGAACAGAGCTCTTCGACGTGCCCGACGGCCCGCTTCCCGGCCCCGACACGCCCGCGCCGCCGCGCGTGCTGCCCAACTACGACAACGTCCTGCTCGGCCACCGGGACCGCTCGCGGATCGTGCCGTCCGCGCCCGCCGCGCCGATGCTCCCCGGCCACGAGGCGGACCGCGGCAGCGTGCTCGTCGACGGCTACCTCGCGGGGCTGTGGAAGCGCGAGCGCTCCGGCCGCGACGTGACCATGCGCATCGACCTGGGCTGGCCGATCCGCAGGCGCGACGAGCGCGCCCTGCGCCAGGAGGCGGAGCGCGCCCTCGCCTTCATCGAGCCCAAGGCGAGCACGCGGACCGTGGTGATCACCTACCGCGGCTAGACGCGGGGGCGCTACGCGCCCTGCGCCTGCCGCCCGCCCGCGACCACGTTCACGAAGTCCTCGAGGTGCTTGGTCGTCCAGCACTCGAAGGCGGCCGTGCAGTGCTCCTCGTAGACGGCCATCACCGAGTCGCCGTAGTTCCAGTAGAGGCGGGGCTCGGGGTTGAGCCAGAAGGTGCGGCCCGCCCTGCGGGTGATCTCGGCGAAGACCTCCGGGTGCGGGTCGCGGCCGTTGGTGCGGGCGTCGCCGAGGACGATCACGGTCGAGCGCGGGCCCAGGTCCTCGGCGATCTCCGCGGCGAACTCCCGCCAGACGCGGCCGTAGTCGGTGTAGCCGGAGACGTCGGCGACGCCGCCCTCGCGGCTGATGCGCTCGGAGACCTTGCGGAAGTCGCGCTCGCGCTCGAACACGTCGGTGACCTCGGAGATCCGCTCGATGAACACGAACGAGCGCAACTTGCGGAACGAGTCGTGGAGCGCGTGCAGGACCGAGAGGAAGAAGACGCTCGCCGACGTCACCGAGGTCGACACGTCGCAGAGCACGTAGATCTCCGGGCGCCGCGGCCGCTGCGGGCGGTAGCGCAGGCGCAGGGGCACGCCGCCGGTCTCGAGCGACGCCCGCATCGTGCGGCGCACGTCCACCACCGCGCGCCGGCGCCGCCCGCGCTGGTCCTGGCCGACCGTGGCGAGCCGGCGCTTGAGCTGGGCGACGGCGCGGTGGACGGCGGCGAGGTCCTGGGTCGGGCTGGTGGGCAGGGAGCGGTCGAGGTCGGCCAGGGGGCGCGCGGGCGGCAGCTTCTGGGTGCGCTCGATCTGCAGCCGCTCGAGCTCGCGCCGCAGGTGGCGCTCGAACCTGGCGATCTGGGTGCGGTCGAGGTTGCGCTCGCCCGCCTGCGCGCCCGCCTGCGACTGCAGGCCAAGGTTCCGCCGGATGCGCTGGACGTCCACGCCGACCACCCCCGACCCGTCGCCCTGGCGGCCGAACGAGACCACGGCGAGCCGCGCGAGGTCGCGCATCTCGCCGTCGCGCCCCTCGGCGATGGCCTCGCGGACCGCTTCGCTCAGCGCGTCGAGGTCGATGCGCTCGCCGCCGCGGTAGCGGTGGCCCTCGCGCACGTCGCGCGTGACCGCCTCGAGCTCGACGGCGCGGAAGAGGAAGCGGTCGAAGACGAGGTCGAAGATGCGCCGGTCCTCCGGCGACTTGGCGAGCGTGGCGGCGAGCGCCTCGCGGAAGTCGTCGGGCTCGGTCCACGGCACGGCCTCGAGCGCCGCGAACGCGTCGAGCAGCTCGCTGGTCCCGACCGACATCCCCTCCGCGCGCAGCTCCTCGCCGAGCTCGACGAGCCGGGCGGCCAGGCCGGGGGGAGGAGCGCTCAACCGCTCGCCTCGGCCCGGGTCGGCTCGCCGCCGAGCTGCATGCCGACGCGCTCGGCGACGAGGTCGAGGTCGGTGCGGTGCTTGACGATGATCGACATCGTGCGGTTGAAGACGTCGCGGTCGATGTCGTCGGCCCCGAGCAGGAGCAGGGCGCGCGCCCAGTCGATCGACTCCGCGATCGACGGCGGCTTCTTGAGGTCGAGGCTGCGGACCATGTTCACGACCTCGACCAGCTTGCGCGCGAGCGTCTCGTCGAGCTCGGGCGAGTGCAGGCGGACGATCTCCATCTCGCGCTCGACCGACGGGTAGCCGAGCCACAGGTACAGGCAGCGGCGCTTGAGCGCCTCGGTGAGCTCGCGCGAGTTGTTCGAGGTGAGGATGACGATCGGGTGCGTGCGCGACTCGATCACGCCGAGCTCGGGGATCGAGATCTGGAAGTCCGAGAGCACCTCGAGCAGCATCGCCTCGAACTCCTGGTCGGTCTTGTCGATCTCGTCGATCAGGAGGACGACCGGGTCGGGGCTGGCGATCGCTTTCAGCAGCGGGCGGGTGAGCAGGTACTCCTCGGTGAAGATGCCGGCCGTGGCCTCGTCGGCCGCCCCGGCGGGGTCGCGCCCCGCGTCGCCCGCGACGCCGCGCTCGACCGCGCGGGCCTGGATGCTCAAGAGCTGCTTGCGGTAGTTCCACTCGTACAGCGCCTTGGACTCGTCGAGCCCCTCGTAGCACTGCAGGCGCACCAGCTCGCGCCCGGTCGCGCGCGCCAGGGCCTTCGCGAGCTCCGTCTTGCCGACGCCCGCCGGGCCCTCGACGAGGACCGGCTTGCCGAGCGCCTGCGCGAGGAACGAGACCAGCGCGGCGGGCTCGTCGGCCAGGTACCCGACGCGGGCCAGGGCCTCCTTGACCTCGGTCACGTCGGCGGGTTTCGTGACGGGATCCGCCATGGGCATCAGCGTAGATGAACGCCGCGGCGGCCAGTGCGCCCCGACGCCGCCGCACCCGGCATAGTCCCGGCCATGCTCACCGCGGCGGCGACCAGCGTCTCCGACCTCGTGCCGTACCTGATCGTGGTCGGCGCGGGGTTCCTCGTGGGCGCCTGGGGCCAGTCGGCGCGGGTGCCGCTCGCCGTGCTCGCCGGCATCCTGCTGATCGTGATCGGGGTCGCGGCCTTCGTGATCGAAAACAGCTCCGGCAGCCCTGGCGTCCCGGGCCTCTGACCCCCCGCGAAATCGCAGTTGAGGCTCCCCGGGAGCCGCTAGCGCGAACGCGCGGGACCGCGTTTCGCGATTGCGTGGTTGAGGCTCCCCGGGAGCCGTAGCTGCGCGTTCGCGAAAGGCCGCGCCGGGCGCGCTCCCAGCCGTCCTTGACCTGCGGTACGCTCGCGCCGCCCGACGCGGTACCAGTCACCGTCTCCGGGCCGCCGCCTATGCCGGATAATGACCGACAGGGACAGGGGGTTGGCAAACCCCGTTTGCGGGCGGTCGATCCCGCGGAAGGGCCCCCGCCGATGAGCGCCGCCGAGGAGGCGCGCCGCGCCGCCGCGGAGGTGAGCGCCGCGGCCGAGCGTGTCCGAGGCGAGAGCGTCGCCAGGCTCGCCGAGGACCTGCGTAGGGCGCGCGCCGAGGCCCAGGCCATGCGCGACCAGCTGCGGGCGGTGAGCGACCGCGCCGAGGCGGCCGAGCGGGCCTGCGCCGCCGCCGAGGAGCGCGCCGCCGCGGCCGAGCGGGAGGCGGAGGAGGCGCGCGCCAAGGCGAGCGCTGCCGAGGCGCTCGCCGAGAAGGCCCGCCTCGATGCCGAGCGGCGCATCGAGGAGCGCGCCAGCGAGGCCCGGCGCGACGCCGACGAGCGGATCGCCGCGGCCGAGGAGCGGGCCCGGGACGCGCAGCGGAAGGCCGAGGCGGCGATCGCCGCCGCCGAGGAGCGCGCCAAGGCCGAGGTGGAGGCGGCCCGCGCGGCGCAGAAGGCCGCCGAGGAGCGCGCCGCCGCCGCGGAGCGGGAGCTGGCCGAGCGCACCGAGGCGCTCGAGGCGGAAGCCGCCGAGCGGATCCAGGCCGCCGAGGCCGCCGCGGCCAAGCGCGCCGACCGCGCCGAGGCCGAGGCGGCCGCGCGCGCGGAGCAGGCGGAGCGCGCCGCGGCGGAGCGCATCCAGGAGATCGAGCGCGACGCCGCCGAGCGCATCGAACGCGCCGAGGCCGATGCCGCCGAGCGCGTCGAGAGCGCGGAGGCGGCCGCCGCCGAGCGCGCCGAGCGGGCCGAGGCGGAGGCGGCCGAGCGCGTCCAGCGGGCCGAGGCGGATGCCCAGAAGCGCATCGAGCAGGTCGAGGCCGAGGCCGACGAGCGGGTCGAGCAGCGCGTCGCCGAGGCGCGCGAGCAGCTGCGCGCCCGCGCCCAGGAGAAGCTGCGCGAGATCACCGCCCGCCTCAAGCAGCAGGCCGCCAAGCGGGCGCGGGAGCTCGCGGCGAAGGCCGCCGCCGAGGCGCGCGAGCGCGCCGAGCAGGAGGCGGCCGAGCGCATCGCCGCCGCCGAGCGCAAGGCCGAGGAGGCCGCTCGGAAGGCGCGCCGCGACGTCGAGCTCGCGGCCCAGGAAGCGGAGCGGCGCGTGGGCGAGGAGATCGAGAAGCGCGCCCAGGCCGAGCAGGAGGCCGCGCGCTGGCAGCGGCGCTTCGAGGGCCTCGTCGACCGGATGGCGCGCGAGGCGGAGGCGCGCGCCCGCGCCGAGGCCGAGGCGAGGATGAAGGCCGAGCTCGAGGAGGTCAGGCGCCGCGCCGAGGAGGAGGCCGAGCGCGCCCGCGAGGAGGCCGAGCGCAAGGTCGCCGCCGAGATCGAGGCGCGGCTGCGCGAGGAGCAGGAGCGGGTCCGCAAGGAGGCCGAGGAGCGGGCGGCCGCCGAGGCCCAGAAGCGGCTCGAGGCGCTCGAGAAGAAGCTCCAGCGGCAGGTCGCCGTGCAGGCTCGCCAGCAGGCGCTCGAGGCGCGCAGGCTCGCCGAGCAGCGGCAGGCCGAGGCCGCGGAGCGCCTGCGCCGCGAGTACGAGGAGCGCGCCCGCGAGGCCGCCGAGCAGGCCCGGCGCGCAGCCCTGTCGGAGAACGACTGACCGCGGCGCGCGGCCGGCGATCGGCGGGCGCCCTCAGCGGTGCAGCGTCGGCGCCAGGATCCGGTACGCCTTGATGCCGAGGCCGAGCCGCTCGCGGTCGGCCCCGTTCGCGGGGTCGAGCCCGCTCAGCTCGCGGATCCGCTGCAGGCGGTGCGCGACCGTGTGCCGGTGCGCGTACACGGCCCGCGCGGTCGCGTTCATGTTGCAGTCGTTGTCGAGGTAGGCCTCGAGCGTGCCGAGCAGGTCGGTGTGGTAGCGCCGGTCGTGCTCGACGAGCGGCTCGACGGTCTCCTCGTAGAAGCGCCGCACCTCGTCCGGGTCGCTCGCCAGGGCCCTGAAGAGCAGCCGGTAGACGCCGTCGCCGACCTCGCCGGCGAGGCGCTCGGCGAGGCGCTCGTCGCGCGCGACCACCGCGAGCATGAGCTCCGCCTCGGCGAAGGCGCGGCCGAGGTCGCGCGGCTCCTCGCAGAACGACGAGAACGCCGCGGGGCCGTGCGGCCGCAGGCGCGCCGCCAGGGCGCGCGCCGAGGCGATCGTCCGCTCCTCGGCGTCGCCGTCGCCGCGCGCCGGCAGGAGCGCGTAGACGCGCTGGTCGGCGGCGCCCTTCGGGTCGAGGACCTCCGCGATCGCCCCGTCGTGCTCGCTCGTGACCAGCGCCGCCGCGTGACGCGGCAGGACGCTGCGGATCTCGGCGACGAACGCGACCGCGCCCCGGGTCAGGTCACAGCCGAGCCGGGCGGCGCGGCGGACGATCTCGTCGGCGGAGACCGCCTGCGCGCGCACGTCCTCGAGCAGCGAGCCGCGCAGCTCACCGGCGAGCTCGTCGCGCGCGTCCAGCACCGCGACCTCGGTGACCACGGCGAGCGCCGCGGTGCGCAGGACCTCCGCGACGTCGATGCTCGGCCGCGGCACCCCGTTGCGCGCCTGCAGCGCAAACACCTCGCCGATCACCTCGTCGCCGACGCGCACCGGCTCGAGGTGCGCCACCCCGGGCGGCCGCTCGCCGCCCGCGGCGCGCAGCGCGTCCAGGTCGATGGAGTCGTCGGACGCGGCCCTCAGGTTGCGGCTCGGCAGGACTACGGCGACCGGCGCCCCCGCCTCCGCGGCCGCCAGCTCGACGACGCTCTGTAGTCCCTCACCGTCGAGCAAAGCCGCGAGCATCCTCGAGTGCAGATCCTGCATGCCGGCGCCAGATGAAGGGAGCGATGCCGCGCCCGGGGCCCCCGCTGCGCCCGGGCGCGGCACGTCGCTGGTCCTCGCTCCCTACGCGGGGATCTCCGCCTCGTCGTGGGCCTGGAGGACGACGTCGCCCTCCTCGCCGGTGCGGATGCGGATCGCCTCCTCGACGGGGATCACGAAGATCTTCCCGTCGCCCACGGCGCCCGTGCGGGCGTGCTTCAGGATTGTCTCGACGACGAGGGACTTGTCCTTGTCCTCGACGACGACCTCGACCTTCAGCTTCGGCCGCACGTTCACCGTGAGGGTCGACCCGCGGTAGTGCTCGACGATGCCCTTCTGGCGGCCCGAGCCCTTCACCTCGGTGATCGAGAGGGACGGGAAGCCCTTCTCGAGTAGCTCCGAGCGGATCGGCTCGAACGCCTCGTGGCGGATGTACGCCTCGATCTTCTTCACTTAGCTCACCTCCCCTCTCACGAGCTCGCCTGCTGGGCAGGGGTAGGCGTTGCCAGTGGCGTACCCGCGACGTGTGGCTCGAAGCCGCTCGTGACGGGGTACTCCTCCTGCGGGATGAAGGACTCGGGGTACCCGTACATCCCGTGCGAGGAGATGTCGAGGCCCGCGAGCTCCTCCTCCTCGCTGACGCGGAGGCCGATCGTCGCCTTGATCAGCGCGAACGTCGCGTAGGAGAGGATGAACACCACCACGAAGGTGAGCACCACGGCGAGCGCCTGGACAGCGAGCTGACCGAGCGTGCCGCCGAAGGCGACGTCGCCGTTGAACAGCCCGTACCAGATGCCCGGGGAGGCGCCGCCGTCGATGTCGACGAGCCGCGGGCTGGCGAAGATGCCGACCGCGATCGTGCCCCAGATACCCGCCAGGCCGTGCGCGGAGAGCGCGCCGACCGGGTCGTCCAGGCGCTTCTCGATGGCCAGCACGCCGACCACGACGAGCACGCCGGCGAGGAACCCGATGATCGGTGCCGCCCAGTACTCGACGAAGCCCGCCGGCGCCGTGATGCCGACCAGGCCGGCGATCGCGCCGTTGCCGGCCATGCCGACGTCGAGCGAGCGCGTCTTCAGGTACACGGTCAGCACCGCGCCGAGCACGCCGGCCGCGGCGGCGAGCTGCGTGTTCAGCATGGCCTCGCCGAAGAACGAGTCGGCCGTGCCGAACGTCGAGCCGCCGTTGAAGCCGAACCAGCCGATCCACAGGAGCACCACGCCGAGGCCGACCAGCGGCATCGAGTGACCCGGGATCGCGCGCGGCTTGCCGTCGGGGCCGTACTTGCCCTTCCGCGGGCCGAGCAGGAGCAGGGCCGCGAGGCCGCCGACCGCGCCGGTGAGGTGGACCACGGAGGAGCCCGCGAAGTCCATCACCGGCTTGCCGCCGACGTCGGCGAGCAGGCCGCCGCCCCACACCGAGTGCGCGATGAGCGGGTAGATGACAGCGCCGAAGACGGCCGCGTAGATGACGTACGCGCCGAACTTGATGCGCTCCAGGGTCGTGCCCCAGACGATCGCGAGCGAGACCGCGGCGAACGCGAGCCCGAACAGCATCAGCATCGCGTCCGAGCCGGCGACCGTGAACGCGTCCTCGCCGCTACCGATCTCCTGGCCGAAGTGGAAGAAGAACCCGTCGGTCCCGAAGAAATCGTTCCCTGGGCCGCTGATGCCGTAGCCGATGGCCCACCAGGCGATCGTGATCATGGCGAAGTTCACGAAGATCTTCGCCACGCCGGTGCCGACGTTCTTCTGCCTCGAGAAGCCGATCTCGAGGAACATGAAGCCGGCCTGCATCAGGAAGACGAGGATGCAGGCAACGGCCACCCACGTCATGTCCAGCTCCAGGGACTTTGCCTCCAGGAGCTCTGCCGGGTCCTGGGCGAACGCCGCCCCCGGCAAGATCAGCAAAGCCGCAAGCGCGCCAAGCGCGCCCAGGCTGAGCTTCTTCGTCATTCACTGCCTCCTTACCGCCGAGCGCGCGCCCAGCGGTCGCGGTGTACGGATCGCGACTGAAGGTATGCGCGGGCGGAAGGGGGATCTTTAGCCGCGCGTCGAAACTTGCGGCGCGGCCGTTGTACCGAAAGTCGAACGGCCCTCCCGGGCCCGGTGGACAGCCGGTCCGGGTGCGTTCACCTCGATCTCATCGCCCTCGCGGGCCAGCGCGATGGTCTCGGGATCGCGTCCCATGGCGCGCCAGCGCTCGGCGGCCTCCGCCGCCATCGCGTCGAGCTTCTCGTCGGTGTGCAGGGGGTCGTGGTGGAAGAGCAGCGCCCGCTTGGCGCCCACCCGGTCGGCGAACTTGAGCGCGTCGCCGAGCGCCGAATGGCCCCAGCCGACGTGCGCGGGGTACTCGGCGTCGGTGTACTGGCAGTCGTGGATCAGAAGGTCCACGTCCCGCGCGAGGTCGTAGCCGGAGATCCACTCGTCGGCGAGGTCGTCCAGCGACGAGCCGAGCGCGGGCTCGTGGTCGGGGATGTAGGCGAGCGTGGTCTCGCCGTCGGTGATCCGGTAGCCGAGCGTCGGCCCGCGGTGGGTGACCGCCTCGGCGCGGACCGTGACGTCGCCGATCCGCCACTCGCTCGCCGGCGCGTCGTTGAACGCCACCGAGCAGGGCAGCTCGCGCACCTCGACGGGTGAGAGCGGCGCCGAGATGTAGCGCGCGATCCGGTCCTCCAGCGAGGCCTCGGGGGAGGACGGCCCCCAGATCGTGATCTCGCACTCCGGCCGGAAGCACGGGTGGAAGAACATCAGCCCCTGGATGTGGTCCAGGTGCAGGTGCGTCAGGAGGATGGCGACCCTCGGGGCGCCGGCGAGCTCGAGGCCGAGAGCCCGGATGCCGGTGCCCGCGTCGAGGATGAGCTGGCTTTCGTCGCGGAAGGTCACCTGGACGCACGACGTGTTCCCGCCGTAGCGGTTCATCGTCGGCCCCGGGGCCGGGACCGAGCCTCTCGCTCCCCAGATCTTGACCTTCACGTCTCGCCGTTGTCCGTGCGCGTCCAGAACATGATGATGGCCCCTGAGGCCTTGCCCTGCGCCGCAACGATGGGGAGCGCGGCGGCCTCGAGGGCCCGGTACCCGTCGGAGGCGGTCCTGATGCGGATCTCGCTGTGGGCCGGCCGGTCCGACTTGAGCGCGCCGGCGAGGTTGATCCCGTCGAGCTCCAGCGGCTCGCCCTCCTCGTCTACCGGCGCGAACGCGCGGATCCACTCGTCGGCGCGCATCTGCCCGGCCTCCTCGAACGAGCGGCCCAGCAGGGCGGCCGCGGCCTCGTTGTAGAAGAGCAACGTCCCCTCGCCGTCCACGAGCACGGCTGGCGTGGTGACGCTCGTCAGGAAATTGCGAGCCAGGATGAGCTCGAGTGGGCGTTGCGCACCTTCCATCGGACCGCGGCTTGATCGGGCCGTGGTCCCATTGTGGCACTACGCACGCGCCGCATCCGCATCCGGCCGCGCGGTGTTACGCGGCTTGCGCGGAAGCCGGGGCGCGGCGCGCCCCCGCCCCGTCAGTCGAGCTTCCCGATCTTGAAGATCTTCGTGCCGCAATCCGGGCAGACGCCCTGGATCGCCGGCCGCCCGTTCTTCATCGTGATCTGCTGGGCGTCCTTGATTTCGACCTTCTTGCGTTCCTTGACGCAATAGCCCTCGGCCATCGGTCTCTCCTTTCGGGAGATGTCGCTTGCAGGTGAGCGCGCCCCGTGCGGGACCGGCTGCACCTCTCGCTGGTGCGACCGTAGACCGCCCGTCGGACGGGACGCTCGTGCGGGACCGCACGAGCGTCGCCGGCCGGGGTCGCGGCGGCGCCCTGGGCGGGCCTGATATATGCCTGCGCTCGTGATCGCCGCACGGTGCAAGCGCATCGCCGACTCCGGCCTCTTTCAGGGGTTCATCCTCGTCGTGGTCGTCCTCAACGCGATCGCGCTGGGCGTGCAGACCTACGACATCCCGTCCGGCCTCAACTCGGCGCTCACGACGGTCGACGACGTCTTCCTGGCGATCTTCACGGTCGAGATCATCATCCGGGTCGCGGCCTTCGGCGGGGCGCCGTGGCGCTTCTTCCGCGACGGCTGGAACCTCTTCGACTTCGTCGTCGTGGGCGTCGCGTACGTGCCGTTCCTGCGCGAGAACATCACGATGCTGCGCGTCGTCCGCCTGTTGCGGGTGATGCGCATCCTGACCGTGCTGCCCGACCTGCGGATCCTGGTGCGGGCGATGGTGCGGAGCATCCCGCCGATCGTCAGTCTCGTCGTGCTGACGATCCTGGTCATGTACCTCTACGGGATGGTCGGGTGGATCCTCTTCGCCGACGAGGATCCGGCGAACTGGGGGAACATCGGCGACGCGCTGCTCAGCACGTTCACGATGCTCACCCTGGAGAACTGGCCCGCGCTGCTCGAGGCCGGGATGGAGATCCACCCCTGGTCGTGGGTCTTCTTCATCAGCTACGTGCTGATCGCCTCCTTCATCATCATCAACATCCTCATCGCGATCATCATCAACTCGATGGAGGAGGTCCACGAGGCGGAGCGCGCCGCCCTGCGGGCCAAGGAGCAGGAGGAGGCCGAGGCGGGCGGCCGCGAGGGGGCGACGGTGGCCGAGCGCCTCGCGCACATCCGGGCCTCGCTCGACGCGCTCGAGGCCGAGCTGGCGCGCGACGGCGTCCCGGGCGGCGAGCAGGAGCGCGCCGTCCGGCGCACGACGAAGGGCGGCCGCGCGCGGGGTTGACAGCCGCCCGCGGCCGCGGCTAGTCCGTGTCGCTGTCCCTGCCCGAGTCCGTGCGCGAGGACTGCGAGCGGACTTCCTGGAGCTCGGAACGGAGGTCGGAGATGTCGTCGCGCAGGTCGGAGATGTCGTCCTGCAGGACCGAGATCTCCCGGTCGGTGGAGGAGCGGTTCTGGCGCAGGCTCTCGAGGTCCTGCTCCAGCGCGCTCAGCCGGTCGCTGAGCGCCTGGACCTCCTGCTGCGCCGCCTGCGTGGCGGACTGCTCGACGGTGCCGAGCTGCTCGCGCACCGACTCCAGGTCGCTGTTCGTGGCGCTTTCCGAGCGCACGTTGAGGACGAGCACGATCGCGACGATGCCCGCCGCCAGGGCGAGGACGAGCCCCGCGGCGCCCGCGTAGCTGCGGATCGCGACCTTGCGGTCGAGCTGCGCGAGCCAGGCGCGCAGGCCGTCGATCCGCCCGGCGAGGCCGGAGGGCGGGGAGATGCCGTCGGCCGCCTCGTCCGGCTTGCCGGGCTGCTCGCCTTCGCCGTCCTTCGGCTGCTCGCCCGGCTTGGCCGCGCCGGGCTTGGCGGCGGCGGCGGGCTTCGCCTCCGCGGGCTTGGCGGCCGCATCGCCCGGCTTGGCCTCGTGGCCGGGCTTCGGGGCCGCGTCGCCGGGCTCGGCCTGGGCGTCGGGCTTGCTCTCGGGCTTCGCGCCCTCGGCCTTCGCGGGCTCTCCGGGCTTGGGCGCTGCGCCGGGCTTCCCTGCACCGGGCTCCGACCCCTCGGGCTTGGGCGCCTCGGCGGGCTTCCCGTCCCCGGGCTTGGGGGCCTCGCCCGGCTTCTCCGCGTTGGGTTTGGCGGCGCCGTTCGGCGTCGCGCCGGCGGGCGCCGTGGGGGACGCGACCACGGTCGCGTCCGCCGCGGGCTTGTCGGCGCCCCCGTCCGCGGCCGCGTCGCCGGGCTTCGCCGGCGCGGCCGCGGGGCTGGAAGGCGAGGCTGGCGCGCCGGGAGCCACCACGGTCTCCGGCTCGGCTGGCTTCTGCCTGCGCAGCCTCGGCAGCTTCATCAGACCGGCAGCGGCTCGGCGATCTTGCCGCCCTCGGGCTCGAGCGGCAGGCCCGCCTCGACCCAGGCGGTGAGGCCGCCCTCCATGTTGTAGGCGTCGTATCCGGCCTGACGGAACGCCTCCGCGGGCATCCCCGAGCGGTTCCCGGAGCGGCAGTAGAAGATGACGGTGCGGTCGCGGGGGATCGAGTCGGCGCTCGCGCTCACGTCGTTGATGTCGATGTGGCGAGAGCCGGGGACGTGCCCCGCCTCGTACTCGTAATCGCGGCGGATGTCGATCACCACGGCCTCGCCGCTCTGTACGAGCTCGTTGATGCGCGCCGGCTCCAGGCTCAACACAGCTTCGGCTTGCTCGGTCATGGCACCGCAGCTTAGAGCTTCGGCGCCCGCCGGTCGCTGCCGGCCGCCACTGATTGACTCGCCAATCAACCGCGATCGGTAACGTCCCCGCCCCGTCCACACGAAGGAGGCCAAGCGATGCCTGAAGCAGTGATCGTCGACGCAGTCCGCACCCCGATCGGCCGCGCCTTCAAGGGGTCCCTGGCGCAGCTCCGCCCGGACGAGTCCGTCGCCTACGTCGTCGACCGCCTGCTCGAGCGCAACCCGGAGGTCGACCCGGCGGCCGTCGAGGACCTCTACTGCGGCTGCGGGATGCCGCAGGGCCTGCAGGCCTTCAACATCGCGCGCATCGCCGTGCTCCTGTCCGAGAGGCTCACCCAGGAGACGACGGGCACGACGATCTCGCGTTACTGCGCCTCCTCGCTGGACGCGATCCGGCACGCGGGCAACGCGATCAAGGCGGGCGAGGGCGACATCTACATCGCCGCCGGCGTCGAGTGGGTGAGCCGCTTCAACGAGCGCACCGAGCCGGCGGGCGCCGCCGACCAGAACGAGCGCCTGCAGGGCAAGCAGGAGGGCCAGCCCGACGCCTACATCGCGATGGGCCACACGGCCGTGAACGTCGCCAAGCGCTACGGGGTCTCGCGCGAGGAGATGGACCGGTTCGCGCAGCGCTCGCAGGAGCTCGCGGTCGCCTCGCAGGAGTCCGGCTTCTTCGACCGCGAGATCGTCCCGATCCCCGACCACGAGGGCAACCCCGTCTCCAAGGACGACGGCCCGCGCCCGAACTCGACGCTCGAGAAGCTCGCCGAGCTGCCCGAGGCGTTCGGCGGCGGCGGGGTCACCGCCGGCAACTCGTGCCCGCTGAACGACGGCGCGGCGGCGGTGCTGATCATGTCCGACGCGAAGGCGAAGGAGCTCGGGGTCGCGCCGAAGGCGCGGATCCTCGCTACCGCGACCTGGGGCAACGAGCCCGAGTACATGGGCGTCGCGCCGATCGGGGCGATCCGGAAGGTGCTCCAGCGGACGGGCATGACGATCGACGACGTGGACGTCGTCGAGCTCAACGAGGCCTTCGCCGCGCAGGTGATCCCGATCATGAACGAGTGCGGGATCCCGCTCGAGAAGCTCAACACGCACGGCGGGGCGATCGCCCTCGGCCACCCGTTCGGGATGACCGGCGCGCGGATCATGGCCACGCTGCTCAACGCCATGGAGACCGACGACCACCAGATCGGCCTCGAGACCATGTGCGTCGCCGGCGGGCAGGGCGAGGCCATGCTGGTCGAGCGGCTGAACTAGCCGGCGGGCGCGCCGAGCGTTTCCGGGGGACCCTGCGTGGTAGCAGGGGGGCGATGACGCGCGCCGTGATAAGGGACGCCGTGATCGCGAAGATCAGGGCCCATTACGCGCGCATGGGGATCCCGCTCGACGACCTCACCGACCGCGAGATCGAGCTCGGCGTGCGCCAGCTCGCCGTGGCCGCGCGCGAGGCCGGCATGACCAAGGAACAGGTCACCGAGGCGATGCGCAAGGCGGTCGCCGAGGCCAAGCGCAAGCGCGCCGATCAGTCGAACAGCGCGTAGCCGTACTCGCCGCGCTTGTAGGCGAGCTTGGCGATCGCCTTCATGCGCTCGTCGTCGTTGCGCTCGATCTGCCGGAAGTTGGAGCGCACGCGGCTCGCGGCGCGCTCGCAGAAGGTCTCGGCGATGTAGCGCTCCTGCCCCGAGGGCTCGACGCCCTGGTCCTCGAAGATCGAGCTCACGCGGGAGAGCACGGCGATCTGGGCGAAGATGTCCGCGGTGGCGTCGGCGAGGCGCTTCTGCGCGAACTGCGCCGTGACGATGTCCTTGCGGTGACGGCGCAGCAGCGACTCGCTCACCGAGCGCAGCTCCTTGATCTGCTCGGCGACGTCGTCGGCGTGCTTGCGGAGCTCCGGGTGGACGCGGGTGAAGCGGTCCGGGCGCAGCTCGCGCTGGATGCGGCCGCCGACGTAGTCGAACAGCACGCCGATCGTGCGGATCGGGTCGCTCAGGTTGATCTCGCCGAGCTCCTTGAGCCGCTCGCCCAGGGGCTTCAGCCCGGAGAGGGCGACGAAGGAGCGCAGCACGTCGTTGGCGCCCTCGAAGATCGGGAAGATCCGGATGTCGCGCAGGACCTTCTCGTAGGGCTCGTCGCGCATGTAGCCGGCGCCGCCCTTGAGCTGCATGGCGCGGTTCGCGGCGTACCAGAGGAACTCGGTGCCGGCGATCTTGCACATCGCCGACTCGAGCGAGTAGTCCTCGATGCCGCCGTCGACGAGCCCGCAGGTCAGGTAGCACATCGACTCCAGGCCGAAGAGGTAGGAGACCATCCAGCCGACCTTGTCCTGCACGAGCTCGAAGTCGGCGAGCGGCTGCCCGAACTGGCGGCGCTCCTTGACGTGGTCGATGGTCAGGTCGAGCAGGTACTTGGCGGCGCCCACCGAGCCCGTGCCCAGGCCGATGCGCCCGTTGTTGAGGACCTGCATCGCGATCCGGAAGCCCTCGCCGGGCTCGCCGATCACGTTCTCCGGCGGGATCCGCACGTCCTTGAAGCGCAGGCGGCGCAGGTCGTTGCCGCGCAGGCCCATCGTGTCGTAGCGCTCGCCGACCTCGAACCCCTTCATGCCCTTCTCGACGATCAGCGCGATGTGGCGGTCCTTGCCGCCGACCTCGCAGCGGGCGAACACGGTGAGCAGGTCGGCCCGCGAGCCGTTGCCGATGTAGCGCTTCTCGCCGTTGAGGACCCAGGAGCCGTCGGGCTGCTGGACGGCGCGGCTCTCGATGCCGTAGGCGTCGGAGCCCGCGTTCGGCTCGGTGAGCGCGAAGGCGGCGAGCTTGCGCCCGGAGCACAGGTCGGGCAGCCAGCGCTCCTTCTGCTCCTCGGTGCCGAAGAGGGTGATCGCCTTGTAGCCGATCGACTGGTGGACGCCGAGGACGATCGCGAGCGTCGCGTCGATGTGGGTGAAGGTCTCGAACACGCGCGCGTAGCCGGTCTGCGAGAGCCCCTGGCCGCCGTAGCGCTCGGGGACGTGCAGGCCGAGCAGGCCGGCCTCGCCGAGCTCGCGCAGGAGCTTGTCCGGCACCCAGCGCTCCTCCTCGATGCGGCGCGGGTCGACGCGCTCGCCGATCTCCCGCGCGGCGGCGATCAGGCTGCGGACCTTGTCCTGCTCGGCGGGGTCGGGCTGCGGCCACGGGAGCACGAGCTCCTCGTGGATCTCGCCCAGATACAGGGACTTCGCGAACGAGGAGACCACGCGCCGCTCGCCGGCCTCGGCCCCCGCGCCCGTCTCGCCTCTGGCGGCGCTGGCTTCCACGCGCTCAAGCTACCCGCTCGGGAGGGGCGCCACACGTCCCCGCCCGCAACCCGGGCCCCCGCCGACCCGAGCGAGGCGGATCCCTCCGGCCGTGCGCGCGCGGATCTCCGGCGTGGGCCGCCCTTCGACCGTGCGGCGAACCGGTCCCGCGAAAGTCTCGACCGCGCGCACATGGCCGGGCGGGCGGCGCGCGCGGATACTCCCTCGCGCAAGGAAGAGAACGAGGTCAGCGAGGCGTGCGGAAAGGTGGTGTGGGGATGACGAGGAAGCTGCTTGACACCGGCATCCCCGGGGTTCCTGCGCGCCGCGCGCGGCAGATCGTGGCCTTCGGGGGAGGGGGGTTCTCGATGGAGGCCGGCAACCCGCTGCTCGACGACTACGTGCTCGAGCTCACCGGCCGCGACCGGCCGCGCGTGTGCTTCCTGGCGACCGCGAGCGGCGACGCCGACGACTACGTCGTGCGCTTCTACAAGGAGTTCGCGGGCGGCCGGGCCGACGCCTCGCACCTCGGCCTCTTCCGGCGGCGCCGCGGGGTGAGCGACGTGCGCGCGCACCTGCTCTCCCAGGACCTGATCTACGTGGGCGGCGGGAGCCTGCTCAGCCTGCTGGGCGTCTGGCGGGCGCACGGCGTCGACGCGATCCTGCGCGAGGCGTGGGAGCGCGGGGTGATTCTCTGCGGGCTGAGCGCCGGCGCGCTCTGCTGGTTCGACACGTCGCTCACCGCCTACTACGGCTCGCCGGAGCGCGTGAACGCGCTCGGCTTCCTGCCGTGGAGCTTCACCGCCCACTACGACTCCGAGCCCGCCAGGCGCGAGGTGTTCCACCGCGAGCTGCTCGCGGGCATGCAGCGCGGGTACGCCGCCGACGACGGCGCGGCGCTGCACTTCGTCGGCACGGAGCTGCACCGGGTGGTGTCGTCCCGCCCGCGGGCGCGCGGTTACGCGCTCCGGAAGGACGGCGCGCGGGTGATCGAGGAGGAGCTCGCCACCGAGTACCTCGGCGCCCCCGCCCACGAGGGCCGCATCCGCGTCCGTCCCTACCCGGCGCTCCAGCGCGCCTTCGCCGCGGGGGCGGCGGCGTAGTGGCGCCCCGGCTGGTTGCGCTGGGCGGCCACGAGTTCCGCTCGCGCTCCGACGAGCTCGCGATCGTCGAGTACCTGCTGCGGCTGACCGGCAAGGAGTGCCCGCGCATCTGCCTGCTGCCCACGGCGAGCGGCGACCCGCAGGAGGGCATCCAGCGCTTCTACACGACCCTCGACCGCTTCGCCTGCGAGCCCAGCCACGTCTCGCTGTTCAGGCTCGAGCGCGAGCGCGTCGACCTGCGCGAGCACCTGCTCGCCCAGGACCTCGTCTACGTGGCGGGCGGCTCGATGCTCAACCTGATCGCGATCTGGCGCGCGCACGGTCTGTTCAGCGTGATGCGCGAGGCGTGGGAGCGCGGCGTGCTGATGGCCGGCCAGAGCGCCGGGGCGATGTGCTGGTTCGAGCACGGCATCACCGCGTCGGCGGGCGAGCCGAAGGTCGCGGCGGGGATGGGGCTTCTGCCCGGGAGCCTCTGCGTCCACTACGCGCGCGACCCGCACCGGCGCACCGCCTACCTGAAGGCGGTCCGCGACGGGCTCGCGCCCGGCTTCGCGCTCGACGACGGCGCCGGCGTGCTGTTCGAGGGGCGCCGCGCGGTCGAGGCCTTCTCCGCGCGGCCCGACGCCCGCGTCATCCGCGTGCTGGCCGGCGGGGTCGAGGTGCCGCTGCGCCCGATCGGGTTGCGCCACCGGCTCGGCCTCAACCGCGACCCCGCCGTGGACGAGCTGCGCGAGCTGCGCCGCGCGCGCGAGCAGCTGCGGGGCGTGCGGGCGCGCGCGTTCGCGCGGTAGCCAGCTGCCGGTCGCCAGGCACCTGAACCCGGCCGCGGCGGCCGCTCGCGGCGCCGTACCCCTACGATCCACCCGTGGGCCTCCCCCTCAAGCCGCCGATCAAGCCGCAGCTCGCGCTCTCGCGCAAGGCGCTGCCCGAGGGGGAGGAGTGGGCCTACGAGCCCAAGTGGGACGGCTTCCGCGCGATCGCGTTCGTCGACGACGGCGAGCTCTACCTGCAGAGCCGGGGCGGCAAGCCGCTGCACCGCTACTTCCCCGAGTTGCGCTTCCCGGCCGGCCGCTACATCCTCGACGGCGAGCTCGTGATCCTCGGCGAGGACGGGCGCGAGCAGTTCGACGCCCTCCAGAACCGCATCCACCCGGCCGAGTCGCGGATCAAGCTGCTCGCCGAGGAGATCCCCGCAATCTTCCGCGCGTTCGACGTGCTCGCGGTGGGTGACGCCGAGGCGCTCGCCGCCCCGCTGCGCGAGCGCCGGCGCACGCTCGAGGCGCTCGTCGGGGGGTTCGGGGACCCCGGCTCGGTCGAGCTCACGCCGTTCAGCCCCGACCCCGCCGACGCCGAGCCCTGGCTGGCGAACGGGGAGGGCGTGATCGCCAAGGACCTGAACGCGCCCTACCGGCCCGGCGAGCGCAAGGGCATGGTCAAGATCAAGCGCCTGCGCACCGCCGACTGCGTGGTGGTCGGCTGGCGGCCCGGCAAGGAGGAGGGCACGGTCGGCTCGCTCATCCTCGGGCTCTACGACGGCGATGAGCTGCGGGTCGTCGGCCACACCTCGGGCCTGCGCGCCAAGGAGAAGCGCGAGCTGGTCGCGAAGCTCACCCCGTACGAGACCGGCGAGCGCGGCTCGGCCGACCCGAGCCGCTGGGCCGGCGACCGCGACCTGGAGTGGGTCGCCCTGCGCCCCGAGCTCGTGATCGAGGTCACCTTCGACCACGTCTCCGACGGGCGCATCCGCCACGGCTCGAAGATCGTGCGCTGGCGCGAGGACAAGGACCCGCGCGCCTGCACCTTCGACCAGCTCGATCAGTAGGCGCCGCGCCGCGCGCGCCCGATCCGCGGCGCGAGCCAGCACGCGGCCAGCACGCCCGCCGTGTCGGTGAGCACGTCGAAGACGTCCGAGACCCGGCCCTCGACGTAGCGCTGGTGGTACTCGTCGCTGACCGCGTACAGGATCGAGATCGCCGCCGCGATCGCGATCGCGCGCCGGCCCTGGCTCGGCGCGAGCGCCCAGATCCACAGCGACGCGAGCAGGAAGTACTCGGTGAAGTGCGCGACCACGCGCGTCCACGCGGGCAGCTCGGGGCCGACGGTGGGCTGATCGGACAGGTAGAAGATCAGCGCCATCAGCGCCAGCGGCGCCAGGGCCCGCGTCGCTGTCCGCGTCACGCCCGGGGTCAGGGGACGCGGTGGATCTCGAAGAGGTTCGTGCCGAGCTCCATGCCCGGCAGCCCGGCGGTGATCCCGATCAGATCCCCGGACTGCGCGACGCCGGTGTCGAGCGCGTGCTTGGCGCAGTCGTCGATCAGGTCGGTGAGGCTCGTCGCGTTCTCGGCGTGGACGCAGCGCACACCGAAGAGCAGGTTGAGCCGGCGCACCGTCTCGATGCGCGGCGAGACCGCGACCACCGGCACCTTCGGCCGGTGGGCGGACACGAGCCGCGCTGTGCGGCCGCTCGTCGTCGGCACGACCAGCGCCTTGAGCCCCAGCGTGTAGGTGGAGCCCACCGCCGCGCGCGCGACGGACGCGGCCACGTCGTTGTCGGACGCGGCGCGGGTGAAGACCCACTCGCCGTAGGGCAGCTCGGGCTCGGTCGCCCGTGCGATCTGGTCCATCACCTGCACCGCCTCGACCGGGTACTCGCCCACGGCCGTCTCCTCGGAGAGCATCACGGCGTCGGTGCCCTGGTAGATCGCGTTGGCGACGTCGGAGACCTCGGCGCGCGTGGGCCGCGGCGAGGACACCATCGAGGCCAGCATCTGCGTCGCCGTGATCGACGGGCGCGAGTGCTTGCCCGCGATCGCGAGCAGGCGGCGCTGGACGTTCGGCACCTGCGCGAGCGGCAGCTCGATGCCGAGGTCGCCGCGCGCGACCATGATCCCCGAGGTCGCGGCCTGCGCGATGCTCTCGGCGTTCTCGGCGGCCTGCGGCTTCTCGATCTTCGCGATCACCGGGATGTCGGAGCCGCTGGTGCGGATCCGCCGCTCGACGGGCTCGAGGTCCTCGACCCGGCGCACGAACGACACCGCGAGCAGGTCGATCCCCTGCCGCACGGCGAAGTCGACCCACTCGAGGTCCTCGCGCCCCGCCGACGGCAGCCCCACGTCTGCGCCCGGCAGGTTGAGGCCCTGGTGGGACGCGATCGGGCCGCCGACCTCGACGCGGCAGCGCACCCGGGTCGCGTCCGTCTCCTCGACGGTCAGGCGGATGCGGCCGTCCGCGAGGTAGACCTCGCCGCCGGGCTTCACCGCCTCCGGCAGGCCCTCCCAGGTGACGGGCAGGACCTCGGCCGTGCCCATCACCTCCTCGGTCGTGATCGTGACCTGCGAGCCCTCGTCGAGCTCCACGAGCCCGCCCTCGATCTCGGCGAGGCGCAGCTTCGGCCCTGGGAGGTCGCCGAGCAGGCCCACCTCCTTGCCCGTGCGCTTCGCCGCCTCGCGGGCGAACGCCACGGTCTGGGCATGCTCCTCCTCGCTTCCGTGTGAGAAGTTCAGCCGGAAGACGTCGGCGCCCGCCTCGATCAGCTCGCACATCCTCTCGACGCTGCGGGTGGCGGGCCCGATGGTGCAGACGATCTTCGTGCGCCGGTGCTCGCGGGTACTCATGGCCGCATAATCCTTTCAGTCGGCGCGTCGGCGGCGACGGATGGCTGCGGCCGGGGGGTGTGGGTCGGCCCGGGATGCTCCCCCGTCGAGGGCTCCTCCGGGGCCTCGAGCTGCTGGACGTAGGGCAGGCGCCAGGCCGCGGCGGCGACGAGCAGCCCGATCGCGACGGAGAGCAGCGCGAGGAACCACTGGCCCGCGGTGAGCACCTCGAGCTCGAAGAAGTTGCGCACGGGCTCCCAGGCCAGGATCAGCGCGAACAGCGCCCCGAGCGCCGCGATCATCGCGAGCATGTAGCTCTGGATCGTGATGTGCTCACGGCCCGGGCCGCGCTCGAGCAGCAGGATGAAGCACAGGCCGAGCACGATCAGCGTGGTGGTCGCCGCCGTGCGCCCCTCCTCGATCGAGCCGCCGAAGAGCGAGTCCACGAAGAAGAACGAGAGCATCGACCCGGCCGCGATCCCCACGCCCGCCGGCACGGCGAACGCGGCGAGCGCGCGCAGCAGGCGCCCGCGGTAGAGCGGCCCCTCGCTCGGCGCCAGCGCGAGCACGAACGAGGGCGCGCCGATGGTGAGGAAGGCGGCGACGGTCAGGTGCCGCGGCAGGAACGGGAAGGTGAGGCCGAGCACCGAGGTGAGCGTGATCAGGATCGCGGCGTACACCGACTTCGTCAGGTAGAGCCGGCCGAGCCGGTGGATGTTGCGCGCGATGCGCCTGCCCTCGGCCACCGCGCGCGGCAGCATCGAGAACTGGTCGCGCAGGAGCACGATGTCCGCGACGCCCTTGGTGATCTGGCTGCCCGAGCCCATCGCCACCGCCATGCGCGCGCGCTTGAGCGCGGGCACGTCGTTCACGCCGTCGCCGATCATCGCGGTGAAGCGCCCGCGGTCGCTCATCGCGCCGACCAAAGCCTTCTTCTGCTCGGGGGTGATCCGGCAGAAGATCGTGTTGCGCTCGGCGGCTTCGGCCAGCCCGGCGCGGTCGGCCGGGAGCTGGGGCCCCTCGATCACGCCCGCGTCGCGCGGCACGCCGATCGCGTACGCGACCGCGGTCACGGTGGAGCGCGCGTCGCCGGAGATCAGCTTGAGGTCGACGTTCTGCTCGCGCATGAACGCGATCGTCTCGGCGGCGTCGGGCCGCAGCCGCTCGGCGAGCACGACCAGCGCGCGCGGCTCGAGCGCGGGCGGCGGCGCGGCGGCGGGGTCGGGGGGCAGGGGCTCGCGCGCCTCGGCGAAGGCGACCACCCGCCGGCCCGCGGCGGTGTGCTCCTCGAGCGCCTCGGCGAGCGCCGGGGGCAGCGTGAGCGCGCCGGTGCCGGTGAGGATGTCGGGCGCGCCCATCACGTAGCTGCGCGGCCCGCCGTCGCCGTCGAGCACCAGGCCGCTCCACTTCCAGGCCGACGAGAACGGCACCTCCGCGCGCACGGGCTCGGGGCGGCCCGGGAAGCGGTCGGCGATCACCTGCAGCGTGCGGTTGCGCTCGCCCATCGAGTGGGCGAAGCGCGCGAGCGCCCGCTCGGTCTCGCCCGCCCGGGCCGGGTCGGCCGGGACGATCTCGACCAGCTCGAGCTCGCCGTCGGTGAGCGTGCCCGTCTTGTCGACGCAGATCGTGTCGACCGCGGCGAGCGCCTCGGTGGCCGCCATCTGCTGGACCAGCGTGTTCATCCGGGCCAGGCGCACGGCCGCCACCGCGAGCGTCACGCTCATCAGCAGGACGAGCCCCTCGGGGATCAGCGTCACGAGCCCGGCCGTCGCCGTCTGCGCTGCCTCCTGGAGCGGCGTGCTGCGGGCCGAGAGGGCGAGCAGGACGAGGACCCCGAGCGGCACGAGCACGATGGTCGTCGCCCAGATGATCCGGTTGACCTCCTCCTGCAGCGGCGAGGGCGGGTGGCGGAAGGCGCGCGCCTCGCCCGCGACCTTCGCCGCGTGGCTGTCCTCGCGCACCGCGTCGACCTCGTAGTAACCGGAGCCCGCCAGGCAGAACGAGCCGGAGAGCACCCGGTCCCCGCGCCGTTTGCGGATGCCGTCGGACTCGCCGGTGAGCATCGACTCGTCGAGCGTGAGCCCGCGCGAGTCGATCACGTGGCCGTCCGCGACGAGCTGGTCGCCGGGCTCGACGCGCACGACGTCCCCGGGGACGACCTCCTCGGCGCGCAGCTCGACGGGCGCGCCGTCGCGGATCACCTGGGCACGGGGCGCGACGAGCAGGGCGAGCTCGTCCAGCGTCCGCTTCGCCTTGAGCTCCTGGCGGATGCCGATGTAGGAGTTGAGGGCGGCGATGAACCCGAAGATCGCGTCCGCCCACAGGCCGAGCGAGATGATCAGGATGAAGAAGGCTCCGATGATCGCGTTGAAGAGCGTGAAGACGTTCCCCGCGACGATCGACGCGACCGAGCGGCTGCTCGGTGGCTCGGGCTCGCCGAGCTGCTCGAGGCGTCGCGCGGCCTCCGCGCTCGACAACCCCCTCGGGTGAGAAGCCTCCATCGCCGCCATTGTTAGCAGTGGTGTACCCGCTATACGATCGCGGCGAGTGCCGGCGGCTACCGACAGGGGCGAGGCGAGCGAGGCGACGGCCCTCCCGGTGTCCTACCGCGCCGCGACGAAGGTGTACCCGGGCGCGTCGCGGCCGGCCGTGGACGAGCTCACCCTGGACGTGAACGCCGGGGAGATCTGCGTGCTCGTCGGGCCCTCCGGCTGCGGGAAGACGACGGCGATGCGCCTGGTGAACCGCATGGTCGAGCTCACCTCGGGCGACGTGCTGGTCGGCGGGCGCTCCGTGCGCGAGCGCGACCCGGCCGAGCTGCGGCGGGAGATCGGCTACGTGATCCAGCAGACCGGCCTCTTCCCGCACCGCACGATCGCGGAGAACATCGCCACCGTGCCGCGCCTTCTGGGCTGGGACCGGGAGCGCATCGAGGCGCGCGTCGACGAGCTCATCGAGCTCATCCGCCTCGACCCCGAGATGCGCGACCGCTATCCCGCGCAGCTCTCCGGCGGCCAGCAGCAGCGCGTCGGCGTCGCCCGCGCCCTCGCGGCCAACCCGGGCGTGTTGCTCATGGACGAGCCCTTCGGCGCGGTCGACCCGATCAACCGCGAGCGGCTGCAGAACGAGCTTCTGCGCCTGCAGGCCGAGGTGCGCAAGACGATCCTCTTCGTCACCCACGACATCGACGAGGCGATCAAGATGGGCGACCGCGTCGCGGTGCTGCGCACCGGCGGGCGCCTCGCCCAGTACGCGACGCCCGCGGAGCTCCTCATGGAGCCCGCCGACGGCTTCGTCGAGGACTTCGTGGGCGCGGACCGGGCGCTCAAGCGGCTCGCGCTCCTGCGCGTCGGGGACCTGGACCTCTGGGAGGCGCCGCTCGCCTACGTCGGCCAGCCGACGGCCGAGGTGCGCGCGAAGCTCGCGGGCGCCGAGGTGCCCCACGCGCTGCTCGTCGACTCCGAGCGCCGCCCGCTCGGCTGGCTCTCGGAGTCGGACCTCCGCCAGGAGCTCGTGCCCCGGGTGCCCGACAGCTCCCCCGAGCCGCTGATCGACGTCTCGGACATCCTGCGCGACGCGCTCTCCGACCTGCTGCAGGCGGAGAGCCGCTACGCGCCGGTGGTCGACGGGCAGGGGCGGATCGCCGGGGTGCTTTCGGTGGACGTGATTTCCGACTTTCTGGGCTCCGGCGAGGCGCGCACGGACGAGCACGGGGCGGTCGACCGGGCGCCGGGGGCCTCCGGGGCGTGACGGCGCTCGTCGCGCAGCTCGACCCCTCGTTCTTCCGGGACCGCTCCGAGTCCGACTGCATCCGCGAGAACGGCGCCTTCTGCCTGGACTGGGCGCTCGACAACCTCGACCGCTACGTGACGCCCACGCTCGAGCACCTCGTGCTCGTCGTCGTCTCGGTCGCGCTCGGCTTCGCGCTCGCCTTCGCGATGGCGCTCCTCTCGCACCGCCGGCGGTGGCTCGTGCCGCCGTTCCTCGGGCTCACCGGGGTGCTCTACACGATCCCCAGCCTGGCCTTCTTCTTCCTGCTGCTGCCGATCACCGGCCGCGGCGCCGACACGGCGATCATCGCGCTCACCGCCTACAACCTGCAGATCATCTACCGCAACGTGATGGCGGGCCTCGCGAACGTGCCGGCCGCCGCCACGGACGCGGGGCGGGGGATGGGGATGACGGAGCGCCAGCTCACCTGGCGCGTGGAGCTGCCGCTCGCGCTGCCCGAGATCATCGCCGGCGTGCGCATCGCGACCGTCTCCACGGTGGCGATCGCGACGCTCGCCGTGTTCGCGGGCGGCGGCGGGCTGGGCTCCGAGCTGATCGCGGGGTCGAACATCACGTTCCGCACGGGCGTCGCGATCGCGGGCGGGATCGCGATCGCGATGGCGATCGCCTTCGACCTGCTGCTCGTGCTGCTCCAGCGGCGCCTGGTCCCGTGGCGGCTCGCGGCGGAGCGCCGCAGCCGCGAGGGCGCCCGCTTCGCCTCGCTCGTGCGCCGCGTCCGGGGGGCCGTGCCGTGAGCCTGCCGCTCGCCTTCCTCGACGCCGTCGGCGGCGCGATCGACTTCATCTTCAACCCGCGCGAGTCGCTGGGCGGTGGCGCGGAGGTCGGCGGCCTGGGGCAGGTCGGCGAGCTCACCCTCGACCACCTCGAGCTCACCTTCGCGGGGCTCGCGGTGTCGCTCGCGGTCGCCCTGCCGCTGGGGCTGTACCTGGGGCACCGCGGCCGCGGCGAGTTCCTGGCGGTCGCGATCGGCAACGCGGGGCGCGCCATCCCCGAGCTCGCCCTGATCGCGTTCCTCGTCGCGTACGTGGGCACCGGCTTCCTCAACGTGACGATCGCGCTCGCGATCCTCGGCATCCCGCCGATCCTCACGAACGCGTTCGTCGGGGTGCGGCAGGTCGACCGCACCGCGGTCGAGGCGGCGCGCGGGATGGGCATGAGCGAGCTCGGGATCGTCGCGCGGGTCGAGCTGCCCCTGGCCGCGCCGACGATCATGACCGGCGTGCGCACCGCCGCGATCAACGTCGTGGCCACGGCGACGATCGCCCCGCTCGCGGGCCAGCTCTCGCTCGGGGACTTCATCCTGGCGCGCAACGTCTACGGGGACGAGGGCGTGCTGGCGGGCGCGATCCTGGTCGCGCTGCTCGCGCTCGCCTTCGAGCTCGTGCTCGCCGCCGTGCAGCGCGCGCTCACGCCCCGCGGCCTCGAGCTCGCCCGCGAGGCGGGCTGAGTAACCCGCCCCTGCGCCGCCAGCGGTTCGCTTAGGATCGACGCATCCGAGTGGCTGCCCCTGGCAACGAGACGAGAGGAGCGACCATGAACTCCCGCCGGGCACGCAAGGCGCTGCTGCTGTTGTTCTCCACCCTGGTCCTAGCGTTCGCGATCGCCGCCTGCGGCGACGACGAGGACGAGGGCGACGGCGGAGGCGACGGCGGCGCCAACGGCAACCTGATCCAGGCAAACCCCGACAACGCCGACGTCGAGATCACGGTCGGCTCGAAGAACTTCACCGAGCAGTTCATCCTGGGCGAGATCTACGCGCAGGCGCTCGAGGCCGCGGGCTACACGGTCAAGAAGGACCTGAACCTCGGCTCGGAGCAGATCGCGCTGCGGTCCCTGCGCCAGGGCGAGATCGACGCCTATCCCGAGTACACCTCGACGGCGCTGACCTCGTTCTTTGAGATGCCGCCCGAGGAGGTGCCGGGAGACGCGCAGCAGGCGTACGAGGAGTCGCAAGACGACTTCGCCGACCTCGGCCTGCGGGCGTTCCCGCCGACGCCGTTCTCGAGCGCGAACGCGGTCGGGCTGTTGACCGAGACCGCCGACCAGCTCGGGCTCGAGACGATCTCCGACCTCGAGGGCGTCTCGCAGGACCTGGTGCTTGCGGGCTCGCCGGAGTGCCGCCAGCGGATCGACTGCCTCCTCGGCCTGCAGGAGTACTACGGGCTCGAGTTCAAGAGGTTCACGCCGGTCGACATCGGGCTCCGCTACGAGGTGCTGGACGAGGGCGACGCCGACCTCTCGATCCTCTTTACGACCGACGCGCAGCTGTCCACCGACGCCGACACCTACACGATCCTCGAGGACGATCAGGGCGTGCTGCCCGCGGGCAACGTGATGTTCGTGGCCCGCGAGGAGATCGTGGAGGAGGCCGGCGAGGACTTCGCCGAGGTCATCGAGAAGGTGCAGGAGAACCTGACGCTGGAGGTCATGCAGGAGTTGAACGCGCGCGTCGACGTCGACAAGGAGGAGCCCGCCGCCGTGGCCGAGGATTACCTGCGCGCCTCGGGGTACATCGAGTAATGGCGCTGAAGCTAGGGATCAACCTCGGCTACTGGGGCATCGGCCCGCGGGGCGAGGAGGCCGTCGAGCTCGTCCAGGCCGCCGAGCGCGCCGGGTTCGACTCGGTGTGGGTGGCGGAGTCCTACGGCTCCGACGTCGTCTCGGTGCTGGCCTGGCTCGTCCCGCAGACGACGACGATCAAGCTCGGCGCCGCGATCATGCAGGTCCCCGCGCGCCCGCCCGCCGCGGCGGCGATGGCGGGCGCGACGATCGACGCGCTCTCGGGCGGGCGCTTCATCTTCGGCTTCGGGCCGTCGGGGCCGCAGGTCTCCGAGGGCTGGTACGGCGTGCCGTACTCGAAGCCGTGGGGGCGCACCCGCGAGTACATCGAGATCGTCCGCAAGATCATCGCCCGCGAGGACAAGCTCGAGCACCACGGCGAGCACTGGACGCTGCCGCTCCCGCCGGACACCCCGGGCGCGGTGGGCCAGGGCAAGCCGCTCAAGCTCAACTTCCACCCGGTGCGCAACGAGATCCCCGTGTTCGTCGGGGCGATCGGGCGCAAGTCGGTGGAGATGGCCGCCGAGATCTGCGACGGCTGGATCCCGATCTTCTTCTCGATCGACAAGTTCGAGGAGACCTGGGGCGAGCACCTCGAGGCGGGCTTCGCCAAGGGCGGGCGCTCCCGCGAGGACCTCGAGATCTCGCCCGCGATCCAGGTGGCGATCGACGGCGACCTCGACGCGGCGCGCAACGTGGTGCGCGGCGGGCTCCTGCTGTACCTGGGCGGGATGGGCAGCCGCGAGACCAACTTCTACGTCGACCTCACGCACCGCTTCGGCTTCGGCGACGTCGCCGACAAGGTGCAGCGCCTCTACCTGGAGGGCAGGCGTGAGGACGCGTTCCTCGCGATCCCCGACGAGCTCGTCGACGCGACGTCGCTGGTCGGCACGGAGGACGAGGTGCGGGCCCGCCTGGAGGAGTTCGCCGCGGCCGGGATCGACCGGGTGATCTGCTCGTTCGTGCAGCCGAGCCTGGAGGAGCGGCTGCAAACGATCGAGCGGCTCGCGGCGATCGCCGGGGTCAGCGGGTAGGCCCGGTGGGCTCCTGGACGAAGGCGGCGCGCGAGCGCGCCGCCTTCATCACGGGCGGCGGCAACGGGATCGGCGCGGCGACCGCCGAGGAGCTCGCCGCGCGCGGTTGGTCGGTCGCGGTCGCCGACCTCGACGCAGGCGCCGCCCGCGCGGTCGCCGAGCGCTGCGGGGAGCGGGCGCTCGCGCTCGAGGCCGACGTCACGGACACCGACAGCGTCGAGGCGGCCGTCGCCGCCGCAGTCGAGCGGTTCGGCGGGATCGACCTGTGCTTCGCGAACGCCGGGATCGCGACCGAGGGCACCCTGCGGCACACGCACCCGGACGTCTTCGCGGTCCAGGTGGACGTGAACCTGAACGGGGCGTTCCGCACGGTGCGCGCCTGCCTGCCGCACGTGATCGACGCGCGCGGCTACGTCCTGGTGAACGCCTCGGCGTCGGCGCTCGCCGCGCCCCCGGGGCTGGGCGCGTACGGCGCGTCGAAGGCGGGCGCCGAGAGCCTGGGCGACACGCTGCGCCGCGAGGTGCGCCACCTCGGCGTCGACGTCGGCGTCGTCTACCTGCTCTGGGTGGGCACCGACATGGTCCGGGGCGCCGAGCGGCAGGGCGAGGTGTGGGGCGCGATCCGCGGGAGCTTCCGGGGCCCGCTCTCGCGGGTGATGCCCGTGCGCAAGGCCACGGACGCGATCGTGCGCGGCATCGAGCGACGCGCGCGCAGGGTGGCGGCCCCGCCCTACATCGGCCTCCTCTACCGGATCCGGGGCCTCGCCCCGTCGCTGTTCGAGCGCGACATGGTCCGCATGGCCCCGGCGGTGGACGCGGCCAGCGAGCGCCAGCTTCGCGACGGCGGGCGCGAGGGCGCGGTGCGTACGGATACCCTCGCCACGGCGGCGGCCGCACGGGCTGTCCGGCGGCGATCGGGATAGGACGTTTGGGGGGATTCGGCGCCGCGGTGGGCGGTTTCTCCGCCGGTTTGGATAGTCTGCCGCGGCGCTCGCCCCACGCGAGCTAAGGAATTTGCGCGAGATGAAGATCGGAGTACCAAAGGAAACGGCTGACGGCGAGCGCCGCGTGGCGCTCATCCCCGACGTGGTCAAGTCGCTGCGCGCGAAGGAGCTCGACGTTGTCGTCGAGTCCGGCGCGGGCACCGGCTCCGGCCACCCAGACAGCGAGTACGCGGAGGCAGGCGCCGAGGTCGCGGACGCGAACGCGGCCTGGGGCGCGGACATCGTGGTCAAGGTAGGCGTGCCGACCGTCGAGGAGATCGGACGCCTGAAGCAGGGCCAGGTGTTCGTGAGCCACCTCCAGCCGCTCACGTCGGCGGATACGAACAAGGCGCTGGCCGAGCGCGGCGTCACGGCTCTCGCGATGGAGCTGATCCCGCGCATCACGCGCGCCCAGGCGATGGACGCGCTGTCCTCGCAGGCGAACGTCGCGGGCTACGCGGCGACGCTGCTCGCCGCGCGCGAGGCCGGCCGCTTCTTCCCGATGATGACCACGGCGGCGGGCACGATCGCGCCGGCGAAGGTGCTGGTGCTGGGCGCCGGCGTCGCCGGCCTGCAGGCGATCGCTACGGCCAAGCGCCTGGGCGCTGTCGTCACCGGCTTCGACATCCGCCGCGCCGCCTGGGAGCAGATCGCCTCGCTCGGCGGCCGCCCGCTCGAGCTCGACTTCATCCCCGACGCCGAGGCGGAGGGCGGTTACGCGCGCCCGCTCACCGAGGAGGAGAACGAGAAGGTGCGTGAGGCGCTCGCCGAGAACGCGGCGAAGCAGGACGTGATCATCACCACCGCGCAGATCCCGGGCCGCCCGGCCCCGCTGCTGATCACCGCGCAGGCGGTGGCCAACATGCAGCCGGGCTCGGTGATCGTCGACCTCGCGGCCGACACGGGCGGCAACTGCGAGCTTTCGAAGCCGGGCGAGACCGTCGTCTCCGACAACGGCGTGAAGGTCATCGGCCCGCGCAACCTGCCGTCCGACATGGCGACGCACGCCTCGCAGCTCTACGCGAAGAACATCGAGAACCTGCTTGGCCTGCTGATCGGCGAGGACGGCGCTCTCGCCCTCAACTTCGATGACGAGATCATCGCCGGCGCGTGCGTCACGCACGAGGGCGCGATCCGCAACGAGCGCGCCGCCGGCGCCAAGCCCCAGGAGAGCTGACCATGGAACTGATCGTCGAGATCACGATCTTCGTGCTGGCCGCGTTCGTCGGCTTCGAGGTCATCTCGAAGGTGCCGACGACGCTGCACACGCCGCTGATGAGCCAGACCAACGCGATCCACGGGATCGTGATGCTGGGCGGGCTGATCGTGATCGGCTACTCCGACAGCATCCTCGAGGACCTGATCGGGACGATCGCGATCGCCTTCGGGATGATCAACATCGTCGGCGGCTTCCTCGTCACCGACCGCATGCTCGGCATGTTCACGCGTAAGCCCAAGGAGGGCGCCAAGTGATCCCGGCGGGGGTGATCGAGCCGGGCGGCGACCTCGCGACGCTGCTCTACATCGTCTCGTTCTCGCTCTTCATCTTCGGCATTCGCCGGGGCACGCACCCGACCACGGCGCGCCAGGGCAACCTGATCGCCGCGGCGGGCATGGCGATCGCCGTCGTCACGACGCTGCTGCTCGACGGCATCGGCAACTGGGTGCTGATCCTGCTCGGCCTCGTGGTCGGCACGGTGGTCGGCACGGTCGCCTCGCTGAAGGTCCAGATGACCCAGATGCCGCAGATGGTCGCCCTCTACAACGGCGTGGGCGGCGGCGCGGTGGCGCTGATCGCGTGGTCGGAGTTCCGCCACGCGCCGGCGGGCATCGAGCTCGAGCTGCTCATCCCGATCCTGCTGTCGGCGATCATCGGCTCGATCTCGTTCTGGGGCTCGAACATCGCCTTCGCGAAGCTCCAGGACCTGATCCCGACCAAGCCGATCGCGCTGCCCGGCCAGCACTTCATCAACGGGCTGCTGCTGCTCGCGCTGCTGGCGGCCTCGGTCGTGCTGTGCGTCAACAACAACGACCCGTCCGAGGGCATCTTCATCGGCATCCTGATCGGCGCGGCGGTGCTCGGCAACCTGGTGGTGCTGCCGATCGGCGGCGCCGACATGCCGGTCGTGATCGCGCTGCTCAACGCCTTCACCGGCCTGGCTGCGGCGGCCGCGGGCTTCTCGCTCGACAACGTGGCGCTGATCGTCGCGGGCACGCTGGTCGGCTCCTCGGGCACGATCCTCACGCTCGAGATGGCGAAGGCGATGAACCGCTCGGTCGCGAACATCGTGTTCGCCGGGTTCGGCGGTGCGCCGGCGGGCGGAGCGGCCGCGGGCGAGCAGCGGCCGTACACGTCGATCGGCCCGCAGGACGCCGCGATCAAGATGGCCTACGCCGACTCGGTCGTGATCGTCCCGGGCTACGGCCTCGCGGTCGCGCAGGCGCAGCACGCGGTCAAGGAGATGGCCGACGCGCTCGAGAAGCGCGGCGTGGACGTGAGCTACGCGATCCACCCGGTCGCGGGCCGCATGCCCGGCCACATGAACGTGCTGCTCGCGGAGGCCGACGTGCCCTACGAGAAGCTCCGCGAGATGGAGGAGATCAACCCCGAGATGCCGCGCACGGACGTCGCGGTGGTCATCGGCGCGAACGACGTCACCAACCCGGCGGCGAAGAACGACCCGAACTCGCCGATCGCGGGCATGCCGATCATCGAGGTGCACGAGGCGAAGCAGGTAATCGTCATCAAGCGCTCGATGTCCCCCGGCTTCGCCGGCATCGACAACGATCTCTTCTACCTCGAGAACACCGACATGCTCTTCGCGGACGCCAAGCAGGCGGCCTCGGAGATCGCGGCGGAGATCGAGAAGCTCTAAGCGCTCGCGCGGTAGCGAGCGAGCCTTCGGCCGAGCCCGCGGGGACGCCCCGCGGGCTCGCGCTTTCGCTGGGCCTGGATCAGTCGCGGTCGCGGCGCCGCACGCGCGGGCCGGCCCAGCCGATCAAGGCGCCGAGCGCGCCGGCGATGAGCAGCGCGAAGACGAGCGGGGTCTCGGTCTGCGTGAACAGGAAGTCGACCCGGACCTTCTGGGAGTTCTGGGCGATGAAGATCGCCAGCACGAGCGCGGCCACGAGCGCGGCCCAGCGCTTCCAGTTGACGCCTTCCTCGCGGGTGCCCTCGATCGGCTCGCGGTTCACAGCCGGAAACCTACCCCGCTGCGGGGCGCGATCACAACGCGACGCTTCCGGCACGTAGCGCGCGCATCTCGTGCGCCCGGGCGGGGTGGGCGTTCGCATGCTGCGCCGACGGCTCGCGAGCGACTCGGGCCAGGCGAGCCCGGAGTGGGTGGGGCTGGTGCTTCTGGTGGCGCTCGCCTTCGCCGCCGCCGCGGCCGCCGGGGTGCGGGTCCCCGGGGTCGAGCTCGGCCGCGCGGTCGCCGCCAAGATCGCGTGCGCCGTCCGGCTCGACTCGGGATGCGGGCGCGACGAGCTCGAGGGCGCGCTCGGCCCGGAGCTGGCGGCGCTCGTGCGCGAGCACGCGCCGGAGCTGCGCTACGAGGAGGGCATGCGCGCGCTGCCGGTCGACTTCCGCTCCTGTCGCGAGGACCCGTGCTCGCTGGGGCCGGAGAGCGGGGCGGTGACCAGGTCGCTGGCCGGCGAGCCGGTCACGCTGTTCGTGGAGGCGCTCGACTGCCGGGCGCCCGAGGCGGCGCCCCCGGAGCTGGACTGCAGCGGCGAGCGAGCGGGCAGGCTGTACCTGCACTACTGGGCCTACTACCCGGGCAGCCAGACCATGCGCGCGGTGCTCGGCGAGCGCGGCTTCCACCCCGACGACTGGGAGTCCTTCCAGGTGCGGATCGACGGCGACGACGTCGCCGTGCGCGCGAGCTCCCACCACGGCTACAACCACGGGCTGGGCGTCGCGAGCCTGGCGTCGGACGCGGGCATCGTCAAGCGCCGCGCCTGGGGGCCCGGGACGGGCCTCTACTACATCGCCGGCGGCAGCCACGCGGGCCACGCCTACGAGCCGGGCGACCCCGAGCCGCACCGCTGGACGCCGGCGGGCGCGGTGCGGCTGGTGCCGCTGCGTGGATTGAGCGAGCGCGACCGCTCGACGAGGTTCGCGGTGACCCCGCCATGGCGCAAGCGGGTCACCCACGACCCGGAACACACCGGCACGGACTGACCCACCGCAACGTCCAGCGCCAACCCCGACGTCCAGCCCCAACCGCACGTTCAGCCCTGGTGTTCGAAAAACGCACACCACGGCTGAACGTCCCGGTGGGCCCGCGGGACGTTCAGCCCTCGTATTCGAAAAACGACGACCAGGGCTGAACGTCGGCGGTTGGGCGCTCCGGCCTCAAGTGCGATTTCGTGGTGCGGGGGGTTTACCGCTTGCGGTCGAGGCCCACCAGGCCGAGCATCCAGCTCGCGTTCGCGACCAACCGGTCGATCGGGTAGCGCTTCGGGTCCTCCAGCAGAAGGCGGGCGCACTCCTCCGCGATCGCCTGCAGCGAGAGCGCGGTGAGCTCGGGGTCGGGCGGGGCCTCGCGGCCCGTGGCCTCGAGCGCCTCGGGGGCGATGCGGGCGAGCTGCTCGGTGACGGCGCGGCGCGTGCGCGCGACCTGCTCCTGGAGCGCCGCCGGGGTGCCCTCGGGCGGCATCAGCACGAGCCGCCAGGTCACCGGGTCGCCGTGCACGGCCTCGAGGAAGGCGCGCAGGGTCCGGGTGAGCACGAGGTCGGGGCGGTCCTCGTCGCCGCGCTGGGGCAGCAGCGCGAGGAGCTGCTTGAGCGCGCGGGCGGCCTCGCGGTCGATCAGCGCGCGCAGGAGCCCCGGCAGGTCATCGAAGTGCGAGTAGACGACCGGGCGCGTGATGCCGGCCCGGCGCGCCACCGCGTCGATCGAGACCCCGTGAAAGCCGCGCTCGCCGACGATCGCCTTGGTCGCGTCGAGGATCTGCTCGCGGCGCTCGGGGCCGGAGAGGCGCACGCGCGGGCGGGGGGCTGTGTCGGCAGGGGGCATGGTGCGGTGCTCTGTGCTAGGCTACACAACTGTAACTTACAGGAGTGTAGGTATGGCGACGGCGCAGCTCAGCTCGAACGGCAACGGCGCCGCTCCGCGCACAGAGGAGCGGGTCGGGACGCTCATCATCGGCTCCGGGTTCTCCGGGCTGGGGATGGGGATCAAGCTGCGCTCGCGCGGCGACGAGGACTTCGTGATCGTCGAGAAGGCCGACTCGGTGGCGGGCACCTGGCGCGAGAACACCTACCCCGGCTGCGCCTGCGACGTGCCCTCGCACATGTACTCGTTCTCGTTCGAGCCGAACCCGGACTGGAGCCAGATGTACGCGCCCCAGCACGAGATCCGCGAGTACCTGGAGCGCGTCACCGACAAGTACGACATCCGCCGCCACATCCGCTTCCACACAAAGGCCGTCGCCGCCCACTGGGACGCCGACGCCGCGCTCTGGCGCTGCCGCCTCGAGGGCCCCGACGGCCCGTACGAGATCGCCGCGCAGTTCGTCGTGAGCGCGATCGGCGGCCTGCACATCCCCTCAAAGCCGCGCTTTCCGGGGATCGAGGACTTCGAAGGGGAGGTGTTCCACTCCGCGGAGTGGAACCACGATTACGAGCTCGACGGCAAGCGCGTCGCCGTGATCGGCACGGGCGCGAGCGCGATCCAGTTCGTGCCCGAGATCATGCCGAAGGTCGCGCGCCTCGACCTCTACCAGCGCACCGCGCCGTGGGTGCTGCCCAAGGTCGACCGCCACATCCGGCCCTCCGAGCGCAAGCTCTACCGCCGCTTCCCGGCGCTGCAGCGCGCCTACCGCTGGGCGATCTACTGGCTGCTCGAGCTCGTCGTGCTTAACGCGGTGAAGGGCGAGCGCTTCGGCCGCATCTTCGAGGCCATGGGGCGCCGCCACCTCGCGCGCCAGGTCTCAGACCCCGTGAAGCGCGAGAAGCTCACGCCGCACTTCGAGTTCGGCTGCAAGCGCCTGCTGATGTCGAACGACTACTACCGCTCGCTCGACCAGCCGAAGGCCGACGTGATCACCGAGCCGATCGAGCGCGTGACGCCCAAGGGCGTCGTGGCCGGCGGCGTCGAGCGCGAGGTCGACGCGATCATCCTCGCCACCGGCTTCGACGTCGAGGCGATGGGGAGCGCGGTCGAGATCCGCGGCGTCGGCGGGCGCCTGCTCGCCGACGATTGGGCCGACGGGATCGAGGCGCACCGCGGCACCCTGGTCGCGGGCTACCCGAACCTGTTCTTCCTGATGGGGCCGAACACCGGGCTCGGGCACAACTCGGTGGTGTTCATGGCCGAGTACCAGATCGAGCTCGCCGACCAGGCGATGCGCGCCGTGCGCGAGCGGGGCGCGGGGGGCATCGCCCCGAAGCCCTCCGCCCAGGACGCCTACAACCGCCGCCTGCAGAAGCACCTGGCGCGCGCCGTCTGGTCGCGGTCGTGCTCCAACTGGTACGTCGACTCGCGTGGGCGCAACATCACGCTCTGGCCCCACTCGACCTGGCGGTGGGCGCTCGAGATGAGCCGTCTGCGCCCGTCCGAGTACGAGCTGCACCCGGCGCCCGCGAATGTGCCCGAGCGGGTCCCGGCAGAGGTCGCCTGATGGCGCGCCGCTACCCGATCGAGGGCAGCACCGTCCTGATCACGGGCGCGGCCCGCGGCATCGGCGCCGGGGCGGCCGAGCGCCTGCACGCGCGCGGCGCGAACGTGGCCCTGGTCGGGCTCGAGCCCGAGCTGCTCGAGCGGCGCGCCGCCGAGCTCGGCGAGCGGGCGCTCTGGGCCGAGGCGGACGTCACCGACCCCGACGCGCTCGCGAGGGCCGTCGAGGCCACGGTCGAGCGCTTCGGCGGGATCGACGTCGCGATCGCGAACGCGGGCATCCACATGGTCGGCGCGCTCGCCACCGCGCCGGTCGAGGCCGTGGAGCGCGCGCTCGAGGTCAACCTGATGGGCGTCTGGCGCACCGACCGCGCCGTCCTGCCCCAGCTCACCGAGCGCCGCGGGTATCTGCTCAACGTCGCGTCGCTCGCGGCGGCCGCGCACGCGCCGTTGATGGGGCCGTACGCGGCCTCGAAGGCGGGCGTCGAGGCGCTTACCGACGCCCTGCGCGCCGAGATGCGCCCGCAGGGCGTGCGGGTGGGCTGCGCCTACTTCGGCTTCATCGACACCGACCTGGTGCGGGCGAGCTTCGCGCACCCCTCGACGCGCGCGGCGATGGGCGCGATGCCCGGCTTCGTGCGCCGCCCCGTGCCGCTCGAGGTGGCGATCGACGCCATCGAGCGCGCCGTCGAGCGCCGCCTCGACCGCGTCTGGGCGCCGCGCTTCGTGGGCGGCATGCTCGCGCTGCGGGGGATCATCCAGCCGCTCACCGAGCTGCGCCTGCGCCGCGACCGCGGCCTGGTCGAGGCCCTGCGCCTCGCCGATCCCGCGACGGGCGCGCTCGAGGACCAGGACCCGGTCCTGGGGATCGCAGCCGCCGCGCGCGACTGACGAGCCGTTTCGCCTCTACTTCGGCGGCATGCGCAGCGCGCCGTCGAGGCGGATCACCTCGCCGTTCAGCATCGGGTTCTCGACGATGTGCTGGGCGAGCTGCGCGTACTCGTCGGGGTTGCCGAGGCGCCGGGGGAACGGGACGCCCTCGCCGAGCGCCTGGCGGGCGGGCGCGGGCAAGAGCGCGAACATCGGCGTGTCGAAGAGCCCGGGCGCGATCGTCATCACGCGGATGCCGCGGTCGGCGAGGTCGCGCGCCGCCGGCAGCGTGAGCGAGGCGACGCCGCCCTTCGAGGCCGCGTAGGCCACCTGGCCGATCTGCCCGTCGAACGCGGCCACGGAGGCGGTGTTGATGCACACGCCGCGCTCGCCGCCCTCGTTCGGCTCGTTGTCGTTCATCTTCGCGGCGGCGAGCCGCAGGACGTTGAAGGTGCCGATCAGGTTGACCTTGATGACGTTCGAGAAGATCTCCAGGTCGTGCGGGCCGCGCTTGGAGACGGTGCGCTGGGCCCAGGCGATCCCCGCGCAGCACACGCAGATCCGCAGGCCGCCGTCGGCCTCCGCCGCGGCGTCCACCGCGGCCTGGACCTGGTCGGGCTCGAGGACGTTCGCCTCGACGAAGGTCGCGTCCCCGCCGAGCTCGCCCGCGACCTGCGCGCCGCGCTCCGCGTTGAGGTCGGCGATCACGACCCGTGCGCCCGCGGCGTGCAGCCGCCGCGCCGTCGCCTCGCCGAGCCCCGAGGCCCCACCGAACACCAGTGCTCCTGCGCCGTCGATCTTCATGGCGCGGAATCTATTGGTGATGGCGGGGGTTGGTGGGCAGTTGCCGGTTTGCGAGCCGCCGGTCGCCGGTCGCCCGTTTGGGGGTTCGCAGCCGCGCGCCTCTCGGAGGGTGTGTGCACGGAGGTGTTTCGCCTGGCGGGGTCCCTGGGGTACGCTCGCCGGCGGGGATGGAGTTCTCGCGCCTGCATCGCAACCGCACCATCGTCGGCGCGGTCGCCTCCGCGCTCCTCGTGGTGAGCCTCCTGTTCCTGCCGTGGTTCGACCTGGCGTCCAACCCCCAGCGCGAGGCCGGCCCGGACTTCAACCCGGACGCCTTCATCTGCGGGACGGGCGAGTTCGAGTGCACCGGCTGGGAGACCTTCCCGATCCTGCGCTGGCTGCTCCTGCTCGCCGCGCTCGCGCCGGCGATCCTCGCCTGGATCCTCGTGCGCGGGCACGCGCTCTCCTACCCGCCGGGAGAGATGACGATGGTGGCCGGCTTCGGGGCGTTCGTGCTGATCGCCTACAACGGCATCCTCGACCGGCCGGGCTCCGCGGTCGCCGAGACGGGCGTGGGGCTCGCCTACGGCTACTGGATCGCCCTCGCCTGCGCGGCGGCGATCGCCGTGGTCGGGTTCCTGCGGTCGCTCGACTCCGGCGGCCGCCAGGGCCGCAGGGCGCCTGGCACCGTCTAGCTGCCGAAAAGTGCGAGCAATCGCGCGCGGCGGGGGGTAGCCTCCGGGCCGATGGGTGTCATCTCCCATGACGTCCGCGATCCGAGCACGCCCGACCGCAACCTCGCGCTGGAGCTCGTGCGCGTGACCGAGGCGGCGGCGCTCGCCGCGGCCCGCTGGGTGGGGCGCGGCGACAAGGAGTCCGCCGACCAGGCCGCGGTCGACGCGATGCGCCTGTTGCTGGACACGGTGCCGATGGACGGCGTCGTCGTGATCGGCGAGGGCGAGAAGGACGAGGCGCCGATGCTCTACAACGGCGAGGCGATCGGCGACGGCAGCCCGCCCGAGGTGGACATCGCCGTCGACCCGCTCGAGGGCACGCGCCTGTGCGCGCGCGGCATGCCCTCGGCGCTCTCGGTGATCGCCCTGGCCGAGCGCGGGACGATGTTCGACCCCGGCCCGTGCGTCTACATGGAGAAGATCGCCGGCGGCCCGGAGATCGCCGATTTGCTCAGCCTCGAGGAGCCGCTCGCCGACGTCATCCGCAAGGTCGCCGAGCGCAAGGGCACGACGCCCGAGGGCGTGACGGTGATCATGCTCGACCGCGAGCGCCACGCCGAGAAGGTCAAGGAGATCCGCGAGGTCGGCGCCCGGATCCGCTTCATCACCGACGGCGACGTCTCCGCGGCGCTGTTCGCCGTGACCGGCAGCGGCGCCGTCGACCTTCTGTGGGGCATCGGCGGCACGCCCGAGGGCGTGATCTCCGCCGCCGCGATCAAGTGCCTGGGCGGGCGCATCCTCGGGCGCCTCTGGCCCCGGGACGACCGCGAGCGCGACGCCGCGATCGCCGCCGGGTACGACCTCGACGAGATCCTCGACCAGGACCGCCTCGTCGCCGGCGACAACGTCTTCTTCGCCGCCACGGGCGTCACCGACGGCGAGCTCCTGCAGGGCGTGCGCTACCTGTCCGGCGGCAAGGCCTCGACCGAGTCGCTGATCATGCGCTCGCGCTCGGGCACGGTGCGCACGGTGCGCGCCACCCACGACCGGGCCAAGCTGCGCGAGATCACCGGCGGGCGCTACGGCTGAGCGCGCGCCCGCGTGACGGCGCGCCCGCGGGGTAGACGGCTCCGCGTGAGCGAAGCCCCGCACGGGATCCTCGGCGCCACCGGCTACATCGGCGAGCGCCTCGCGCTGGAGCTGCGCCGGCGCGGCGAGCCGGTGCGCGCGCTCGCGCGCACCCCCGAGCGCGCCCATCGCCTGGCGGCGGCGGGCGCGGAGGTGCGCCGCGCCGACGTGCTCGAGCCGGCGAGCCTCGACGAGGCGCTCGCCGGCGTGCGCGTCCTCTACTACCTCGTCCACTCGATGGGGCGCGGCTCGGACGGCGACTTCGCCGAGGGCGACGCGCGCGGCGCCCGCAACGCGGCGGAGGCCGCGAGCCGGGCCGGCGTCGAGCTGATCGTGTACCTGGGGGGCCTGAGCGACGGCGGGTCGAAGCACCTCGAGAGCCGCCACCACACCGCGAGCGCGCTCGCGAGCACCGGCGTGCCGGTCACCTACGCCCGCGCGGCGACCGTGCTCGGCGCGGGCAGCGAGTCCTTCCGGATCGTCGCCCACCTCGTGCGCCGGCTTCCGCTCATGGTCACGCCGCGCTGGGTCTCGACCCGCACGCAGCCGATTGGCATCGACGACGTGGTGCGCTACCTGGCCGACGTGCCCGCGACGCCCGCCGCCTGGGGCCGCGAGCTCGAGCTCGGCGGCGCCGACGTCACGACCTACGGCGGGCTGATGGACATCGCCGCCGAGGCGATGGGGGTGCGCTCGCGCCCCCGGCTTGCCGTGCCGCTGCTCACGCCGCGCCTCTCGTCGCTGTGGGTGGGCCTGATCACGCCCGTCGACCCCGGCGTCGCGCGCCCCCTGATCGACGGCCTGGGCACGGAGACTGTCGTGCGCGACCCGTCCGGCATGGCGCTCTTCGGCTTCGAGCCGGCGGACGCCAGGACCGCGATGCGCGCGGCGGTCAGGGAGTTCGAGGGCCGCGCCTAGCGCTCACTCGCGCCCGAGCGGGCGCGGGCCGGCGAGCTCGCCGGCCGAGACCGAGGCGATGTCGAAGCGCTCGAGCGAGCGCAGGAACCCGCGCGTGACCCAGACGTGGATGCGCAGCTGCGTCGCGCTGTAGATCAGCGTCCCGAGGCGCGCGAAGCGTCCCGCGCCGCGCAGCGCCGGGTAGAAGCTCGCGACCTCGCAGCGCACCCGCAGCCGGGCGCGCTCGGGGGCGGTCTCGAGCAGGCGCACGGTGATCCGCAAAAGCCCGCGCCCCCGGCCGCTGCGCGCGACGAGCAGCCCGCGCTCGATCCGCCACGTGACCTGGCCGAAGCCGCGGCCGGTCGCGTACTCGGGGCGGCGGAAGCGCAACAGCGGCAGGCGGCGGCTGAGCAGCACGATCGTGCGCGAGTCCGGGGCGTAGACGACGCGCACGAGCCCCAGCGTGACCTTGCTCAGGAAGCGCCAGTAGGCGCGCGCGAGGCGTTCGAGGTGCTGGGCGCGCCAGAGCTCGTGGAAGGCGTCGGCGGGCAGCTCGACCTCGGCCTCCTGCACGGAGGTCACCGGGCCGGTCGCCGTCACCGGCCCGGCCTGCGGGTCGGCCAGCAGGGTCACTCGGGCGGGCGCGCTCACCGCAGGTCGATGCTCCCCGTGTCGCGGACCTCGTAGCGCAGGGCGTTGATCACGGCGCCCGCGAGCAGGGCCAGCGCGACGATGTAGAACCAGATCAGGGCGACGAGGATGAAGCCGAGCGCGCCGCCCAGCCGCTCGAGGTCGGAGATCTCCGTGAGGTAGAAGGGGAACGCGGCGTTCGCGATCGCGGTCGTGACCGTGACGAAGAGCGCCCCGGGCCAGACCGCGTGCCACGGCACGTGGCCCTTGGGCACCACGTAGTAGATGAGGCTCACGATCGCGAAGGTGATCGTGAGCGCCACGGCGAGCACGGCGACGCTGCGCAGGCCCTGGACGCGGTCGAGGCCGAAGGGCAGGTCGTCCGCGCTGGAGACGGCGAGGTTCTCGGCGAGCGGGATGACCACGCTGGCGGCGAGGAAGACCGTGACCACGAGCAGCATGAGCAGCGCGAAGCGCTTCTGCTCGAGCCAGCCGCGGCACTCGACGTGGTAGATGCGGCAGAACGCGGTGTCCATGGCGCCCCAGAACGAGGCGCCGATCCAGATCGCGCCGACCGCGGCCGCGACCCCGATGGTGGTCGAGCTGTCGCGGATGCGCTCGATGGCGCGCTCGAGCTCGTCCTGCTCGACCGCGGGGAAGATGCCCTGGAGGTCGTTGACGACCGTCTCCTGGATGTCGCCGCTGCCGAGCACCCGGCCGAAGACGAAGAGCACGAGCAGGGCGAACGGGAACAGTGCCAGGGCGAGGTTGTAGGCGACCATCGCCGCCATTCCCGTGATGTTCTCCCGGTAGGCGCGGTGCCAGAAGGCGAGCAGCCAGTCGCGCGCCCTGCGCGCCCGCGACACCGTGCGCAGGCGCCGCCCGCGCGCGGGGCGTGCCCCGCCGGCCGCGCCGGTCAAGGCCGCTGCCGGGGCGGCCGGAGGACGTCCATCGCCCGGCTCAGGAGCCGGACGCCGGCGGTGGCGGCGGTGGCGGCTACCGCGACCCCGGCCCACGCGAGGTCCTCGACGCTCTCGATCCGCGCGCGCGGCCCGGTGGGGGCGGGGCCTGCGCTCCCCTCGGCTCGCGGGGCGCCGGCCTGCGGGCCGCGGGCGGGCGCCTCGCGCTCGCCCGCCGTCTCGGCCTTCGCGCGCGGGGGCTGCGCGTCGGGGCGCTCGGCGGCGGCGGCCTCGGCCTTCGGCGCTGCGTTCTGCCGCGGCTTGGCGGCGCGCTTTCGGTCCCGGCGCGGGCTGCGGCTGCCGGGGCGGGTCGAGGGGAGGTTTCCGAAGACGCCGGGCGCGTTCTCCGCCGGGTCCTTCTCGGATCGCTCAGACATGTGATTGAGATTGCGTCGGCGAGGTAACCACCTCGTACCCTCTCTCGCGAGGGCAATGTAGCTCCCAGGATCCACTGGCGTTGCTGCAAAGCGTCGCGCGCCCCTCGGACGGCTCGCGGCGAGCTTGCAAGAACGTCTCCAGGAAGCCCGGGAGGAAGAGGTAAGGCGTTGACTTGGTTGAGCCAATGGCTACGATTCGGGCAGACTCTTGAGGCCTGCGCGCGCTGGGATCCACACCCGGCGGGGGTGAGGCGGATCCGCTTCGATCCGCGCTTTTTTTGCAGCGAAGCCGGGGCTCAGTCTCTCGAACGGCGCCAGAGCGTCCCGACGGGACGCCGCCAAGACAACCTAGATCCGACCATCACATAGAGAGGCCAAGCGAGTGCTAGTCGCGGAACTGCAGGAACTGGAGGAGGTAAAGGCTCTCCTCGCGAAGGGGAGGGACGAGGGAGTCATCGGCTACGCGGAGATCGCGAGCGCGCTCTCCGAGGTCGAGGTCGACGACAGCGACATCGAGGAGCTCTACGCCTACCTCGAGAGTCAGGGCGTCGAGCTCGTCGATGACCTCGATCCGGCGCAGCCGGCCGATGTGCCCGGCGACCGGCGCCGGCGCCGGCGCTCGGCGGCGCTCGACCTCAAGCCGGACGTCACCACCGACTCCCTGCAGCTCTTCCTGAAGGACATCGGCAAGGTCCGGCTCCTGACCGCGCAGGAGGAGGTCGAGCTCGCGCAGCGGATCGAGCGCGGCGACCTCGACGCGAAGCAGAAGATGGTCGAGTCGAACCTCCGCCTCGTGGTCTCGATCGCGAAGAACTACCGCAACCAGGGCCTGCCCTTTCTCGACCTGATCCAGGAGGGCACGCTCGGTCTCGTCCGCGCCGCGGAGAAGTTCGACTACCGCAAGGGCTTCAAGTTCTCGACCTACGCGACGTGGTGGATCCGCCAGGCGATCGCCCGCGCGCTCGCCGACAAGGCGCGCACGATCCGCATCCCGGTCCACGTCGTCGAGAAGCTGAACAAGATCGGCCGCGCCGAGCGCAAGCTGGTCACCGAGCTGGGCCGCGAGCCCACGCCGGAGGAGATCGCCGAGGTCACCGGCATCGACCCGGAGGAGGTCGACCAGATCAAGCGCTCCGCCCAGGCGCCGGTCTCGCTCGAGAAGCCGGTCGGCGACGAGGAGGAGTCGGAGTTCGGCCAGTTCATCGCCGACGAGCGCGCCGAGTCCCCGTACGAGCGCGCCGCCGAGATCCTCACCAAGGAGGCGCTGCGCGAGGCGCTGGAGAACCTCTCCTACCGCGAGCGCCGCGTGCTCGAGCTGCGCTACGGGCTCGGCGGCGAGCACCCGCGCACGCTCGACGAGGTGGGCCGCACCTTTAACGTCACGCGCGAGCGCATCCGGCAGATCGAGAACCAGTCGCTCAAGAAGCTTCAGTCGCTGGCCGAGGCGCAGAAGCTGCGCGACGTCGCCTAGCCGCAACGTTCAGCCCTGGTATTCGAAAAACGCGCACTACGGCTGAACGTCGAGGCGGGCCCGCGGGACTTTCAGCCCTAGTGTTCGGAAAACGGCGACCAGGGCTGAACGTGGGATTGGGCTAGCGGCAGCTTCGGCCGCTGCAGTCGCGCATCCGCGCGAGGCGCTTCGCGAGCTCGGCGCGCACCCGCGCGTACCGGGGGTCGTCGATCACGTTGCGGAGCTGCGCCGGGTCCCTGCGCAGGTCGTAGAGCTCGTCGCGGTCGCCGTCGCGCTCGACGTACGTGTAGCGCGCCGTGCGCAGGCCCTGGAACTGGTCGGCCTTGCGCTCGAAGACCTCGATCAGCACCGCGCGGTCGGCGCCCGCGGGACGCAGCGCCCGGGTGAGCGGGACGCCGTCGACCGGCTCGTTCGGGCGCGCCTTGGCGGCGGCGAGGAACGTCGCCGCGAAATCGGTGTTCACGACCGGGTTCTTGGTCTTGACGCCCTCGGGGAAGCCGGGGCCGCGGACCAGCAGCGGCACGAGGATCGACTCGTCGTACGGGCGGGACTTCCCCGAGTCGATGCGGTGCTGGCCGCGCAGGTAGCCGTTGTCGGAGGTGAAGACGACGATCGTGTTCTCGAGCTCCCCGGCGCGGCGCAGCTCGCGCACGAGCCCCGCGACCAGCTCGTCCACCGCGAGCAGCGACTCGAGCTGGCTCACGTAGGTCGCGTCGATCTTGCGCAGCCGCTCGCCGCGCAGGCGCTTCTCCGAGCGCACGTTCGCCGGCTTGTCGCTCACGTCGGCCTCGTCGAAGGCGGGTCCCCGCGGGGCGCGCACGCCCTCGAACGCGCCGTGGTGGCGCGCGGCCGGCAGCGGGTTGCGGTCCGAGCCGGGCGGCACCTTGCCGTGGTGCGGGGCGGGGGTGGCGACCCAGAGGAAGAACGGCTCCTCCTGCCGCGCCGCCCGCCGCACGAAATCGCGGCCGAAGCGGGCCAGTACGTCGGTCTTGTAGTCCTCCTCGGCGTCCCCGAAGTGCTGCAGCTTGCCGTTGACGTTCACGTCGTAGTCGAACGGCCGCGTCTTCGTCCGCGACGGGAGCCCGTACCACTCGTCCCAGCCGGGGGGCACGTACTCCGGGCCGCCGTGCTCCTCCTTGCCGTAGCCGTTCAGGTACTTGCCGACGAACCCGGTCCGGTAGCCCGCGCGGCGCAGCCAGACCGGCAGCGTCTCCTGTTGGTCGAGGCGCCCGATGCCGCCCTTCGGCGCGCTGTTGTCGAGCACGCCGTGGTTGTGTGCGTAGCGGCCGCTCAGAAACGTCGCGCGCGACGGGCAGCAGAGCGGGAAGCTCGCGACCGCGGCCTCGAAGGTGACGCCCGCGTCGCCCAGAAGGCGCCGCGTCCGCGGCATCGCGCGCATCGTGTCCAGCGCCTGGTCGTCGGTCATCACGACGACGATGTTCGGCGCCCCCGGGGCGGCCCGGCCGCGCTCGGGCTGGGTCTCGGTCTCCGGCTCCGAGCGCGAGCAGGCGGCGAGCGCCAGGAGCGTGCAGAGGGCGGCGAGGAGGCGAGCAGGCATCCCCGATTGTCTAGCAGCGCCGGACGCGTACCGGCGCCGAGGCCCGGCGGGCCGCCCTAAAGCGCCCCCGCCCGCGGCCCGATAAGGAGGCGATGGCTTTCGATATCGACGCCGCGCTCCGCTACCTGATCGAGCACGGGGGATCCGACCTGCACGTGAAGGTCCCGTCGCCGCCGATGGCGCGCATCGACGGCGACCTGCGCCCGGTGGAGGGCACCGAGCCGCTGAGCCCGGAGGACACCGAGGCGGCGCTCGCCCACATCATCACCGACGAGCGCGTGCGCGCCGAGTTCGACGCCGACGGCGAGGCCGACTTCTCGTACGCGATCCCCGGCCTCTCCCGCTTCCGCGTCAACGCCTTCCGCCAGCGCGGCCACGTCTCGATCGTGCTGCGCGCGATCCCGTTCCAGGTGAAGAGCATCGACGAGCTCGACCTGCCGCCGGTCATCCGCAAGCTCGCCGACGAGCAGCGCGGGATCGTGCTGCTCACCGGCACCACCGGCTCGGGCAAGTCGACCACGCTGGCGGCGATGATCGACCACATCAACTCGACGCGGGCCCGCCACATCGTCACGCTCGAGGACCCGATCGAGTACCTGCACACCGACAAGCGCTCGATCATCAACCAGCGCGAGGTGGGCCAGGACACAGAGAGCTTCGGCCGCGCGATGCGGCGCGTGCTGCGCCAGGACCCGGACGTGATCCTGATCGGCGAGATGCGCGACGAGGAGACTGTCCGGACGGCGCTCGCCGCCGCGGAGACCGGGCACCTTGTGCTGTCCACGCTCCACACGATGGACGCGACCGAGACGGTCAACCGCATCATCGACTTCTTCCCGCCGCACCTGCAGCACCAGGCCCGCGTGATGCTCGCCTCGACCCTGCGCGGCGTCGTCGGCCAGCGCCTGGTCAAGCGCGCCGGCGGCTCGGGCCGCGTCGCGATCTGCGAGGTGCTCGTGGTCACCGGCCGCGTGCAGGACCTGATCCTCAACCCGGCGGAGACCGGGAAGATCAGCGAGGTGATCGCCGAGGGCGAGTACTACGGCATGCAGACCTTCGACCAGGCGCTGCTCAAGAAGGTCATGGAGGGCGCCGTCGAGGAGGAGGTCGCGCTCGAGGCCGCGTCCAACCCGCACGACTTCAAGCTGATGCTCGCGGCCGGGGGCCAGCGGGCGAGCGGCATCGAGCAGGTGATGGCGAACGGCGGGGGAGCGGCACCGCCCGTGCCGCGCCCCGCGGCCGCCGCCACGCCGCCCGGTTCCGCCGGGCGGCCGGGCTAACCTGCGGCCGTCGCGCGGAGCGCCGCTGCGGCGCAACCCTCACTTCAATAGATGAAGCTTTGGCTATACTCGCCAGAAGAGCCGGGGAATGAGCGATCCCGAGGCCATGCCTCGCCCGGCGCGTCACAACTTTCTCATGGACACCAGCTGTCCCGTTTGTGCAACGGCGGAGATCATCTCCGGTAAGTGGACCCTCCTGGTGATCCGCGACCTCGCGGATTGCAGCCGTCGCTACTGCGAGCTCGAGCGCTCGCTCGAGGGCATCAGCCCGCGCACCCTCTCGCTGCGCCTCAAGGCGCTCGAGGAGTGCGGCATCGTCGAGCGGCGCACCTACCCCGAGGTGCCGCCGCGCGTCGAGTACGCCCTCACCGAGAAGGGGCGCGACCTGGTGCCGCTGATCGAGGACATGCGCTCCTACGGGCGCCGCTGGCTGCTCAACCAGGAGGAGCAGCGGGCGACGGCCGACTCCGTCGCGGCCTAGGCGCGCGCCTGCCGCGCGCCCCCTCGCGCTGCAAGGCCCCTTGCAGCGCAGGATGCCCCGCGCCGGGGCAGAACCAGTTCGCCATGCGCGACCTGGTGCTTAAAGAGGCTTTGCAGACGATGGCGGCCGACGCGGCGCTGCGGTTCCGGGAGCTGCTCGCCGCCGGCGAGGAGATCCCGTACGACGTGCGCGAGTCGGGGAACGGCTCGCCGCTTGCCGAGTACACGCCGCAGACCGCGCGCTTCATCCGCGAGCACCTGACCCAGCTCAAGGGCATCGACTCCTTCGGCGCCGCCTGCGCCGCCCTCGAGGCCGCCGAGCTGGCGGTCCCGTACCTCGAGGTCAACGGGGTGCCCGTCCCGCCGGACCCCCGCGTCCGCGCCCAGGAGGCCGGGCTCCTCTTCCTCTGCCGCCTCTGGCAGGGCAGCACCGACTTCACGCTCGACGACAACCGCCTCGCCGCGGCGATCGAGGAGATCACCAGCCTCGCCGACGCCCACGAGGACGAGGTCGACATCATCGTGCCGCTGCGCGGCTTCCAGATGGACGCCGACCGGCTGCGCCTCGAGGGCGTCACGATCATCCGCAGCGACATCGTCGACGTGCCCGCCGAGGCGCGCGCCCCGGAGGGCATGGGGGCGGCGGCCTGGGAGCCCACCTTCATCGCGTGCGCGCGCATCGACCTCGCCGATGAGGACGGCGCCGACCTCTCCGCCCGCGCCGTCGAGACCTTCCGCCGGCTGATCACGACGCTGCGCCTGTTCAAGACGGGCGGGGTGGCGCTCGCGCCGCACGCCTGGGTCCGCGCCGGCTCCGACCGCTGGCGCCGGATCGCGACCGGCGCCGGCAAGCCGCGCCCGGGCGGCTACCGGATCGGCGGCGTCGAGCGGGCCGAGCTCGCTGCCTTCGCCCGTGCGCTCGCCGGCCCGTCGACCCCGTTCGCGCGGGCCCGCAGCGACCGGGCCGGCTTCCCCGGCATCCTCGGGCGCGCGCTGAGCCGCTTCGAGGCGGGCCTCGAGCGCAGCCTCGTGATCGAGGGCCTCAACGACCACCTGCTCGCCCTGCGGTTCCTGCTCGAGGGCGGCGGCCCCGCGCAGCTCGGCCTGCCCATGCGGGTCGCGGCGCTGTGCGCCGAGCCCGCGGACCGCCCCGCGGTCAAGGGAATAGTCGACAGGGCGCTCGCGATCGAGCGCGAGCTGTGGAGCGGCGAGCCCGCGCCGCGCGACGAGGAGCTCACGCCGGCCGACGTCGCCGCCGAGCTCGAGGAGCTCGTGCGGGCGATCCTCAAGGACGCCGCCTGCGGGCACCTGGGCTCCGACCTGCGCGCCACAGCGGACGAGATCCTGCTCGCGGAGGGCTTCGCGGTCGAGGAGGGCTCCGCGGAGCAGCCCGAGCGGCAAGCGGAGGCCGATCCGTGGCGGCCCGCCGACATGGGCATCCCGGATTTCGACCCCGAGGCCGCCGGCTTCGAGGACGAGACGCGCGAGCTGCGCGTGATCCGCAACGAGGGCCCGGCCGACGGCGAGACGGCCGAAGGGGTCCCCGGCGACGAGGTCACGCACGAGTGGGCGGCGGTCGACGAGGCCGCCCCGGAGGACCTGGACGCGGCCGAGTACGTGCCCGCCGAGGACTACGTGGAGCCCGAGCCGGCCGACCCGGCCCTCTTCGAGGAGGACGGGGCGGCCCCGGCCGCCGAGGCCGAGGAGCGGGCCGCCGAGGAGCCGGCCGCCGTGGGCGAGCCGTTCCCGGACCCCGAGCCCGAGGACCCGCGCGACTGGGGGCTCGAGCCGGAGTGGGAGCCCATGCCGCCGCGCCCCGTGGTGGCGCCCCGCGCGCAGAACAAGATCTACGAGGTCGGGCTCGCCCCGGAGGCGGAGCGCGCCGCGCGCGAGCGCGAGGAGGCCGTGCGCGCCCGCGCCGAGGAGGAGGCTCCCCAGGAGCGGCTCGAGCGCCTCGAGGCCGCCGAGCAGCCCACTCGGATCCTGCGCGCGGTACCCGACGAGAGCCCCGTCATGCGTCTCATCGAGGACTCCTCGGAGCACCGGCGCGAGGTGGCCGACCGGGTCGCCTACCTCTTCCCGCGGCCGGAGACCTGCGAGTGGAGCGTGCCCGAGGTCGGCTACGACCGCCGCCGCCGGGCGCAGGTCGACTTCCCGGTGCCCCACGCCTCATAGGGCACGCCCAAAGCCAAGGCTTCCTTCCACTCCTATCAACACCAGGAAGAGCGGGCCGGGCCACCGAACGTCCCCGTTCGGTGGCTTCGGCCTTTTCTGGGGCAGCCGATCGGCTCAGCCGGCCGAGCGGCTCAGGACCGGCTCGATCGCGTTGGCGAAGCCGCCGATGTCGAGCGACTGGACGTCGAGCCGCTGGAAGCGGTCGCGGCCGGCGGGCGACCAGAAGAACGACGGGGTGGACTCGACCTGGAGGTCCTGCGCGCGCTCCTGCGCCTCGGCCAGCAGGTCGGCGACCTCCTGCGAGTCGGCGTCCGCGAGCGCCCGCTCGACGTCCAGGCCGGGCACGGCCTCCGCGGCCTCGCGGAGGAAGTCCTCCGTGGCGTAGCCGGAGTTCTCCGCGCCCTGGCGGGCGTAGAGGACCTCGAGCAGCGGCCAGGCCCGGTCCTGCAGCGAGGCGGCGCCGACCAGGCGCGCCAGCGCCTCCGAGTCGGGCCCGATGAAGGCGAGCGGCGCGAACTCCAGGCTGATCTGGCCGGTGCGCACGTAGCGCTCGATCACGTCGGGGACGGCCTCGGCGAACTGGGCGCAGAACGGGCACTGCAGGTCGCCGAACTCGACGACGCGCACGGGCGCCTCGGGGTCGCCGACCACCATGCCGGACTGCGGGATGCTGTCGAAGAGCGCCTCGAGCTCGGCGGTGTCGTCGAGGTTGCCGCCGTCCCCGTCGTCGTCGGAGCCGCCCTGGCTGGCGACGATGCCGATGACGACGAGCAGGACGACGAGGCCTCCGGCGATCAGGAAGCTTCTGGCCCTATTGGTCATGCCGACGCCGCGAGCTCCTCACGCTCCTCCGCGCCGGTCGCGAACAGGTAGCGGTTGATCTCCATGAGTCCGTCCAAGTCGTGTACGTCGGAGTCTAGATAAGGCACCTGGATGACCGCCCGCGTGCGCATCTGCGCGGCGAGGTGCTCGATGTTGCGGGCGTCGCGCTCGGCCATCACGCGGAAGTCACGGAAGCTCTCCTCGACGCGGGCGGCGAGGCCCGCGTCGCCCAGCAGCCGCTCGAGCTCGCCGGGCTCCGGGTCGCCCGCGGCCTCGCCGGCGTAGCGGACCTTGTTGACGATCACGCCGCCGAAGGGGAGCCGGGCCTCGACCAGCTTGCGGTGGAAGTAGACGGCCTCCTCGATCGGCTCGCCCTGCGGCCCGCAGACGACGAGGAACGTGGTCTGGTCGTCGCCGAGGAGCTCGTTCACGCGCCGCGCGCGTTCGCGGAAGCCGCCGACCATCCCGCTGAACGCCTGGAAGAACTCGGCGAGGTCGCTGAGCAAATCGACCCCCGTGATGCGCTTCAGCACCGAGAACATCACCGACGCCCCGCGGCCGGCGACGCGCGCGGCCAGCCCGGTCGGGGCCATGAAGACCTGGAGGGCCTTGCCCTCGATGAACTGCGTGAGGCGCTTCGGCGCCTCGAGGAAGTCGAGCGCGTTGCGCGACGGCGGGGTGTCGAGGACGAGCAGGTCGTAGCGGTCCTCGGCCCAGATCTCGAACAGCTTCTCCATCGCCATGTACTCCTGCGAGCCGGCGAGCGCGGCCGAGAGCTGCTGGTAGATGCGGTTGGAGAGGATCCGGTCGCGCGTCTCCTCGTCCGGCGCGTGCTTGCGGACGACCTCGTCGAACGTCGCCTTCGAGTCGAGCATCATCGCCCAGAGCTCGCCGCCGTTGGTCTCGACCCCCGCCTCCTTGAACAGCTCCGGGTCGACGCGGCGCTCGGTGTTGCCGAGCTCGGGCAGGCCGAGCGAGTCGGCAAGGCGCTTGGCGGGGTCGATCGTGAGCACGGCGACGCGCAGGCCGCGAGCGGCCATGCCCGCGGCGATCGCCGCCGAGGTGGTCGTCTTGCCGACGCCCCCCGAGCCCGCGCAGATGCAGACCTTCTTGCCCTCGAGGAGGTCGGCCACGGACGCCATCAGAGGATCTCCTCGCCGAGCCGCAGCAGGTGCTCGCGCTCGAGCTCCGGGGCGAAGATGAACGGCAGGGTGGTGACGGGCGCCTCGGTCATCGCGGCGAGCCGCGCGAGCTGCTCGCGCTGGGCGGTGGCGCGCCGGCGCTCGCCGAGCGCGGCGCGCACCGCGAGCCGCGCGGCGCCCTCGGCGCGCTCGAGCGCGCCTGCGAGCACGGGCTCCTCCTCGGCCGCGAAGCGCTCCGGGTAGACCCCGTTGCAGAGGATGCGGTCGACGGCGACCCCCACCGTGGAGGTGAGCTCGCGCTCGAGCGTCGCGGTCTCGTTCACGGGCATCTCCTCGGGCAGCGAGACGATCGCGACGCCGGTGCGCTTGTGGTTGGTGATGAAGCGGTGCAGGGTCTCGGCCTGGTTCGCGATCGGCCCGACCCGCGCGACGTTCGCGAACGTCCGCGGCGTCTGCAGGAACCCGACGCCGTGGCCGGTGGCCGGCGCGTCGACGATCACCAGGTCGTACTTCTGGCCGCGCTTGGCCTTGCGGTCGTCCAAGGTGAGCTCCCAGATCTTCCCGATCGTGACCAGCTCGCGGAGCCCGGGGGTGGCGGCGGTGAGGTAGTTGAAGACCCGCGAGCGGAACAGCAGGTCGCGCATGGCCCGGACCTTGAGCTGCAGGAGCACGTACTCGCGCATCGACTCGTCCGGGTCGATCGAGATCGCCCAGAGGTTCTCCTCGAGCTCGACCTCGTGGTAGCCGACCTCGGCGCGGTGGAAGCGGCGCGAGAGCTGCTCCTGGGAGGCCACCTCGCAGACGATCGTGCGCTTGCCGCGCTGGGCCGCCGCCAGCCCCATGGCGAGCGCCACGGTCGATTTGCCGACGCCCCCCTTGCCGGTGACGATCACGAGCCGTTTGTCGAAGAGCTCCGGCACGGGGGCGATCATTTCAGGATTCCCCGCGAACCCCGCGCGTATGCACCTCGCGATGCACGCCCCTACGCGCGGGAAGGAAACACGCGCGCGCGTGCGAATAGTCGCATGCGTATGGGTCTTTTCAGCCGTTCATCACGCGCCGCGCAGCGCCCGGAGTCCCACGATCGCCCGGTGGACGAGGCGCCGGCACGGCAGGCGGAGCCCGAGGTGCCGCAGGCCGCGGCGCCCGCTCCCGAGCCGCCGACCGCGCCGGAGCAGGCGCCCGCCGCCGAGGGGAGGCCCGGGGCCGCGGAGCCTGAGCGCGACGCGACGCCGGCGCCCGCGCCCGAGGCCGCTCCCGCTGCGCCCGCGCCCGAGCCCAAGCCGGTCGCCGAGGAGCCCGAGCCCAAGCCGGTCGCCGAGGAGCTGCGCCGGGCCGAGGAGGCGGCTTCCGAGCCGCAGGTGCGCGCCGCCACGCCCGCCGCGCCCGCGCGCACGGCCGACGAGGAGGCCGAGGAGCGGCGGCTCACCGCCGAGGAGGTGCTCGCCCCGCGCCGCCGGCCCGGCGGCTGGGTGGACCCGGTCGCGGCCGCCGCGAACCCCGAGCCGCGGCGCATGAAGGTGATCTCGTTCGCCAACCAGAAGGGCGGCGTCGCGAAGACCACCACGACGCTCAACCTCGCCGTCGCCTTCGCCGAGTCGGGCCATCGCGTGCTCTGCGTCGACCTCGACCCGCAGGGCAACCTGACGATGAGCCAGGGGATCGACCCGGACCGGGTGGAGAAGTCGATGTACGACGTGCTCGTGCACCGCATCCCCATCCGCGAGGTGATCATGGAGCGCGAGGTCGACGTGGCCGTCGCGTCGATCGACCTGGCGGGCGCGGAGATCGCGATGTCCACGCAGATCGGCCGCGAGCGCGCGCTGGAGAAGGCGCTCAAGGACGTCCAGGACGACTACGACTTCGTCTGCATCGACACGCCCCCCAGCCTGGGCCTGCTCACCGTGAACGCGCTGACCGCGTCCGACAAGGTGATCGTCCCGGTGCAGTGCGAGTACCTGTCGATGCGCGGCCTCGTCCAGCTTCAGAACACGCTCGAGATGATCCGCGAGAACCTCAACCCGAGGGTCGAGATCGAGGGCATCCTGCCCACGATGCTCGACTCGCGGACGGTTCACGCGAAGGAGGCCATCGAGATCCTCGAGGAGAACTTCGGCGAGCTCGTGTTCAAGTCGCGCATCAAGAAGGCCATCAAGTTCGCCGAGGCGCCGGTTCGCGGCAGCAGCGTCCTGAAGTACGATCCCAAGTCGAACGCTGCGGACTACTACCGCGAGCTCGCGAAGGAGGTCTTGACGAATGGCGGATCGTAAGCGGGCCAGCATGCGGGAAGGCCCCCTGGCCGACCTGTTCCGCTCGACCGCGCGACCCGAAGTCGACGATCCACCGGAGGCGCCCCAGGTACCTGGGCCGAGCGAGCGTGCCCGCGAGGAGCGGCGCGCCGAGCCGCCCGCGCCCGAGCCCGAGGCCCGCAGCGCGGCGCCCGAGCCCGCGCGGCCCGAGGAGCCCGCGTTCTACGACCAGGAGGTCGAGGACGAGCCGAGCGCCCCGGCGACGCCGCCCGCGAAGGACCGCCTGAGTCGCATCTTCGCCGAGGATCCCGAGCCGTCCGGTGCGCTGTACGGCCGCGAGGACCCGGACTTCAGCGCGATCGGCGAGCCGCCGCTCCCGCACGCGCCCGTGATCCGCGTCGTGGGCGTCGGCGGCGCCGGCGTGAACGCCGTGAACCGCATGATCGAGGCCCAGATCCCCGGCGTCGAGTTCATGGCGATCAACACCGACCTGCAGTCGCTGCAGCAGTCGATGGCGGACGTCACGGTCCACCTCGGCGCCGGCCAGGCGCGCGGCTTGGGCGCGGGCTCCGATCCCGAGCTCGGCTACAAGGCAGCGTTCGCCGAGCAGGACAAGATCAAGCGCCTGCTCAAGGGGTCGGACATGGTCTTCGTCACCGCCGGCGCCGGCGGCGGCACCGGCACCGGCGCGGCGCCCGTCGTCGCGCGCCTCGCCCGCGACGTCGGCGCGCTCACCGTCGGCATCGTCACCAAGCCGTTCAACTTCGAGGGCACGCGGCGGGCGAAGCAGGCCGAGGAGGGCGTCGACGCGCTAGCGGCGGAGGTCGACACGCTGATCGTGATCCCGAACGAGCGCCTGCTCTCCGTGCTCGCCAAGAACACGACGATGCTCGAGGCCTTCCAGGTGGCCGACGACGTCCTGCGCCAGGGCGTGCAGGGCATCTCCGAGCTGATCACGCTGCCGGGCCTCATCAACCTCGACTTCGCCGACGTGCGCACGACGATGCGCGACGCCGGCCAGGCGCTGCTCGGCATCGGCATGGGCAGCGGCGACACCCGCGCGGTGGACGCCGCCGAGCGCGCGGTCTCCTCGCCGCTGCTGGAGACCTCGGTGAACGGCGCGCGGTCGATCCTGCTCTCGATCACGGGCGGGCCCGACCTCACGCTGCTCGAGGTGAACGACGCCGCGAAGATCGTCCAGGAGGCGGCGCACCCCGACGCGAACATCATCTTCGGCGCGAACATCGACGAGTCGCTGACCGACCAGGTCTGGATCACGGTGATCGCGACCCGCTTCGACGGCCGCGGCCGGCGCGCCGACGGGGCCGAGACGGGGCGCCGCCCCGCCGGCACGGCGGCCGCCAACATCCGCCGCCCGGCCGACCGGCGCGCCGGGACGGCGAAGAGCTTCGAGCCGCGCCCGCGGGACCTCGGCATCGAGATCCCGGAGTTCGTGCCGAACAACTAGGTTCCCGGCCCGCGCACGGGGGGCGGATCGGCGGGTACGTCCGCCGCACGGCCGGCAGCAACGCATAAAGTGCGCGCATGAGCGCGCGCGGGGTTGTCGCCGCCGGTCATCCGCTGACCGCCGAGGCGGGGGCCGCCGTGCTGCGCGAGGGCGGGAACGCGATCGACGCCGCGGTCGCGGCGGTGCTCACCTCGTTCGTCACCGAGAGCCCGCTGACCGGGCTGGGCGCGGGCGGCTTCATGCTCGTCCACGACGCCGAGCGCACGGAGCTTCTGGACTTCTTCGTGGTCGCGCCGGGCCGCGACGGGATCGAGCGGCGCGCGGAGCTGCACCCGGCGCCGGTCTATTTCACGGACGAGGTCCCGCAAATCTTCAACGTGGGCGCGGCGTCGTGCGGGGTGCCGGGGACGCCCAAGGGCCTGGAGGAGGCGGTTCGCCGGTTCGGCTCGATGCCGCTCTCGGAGCTCGTCCGGCCGGCGGTGCGCGTCGCGCGGGAGGGGGTGGTCGTCAACCGCCTGCAGGCGTACCTGTTCAAGATCCTCGAGCCGATCCTGCTGCTCGAGGAGGAGGGGCGCGCGGTCTACGCCCCGGAGGGCCGCCCGCTGCGCGAGGGCGAGACCTTCCGGTTCCCGGCGCTCGCCGAAGCGCTCGAGCTCTACGGCGCGGAGGGGTCGGCGCCCTTCTACGAGGGCGAGCTCGCGCGGCGGATCTGCGAGTGGGTGCAGGAGCGCGGCGGGGCGATCGGCCTCGCCGACCTGGCCGCCTACGAGGTCGCGGTGCGCGAGCCCGTCCACGCGCGCTTCCGCGGCCGCGACGTGCTCACCAACGCGCCGCCCTCGCCGGGGGGCGTGCTCATCGCCTTCGCTCTGGAGCTCTTCGAGCGGCTCGGGCGCAGCGACCTGGAGACCACCGTGGCCGTGATGGCGCAGGCGCAGGCCGCGCGCGGTGAGCGGTTCGCCCGGGAGCTGTCCGTGCCCGGGTTCGCCGAGCGGTTCCTCGACCCGGCGGCGCTCGACGAGGCCGCCGCGCGGGCCGCGGAGCGGCGCGCGCTCGGCCGGGGCGAGCCCGCGGGCGACGCGCTGGGCAGCACCACGCACATCGTGGCCGTCGACGGCGAGGGGCGCTGCGCCTCGGTGACCTGCTCGAACGGCTCGGGCTCGGGGGTGATCGTCCCGGGCACCGGTGTGCACCTCAACAACATGCTCGGCGAGGAGGACCTGAACCCGCTCGGCTTCCACCAGATCGGGGCGGGGGAGCGGCTGCCGTCGATGATGTCGCCGACCGTGATCCTGCGCGACGGCGAGTTCGAGGCGGGCGTCGGCAGCGCGGGGTCGAACCGGATCCGCTCGGCGATCGTGCAGACGATCCTGCGGCTCGTCGACGACGGGCTCGACGCGCAGGCGGCGATCGACGCGCCGCGCGTGCACTACGAGCGCGGCGAGCTGCACGCTGAGCCGGGCGTGGACGCGGCGGCGCTCGAGCGGATCGCCGGGATGGGCGTGAGGGTCGAGCGCTGGCGTGAGCGCAACCTGTTCTTCGGCGGGGTCCAGGCGATCGCGCGGCGCGCCGACGGGGAGCTCGCCGGCGGCGGCGACCCGCGGCGGGGCGGGGCGGTCGCGGTCGCCTGAGCCGCGGGCGCAGCGGAGAGCGCGCGCTTTTTGGAGAATCCCGGCGATGGCGGTGGATTTCGAAGCCGAGGGCCTCCTCGAGGGGCTTGAGGGCCGCCGCCGCGAGGCCCGGCTCGAGCTCCTGCGCGAGCTGTACGAGCAGGGCTACTCCCTCGAGGAGCTGCGCGAGGCGGTCGCCGAGGGCAGGCTCGTTCTGCTCCCGGTGGAGCGCGTGCTCTCCGGGGGCGGCGGGCGGTACACGCTCGCCGAGATCGCCGACGAGGTGGGCGTCGAGCCCGAGGCGCTCGCCCGGCAGCGCGAGGCGCTGGGCCTGCCGATCGACGACCCCGGGGCGCGCGTGGGCACCGAGGGCGACCTCGAGGCGGCGCGCCGCGTGCGGATCCTGCTCGACGCCGGGCTCCCCGAGGAGGGGCTGCTCGAGGTCACGCGCGTGATCGGCCTCGCGATGTCGCAGGTGGCCGCCGCCAACCGGGCCCTGATCGTCGACGCGATGATCCGCGAGGACGACACCGAGCTCGACATCGCGCGCCGGTTCGCCGCCGCCGCGACCGCGCTCGAGCCGCTCGTCGGCGACATCCTCTCGCACGCGCTGCGCATGCACCTGCTCGAGCAGGTGCGCCACGACGTCCTCGACGCGGTCGGGGACGAGGCGCGGCCCTCGAACACGACGGTGGTGACCGCCTGCTTCGCGGACCTGGTCGGGTTCACGCGCCTCGGCGAGCGCCTCCCGGTGGAGGAGCTGGGCGCGGTCACGGGCAGGCTCGGCGAGCTCGCCGGGTCGGCCGCGCACGGCGGCGTGCGGCTGGTGAAGCTGATCGGCGACGGGGCGCTCTTGGTCGGGGCCGAGAACGACGCCGTGCTCGAGGCGGCGCTGCGGGTGCTCGAGGCCGCCGAGGCGGACCCTGACTTCCCGCCGCTCCGCGTCGGGGCCGCGCGCGGCCCGGCGATCGCGCGCGGCGGCGACTGGTACGGCCCGCCGGTGAACGCGGCGGCGCGGATCACGGCGATCGCCCGCCCGGGCAGCATCCTGGTCGACGAGGCGGCGAAGGAGGAGGCCGGCGAGGGCTTCCGGTTCTCGTTCGCGGGCGCCCGCCGCCTGCGGGGCTTCCGCGACGAGCGCAAGCTCTTCCGGCTGCGCCGGGCGGACGACGACGCGGATTAGCTCCCAAACCACACGTTCAGCCCTGGTCGTCGTTTTCCGAATACGTGGGCTGAACGTCCCGGCGCCCCACGGCACGTTCAGCCGTGGTGTGCGTTTTTCGAATACCAGGGCTGAACGTTGCGCCGGCGCGGGCGCGGCGCCGCGACGCTCAGGCGGGCTTGCGGGCGCTCAGGACGAGGTTGTAGAAGAGCCCCGCGGGCAGGCGCGGCTCGAGCAGCGCGACGTCGAGGCGCTGCAGCGCGATGTAGCTGTGGAACGCGAACTTGCGCCACCGCAGCGGCACCCGGCCGGGCTCGGCGGTCGCCTCCAGGCTGCGCAGCCACCAGCCCCAGACGTTCGCGAGCAGCTCCTCGCCGCCGAGGTGGATCCGCTCGAAGCCCGCCTCGGCGATCAGCTGCCGCAAATCGCCGGGGTCGAAGGCGTGCACGTCCACGACCGCCTCGAGCGCGTGGCCCTCGGCCTCGTGCTCGTCCTCGTGCCCGGCGTGCGGGCCCGCGCCGTTGCGCGCCGGCGCGCCGACCACCCGGCGCCACAGCGGCGCCACCGCGGTCCCCAGTCGCTTGGGGACGGTCGCGAGCCGGTCGCCGTTGCGCGAGGGCTCGCCGCAGAACGCGATCGTGCCGCCCGGCCGCAGCACGCGCAAGAACTCGCGGAAGGCGACGTCGAGGTTGGGGATGTGGTGCAGGACGGCGTGGCCGAAGACCAGGTCGAACGACCCGTCCTCGAACGGCAGGCGCTCGGCGTCGGTGTGCTGGGTGGTGACCCGGTCGCTCAGGCCCAGCCGCTCCGCGTTCCCGGCGAGCGTCTCCAGCATCCCGGTCGAGATGTCGGTGGCCACGAGCTCGCCGATCAGGTCCTGCTGCATCAGGTTGAGCGAGAAGTAGCCCGTGCCCGCGCCGATCTCCAGCGCGCGCTCGAAGCGCGGGGGCTCGGCGCCACCGAGGGCCTTGCGGAGCTTCTGGCGCGTCTGGTCGCGGCCGATGTCGCCGAAGTCGATGCCCCACTTGGCGTCGTAGTCGCGGGCGGCGATGTCGTGGTAGCGCTCGTTGACGTCGCGGATCTCTTCCGCGGAAGCGTTGGCGGGGGCCGGCATGGCGGGGAATAGTACGTTCTGCGGCCTTGCACTACGTCCAGCAGAACCAACCGGAAGGGGTTCCCCCGCTCGAGCTGACCGGCGAGCGCACCCTGCCCGACGTGCCGGAGGAGAACTACTGGTACCGCCGGCACTTGGTCGTCTACGAGTGGATCGCGGCCCGCGTCGCGGGCAGGAGCGTGGCCGACCTGGCCTGCGGCGAGGGCTACGGCTCGGACGTCCTCGCCGCCGCCGGCGCCCGCGAGGTCGTCGGCATCGACGCCAACCCGGAGGCCTACGAGCACGCGCGCCTGCGCTACCGGCGCCCCAACCTGAGCTTCCGGCGCGAGCTCGTCGAGGACTTCAAGGGGCCCGTCGACGTCATCGTGTTCCTGCAGACGATCGAGCACATCCACGAGCCCGAGCGCCTGCTCGAGCGGATCGCGCAGGCGGCGCCGGTCAGCTACATCTCGACGCCCAACCGGCTCACGCTCGCGCCGCCCGGGGCCGAGAAGTCCGAGAACCCCTGGCACCTGCGCGAGTACACGCACTCCGAGTACCGCGAGCTGCTCGAGCCGCACTTCAGCGAGGTGCGGATCATGGGCCTCTTCCACGCGCGCAAGCTGCGCGCCCACGAGATCGCGCTGCGACTCGGCTGGGACCGGATCCACAAGGCACTGCGCATCACCAAGCCCTTCTACGACCGCTTCACGCCCGCGATCTCGGTGGCCGACTTCAGGCTGGTCGACGAGGCTGACTGCGACCTGGACCGGGCCCTCGACTTCGTCGCGATCTGCCGTGCCTGACGGGGCCCGCCCAGACGGCGCGCTGGCGCTGGTCCTGCACTCGCACATGCCCTACGTCGAGGGCTTCGGCACCTACCCGTTCGGCGAGGAGTGGCTGTTCGACGCCGTGCTGCGCTCCTACGTCCCCGTGCTGGAGGCCGCCGAGCGGATGACGTTCACCGTGACCCCGGTGCTGGCCGACCAGCTCGAGGCGCCCGGCGTCTGGGAGCGGCTGCGCGCCTTCGCCGAGCGCTTCCGGGTGGAGGCGGCCGAGCTCGACGCGCGCGAGGTCGAGCCCGGCCTGCGACCGGCGTGCCTGGACGAGGCCGACCGCTACCGCTCGGTGCTGGCCGCGCTCGAGCGCTCCGGGGGCGACCTGCTCGCGCCGTTCAGGGAGGCGGCCGAGCGCGGCGTCGAGCTCATGGCTTCGGCCGCCACGCACGCGGTGCTGCCCATGCTCGCCACCGACGGCGCCGTGCGCCTGCAGATCGACGCCGGCCTGCGCTCGCACCGGCGGCGCTTCGGCGAGCCCGCCGGCTTCTGGCTGCCGGAGTGCGCGTTCCGGCCGGGCCTCGAGCACGCGCTCGGCGAGCAGGGGGTCGAGTTCTTCTGCGTCGACCAGTCCGCCCACGAGGGCGAGCTCGACGCGCTCGCGCCGGTGGCGACCGCCGCGGGGCCCGTGGCGTTCACGATCGACTGGCCGACCGTGGAGCTCGTCTGGTCGCTGGAGGGCTACCCGTCGCACCCCGGCTACGCCGACTTCCACCGCAAGACCCTGCGCGGCGTGCGGCCGTGGGGGATCGGCGGCGAGCCCCGCGACCCAGAGGCCTCCCGCGAGCGGGCGCGCGCCCAGGCGCGCGAGTTCCTCGCCACGGTGGCCGAGCGGCTCGCGCGCTTCCGGGCCGAGCGCGGCCGCCCCGGCCTGCTCGTCTTCGCCGCCGACACCGAGCTCTTCGGGCACTGGTGGTGGGAGGGCCCGCACTGGCTCGCCGAGGTCGTGCGGGGCGCCGAGGACGCGGGCGTCGAGCTCGTCACGCTCCCCGAGGCGCTCGCGCGCTTCCCGGCCGAGGAGCGCCCGCTGCGCCGCGCGAGCTGGGGGGAGCACAAGGACCTCTCCACCTGGGACTCGCCCGAGGTCGCGGACCTGGCCTGGGGCGCGCGCCGGCTCGAGCTGCGCCTGCTGGCCCGGCTGGCCGCGCGCGACGTCGAGCCCGCCCGCGCCGAGCGCGCGGTCCGCGAGCTGCTCGCGGTCCAGGCGAGCGACTGGGCCTTCCTGGACAAGCGCCGGCAGGCTGGCGACTATCCGTTCCGGCGCGTGACGAACCACGCCGAGGCCCTGTTCGAATCCCTAGACTCACCCCACCCGCCGGGACCCCGCCTGCGCAACCTCGCGCCCGACCTATCGCTCGCCCCGCTACTGGCCACCTGACACCCCGAAGACGTTGAGCCGCGTTCTCGTTCTGTCCTGGGAGTACCCGCCCCTCATCGAGGGCGGCCTCGCGCGCCACGTGCGCAAGCTCTCCGAGGGGCTCGTCGAGCAGGGCGTGGACGTGCACGTGCTCACGCGCGGCGGCGAGGAGTCGCCCGCCGAGGAGGTGGCCGGGGGCGTGCGCATCCACCGGGTGATCGAGCCCAAGCGGCCCACCGACCTCGGCGAGTTCGTCGCCTGGGTCGAGCGCATGAACGCCGACATGCTCGCCGCCGGGGTCGAGCTCGGCGACCGCTTCGACTTCGACCTTGTCCACGGGCACGACTGGCTCGTGGCGATGGCGTGCGACCACCTCGCGCGCCGCTTCGACTGCCCGCTCGTGATCACGATCCACGCGACCGAGCACGGCCGCCACCAGGGCTGGGTCGACAAGCACCCGCAGTCCTACATCCACGGGGTCGAGCGCTGGATCACCAACCGCGCCGACCGGGTGATCGCCTGCTCGTACTACATGCGCGAGCAGATCGCAGACATCTTCGGGGTGGAGGAGGGCCGCGTGAGCGTGATCCCCAACGGGATCGACCCCGCGGACCTCCAGCCGCACGACGAGGAGGGGCTGCGCGAGCTGCGCGCAAGGTTCGCCCAGCCCCACGAGAAGCTCGTGCTGCTCGTCGGCCGCCTCGTCTACGAGAAGGGCTTCCAGCTCGCGCTCGAGGCGATGCCCGAGGTGATCACGGGCGCGCCCGGCACCCGCTTTCTGGTCGCGGGCTCCGGCACGCACGAGGAGGAGCTCAAGCGCCAGGCCCAGGACCTGGGGCTGATGGAGCACGGCACGTTCCTGGGCTGGATCGGCGACGACGTGCTGCACTCGCTCTACCGGATCGCGGACTTGTGCGTGGTGCCGTCGATCTACGAGCCGTTCGGCCTCGTCGCGCTCGAGGCGATGGCGTCGAGCTGCCCGTGCATCGTCGCCGACACCGGCGGCCTGCGCGAGGTCGTGCCCGACGAGGGCGCGGGCTTGCGCTTCCGCCCGCGCGACCCCGACGCGCTCGCCGAGGTCGCCCTGCGGGTGCTGCGCGACGAGGAGCTCGGCAAGCGCATGATCGCCGAGGGCCTCGAGCACATCCGCAGCTTCGACTGGGCGGACGTCGCCGCCGACACCGCGGCCCTCTACGAAGAGGTCATCGCGGTCGCGGACGAGAAGCGGCTCTCGCTGTAGGCGCTCCCCCGGTCGGGCTTTCCGGTCCTGGGACCGAGAAGCCCCGATCACCGAGCCTCGAGGAGGTCCGTGACGGCCTCCTCGAAGACGCGCGTGTGCGCGTCCACGTCGTCCTCGGTCGTGAAGGGCGACATCAGCGCCATGTTGTGGAAAGGCGTGAGCATCACCCCGCGGTTGAGCGCGTGGAGGTGCAGGTAGCGCTCGAGCTCGGGGTCGGCGGCGGCGTGCGCCTCGGTGCCGTTGCGCGCGGGCTCGGGCTCGAAGCGGTACTCGGCGCGGGCGCCGAGCTGCGTCACGTTCCAGGGCAGCCCGTGGCGCGCGATCACGTCCTCGACGCCCTCGCGGAAGCGGGTCGCGAGCGGGATCATGCGCTCGTAGGCCTCCTCGGTGAGCACGTGCTCGAGCGTCGCACGCACGGCGGCGAGCGAGAGCGCGTTGCCGGCGAGCGTGCCGCCCACGCCGCCGGTGTCCTCGTAGTCGGCGTCGGGGCGGGCGAGCGCGCGCTCGGCGAGCTCCGCGGTCAGGCCCAGCGCCCCGCACGGCACGCCGCTGCCGATCGCCTTGCCGATCGTGAGCATGTCGGGCTCGAGCCCCCACGCGCGCGTGCAGCCGCCGATCCCCGCCGAGAAGGTGTGGGTCTCGTCGATGATCAGCAGGGTCCCGTGCTCGCGGGTGAGCGCGCGCAGCGCCTCGTGGTAGCCGGGGTCGGGGAGGATGATCCCCATGTTCGTCATCGCGGGCTCGGCGAGCACGCAGGCGACGTCGCCCGGCGCGAGCGCGCGCTCGAGCGCCTCGACGTCGTTGAACTCGATCGCGCGCGTGGTCTGGGCCGGGTCGACCGCCGGGCCCACGTTGCCCTCGCGCGAGCGCGTGCCGCCGCCGGGCGCGGCCACGGCGAAGGCCTCGTCCACCGAGCCGTGGTAGCAATAGCTGTAAACCAGCACGTAGGGGCGCCCGGTGACCTCGCGCGCGATGCGCAGCGCGTGGCGGTTCGCGTCGGTCGCGGTGAGCGTGAAGGTCCAGCGCTCGAGCCCGAAGCGCCGGGTGAGCTCCTCGCCCGCCCAGGCGGCGTTCTCGGTGGGCAGCATCGTGGTGATGCCGCGCTCGAGCTGGGCGGCGACCGCCTCGCGCACCGGCGCGGGGCCGTGGCCCGGCATGGCGCCGGTGTCGCCGAGGGCGAAGTCGATGTAGGAGCGGCCGTCGACGTCGGTGATGCGGGCCCCGCTCGCGCGCTCGCAGTAGACGGGGAAGCCCCCCGCCCAGCGCATCATCCACGGCATCGGCACGCCGCCGAACAGCGAGCGCAGGGAGCGCTCGTGCAGCTCGCGGGACCGGGGGTGGTCGAGCTCGAAGCGCTCGAGCTCGGTCTGCAGGAGCTGTGCGAGGCGGTCCCTGTCGATGGTCATCGCGGCGGCTTCAGCGTGGTCGGTGCGTCCGGATCCGGCTCCACCGGATCCGGCCAGCGAAGTGTCTTCGGTGCCTCCCGCATCCGCAAGATCCGAGCCGGCACACCTCCGACCACCGCGTTGGCCGGAACGTCGCGCGTGACCACCGCGTTCGTCCCGACCACCGAGTTGTCGCCGACGGCGACGCCGCGCAGAAAACAGGCGCCGTAACCCACCCACACGTTGGAGCCGATGCGCACGTCGCGCTTGTAGATCCCCTGCGCGCGGATCGGGCGCTCGACCTCGACGACGCCGTGGTCGAAGTCGATGAACATCGCCCGGTCGGCGATCACGCACTCCGCCCCGATGCGGACGTGCTGGTAGGCGGAGATCGTGCACTCCTGGCCCAGCACGGTCTTGGGCCCGATCTCGACCACGCCCTCGTGGCAGCGGATCTTCGTGCCGTCGCCGATCCACGAGAAGCGCCCGAAGCGCACCTTCGCCTCGCGCCCGATCTGCAGCTTCACGCCGCGGCCGAAGAACACGGGGCCGTCGGTCTCCCAGCGCCAGCCCGCGGGCGTGAGGAAGCGCCGCCACAGATAGCGCCACAGCAGGACCGCGTACTTCGGGCGCAGCATCCCGTTGCGGTACGCGAAGGCGGCGAAGCGGGTGAACCTGGTCACGGTGGCGGCAATTTAAACTCGGGCGCCCGTGACCGAGCCCCCCACCAAGCAAGCCGGCACGCTGGCCGAACGGCTGGTCGCCGGTGACCGGCGGGCGCTCGCCCGGGGCATCAGCCTCGTCGAGAACCGCGACCCGCAGGGGGACGAACTCGTCGCCGAGCTGTTCGCGCGCACCGGCAGGGCGCGCATCATCGGCCTCACCGGCCCGCCCGGGGTCGGCAAGAGCACGCTGATCGGCGCGCTCACCAAGGAGCTGCGCGCCGCCGGCCGGACCGTCGGGGTGCTGTCGGTCGACCCCTCGAGCCCGTTCACGCGCGGCGCCGTCCTCGGCGACCGCATCCGGCTGTCCGAGCACTTCCTCGACGAGGGCGTGTTCATCCGCTCGATGGCCTCCCGCGGCGCGCTCGGCGGGCTCGCCGAGGCGGCGCTGCAGGCGGCGCTCCTCATGGACGCCTCGGGGAAGGACGACGTCCTGGTCGAGACGGTCGGCGTGGGCCAGGGCGAGATCGACATCGTCGATCACGCCGACACGGTGATCCTCGCGCTCATGCCGGGCTCGGGCGACTCGATCCAGGCGCTCAAGGCGGGCGTGA
>ERZ777003.656-NODE-656-length-64765-cov-14.182507_pt1 | contig 64765 bp, 52 predicted proteins | sample MGYA00374956_ERZ777003 | MGnify/ENA primary metagenome ERZ777003 (study PRJEB29302, sample SAMN06268252) | bioreactor metagenome | isolation source: Joint BioEnergy Institute, California, USA | place: USA:Joint BioEnergy Institute, California, USA | collected...
GGGGTGGGCTTCGAAGGCTCGGCGGTGGGCTTCGGAGCGTCGGCGGGCTTCGGAGCGTCGGCGGCGGGTTTGTCGGCCTGCGCAGCCGTGGGCTTCGTAGCCACGATGGCGGGCTTCGGAGCATCGGCCTTCTGCTCGTCGGCGGCGAGCCCGATCTGCCGCGCCAGCGTGTCGAGGACGTGGAGCAAAGCCTCGTGCGCCGTCTTGGCGAGGATCGTCTCCCAGCCGAGCGCCTTCACGAGCCCCGCAGGCGAGGCGTCGCCGCTCTCGTGGACGGCGTGGATCCACGCGACGATCTGATCCTTCGAGAGCGCGGCGCAGATCACGTCCGTCCCGGTGAGCTTCTGGCTCGCGAGGGTCAGATGCTCGAGGAACCAGCGCTCGTCGAACAGCGAGAGCTCGCGCGCGACCGCGAGCGCCTTGCGCACCGACGGGAGGGGGACGGCGTTGCCGCGCCAGAACGACCACCAGTCGTCGAGCGGCACCCAGTCGATGAGGATCTCCGGCGTGACGCCTTCTTCGATGATCGTCTCGTCGATGTCGCCCGCGCCGAGCGCGTCCGTCACCGTGGCCCGGACCTTCTCGTCGTCGTCGCGCAGCGCGGACTTCTTGCCGCGGATCCCCCAGCTCGAGAGCAGGTCCGCTCGGATCTCCTTCGGGAGGTGGACGAAGAGGCGATCGGTGGCGCCGTCGTTCGTGATCGGGAAGAAGTGAGCGAGGAACGCCTTCGCGTCGCGGATGCGACCTTCGTCGGTTCGCCGGAACGTCTCGAGCGCGAGACACAGCTGCGTGACGGGCCGGCCGCGGGCGTTCTTCGGAGTCAGCACCGGACATGAACGTACCACCGGTCTTCGCCGTCCTCGCAGCGTGTTTCGCGGTCCGCCCCCTCCCGACCCGGGGGAAGGCCGGCTCGGCCGCCTCGGCGGCCCATGCTCGGGGGCCCGAGCGCGCGCGGTCAGCCCTGCAGATCCGGCGTTCGAGCGGGCCCGCGCGCGCGCCGGACGACCGCGTCGATGGCGAAGAAGACGCTCGCCGCGACGACGAGGAGCAGGCCGAGCATCAGCGGATGGGAGCGGAAATGGCCCTCCCAGCCCTCGTGGACGCGAAACGCGAGGTTCGGGTTCGCCTCCGTCGTTCCGAGCAGCCGCGAGGCGACGAGCAAGGGGAGGGCGCCTCCCGTCGCGAACACCCACGCGCGGTCGGGCCATCCGAGCCGCCGGAGCGCCGAGATCGCGACCAACGGCGCCGCGACGTGCACGAGCGGCGACGTGACGATGAGCCCGGCGCCCGTCGCGAGATCGAGCAGCCACATCGGCGTGCCGAACGCGAGCCACGAGATCGCGACGGCGCACGGCATCGCGTGCCCGAGGAAGCAACCGATCGCGAGGAGCGGCACGGCCACGTTGCAGGCCCAGAGCAGGTCGTGCGCGGTGCCCCCGAGGACGTGACGCCCGGCGTGCACGAGCCAGAAGGTCGCGGCCGCCGCTCCGTGCCACGGGAGTCGGCGCTTGTCCCTGGTCGAGCCCATCGGCTCAATCTTCGCTCGCGAAGACGATCTTGCCGAGACGTGCCTCGCGGTCCGACGCACGCGCGCGCTCCGCTTCGGCGGCCTCGACGTCCGCCTCCAGCTCGGCGAAGCGGTACCGGACCTCGCCCTCGGGCCCGACGTCGACGTCGCCTCCGAGCTCGACGACACGAGCCGTGATCTCCTTCGACGACGGCTCCTCGCCCGTCGCGACGCGGACCGCTCTGCGGAGCGTCTCGTCGGAGAGCGGCTCTCTCCTCGAGGCGCGCGTCACGACTTCTCGGAGCACGGTCAGCCGAGCACGCTCGCGCTCGATCTTCCGGCGCTCTCGGCCCCGAAACAGCGCTCGGACGAGCGGCAGCACGAACAGGACGAGGGAGAACGTGAACGGCACGAGCCCGAGCGCGAGCGGCACGCCGTCGTCCGGCAGCACGGGCGGGCGCTCCGGATCGAACAGCAGCGCGAGGTTGCCGAGCGTGAGCCCCTGCGAGAGCACCCAGCCGCTCGCGAGGAGATTGAAGAGGTTCAAGAGCGCGATGCCCACGTTCGCGGCGGCGCTGTTCCCCGTCAGGGGAGGGAGCTCGGGCATCCGCTCCCATGCCGCGCGCTGGCGGGCCGTCTCCTCCGCGCCGGCCGTGCGGCGGAGCGTCTCGAACGTGTAGTAGATGCCGCCGCCCTCGCTCACGTCGACCGTGCCGTCGTAGTCGAGCATGAGCCGCGCCATCAGCGGATCGGCCTCGTGGCGCGGCAGACCCGTGACGCGGATGACGTCCGCGAGCGTGATGCGCCCCCGCTGAGCTCGGATCTCGCGCAAGAGGCGCGATCGAGCTTCGTGCGGATCCTCCTCGGGACGCGTCGGGCCGAACACGAAGCGGTTGACCTTCTCGTAGAACGGCACGTCGTCTTCGTCTCGTCGCGACCGCCTGCGCGTCCGGCCCGGCTCCTCCCAGCCGTCCCATCGGTGGACGTAGAGCGGAGAGAACGGATGGAACGTCCAGAAGATCGCGTCCGCGATCATCCGGAACAGCACGCCCGCGATGCCGATGCCGTGGCCTTCGTCGCGATCGCTCGAGCCCTGCCGTGCGAACGTCAGCCCGACGAGGAGCGCGAGGAACAAGAGCGCGTACGTCACCATGACGACGAGCAGCCACGCGCGCACGACGAAGCGGCCTGCGCCGAGCAACGCTCGCCCGATGGACGAGAGCACGCGCGAGAGGGCCTCCGGCGTCTCCCACGGTTTCTCGAACCCGTGCGGAAAGAGATGGACGAGGTCGCCGTCCTCCGTCACCCGGAGATGACCGCGGTACTCGCTCGTCAGCCACGTGAGGCCCGCCTCGGCGTCGCGGAGCGGCAGGCCGCTCTCGACGGACGCGTCCGCGACCGTGATGGGTCGCTTCGGATCCTTCAGCGTGCGCCGAAGCACTTCCGCAGCCGCTGCGGGATCCATGATGCGCGGGGCGTCGGGCACGACGGGAATCTAGTGATACGGAGGCGTCCTCGCCAGGCAGCGGGGCCATTTGGGACCGCAGCCTTTCGGGAGTCCTCGGTCCTCAGTCCTCAGCAAGGGCGTTCTTGCTCGCGCTCCGCCGTTTCGAGCCCGGTACGTTCTGCGTGCTCGCGAGGCGTCGAGAAGGCGTCCCGTGCGTCTAGGTCCCGCACCTCTGTGTAGATCTCGCGTGAAAGAGAGACGGCGACCGAAGCGGTCACGGCAGAGTCGTGAAGGCCACCTTCCTGAAGACGGACGGCGATGGAGCTGCCTTCCGTCCTGCCTTCGGGACCACGAGCTAGCCCAGCACGAAGAGCTGAGGACTGAGGAGTGAGGACCGTCAGGTCCCGTGCCGTTGGGCGCCTTCCGGTATGCCGCCCGTCACTTCTTCGTCGGCGATGGAGCCGCGTACCCACAAGGTTCGCTCGACCATGACGCGGAAGACGTGCTCGAGCGCGCTGCGTACGTGCGGGCCCTCGAGGATCTCCATCGCGCGCGCGATCGCTTCCATCGTCGCGAGCCGGTTCGGGTGAGCCTCCGACCGCAAGCGGTAGCGTGACGGCTCGCCGGGAGGGAGCGCGACGCAGGGGACGTCGCGCATCCCGGGGACGCGCGCGCGCACCCTCGCGGCTTGTCGCCAGTTGCCGTCGGGGACGATCAGCGTCACCGGGCGATCGGACGCGACGAGACCGGGCCGGAGGATCTCCGCCTCGTGCTCGTGCGGGAAGAGGAAGAGCGGCTGCGTGTCTTCGCCGAGATCGATGGGACGCGCCGGCTCACCTTCGCGTCCGCGCACGACGATCTCGCTGTTGGCGAGGCACGCCACGGCGAGGTGTCCGGTGTTGGTCGACTTGCGGAGCTCCGCGCGATGGACGACGAGCACGAGCCGCGTCCGCGTCTCGATCGGCTCGATGAGCGAGCAGACGCAGAGGCTCTCGTGGAGCATGCACCGCTCGCAGCGACGAACGACCTTGGGACGGCGAGACAAGGGGGATCAGGCTCCGGGCTCCAGGCTCCAGGCTCCAGTGGGGGCTCGCTTCCGAGCTCGACGCGCGTTGCCTGCGTCTCGCGCATTGCTTGCGTCTCGACACGGAAGACAGAGGCTCGCAGGTCGAGCTCCCTGGAGCCTGGAGCCTGGAGCCTGGAGCCTTTCGTGCCTGGAGCCCGGAGCCTGGAGCCTCCTTCAAACCACCAGCGTCTCCGTGTGCTCGCCCCACACCTCGCGAAGGACGTTCGCGATCTCGCCGACCGTCGCGTACGCCTTCACCGCTTCGAGGATGGGCGGCAGGAGGTTGTCCTTCCCGCGCGCCGCCGCCTCGACCTTCCGCAGGGCCTCGGCGTGGCGCTGCGGGTCGCGGCGTGCCTTCATGGCGCGCAGGCGTTCGATCTGGGCGCGCTCGATCTCGGGATCGATCTTCATCACCGGCACCGGCGGCGAGTCCTGGATGAAGTCGTTCACGCCCACGATCGTGCGCTGCTTCTTCTCGATCTCGAGCTGATAGGCGTAGGCGCTGTTCTGGATCTCGCGCTGCGGGTAGCCCTGCTCGATCGCGGCCACCATCCCGCCGAGCTCGTCGATGCGGGCGATGTACTTGTTGGCTTCGGCCTCGAGCCGGTTCGTGAGCGCCTCGACGGCGTACGAGCCGCCGAGCGCGTCGACGAAGTCGGCGACGCCCGACTCGTGCGCGATGATCTGCTGGGTGCGGAGCGCGATCGTCGCGGCCTCGCTCGTCGGCAGCCCGAGCGCCTCGTCGTAGCTGTTCGTGTGGAGCGACTGGCATCCACCGAGCACGGCGGCGAGGGCCTGCAGCGTCACGCGGACCACGTTGTTGAGCGGCTGCTGCGCGGTGAGCGTCATGCCCGCGGTCTGACAGTGGAAGCGGAGCGCGCGCGCCCTGTCGCTCTTCGCGCCGAAGCGCTCGCGCATGATCGTGCTCCACATCCTCCGCGCGGCGCGGAACTTCGCGACCTCCTCGATGAGGTTGTTGTGGACGTTGAAGAAGAACGACAGCTGCGCGCCGAATGCGTCGACGTCGAGGCCGGCGTCCACCGCGGCCTGCACGTAGGCGATCCCGTCGGCGAGCGTGAAGGCGATCTCCTGAGCGGCGTCGCAGCCGGCCTCGCGGATGTGGTAGCCGCTGATGGAGATCGTGTTCCAGCGCGGCACCTCCTTCCCGCAGAAGGCGAAGATGTCCGTGATGAGCCGCAGCGACGGGCGGGGCGGATAGATGTACGTGCCCCGCGCCATGTACTCCTTGAGGATGTCGTTCTGGATCGTCCCACGCAGCTTCTCGCGCGGGACGCCCTGCTCCTCGGCGACGGCGATGTAGAGGCAGAGGAGGATCGACGCCGTCGCGTTGATCGTCATCGACGTCGAGATCTTGTCGAGCGGCAGGCCGCGCAGGAGCGTGCGCATGTCCTCGATCGAGTCGATCGCGACGCCCACGCGGCCGACCTCGCCCTGGCTCCGCGGGTCGTCCGAGTCGCGGCCCATCTGCGTGGGCAGGTCGAACGCGACCGAGAGCCCGGTCTGCCCCTGCTTCAGGAGGTAGTGGTAGCGCTCGTTCGACTCGGCGGCGGTCCCGAACCCGGCGTACTGGCGCATGGTCCAGAGGCGCCCGCGGTACATGTTGGGCTGGACGCCACGGGTGAACGGCGGCGACCCGGGCACGCCGAGGTCGCGGACGGGGTCGAAGTCCGGAAGGTCGTCGGGGCCGTAGAGCGGCGCGACGTCCGCGTGGCCCGCGAGGTTCGGCACCCGCGGTCGCGGCGCATCCTTCGCTTCGTGGGGGGCAAGCTTCTCCTTTTCCCAGATCCGGCGGAGCTCGGCGTAGGTCATGTCGACGAGACGCTTAGCACGAGGAGGCGCGGGGCGGGCGAGGGCCGATGTCCGTCCCCGCCCGGGGACGATGCGGCGGCCTTTCCACCGCGCTCCGCCCAGTCTGCTAGCGTGGCGGGTCCGGGGCGCGCTCCCCGATCGCTCCGACGTCCCATCCCTCGACCACCCATGACGCGGCCTCTCCTCTTCACCATCCCGTCGTATGCGTATCTCGAGCCCGCCTTCCTCGAGGCCGGCGACTTCGAGCACGGCGAGGTGGAGCGCAAGAGCTTCCCCGACGGGGAGCGGTATCTCCGTATCCTGCCGGACCTCTTCGGGCGCGACGTCGTCCTGCTCGGCGGGACGCCCTCGGATGCCGACTGGCTCGACGTGTTCGATCTGGCGTGCGGCATCGCTCGCGGCGGCGCGCGCTCGCTCTCGATCGTCATGCCGTACTTCGGCTACTCGACGATGGAGCGCGCCGTGAAGCCGGGCGAGGTCGTCGTCGCGAAGACGCGCGCGCGGCTCCTCTCGGCGATCCCGTCACCCGAGGGCGGCACGCACCTCTACCTGTTCGATCTCCATACCGACGGCATCGAGTTCTATCTCGACGACCGCATCCTCTCGCGTCACGTCTACGGCGCACCCATCATCACGAAGAAGATCGCAGAGCACATGGCGGGGCGCTCGTTCGTCCTCGGCGCGTGCGACGCCGGACGCGCGAAGTGGGTGCAGAGCCTCGCGCGCGACCTCGGGGTGGAGCCGGCGTTCGTGTACAAGCGGCGCGACGCCACCTCGGGCGGCACGACCGTGACCGGCATCAACGCGGACGTGAAGGGCAAGGAGGTCGTCGTTTACGACGACATGATCCGCACGGGATCGTCGCTCGTGCAGGCCGGACGCGCGTACCTCGCGGCGGGCGCGACGCGCGTGCACGCCATCGCGAGCCACCTCGTCCTCCCCGGCGACTCGATCGAGAAGGTCCGCGCGAGCGGCGTCTTCGCGACGATCATGGGCACGGACTCGCATCCGGGGAGCCAGAAGCTCCCGAAGGAGGACGTGGTCTCGATCGCGCCGCGGATGGTGGAGTGCCTGAAGGCGGCGGCGCATCACTGATCGAAGGTTCGTGCCGGCTGGTCTCTCGAGACGCCGGCGAGACCGCTTCGAGACGCGTCGACGCTCCGATCGCAGGGTCCGAGTCGCGCGCTTGCTGCCGGGCAGAATCAGCGCCGTGCTCGCACCTTCACCTCCTCGTCGTCTCCAGACGGCGCGCACACGCGTGATTTCCGCGTCCTGCGCGCGCGATCGGAACGGCGCCCCACACGTGCATCCGCGCTCCTACCAATCGACGCCTTAGGTCTCAATTGCTCATCGCGCGCGTGGGATCGGCACGACAGAATACGCGCGCGTTCGGGGCATCTCTGGTGGGGATGCACGAACGACGAACGCGCGACGGCGTGGGGACGTCGTCGCTCGTCTCGTGTCACGGCGTCGCCACGTAGGAGGAGACGATGGGTCGCTGCAACGTCCCGCGCTCGCGCACGGCTGTCTTCCGCGCTCCGTTCGTGTCGTGCGTCCTCGCGCTCGTCGCCGCGCTCGCGAGCGGCGGTTGCGCGCAGGAGGTCGACGAGGAGCCCGTCGAGTCCGCCGAGAGCGAGCTGTTCGAGGCGAAGCCGCTCGGGCCCGAGCCGTCGGGCTCGCCCACGAGGTACCCCATCATCCTCGTCCACGGCTTCGGCGGCGCGCCGGGCAATCCCTTCGGCTTCAAGGGCGTCGCCGACGCACTGAGGCGCGACGGCCATACGGTCGCCGAGGCCGCGCTGCCGTCGTTCGCTCCGCCGACCGTCCGCGCGCCGATCCTCGCGAGGCAGGTCGACGCGCTCCGCGCGAAGTGCGCCGAGACGAAGTCGTGCGACGGCGCGAAGGTGAACATCATCGCCCACTCGCAGGGAGGCCTCGACGCACGCCATCTCGTGAGCGTCCTCGGCTACGGCGATCGTGTGGCGTCGATCACGACGGTGTCGACCCCGCACCGCGGCACGTACCTCGCCGACGCTGCGGTGGGGCTCGTCCCCGGGCTGCTCGACGACGCCGTCGACGCGCTCGGCAAGCTCTGGACCCGGATCTTCACGGACGCCGACCTCGCCGGAGAGACGGACGTCCGCGCCGCGCTCGTCGCGTTGTCGGAGTCGGCCAGCGCCGAGTTCAATGCGACGCACCCGGACGACCCGCGCGTCTTCTATCAATCGTGGGCCGGCGTGAGCAGCATCCTCGGCGTGCCGAACCCGAAGGACCGAGACGCGTGCGCCGGTCGCTTCGAGACGTACCGCGGGCGTCGCGACCACATGATGCTCGCTCTCCATGCGGCCACGGCGATCGTCGCGCACGGTCTCGAGATGCGCCCGAACGACGGAATGGTGAGTGTGGAGAGCGCGCGCTGGGGCGAGTTCCGCGGCTGCATCCCGGCCGATCACGCGGACGAGCTCGGCGGACCTTTCGACAAGTACAGCGGCTTCGACGCGAACCGCTTCTACCGGAACGTCGCCTTCGACCTCCAGCGCCGCGGCTTCTGATTCCCCGCGCACCGATCGAGGTTCGAGGATCACGAGCCTCGATTTAGAGTGTGCTCGTGCGCACCCACGAATCGCTCCGCTCCTCGCTCTTCGGTCCGGGTCGCTCGCTCGCGGCCTTCGTGCTCGGCGGCGCGTCGATCGCGCTCGGCTCCGCGGCGTGCTCGCGAACGGCTCCTCCGAGCGGAGAGCCGGCGCACGCGGCTGCGAAGGCGGACGCGGCGGCGACCGTGTCCGCGGCGAGCGCGGCCGATGCGGCGGCCGCGATCCACCCGGGCGCCACGTCGTGCACGAAGGAGGGCGGCCCGACCTGCTACCGCTTCGCGACGACGGAGGACGCGTTCCGATGGGTGCTCGGGCACGATCCGGTCGTGCTCGGGATCGGTGAGGCGCACGCGCAGAAGGGCACCGAGGGCATCGCCTCTTCGACGAAGCGGTTCACGGAGACGCTGCTCCCGATCGTCGCGCCGCGCTCGTCCGACGTCGTCGTCGAGCTCTGGGCTCCGGACCCGAAGTGCATGAAGAAGGTCGAGCAGGTCGCGAGCGCCCAGAAGCCCGTGACCGAGGCACAAGCATCGACGAACCAGAACGAGTACGTGACGCTCGGCACGAAGGCGAAGGAGGCCGGCATGACCCCGTGGCTCCTCCGCCCGACGTGCGACGACTTCGCGATGCTGGCCGACGCCGGCGACGACGCCGTGGGCGCCATGCTCGGGCTCGTGAAGCGGCTCACGCAGGCGAAGGTCACGCAGCTCTACGAGCGCAACGAGAAGGCGGGGCAACCGCAGAAGATCGTCATCGCGTACGGCGGCGCTCTCCACAACGACCTCGCGCCGTCCGAGGCGATGAGGGAGTACAGCTTCGGCCCGGAGCTCGACCAGCTCACCGGCGGACGTTACGTGGAGCTCGACCTCATCGTGCCCGAGTACGTGAAGAAGTCGCCGACCTGGGAGAAGCTGCCGTGGTTCGCTTCCTTCGAGGCCGACAAGGCGAGCGACGCCGTGCGCGACAAGGCGACGCTCTACGTGCTGGGCGAGCGATCGTTCGTGCTGTTGTTTCCGTGGTCGAAGTGACGAGGCCTTTCCAGGAGGCTCCGGGCTCCGGGCTCCAGGCTCGAGGGAAGCTCGCTTTCGATGCGACGTACGCGTCGAAGGTCACACGAGCGGTGCACGAGAGTCCGCCGCTCGAGCATTCTCCCTCGCGGCTGGGCTGGCCTTTCGCGCAGCCGTAGCTGGGCCGAGCGTCGCATTCTGCTGACCTGGAGCCCGGAGCCTGGAGCCTGATAGCGGTTGAATCCCCCGCCCGGATCCGTGACCCTTTTCTTCCTCCATGACGACGAAGCCAACGGACCCCAGCACCGATCCGCCGCTCACCAGCCCCAGCATCGCGGTACAGGACAGCGGTCCCGTCGCGGACGATCGCACGGGAATGGACGACGCCTCGTTGCGTCGCGGCTTCCTCGATCACCTGTCGTACTCGCTCGGGAAGAGCGCCAACAACTCGACGGTGCTCGACCGTTTCTTCGCGCTGGCTCTGACGGTGCGTGACCGGCTCACCTATCGGTGGGCCCAGACCCAGGAGACGTACGCGCGGACGGATGCGAAGCGCATCTATTACCTGTCCGCCGAGTTCCTCCTCGGGCGCGCCCTCGCGAACAACCTCCATGCGCTGGGCATCTACGATCGGGCGAAGGCCCTGCTCGCGGAGGCCGGCCTCGAGCTTTCGGACCTGCTCGAAGCGGAGCCCGAGCCCGGGCTCGGCAACGGCGGCCTCGGGCGTCTCGCCGCCTGCTTCCTCGACTCGATGGCGACCCTCGGGTACGCCGGCTACGGCTACGGCATCCGCTACGAGTTCGGGATCTTCGAGCAGGAGATCAAAGGCGGCTGGCAGGTCGAGCGCCCGGACGAGTGGCTGAAGTTCGGCAATCCGTGGGAGTTCTGTCGGCCGGAGTACGCCGTGCGCGTCGGCTTCGGCGGTCGCGTCGAGGAGGGCATCGACGAGAACGGCGAGCACTACGCGCGCTGGAACTGTGCGCAGCACGTCCTCGGGGTCCCGTTCGACACGCCCATCGCCGGCTTCCGGAACGACACCGTCAACACGCTCCGTCTCTGGCAGGCGCGCGCGGGCAACGAGTTCGACCTCAAGGTCTTCAACGACGGCGACTACGTGCGCGCCGTCGAGGACAAGAACGCGAGCGAGGTCATCTCGAAGGTTCTCTACCCGAACGATCAGAACCAGGCGGGGCGCGATCTGCGGCTCAAGCAGGAGTACTTCTTCGTCGCGTGCGCCATCGCGGACATCGTTCGCCGTTACAAGAAGACCCACAAGACGTTCGACGACTTCCCCAAGAAGAACGCGATCCAGCTCAACGACACGCACCCGGCGATCGCGGTCGCCGAGCTCATGCGCGTGCTGGTCGACCTCGAGCGGATCCCGTGGGAGCGCGCCTGGGAGATCACGGTCGCGACGATGGGCTACACGAACCACACGCTCCTCGCCGAGGCGCTGGAGAAGTGGCCCGTCGCGATGTTCGAGCGGCTCCTGCCGCGGCACCTCGGCATCATCTACGAGATCAACCGGCGCTTCCTCCGCTCGGTCATGGCCCGCTTCCCCGGCGACGACGCGCGCATCAAGCGCATGTCGATCATCGAGGAAGGCCCGGAGAAGAAGGTCTGCATGGCGTACCTCGCCGTGGTCGGCTCCCATGCCGTCAACGGCGTCGCGGCCCTGCACAGCGATCTGCTCAAGCGCGACGTCCTCCGCGACTTCGCCGAGATGACGCCGGCGAAGTTCTCGAACAAGACGAACGGCGTGACGCCGCGGCGCTGGCTGTACCAGTGCAACCCGCGCCTGGCGGCGCTCATCACGGAGGCGATCGGCCCGAGCTGGCTCACGAACCTCGACGAGCTCGAGAAGGTCGCGGCCCTCGCGGACGATCCCGCCTTCGTCGAGAAGGTCGCCGCGATCAAGCGAGCCAACAAGGCGGACTTCGCGCAGTACTGCCTGCAGACCTACCGCATGAAGTTCGATCCGGACTCGATGTTCGACGTCCAGATCAAGCGCCTTCACGAGTACAAGCGGCAGCTCCTCAACGCGCTGCACGTCATTCGCCTGTACCTCGACGCGAAGCGCAACCCGGACGCGCTCAAGGCCCCGCGCACGGTGCTCTTCGGGGCCAAGGCGGCGCCCGGCTATCGCGCCGCGAAGCTCGTCATCAAGCTCATCAACTCGATCGCCGACGTCGTCAACGGCGACATCGATCTCGGTGGTCGCCTGCGCGTGGCGTTTCTCCCGAACTACCGCGTCTCGCTCGCGGAGCGCATCATCCCGGCGGCCGATCTCTCCGAGCAGATCTCGACCGCCGGCAAGGAGGCCTCCGGCACCGGGAACATGAAGCTCGCCATGAACGGCGCGCTCACCATCGGAACGCTCGACGGCGCCAACATCGAGATCCGCGAGGCCGTCGGCGCCGAGAACTTCTTCCTGTTCGGCCTCACGGCGGAGGAGGTCCTCGAGCTGCAGCGCACCGGCTACAGCCCGCGCGCGATCTACGAGAAGAACGAGCGGCTCAAGGAGGTCATCGACCTCATCGCGAACGGCTTCTTCAGCGAGGAGGACCCGGGCCTGTTCCGGCCGCTCACCGACTCGCTGCTCGACCACGACACGTACATGCTGTTCGCGGACTTCGACTCGTACGTCGAGTGCCAGCAGCGCGTGAGCGAGGCGTTCCTCGACCGAGCCTCGTGGCACAAGAAGGCCGTCCACAACATCGCGCACGTCGGCCGCTTCTCGAGCGACCGCACGATCCGCGAGTACGCGACGGAGATCTGGGGCGCGACGCCCGTGAAGGTCGAGCTGCGGCCGCGCGAAATCTAGTGCGGCGCGAGCGGACGTTCTTCGCGCGGCAAGAGATCGTCGAGCAGCTCGAACATCGCCATCTCTTTCCGGTCGACGCGGCCGTCGGCGGCGATCGCTCGGAGCACCGCGTGCCGGATCACGTCCGCGACCGCGGGGCTGACGTCGTTCGGATCGACCTCCTCGGGTACCGGAGGCCGCGCGAGGAGGCCGGCGACCTCGGCTCGCGCGTCGTCTGCGCCGAGCTCGCGCGCGAGGTCCACGAGGAAGACGCGCTCGGAGTCGGCGACGTCGAAGTCGGCCCAAAGGACCGAGGCCGCGAAGCGAAGGACCTTGGACCTGTCGACCTCCGGGAGCGTGCCGAGCGCGCGGACGCCGGAGCGCGCGCGAGCATGGGCGAGAGGAGCAGCGGGGGAGGGGGACGCGGGAGCATGGATGGCTTGGAGCATGTCGGCCGCTCCAGCAGTCGTCGTGCCACGCGACGGCTCTCGTCCTTTCCGTCACTTCGGCGCCGTGACCCCATGGCCGGGCCACTTTCGTTCCGGCCCGGGCCGGCGCGGCCTTCAGCGGCGCGTACGGACGATGCGCACGAAGGCTTCGCCGGCGGCGCGCGCGAGCTCCTCGAGGCGGCGCGTCCCGAGCATCGTGTCGCCGAGCTCGTCGGCGACGATGATGACCGCCGTCTTGCCGCTCACGCGGATGGGGACGACGGCGACGTCGCGGCTCGGGTTCTTGAGAGCGCGCAGGAGCGGAGCGTGGACCTCGTCGTAGCGGATCGGTCCGAGGTACAGGTCCTCGCGCACGGCGCGGTCGAACACGCTGTTCGCGTCGAGCGGGATGAGGACGGACTGGAGCGTGGCGCGATCGGCGAACTCGGGCGTACACATCCAGCCGAGGTAGCCGCCCTTCTTCACGACGAAGAGCGCCACCTTGAGGGCCACCGTGCGGGCGCCCGTGAGCACGAGCTCGAGCACCTCGTCGCGCGAGCTCGCGGTCCGGAGCGCCGCGAGGATCCCGCTATTGTCCGCGAACGGGAGCTGCGGCGCGTACGCGTAGTACGCGCCCTGTCCGGCCGCCTGCTGCGCCAGCCTGTGTCCCGGGAGCGGGGGAGGGCCGGGGATGAAGGACCCGAGCGGCTGGCTCGTGGCAGGGAGCGAGGCGCCGGGCGAGGAGCTCGCCCGCGGCGGGTCGATCCGGGCGTCGACGCGGGCCGGTCCCGGCTTCTCGACGATGTCGCGGAACCCGGTCGCATCGATCGCGTATCCCTCACCGAGGCCGGTCTTCGCCGGGTTGATGAGCGGAGGCGGCCGCTCCGTGGCGCCGCGGAACATCGAGGGATGGAAGGTCTTCCGCGTCAGCGGGATCGGGATTTCGGAGCCGTACCCGCTCCGCGGCGGCTCCGAGGCGTGGGCCGCCTGCTGGATGACGGCGTGGATCGGCGTACCCCACGGGGGCGTCCGGATGCGCCCGGTGGGGACCGGAGGGGGCGGCGGCACCGAGTCGGCCTCGATGACGAGCCCGCCGCGCCGGGGCGGGGCCTGGTACGGCGGCGGGACGTACGCATGGCCGTCCGCGCGCCCGTCGGCGTACGCGTGCTGGCCCCAGGCGGCGCCGTCGCGCGCCCTCGGCTCGGAGGCGTCCCCGCGCTCGCGGAGGCGGAGGCGGCGCAGGGCCTCCTCGATGGCCGGCACGGGCGCTCGGACGACGCGCACGGGCGCGCCGAGGTGGTAGGCGATCTCCGCGGGCGGATGAGGATCGGCGGGGTCGGCCACGACGACGTCGACGGTCCCCGTGATCGCATCGAGCCGCACCGGGATCGCGAGCAGTCGGGCGCAGAGGCCGCGCGGCAGCCGATCGACGAGCTCGTAGACCGGAACGACCTGGCGCAGGAAGGGCGCGTCGCTGCGGGCGAGGTACCGCGCGAGCACGTCGGGCGTCGTCGCTCCGGAGTCGACGAGCGCCTGCAAGAACGGTACGCCACCGTTCACGGAGGCGAACAGCGCCTCGGCGATGGCGCGGCGCGAGGCGACCTCTTCGACGAGGAGCGCCTTGGTGAGCTCGTCGCTCGACACGGTGTCAGCCTACCAGAGCTCGGCGGCGTGCGATCGCGTCAGGCGCCGTGCGGGCGCCGGCTACCGCTGCTTCTCGAACTGGAAGACCACCTCGCTCTTGCGCACGAGCCCGAGCTGCTCCCGCGCGATGCGCTCGACGGCGGCCGGGTTCTCGCGGAGCTCCTTCACCTCGGTCCGAAGGCGTGCGACCTCGCGCCGGAGCTCGGCGTTCTCGGCCTCCACGCCGCGCAGCTCGTTCTCGAGCGCCCGCATGCGCGGCAGGCCTTGCGGCTGGAGCAAGAGGACCGGCACCGCGATGATGGAGACCGTCAGGACGGCGAGCGGAAGGCCGCGGAGCCAGACGTCCGATCCGGCTTCGCTCGGCCTGCTCCTCGCCGCTCCGTGGACCTGGTCCAGCGGAGCTGGACCTCTCCCGCTCCAGCTCATCGTGAGAAAGGGAGGGTAAACCGCCGCGGCGCCGATGGAAAACTTCCCTGCCGCCCGGGCGCCAGATCGCAAGACCTCCGCGCCGTCGTTGGACTAGGCTTGCCGGGCCATGAGCTCTTGGGAGGCCGTCATCGGGCTCGAGGTGCATGCCCAGCTCCTCACGAGGACCAAGCTCTTCTGCGCGTGCGCGACGTCGTTCGGCGCGCCGCCGAACACCCACGTCTGCCCCACCTGCCTGGGCCTCCCAGGGGCGCTCCCGGTCCTGAACGGCGAGGCCGTGAGGATGGCGGTGATGGCCGCCCTGGCCCTCGGCTGCACGATCCACGAGACGAGCCGGTTCGCCCGGAAGAACTACTTCTACCCGGACCTTCCGAAGGGCTACCAGATCAGCCAGTACGACGAGCCCTTCTCCTCCGGCGGCTACGTCGAGTTCGAGATCGGCGAGGGCGAGTCGACGGTGACGAAGCGCGCGCGCCTGACGCGCATCCACCTCGAGGAGGACGCGGGCAAGAACCTGCACGACTTCCCGGGGGGCTCCGTCGTCGACCTCAACCGTGCGGGCACGCCGCTCATCGAGATCGTCGGCGAGCCGGACCTGCGCTCGCCGGCGGAGGCGGCCGGATACCTCCGCGCGCTCCGTGACGTGCTCGTCTTCCTCGGGGTGAACGACGGCAACCTCGAGGAGGGCTCGTTCCGTTGCGACGCGAACGTGTCGATCCGGCCGGCCGGGTCGAGCGAGTTCGGGACGCGCGTGGAGCTCAAGAACATCAACTCCTTCCGCTTCGTCGAGAAGGCGCTCGCGAGCGAGATCGCACGTCAGGCCGACATCCTCGAGTCGGGCGGGCGCGTCGTGCAGGAGACGCGCGGCTGGGACGAGAAGAGCGGGACGACCTTCACGCTCCGCAGCAAGGAGACGGCGCAGGACTACCGCTATTTCCCGGAGCCCGACCTCTTGCCCCTCCGTCTCGACGCGGCCTACGTGGACGGCATCCGGGCGAGGCTGCCCGAGACGCCGCGCGCCAAGCGGCAGCGCTTCGTCAGCGAGCTCGGGCTGACGCCTTACGCCGCGCAGGTGCTCACGCAGCATCCGCGCGTCGCGGCGTTCTTCGAGGAGGCCGTCGCGCTCTCGACCGGCGGGCGCCCCGCCGAGAAGGGCCGCGATCCGGTCGCCGTCGCGAACTTCGTCCAGAGCGAGGTGCTGCGCGACGTGACCACGCGCGGGCTCGACGCGGACATCCCGGTGAGCGCCTCGCAGGTCGCGGAGATCCTGCGGCTCGTCGCCGACAAGACGATCAGCGGCAAGCAGGCGAAGGAGCTCTACGCGAAGGTGAAGGGCACCTCGACCTCGCCGGCCTCGCTCGCGGCCGAGCTCGGCATGTCCCAGGTCACGGATCCTGCCGCGATCGAGGCCGCGTGCGCGAAGGTCATCGCGGACAACGCCAAGCAGGTCGAGCAGTACAGGTCGGGCAAGACGGGCGTGTTCGGGTTCTTCGTCGGCCAGGTCATGAAGGCGACGAAGGGCAGCGCGAACCCGCAGCTCGTGAACGAGATCTTGAAACGCCTGCTGGATGCCCCCAAGTGACGGCAGAAGTGAGCCATCGCCAGCCTCCCACGACGCGTACGGAGCGCCGCGGATGATCCTGCGGTCGCAGAGCTCGGTGCCCCCGATCCCGCCCGCGCGCCCGACCGCGCAGCGCCGACGCGTGCTCATCGTCGACGACAACGCCGAGCTCGTGGACACGCTGCGCGCCGTCATCGCGTCGGGCATCCCGAACATCGCCATCGAGACGGCGGAGAACGGGAAGGCGGCCTTGCCGCTCGCGGAGAAGGGGTTCGACGTCGCGATCGTCGACGTGAAGCTGCCCGACGTGAGCGGCATCGACCTCATCAAGCCGCTGCGGGCCGTCGCGCCGTTCTCGGAGGTCGTGCTGCTCACCGGCTTCGCCAGCGTCGACGCCGCGATCGGCGCGCTCCGGTCCGGAGCCTTCGCGTTCGTGCTGAAGTCGTTCCGGCCCGAGGAGCTCATCTCGACGGTCGAGCAGGCGCTCACGAAGGTCGAGCTGAAGTACGAGCGCGAGGAGCTCGAGCGGCGTTACCGCGATCTCGTGGAGGTGACGGACGTCCTCGTCGTGGCGCTCTCCGGGACGGACGAGGTCGCGCTCATGAACCGCAAGGCCGCGAGCCTCGTGGGGATGACGAGCGACCAGGCCCTCGGCCGCTCGCTCCTCGACGCGTGGATCCCGGAGGAGGACCGTGCGGCGATGATGAACGCCCTCCTCGAGACGCGCACGCAGAGCCGGACCGCGGAGGTCGAGACCGGGTTCGTCGACAAGACCGCCCCTCAGCCCTCGCGGGTGCGCCGGATCCGCTGGCACCTGTCGCGATCGCGCGATCCCGGCGACCTCGTCTACGGGATCGGCATCGACGTCACCGAGCGCCGCGCGCTCGAGAAGCGGGCCGCCGACGCCGAGGCGCTCTCCGCGATGGGCGAGCTCGCGATGAACCTCGCGCACGAGATCCGCAATCCCCTCAACGCGGCGGTGCTGCAGCTGCACCTGTTGAACCGCAACCTCGATCGGCTCGAGGCCGACGAGGCGACGCGGTCGGGGCTCAAGGATCGCGTCCGCATCGTCGGTGACGAGATCGGACGCCTGAACCGGCTGCTCACCGAGTTCCTCGAGCTCGCGCGCCCGCGCGGGATCGCACGCGAGCCGGTCCACGTCCCGCGTCTCGTCGACGAGGTGCTCGATCTCGAGGAGGAGAGCGCGCGGAGGCGCGGCGTCGACATCGTGCGCGACCTCCCGGCCGACGGCTGCATCGCGCTCGGCGATCGGGAAAAGCTCAAGCAGGTGACGATCAACCTCATCGTCAACGCGCTCGAGGCGATGAAGCAGGGGGGCACGCTGACCGTCGGCGCACGCTCCGAGGGAGAGCGCGTCGTCATGACGGTCGAGGACACGGGCGTGGGGATCCCTCCCGAGCTCCTCACCAAGGTGTTCGACCCGTTCTTCACGACGAAGGAGGCCGGCACGGGCCTCGGGCTCTCGATCGTGCGCAAGATCGTCGACCAGCACGGCGGCGACGTCGACATCGAGAGCGAGCGGGGCAAGGGCACCCGCGTCGTCGTGTCGATTCCGACGGGCCGCTGAGCGGCTCGGCGCGAGCTCGAGGAAGAGCCCGTCAGCCCGTGCGGCGCGTCGCGAGGGCGTCCGCGATCGTCTTCCGCAGACGTGCCATCGAGAACGGCTTGGCGATGAGGGTCGCCCCCAGTCGGCGCGCCTTCTCGTGCAGCTCGTCGTCGCCGAACGCGGTCATGAGCAGGAAGGGGAAGGGGGCGCCGACGCCGCGGAGCGTCTCGAGCGCCTCGAGCCCGGAGCAGATCGGCATGCGTACGTCGGCGATGACGAGGTCGACGCTCCGGTAGTGGAAGCGGTCGCTCCTCGCCAGCTCGACGAGCAGGGCGGCGCCGTCGCCCACCGCGAGGACGTCGTGTCCGTCCTCGACGAGGGCATCGACGACGAGCCGGCGCATCTCGAGGTCGTCCTCGGCGACGAGGATCCTCTTCTTCGCTCGGCCGCGCCAGGCGCGCTCCACTCCCTTGGCGGGCATTGCCCGGAAAGGAGAGCAGCCTCCGTGCCATCGCAGAGGTGCCGCGAGCGCGCGGATCTCGCTGCGAGGCAGCGTCCATCGTGACGCACGTGGGTGATTTTCACCCAGACAAAGCGCAACGTGCGCGCCGTGCGTGGCGCGCGCTCACGCCGGGTCTTCGGCCGTATCGAGCGCCGGGAGCGCCGACCGCGTCTCTTTCGATCGGTCGAGAGCCAGCTTGAAGAAGATGGGGCCGATGATGGCGTTGATGGCCAGCGTCGCCATCACGAGGGAACGGAAGGGCGGGCCGAAGGTCGGAAAATCGCGCTCCACGAGGCCTGCGAGGCCTTGGGTGAGGCCGGCCTGCGCGATGAGGGGAGCCCACGACCAGGTCCGGAGCTCCGGCGGGTCCTTGGCGATGTGGCTCGACAGCTTCGCGCTTCCGAAGGTCACCACCCCGCGCGACAGCGCCAAGGCGAGGGCCACCGGCCACAGCGCGACGAGCAGAGGCACGTTGAGGTCGGCGCCGGCGCTCGCGAAGAAGACGACGTACACGATCGCGCCCATGTCCTCGATGGCGTGCAGGAACTTGTCGCCCTGCTGGGAGAGGTTCTGGACGATGAACCCCGCGACGAGGAACGTGAGCAGCGGGTCGAAGCGCAGGTAGTGCAGGACCTCGGACGCGCCGAAGCCGAGGGCGACGAGCACGACGATGAGCTGCTGGCCGATGAGCCGCAGGTAGATGATGAGCAACAGGCCGAGCGTCGTGCCGATCGACACGCTGCCGACGACCTCGTGTCCGAGCGCGTGGAACGTCGCGAACGACAGCGGGGCGCTCGGCTCGAGGAGCACCTTCGCGATCAACGTCGCGACCGCCATGAGGAGGATCACGACGACGTCGGAGCTCATGATGAACGCGAGCGCGAAGGTCGCGACCGGGCCTCGGGCACGCGTCTGCGCGAGGATGCCGAGCGTCGCCGACGGGCTCCGGCTGACCGCGAGGACGCCCCAGAGCAGGGCCACGGCGGCGAGCGCCGTGTCGTTCATGTCCTTCACGAACGGGATGAACGGCCGCAGCGCGAAGAAGGTCGCGGCGCACAAGATCGTTCCGGCGACCGAGTGGATGCCCGTGGCCACGAGCAGGGATCGGAGCCCACGCTTGAGCTGATCGGTCCTGAGCTCCGCGCCGCCCGCGAACGCGATGAGCGCGAGCGCGAGCGTGTTCACGGGCGAGAGCCGGCGCACGGTGACCGGGTCGATGATCCCGAGCACGTGCGGCCCGGCGAGGATGCCGGCCAACAGATAGCCGGTCAGGTGCGGCAGGCCGATCATCTCCACGAGCTCGCTGAGGAGCGTGCCCGCGAGGAGGAGGAAGCCCAGGGCGGCGATGAGCGCGGCGTCCTCGGCGGCCGGCGTCAGCGAGCTCGCGTAGAAGACGCCGCTGACGATGAGCAGCGAGACCGCGTAGATGAACCGCTGCAGCGGTGTTCTGCCCCGGCCGGGTGCGCTCACGGGAGCCTCATCGCCTGTCGTCGCAGGCTAACGAACGCCGGCGCCGACGTGAACGACAACCGACGTTTCGCGAAGCGTTTCCCCGGGCTACGCAGCTCCCGGCGCACGCGCGGGTGCCGCAGGGCCACGGGCGCGGGGGCGGCCGGGGCGCGCGATCCGGCGTTTTTTTGGCCTGTCGCGCGCGGAGGTGCATCGTGGTTCTCGATGGGCATCAAACCGGCGCTGGGTTGGCTCGGGCTGCTCCTCTTCACGACAACGGCTCAGGCTGGAGGCGCGTCCAAGCTCTTCGAGGGAGCGAAGAGCGCGAACGCGAAGCGCCCTCCCATCGTGGCCTCCGTCACGCCGAAGACGAAGGCGCCGCCGGTCGCGAAGCCGGTCGTGGCAGAGCCGACGTCGACGGGGGCGCTCGCCGTCGTGGAGAGCACCGTCGAGCCGCGGGGCGACTACGCGGCGGAGGCGCGCTCGACCGTGCCGCTCGACGGCCCGCTCGCCAAAGAGCGCGGCTACGACGGCGGCCTCGTGCGCCTCGTCTTCGAGCAAGAGCGACGCGCCGAGTTCCGCGTCGCGAAAGAGCGGATCCGACGCATCGTGAAGCTTCGGTCCGCCGGCACCGCGACGCAGTCGACCACCGCGACGTCCGCGGCGCGCGTCGACGTCCTCGAGACGGACGAAGGCGTCATCGCGATCGACACGACGACCGACGGGACGTTCACGACGAGCGACGTCTATGTGTTCGCGCGGAGCGCGACCCTCGATCAGCGCATCGGCGCGCTCGGAAGCGTGCCGTCGCCTGCGCGCGAGCGCCTGCGCGAGGCGCTCGTCATCGCGGAGTGGGCGCCGGTCACGAACGCGAAGTAGCGCCGTGACGGCCGCGGGCGCGCAGCTCAGCGGCCCGGCGGCTTGAGCGGGAGCACCGACGAGGAGAGGGGCGGCGGCGGGATCTTGCCGCTCGGTCGCGCGTCGGGAGCGACGCCGTCGCCGGCCTCGATCGACATGAGCGCCATGAAGACGCGGTCCATGCCGAGCTCGAGCGCGGCGTCCTTCTGGAAGAGGTTCGTGATGCGGACGAGGCGGAGGGCCGTGGTCTTTCCGAGCTCCGCCGTCTCGCGCTCGAGGAAGGCCTCGAACGAGCCGAAGCCCTTCGCCTCGAAGAGGCGGCGCGTCTGGATGTCCTTCAGGATCAAGCCGATGTCGTAGAACCCCTTCGCGAGGTTCTTGCGGTGCGTCTTGATCTGTTGCAGAGCGCTGTGAAGGTCCGCGATCTTCGCCTTGATTTCCTCCGCGGACGCCGGCGTGCGAATCGTCGCTCGTGCACTGCCAGGGAGCGGGGGCTCCGCTGCGCGAGCACGCGCTTCGGCTGCGTGTTTGGCCGCATGGCGAGCGGCCCAGGGGGCTGCGCCGCGAAGGCCGAGCTTACGCTTCGGCGGCTCCGGCGCGGGCTGCACCTTCTGCTGCGCAGACGGCTTTGCTCCGTTCTTGCTGGGGGCCTTCGTCTCGGCCTTCCCCTTGGCAGGCTTTTTTGTGGCCATTTCCGTTGCGCTCTTGAGTGTCCGCAGGATGGGGCGCATACCATGTCCCGGAACGCTTCGTCCACGAATAAATGGGGAGATCCTCAAAGGTGCTCCCCGCGGTTCGACCCCGGGTTCGACGGCTGCTCTCCCGCTAGGATGCGCATCGCGTGTGACCCACGACGGCGCAGGCAATCGCGTTCTAGTCGATATCGCTCACGATTGTCTGCCCTCTTCGTACGCACCCACCGACGATGGCCATCCTGACCGTCCCCTCCGAAGATGAGCTCGCCGCTTTCGCGGCCGAATATCCGTTCGGTGGGCTTCGCGAGGCGCGCGGGATCGAGGCCGGGACGGTCAATACGAGCTACGCGCTCGAGCTCGATGGCGGGCGCTTCTTCCTGCGCCTGTACGAGGAGCAGGCCGCCGAAGGCGCGGCGCGCGAGGCGCGCGTCCTCCAGCACCTCGCCGCGAGCGGCGTCCCCACGCCCGCCCCGGTCCGCGCCCGGGACGGCGCGAGCGTCCGCATGCTGGCCGGCAAGCCTGCCGCCCTCTTTCCGTGGATCGAGGGCGAGATCCTCTGCCAGGCGCGCGTCACGCCGCGGGCCGCGGAGGCGGTGGGCGCGGCCCTCGCGCGGATCCACCTCGCCGGGCACGCGCCCGACGCTCCCCTCGACGAAGGGCGCTTCGGTCCGGTCCACCTCGTCGAGCGCTGCGAGCGCGTGCGGGCCTCGAAGGATCCCGACGCCCGCGCCCTCGCGGGCTCTCTCCGTGATGCGGTCGAGGCGGTCGCGTCCCGGCGCCGCCGCGACGCGCCCAGAGGCCTCGTCCACGGCGACCTGTTCCGCGACAACGTCCTCTGGGACCCGCAGTCGGCCGAGTGTAGTATCGCCGCGCTTCTCGACTTCGAGAGCGCCCACGATGGCCCGTTCGCTTACGACCTCGCCGTGACCATCCTCGCTTGGTCCTTCGGCTCCGAGCTCGACGTGGAGATCGCCCGCGGTATCGTGCGTGGCTACCGCTCCGTGCGCGAGCTCGAGCCCGCGGATCGGGAGGCCCTCTACGACGAGGCGATCCTCGCGTCGCTGCGCTTCACCATCACGCGCATCACCGACGAGGCCATCCGCGTCGGCAAGCGATGGCAAAGGTTCGTAGAGCGGCGAGAGGCGATCGAAGGGCTCGGACCTCGCCGTCTCTTGGAGGTCCTCGACCTGTGAAGCGGCGCCTCGACCGGTCGCGCGCCCTCCGCATCCTCGCGTGGTGCGTCCTCTGTCCGGCGCTGGTGCTCGGCGAAGGCTCCGCGCGCGCCGACGAGGAGGATTCTCCGGACGAGGAGGGCGAAGCGCCGCCGAACACCGTGGTCGTCTTCGAAGCGAAGGTGAAGCACGCGCCGCTACCGGACGAGAGCCTCGGCTACCACCAGCCGGTGCTGTACCCCACGATCCCGTGGGCGCTGCTCCAGCTCGTCCCGAGCCCGGAGATCGCGGTCGGCAGGGTGGAGACCCGCGATGCGGCCGGCGCGGTCGACGCGTCCACCCGGGCGGCCTTCGGCCTGCGCTGGCAGCTCACGCCGCTCCTCTGGTCCTTCGGCGTCCATCCTCGGCAGTCGCGATGGCGGTCCTTCATCGTCGACCCGATCGCGCGGCATTCGGGATCGCTCGAGCTGTCCGCCTCGTTCGAGTACATCGCCGGGCACGTCGATCGCCTGCTCGCGCGGCCGGGGCTCCGCGTGTACCTGCCTGTCGCCCACAAGGGGGAGTACCTGTCGGCCTCCTTCGGAACGTCGGTTTACGGCTACGACGGCGTCCGTGTCGCCTACGACGTCGGTTTGTACCTGCTCGGAGGCTTCGTCGGGCTCCAGGTGACCGTCGCTCCCGCCCACGCGCCGCTCGCGGGGATCGCGACCATCAGCCTGCGGGGATTCTGATGCGGCGCGCCTTCGTCTCGCTCCTCTGCACGATGCTCGTCCTCGGCGGCGCGACCTCGCTCGCCGGCTGCCGCATCGGCCGGGCGACCGTGCGCGCCACGAGCGCGTTCTTCTCGAGCCCGCGCAAGGTCGCGAAGGCGAAGCGGCCCGTCGCCCCGGACGCACGCCTCGCCGTCGTATGGGTCGGTCACTCGACCGTGCTCGTGCAGCTCGACGACAAGGTCGTGCTCACGGACCCGTTCTTCACGAGCACGGTGGGGCAGTACGCGAAGCGTCTCGTCGAGCCGGGGATCGATCCGAAGGATCTGCCGCCCATCGACGCCGTCCTCGTCTCGCACATGCACTTCGATCACCTGTCGCTCGGCAGCCTCTCGATGATCGAGTCGCGCGTGCGGGCGCTCTTGCTCCCGCGCGGCGGGACGGCGTACCTCACGGGTTGGTTCTCGTTCCCGGCGTACGAGCTCGGCACCTGGCAGATCTGGGAGAAAGACGGTCTGCGCGTGACGGCCATGCCCGTCGACCACGTCGGATGGCGCTACGGGCTCGACGCGCCGTGGATGCGCGACTCCTACGCGGGCTTCCTCGTCGAGTACAACGGGCTCAAGGTCTACTTCGGCGGCGACACGGCGTACGACCAGCGCTTGTTCGCGGAGGTCGGCCAGCGATATCCCGACATCGACCTCGCGCTCCTGCCGATCGCACCGATCGAGCCGCGCGACATCATGCGGCGGTTCCACCTCGATCCGCACGAAGCCGTGCGCGCGTTCGTGGACCTCGGCGCGAAGCGCATGGTGCCGATCCACTACGACACGATCGTGAACTCGACGGACCGGCCCGGCGACGCGCTCCGCGAGCTCGCCATCGCGACGAAGCGCTGGGATCTCGGCGAGCGCGTCATCGCCCCGCTCGCGATCGGCGAGCGGCGCGTCTTCATCCCGGCCGAGCCGCCCGCGCCCGAGCCTCCGCCCGACGAGGCTCCCGCCGAGCCCGAGAGCGAGACGGACACCGAGACGGAGACCGAGCCGTCGCAACAGACCCCGGACGACGACGACAGCTTCGAGTGATCACTTCTCGAGCGCGACGTCGACCGGCTTCGCGTTCACGACGCGCAACAGCTCCTTCGGATCGATCGCGACGAGGAAGCCGCGGCGGCCGCCATTGATGTAGATGCGCTCGAGGTCGAAGATCGTCCGCTCCGCGTAGATGGGCATCGGCTTGCGGAGCCCGAACGGGCTCGTGCCGCCGACCTGATAGCCGGAGTGCCGCTGCGCGACGTCGGGGGAGCAGGGCTCGATGCGCTTCTTGCCGAGCTGGCGTGCGAGGTTCTTCGTCGACACCTCGCGGTCGCCGTGCATGAGCACGACGAGCGGCTTCTTGTCCTCGTCCTCCATCACCAGCGTCTTGATGACGGAGTGCTCGGGGACGCCCAGCTTCTCCGACGAGACGCGCGTGCCGCCGCGCTCGACGTACTCGTACGGGTGCTCCGTGTACGCGACGCCGTGCTTCTTGAGGAACGCGGTGGCCGGGGTCTCGGAGACGTGCTTCGACATGGCGGCGCATCTTAGCGCTCGTGCGCGGGGCGTCCGGAGATGCTCCGTCGCGCTCGCCCCTCGATGGAGCGAGAGCCCGCGGCCTCGAGGCGGCGGGCTCACGTCGGGCGTGGTGCGCTGCGAAGAGCTCAGTCCGTCGCCGGGAGCTCGCCGGCGCTCTCGGCGACGCGGACCTTGTCCTTCGGAGTCCAGAGCGAGGCGCGGAGGTCGGCGATGCGCTTGGTCGCGGCCTGGAGCTTCTGCTCCTGCTCCTCGACCTCGGCCTTCGCCTTCGCCTCGTCGTGGTCGGCCTTCGCGCGCGCCTCGCGGGTGGCGTTCAGGACCTCGAGGATCTCGCGGTAGAGCTCCTCGCCGGCGGTGACGACCCACGCGTCGAGCTTCTTGGCGAAGTCCTCGATCATCTCGTCCATCTTCGGGCCGACCTGCCGAGCCGCCTGGCGGAGGACCTCGGGCGCCTGCTCGGTCGCGCGCTTCTTGTACTCCGCGTCGATGCGGTCGCGGACGACGAGGGCGAGGATCGGCGCGGCGATCGTCAGGAGACCGCCGACCATGACGTTGACGAACATCATGCCGAGGCCGAGCACGAGCACCGCGGCGATGCCGGCGTCGTAGCGGAAGGTGTCGATCTGGATGTCGAGCTTCTTCACGTCGCCGCCGAGCGCCTCGCCGACGCGCTTCGTCGCCTCGTGCGCGTCTTCCTTGATGAGGGCGATGGTCTTCTCGGCGAGATCCTCGAGCTTCTGAGCGATCTCCTTCGACTCCGCCTCCGCCCACTGGCGGAAGGTGTCCTCGAGGAAGGCGGGGAGGTACTTGCGGAGATCCTCCTGCTTGGCGGACTCGATGACGTTCGGGAGCTGGCGGATCGTGTCCTCGACGAAGCGCTCGAGATCCTTCTGCGCGGCGACCTTGATGCCGCTGATCTCCTCGCGGATCTTCATCCGCCGCTGCTCGATCGTGCCCGCCGTGCCCTTGAGGTCCTCCTCGAGCGTCTTGATGCGGCGCTCGAGCTCCTCGGTCTTCATGCTGAGCGAGCGACGGCGCGCGTCGACGCCCTTGGCGAGGAGGTTGCCGATGTTGATGCCTTCGCCGAGCGCGTTGTCGAGCAGGATGCGGCCGCGCTCCTCCGCGAGGAAGCTCGTGAGGTGCGCGAGCAGCTCCGGCATGCCGGACTTGGCCATGCCGCCCGGCTGGAGGGCCGTCTCGGCGCTGATCGGGAAGACGACCGGATCCTTGACGAGGCTCGCGAGCTGCGTGCGCGCGTAGGCGAGCGCCTCCGCCTTCTCGTCGTCGTTCAGGATGTCCCACTTCGTGATGACGAAGACGATCTTGTCGCGGGACGCCTTGAGGAGCTTGTCGTTGAGGAACTGCCGCTCGCTCTCCTTGAGGATCTGCCCCGCGTCGAGGAGGAAGAGGACGGCGTCCGCCCGCGGGATGTAGCTGTACGTGATGTCCGCGCGCTGGAGCGACAAATCGTTCACGCCGGGCGTGTCGACGAGGAGGATGCGCTCCTCGAGGATCTTCGCGGGGTAGCCGACCTCGAGGTAGTCGATCTCGTCGGCGCTCTGGCCGCCGCCGACGGCGAACTTGCGCGTGTCCTCGAAGGGGATCGTCTCCCGCTTGCCGGACTGGTACACGATCGTCGCCTCCGGACGCTCCGCGTACTTGAGGTGATGGATCGCGGCGGTCGTCGGCGTCACGCCCACCGGCAGCACGTTCTCGCCGAGCAGCGCGTTCACGAAGGTGGACTTGCCGTGGTTGAACTCGCCCACCACGACGAGGTGGAAGCGGTCTTCCTCGAGCTTCTTCACTAGCTCGCGATCGAGGCGGTCCTTCAGGCTCTTGGCGCCGAGCCCGCTTGCGATCTCCCCGAGCGCCGCGAGCGCGCTCGTCACCTCGTCTTTTCGTTCACGGAATCCTTCGAGCATGCTGTCAGTCCTCGGTCCTCGGTCCTCAGTCCTCGGCAGTGATCCGTCGGACTGCGGCGCACGTTCACTGCCTATCGTCCTCGACGTTCGGGCGCCCGTTTCGATCTCCGATGCCTGAGGCCCGGGGGCCCGAGGCCGGCACGGCGGGCCGCGGTCACGCGTCCCCTTTGAGCAGCGCCTTCACGCGGTCGTCCACCTCGGTCATGGAGAGGCCGTCGGAAGGCGAGATCGAGGCGGCCTTCTTGAAGAGGGTGCTCTGCGCGAAGACCCGCATCGCGAGGACGCGCTTCGGAAGGTACGGGTGCGTCGCGAGCGCCTCCATGTAGCGGCCGATGGAGTCTTTGCCCTCCTCGTACTGCTCGAGGAACGCGTCGAGGTTGAACTCGTCGTAGAGCTTGCGCGAGCCGAGGACGAGCTTCGTGAGCGCGCGCATGGCGACCTGCTCGTTCTTGGAGCAGAGCATGCCGGCGCGGTCGCACGTGATCTCCGCGCGGCGGGAGAGCTCGTTGAGCGGGATCATCGCCGGGTACACGATCCACGGGAGGAACGCGGCGGCGATCATCTTCAGGTAGTGCAGCGTCGTGAGGTAGACGACGTGCGAGTTGTGGATGTGTCCGCACTCGTGTCCGATGACGGTGCGGAGCTCCTCGTCGGAGTAGTGATCGACGAGGGCCGAGTGGATGAGGATGAACGACTCCTCGTCGGTGCCGAAGGTCCCGGCGTTCAGCGTCGGGTTGTTGACGATGTAGACCTGCGGCACGTGGATCCCGAGCTGCTGAGCGCACTCCTTGGTGAGCCCGTGGATCCTCGGGAACTGGCGCTCGGACACCTTGACCGCGCTGCCGAGGAGCTGTCCGCGCCACACCTGCTTCCACATGCGGACGGTGCTCGCGACGGCGAGCTGGATGGGGCGAGCCGACTCCACGGTGGCCCGCGTCTGCCGATCCAGCACGAAGGAGTAGTCGTTCTCCCCGAGCGCCGCGCCTCCGGCCCGTTCGGCCTTTTTCCTCGCGACGAACGCGTTGAAGTCGAGCAGAGGTGCGTCAGCCATCGTCTACCTCGTGTCCGTCTCTCGAGAAAAAGGTCAGCCTCGCCGAAGACGAACTTTCTTTCCGGGACAGCCTAAGCGCGGCGGCCGGTCGGCGCAACGTCGGCCGGAATGTCCGCGGCGCTCGGGAGATCTCGTCTTCGTCAGCGGAATCCCGACGAAAAAAGAAGCTCCCCGGCGCGCGGTGACGCGCCGGGGAGCTGCCACGGTTGCACCTTACATGGTCGGTCGGATGGGTTTCTGCTCGCGGACCTCCTTTGAGGGCTGAAGGGAACGACCAGGGGGACCAGGGGAACTGGGGCGAAAGCCCCGAGGCGTTGGAGAAGGCAAGCTCTGCCGCGACCGCAGCGACACGGAGGAGGGGGATGCGGCGCTCCCGCCGTCTCGGCCTTTCGGCATCGCCGCCTTCGCCCCTTCCTACACGCCGGGGCGTCGTTCTCTTCCCGGCTTCGGTCGATCGCTCACGCGGTCGAGCTCGACGAGCCTCCGCGCTGCGGCGGGCGGATCGCGAGATGGCGCTCGATCGCCTCGACCGCGTTCTCGAGTCGTCGTTTGCCGGAGCCGTGGATCCGAGCGAACCGGCGGCCTGCCTTCTCGAGCGCGAATTGGCAGCGCCCGTGGAACTCGCGCCTCTCCCGGGTGTCGGGGGAAAGGAGCCGGACGGGATCGGACACCCACTCGACGTCCACGTCGGTGAGCAGCGTCAGATCGTAGCGGTGGCGCGCGGCCTCTGCGGCGAGCCAGTCGGGGCAGTGGCCGAGGAGCTCTCTGCTCCAGATGGTCGTGAGCAAGAGATCGGTGTCGCAGAAGAGCACGCGGTTCGCGCTGCGTGCGAGCGCCTCCTCTGCCGCCACCTGACCGCGCGCGATCCGCTCGAACGCGGCCTCGTCGAGCGGCGCCGATTCGTCGCGCGTCTCGATCACCGTTCGTGCGTACTCGGGGACGGCGACGGTCTCGTACAGCGCGGCGAGGTCGCGCGCGAGCGTGCTCTTGCCGGTCGACTCGGGGCCGAAGATGCTGACGCGTTTGACGAAGTAGGGCCGAACGCAGCGAGGGATGTACTCCCAGTGCGCGAGCGGATCGGATCGGATCGCGGTGCCGCTGATCTTCACGCCCGTGCGCGTCGGGTCCACGGGCACGAACTCGGCGCCGAGGATCTCGGCGAGCTTCTTGCCGTACGCCTCGGACGCGAAGACCCAGTCGATCGGCTCGGGGACGACGCGCTTCAGGCTCGCGCGCCAGATCTCCCAGAAGTCGGGATGCTCGCTCGGATCCTGCGGGTTCTCGTCGGTGAGGTGGACGACCTTCGCCCACGGCGCGAGCTCCTTCATCCACCGGTGACGGAGCTCGCCGGGGATGGGCTCGCGGGCGAGCGTGCCGACGACGACGACGAGCTCGTCGACCCACGAGCGCGCGAACTCGACGAGGTGCAGGTGCCCGAGGTGGGGCGGCATGAACTTGCCGAGCACGAGCCCGCGTCCCCGCTTCATCTTCATGTCTGCGCCTCGCGAGGATTGTCACTGGAAGGTCGGACGATCGGAAGGGAAGTCCCATCCTGCGTCGAGGAATGCTCAGTCACGGGCCTTCGGAACCAGAGCAACGGCGCGGAGGGGCCCGCCGCTTCCGCCGCCGATCTTCATCGGCAGCGCGACGACCGTGGCGCCCGTCGGCGGGAGCCGATCGAGGTTCGTGAGGTTCTCGAAGACGGGGACCTCTTGTCCGAGCAAGATCCGGTGCGCCTCGAACGTCGTGCTCGGGCCGTGATCGATGCTCGGCGTGTCGATCCCGACGGCGCGGATGGCGCGCGCCTCGACGAGCCACCGCGCGGCGTCGGGATGAAGCCCGGGGAAGTGCAGCTTCTTCACGGCCTCGGGACCGCGCTCGCTCGTTCCCATGTACCGCTCGCGATCGGGCCAGAAGCGAGCGAACCCGGTCGAGAGGAGGACGATCGCGCCCCTCGGTATCGCGCCGTGCGCGCGCTCCCACGCCTCGAGGTCCGCGATCGTGACGCGGTAGTCGCGGTCGCGCGCGCAGGCCTCGACCACCGAGACGACGACGGCGGGCCTGATGAGGCGCTCGAGCGGGACACGATCGACCGTGGAGCCGCCGCGGACGAAGTGCACCGGCGCGTCGACGTGCGTGCCGCCGTGCTCCGCCGTACGGAAGCGATTCGCGGCGTAGTAGAAGCCGCCCGGCGTCTCGCCGTCGTACTCCTTCTCGAGCGAGAAGCCGTCTTCCGTCGGCCAGAAGACCGTGTGCTCGTCGTAGGCGTGCGAGAGGTCGATCACGGCCGCGCCGTCGTCCGGCGTCGGGAGCGGGGAGGAGCTCGCGGTGCCAGGCGTCGGACGACCGGCGCAACCCAGCATCAGGAGTACCGTCGCTGCCAGCGTCGCCGCGTGCGTTCGGACGAGCCGCGGCGAGTCCTGCCGTTGCATGCGAGAGACCGACAATCTGCAGTGCTTTCCATCGAGCCTCGTCATGACGTCTTCCTCTCGAAGAGCTCGCGGACGTGCGCCTCGAGGATCTCCTCGGGCGGCGGGCACACGAGGCCGGAGCGCGCGAGGGCGGCGCTCGTTCGGGACGTGTCGAAGTCCGCGCGTGTCGCGAGGAACAGATCGGTGGCGCGGCCGTGGCCGGCGCCGCTCCGTCGCGCGAGCGAGACGAGGACGGTGGCGGCCTCGGAGCTCGAAGCGCTCGCGCGGGCGAGCTCGTCGAGCGGGACGCGGGCGATCCTCCGGCCCGTGTGCCGCTCGACGGCGTCCACGATCCGGCGGAGCGAGAGGCTGCGCGGGCTCGCGACGTGGAACGTGCCGCCGTGGCCGGCGAGCGCGAGCTCCGCGAATGCGCGGGCCGCGTAGCCGACGGGCGTGACGTCGACCGCGAGCGCGTCGAGATCGACGTCGGGGACGGCGCCGAGCTCCGCGAGGCCGCGCAGGAACATCGAGAGCTGACAGCCTCGCGGCGGAGCGAACGGATGCGCGTCGGACGTGAGCAGGCCGAGGCGATGGATCGTGGCGCCGGGCTGCTCGGGACCGAGCGAGAGCGGGCACGCGGCCCGCACGGCGACCTCGGCCGCCCATTTGGTCTGCGCGTAGCCGCCGAAGACCGTACGCGTCGCGGAAAGGTCGTCGTCTTCGCGGAGGAGGCCTTCGTGTCGATCCGTCGCGACGAACACCGAGAGCGTCGACGCGAGGTGCAGGCGCTTCGCCCGGCCTTCCCGAGCGAGGCGCACGATCTCGACCGTGCCCTCGAGGTTCGGCGCGCGCAGCTCGCGGAAGGGGCGCACCATGTCGACCGCCGCGGCGACGTGGAAGATCTCGCCGGCTTGCTCGGTCAGGCGCCGCCACTCCTCCGGGGCAAGGCCGAGCCTCGGCTGCGTGACGTCGCCCCGGACGACGCGGACGCGCGCGAGCTCGTCGAGCGACACCGAGAGCGTGCGCGCGAGGCGTGCGCGTGCGGCCTCCTCGGTCGGCGCGCGTACGAGGCACGTGACCGTGCGATCCGGCGCTCGATCGAGGAGCACCCTCGAGAGGCGCCCGCCGAGGAAGCCGGTCGCGCCCGTGACGAAGATCTCGCCTGGAGCCCACGCGTCCGTCGCCGGCGGGCGCGGAGGCAGGCTCGCGACGAGGGCGCGGACCTCCGCGCGCAGAGCGTCGGCGGGCATCGCGTCGGCTGCGGGCTCGTCGTCGTCGTCCGCCGAGCGCGCGACCTCGGCGAGGTCCGCGAGGACGGGGTGCTCGTAGACCTCGCTCGGCTCGAACAGGAGCCCGCGCCCACGCGCCGCCGCGACGAGCTCGACGACGGCGAACGACTCGCCGCCGAGGGCGAAGAAGTCGTCTTCGCGGGAAGGATCGCGCACGCCGAGCACGTCCTCGAAGCACCGCGCGAGGAGCTCCTCGCGCGAGCCACGCGGCCGTGCGTGCGTCGTCGAGCGCGCGCCGAGGGGCCTCTGCCGGAGCGCCTCGAGATCGACCTTGCCCGACGACGTCGTCGGGAGCTCGCCCGCGAGCTCGAAGCGCTGCGGGCACATGTACCTCGGGAGCGCGGACGTGACGTGCGCGCGGAGGTCGCTCTCGGTGACCGACGGCTCCGCCTCCACGAACGCGACGAGCCCCATCGGGCCGCCCGACACGAGCTCGCGCCACACGACGGCGGCTCGGCGGACGCCCGGATGCGCCGACAGCCGTGCCTCGATCTCCTCCGGGGCGACGAGGGCGCCGCGTACCTTGAGCTGGCGATCGATGCGCCCCAAAAACTCGATCTCCTCACCGGCGCGGCGGACGCGGTCGCCCGTGCGGAACCAGCGCCGGCCGCGTGCGACGACGAAGCGCTCGCGATCGAGGTCGGGCCGCCCGCGGTAGCCGAGCGCGAGGCCGGGGCAGGAGACGAGGAGCTCGCCTTCGTCGGCCTCGAGGTCACCGGACGCATTCGCGATCGCGTAGACGACGCCGGGCAGCGGGCGGCCGACGAGCGGCCGCGACCACGTCTCCGGATCGCATCGCGCCATGCTCGTGCAGATCGTCGCCTCGGTCGGGCCGTACGCGACCGTCACGCGGACCTCGCGCGCCCACGCTCGCAGCACGTCGGCCGGGCAGACCTCGCCGCCGACGACGACGTGCTCGAGCGAGCTCGGGCGCGCGCTCGCATCGAGCTTTCGCAGCATCGCGGGCGGCAGGTCGACGTGCGTGATGCGACGGCTCGAGAGCGCCTCGGCGATCCGCGCGGCCGACCGCGTCGTCTCCGCCGGCGCGATCACGAGCGTCGCGCCCGAGAGGAGCGCCGTGCCGATGTCCGACAGCGAGGCGTCGAAGGCGAGGGAGAGGACGAACAGGCATCGCTTGCCCGGACCGAGCGCGAGCTCGTCGATCTGCGCGGCGAGGACCGGTACGAGGCCGCGGTGCGGGACCACGACGCCCTTCGGCGTCCCCGTGCTGCCCGACGTGTAGATGACGTACGCGGGATCGTCGGGGGCGATCGATCGCCAGCGATCGATCGCGGGCGCGTCGCCGTTCGCGTCGAGCGGACCCCACGACGCGTCGACGATCGTGCAGACGCCCGCATCCCTCGCGACGAACCTCGCGCGCTCGTCGGGCCACTCGGGATCGAGCGGCACGTACGTCGCGCCCGCTCTCCAGATCGCGAGCATGGCGAGGATGGCGTCGCGCGAGCGGGGGAGGCGGACGCCGACGACGTCGCCGGCCGTCACGCCGCGGCGTTCGAGCTCGCGCGCGACCGCGCCGGAGGCGCGCCAGAGGTCGGCGTACGAGAGCGCGCCGCGATCGTCCTCGACGGCGATGCGCGTGCCGTGGCGCGCGGCGACGTCCGCGAGCACGTCGACGAAGTGCCAGCGCATGGGCGTCATCGGCTCGGCGTCCACGTCGGGGAGGGCATCGTGTAGTCGACGAGGGCGGAGCCTCGCGACCGGTTGTCGACGTTGGGCGCGCCTTCGCCGCGCGCGTGATCGTCGAGGTCGACCGCACGGAAATCGAGCGAGAAGCGCGCGCGGCCCGTGGATTGAGGGAGCGTGCGATGGAAGTGCGCTCCGGAGAAGAGGAGCGCCTCTGCGCGGCGGCACGCGAAGCCGACCTCGCGCCCGCCGTCCCACTCGCCGATGACGCTCGGGTAGCGGGCCCTGCGCCCCGCCTCCGGATCCTGCCAGCCGATCTTGAGGCTCCAACCGTCGCGGACCCAAGCGTCGTAGTCGAACACCTCCGAGTCGTTCGGCACCGGCTCGTGGAAGCGGTCCGGGTAGAAGACGAACGTCTCCTCCTCGGCGAGGTCGTCGAGCGGGACCCACCAGGTCACGATCGCCTGCGGGTGCGCGTACCAGGTGTCGCGATGCGGGTAGTAGACGGCGGCCGCGCGCGGCTCCTCGTGCCCGCGGTGGGCGACGGCGCGGAGTCGGAGCGGATCGAAGGCCGTGCGTCCGGGATCGAAGCCGTACGACGCGAGCAGGTCGCGGACGCGGTCGTGCCAGCGCGGATCGAGGAACAGCTCGCGCCGCACGCGGCCGATCTTCTCGAACCACGTGTCGTTGTCGAGGCGAGAAGGAATCTCGCGGACGTCCACGCCGCCGAGCACGTCGACGAGGAGCGCACGCACGTCGGACACGAGACGCTTCGACGCGTCCGTCGGGGCGAGCAAGAAGACGTCGCCCGCGTAGATCGCCCGGCGGGCTTCGCGGACGTCCGCGGGCAGCGCGTGACGGAGCTTCACGGCCTCCTCCCGAGGACGATGCAGCGGGGGCTGTCGAGCTCGAGCGGTCGACCCATCACGTCCCCGAACAGCTCGACGTCGCGGAAGCCGGCCGCCTCGAGCATCTCGACGAGCGTGTGCGGCAGGTAGAGGCGCACGACGCTCTCCTCTTTCTCGACGACGTTCCCGTCCGGCAGCACGTACGACCAGCGCTTGCGCATGACGCCTGCGCGCGCGTCGATCCGCGATCGACGGATGAGCACGATCTCTCCGCGGGGGGTCGCGCGCTTCGTCACGGTCTCTTCCTGGAAGGACCGGAGGACGCCCGGGACGTTCATGGTGTCGAGCAGGAAGCGGCCGCCCGGCTCGAGGGCCTCGAAGGCGCGATCGAGCATGCGCGCGTTGTCGCGATCGTCCTCGCCGTAGCCGAAGCTCGTCCACCAGTTGAACGCGCCGCGCACCTTCTCTCGCGGCACCCACTCGCGCGCGTCGCCTGCCGCGAGCTCGACGGAGAGCCCACGCTCGCGTGCGGTCGCGAGCGCCCGCTCCACGTAGGCGGCGCTCTGCTCGACGCCGACGACGGACAGGCCGCTCGCCGCGAGCTCGAGCGCGAGGCTGCCGATGCCGCAGCACTGATCGAACACGCGATCGCCGCGCCCGACGCCGAGCTTGTCGGTGATGAAGCGGAGCGTCGCGTCGAGCTCCGCGCGATCGGCGCGCACGAGGAGCACCTCGGCGAGCAGATCGTCGTAGAGGTCGTGCCACCACGGCGGCTTGGAGGAGCGATCGGACATGGCGAAGCCTCAGAGGCGGTAGTGAGCGTGGAGGAGGGAGGCGGTCGTGACGAGCATCAGCGCGGGCTCAGCGGCGGTGCGCTCCTCGAGCGTCATCGCCGGGATCCGACCGAGGAAGGCCTCGACCTTCGCCCGCGAGAAGAAGGGCGGGAGCTCGGCGCCGAGCAGGCGATCGACGACGAAGGGCGGCGCGCCGCCCTCGGTCGCGACGAGCGGCGGCGCGAGGAACGGGTGCTTCTGCCGCGCGCGGAGGCGCTCGGTGAGGAGCGGCCCGACCGCCTCGCGGAGGACGGCCTTCTCGACGCCGGCGGCGATCTTGAGCGACGTCGGGAAGGTCCTCACGAGCTCGAAGAGCAGGTGATCGAGGAAGGGCAGGCGTCCCTCGACGGAGGCCGCCATCTCCATGCCGTCGCCGAGCGTGCGGAGGATGTAGCCCTCGAGCGCGAGCTTGCTCCAGAGATACGACGCCTGCTCGACGGGGCCGCGCCCGCGGAGCTGCGTCGCGTCGACGCCGTCGAGCATCACCGCGTACGGGTCGCGATCGGCGAAGCGCGCGAGCCAGTCGTCGCGCAAGAGCGCGTGGACGCGGCGGCCGAGGCTCGCCTTCGCGCGCAGCCACGTCGGGACGAAGCCGAGGCGGCGCGCGATCGAGGACGTGTCGAGCATGTCGCCGTCGGGGAGCATGAGCCCGGCGGAGACGGCGTTGTCGCGCGCGAGCGTCGCGCTCCGCGTCTCGTCGAGATCGCAGCGCAGGTGGGCGTAGCCGGCGAGCACCTCGTCGGCGCCTTCGCCGGTGAGCACGACCTTGAAGCCCGCGTCGTGGACGGCGCGCGCGAGCATGCGCTTCGCGGGGAGGTGCGCGTTGATCGCGAGGCCCTCGCCGTCGGCGACGGCGGCAGGGAGCTCTTCGAGCAGGTCCTCGTGGCGCGCGGTGACGACGACGTGCCGTGCTCCGACCCGTGCCGCCATCTCCTCCGCGATGGCGCGCTCGTCGTATCGGCCGTCGCCGAACGCGACCGTGAAGGCGTGGGCGGGGCCGTCGAGGTGCCGCGCTGCGAGGGCGAGGACGGCGCTCGAGTCGATGCCTCCGCTGAGCTGGAACGCGACCGGCACGTCGGCGACGAGGCGCTCCCGCACGGCGTCTTCGAGCCGCTCGCGCAACGCCTCCGCGGCGGCGCGCATGTCGAGGCGGGAGTCGATCGCGTCGGCGGGAGGGTAGTCGAGGTCCCAATGGCGCTCGATGCGGACGTCGGTGGGGCGATCGGCGCGGGCGACGAGGAAATGGCCGGGCGGCAGCACGCGGACGCCCGCGAAGAGCGTGGCTCGGGGAGGCGTGTATTGCAGGCTCGCCGCCTGGAAGAAGGCGTCGTGGTCCCACGAGGCCGGCACGCCGCAGGCGAAGAGCGCCTTCGCGCGCGAAGCGACGAGGAGCATGCCGTCGTGCGTCGCGTAGACGAGCGGCTTGATGCCGAACCTGTCGCGCGCCGCGAAGAGCGTCCGCTCGCGCGCGTCCCACACGACGAACGCGAACTCGCCGCGGAGGCGCGGGAGCATGCCCAAGCCGTGCTCCTCGTAGAGGCGGAGGACGATCTCGGCGTCGCATCGCGAGCGGAAGCGATGGCCCTTCGCTTCGAGCTCGCGCCGGAGGGCGGCGTGCCCGTAGATCTCTCCGTTGAACGAGAGCGCCCGCGTCCCGTCGTCGCTCACGATCGGCTGCGCGCCTCGCTCGACGTCGACGATCGCGAGGCGCGTGTGACCGAGCACGACGACACCGTCGGGCGAACGCCACACGCCGCGCCCGTCGGGGCCGCGACGGGCGAGGGCGTCGAGGCCTCGCTCGATGCTCGTGTCCTCGTCGGAGCCTCGCCCGCCTCCACCGAGGCGTTCGCGTGGGCGACCGAGGCGCGCGAGGACCCCGCACACGTCAGGCTCCTTCCATCCGGAACATGGGCTTGTTCGCTTCTCGCCGCGCCGCTGCGAACGCGTCCTCGAAGCGCTCGAGAGGGAAGACGTCGCCGAGCAGATCGTCGACTTCGATGCGCTTCGACGCGAGGTGCGTGATCGCGTCCTCGAACGGCGCGTAGCGAACGGCCTCGAGCGTCAGCTCCTTCTCGACGACCGCCGCGACGTCGAGGGCGATCGGCTCGAACGGCCGGCTCTTGAGCACGATCGCGCCGCCGCGCCGCACGGCGCGGGACAGCCGGTGGAGCATCTCGCTCGTCGCGATCGTCTCCACGGCGAGGTCGAACGACGACGGCGCCACGTCCGCCGCCTCCTCGGGAGAGACGACGACGACCTCGGCGGCGCCGTCAGCCACCAGCACGCGGCGCGTGAGCTCGGCGATCCGATTCTTTCCGTACACGAGCACGCGGGCGCCCGCGCGCGAGCGCGCGGCCGTCACCGCCATCGCGGCGGCGACCGGCTCCACGTACGCGGCGACGCGGAGCGGGAGCGAGGTCGGCACGATGCGGACGGACGAGGAGGGAAGGCGCACCCACGACGCGAACACGCCATCGCGATCGACGCCGATCCGGCTCGGCGCCTCGCACGCGAAGGGATCCGCGGCGCGCGCGCACGCCGCGCAGCGCCCGCATGCGACGAGCGGGACGATGGTGACCGCCTCGCCCGGCCGGACGCCGGCGCGCGCTCCGGCGAGCGCGACGACGCCGGACGCCTCGTGCCCGAGCACCACGCGCGGAGCGGTCGCCACACGCCCCTCCGCGGCGTAGAGGTCCGTCCGGCAGACGCCCGCGAACGCGACGCGGACGATCACTTCCTCCGGCCCGGGCTCACCCGGCGCGTCCAGCGGGCGGACGCCGAGCGATGAACCGTTCTTGACGAGAGCTCGTGCGCGGTCGGGCAAGATAGAGTGCATTGTACTTTTTCTCGTGTCGGATGCCAGTCGCCGATCACGGGCGGAGCAACGTCGAACCGTTCGCGTTTCGTCGTTCCCGAACGCGGCAACGAACCCCCGTTCCCCGTTCCCGTTCCCGAACACGCGCGTACCGAAGCCAGATACCCAACAGCCCCATCCCCCCCTGCACACGCGCACGCTACTCCTGCCGCGCCCCGCCCACGACGAATCGCGGCTCGACGGGCCGAGCCTCGAACACGCCGCTCGCCACGAGCGCCACCGACGTCGCCGTCGCCGCGCCGATGCCGAGCAGCGTCCAGGTCGCCCAAGCCGGCCAGTCGGCTCGCGGCGCCGGCTGCGGCGGGCCGGCTTCGCCGAAGCGCGGCATGCGCCACTCGAGCAGCGGTCCGCAAGCGTCACGCTCGCAGCGCGCGACGAGCACGCTCCCGCTCCGCTCGCCGGGCATCGCGGCGACCCAACTCGGGCACGTGACGCCGCGGGCGGCGACGTGCGAGCCCGAACGCCGAACGCCGGCGAGCGCCTCCTGCGAGCAGCTCCCGGCGTCTCCGATGTGGACGCGGACGTTCGCGGCCTCCGAGCCGGCGACGGCGATCCACGAAGCGAAGACGACGTGTCCGCCGGCGGTCGCCGTGAGCTGGTGCTCCGCGGGCGCGACCTCCACGCGGTAGGAGACGGCACCGTCGCGAGCCTCCGCGCCGTCGAGCCGCGTGCCGTCGAGGCGGACCTCGACGGCGGTGGCCCGGGCGCCCGCGATCGTGATCGTCACGGGCACGCGCGAGCGGGGAGGGAAGGTCATCTCGCCGATGCCGGCGGCGCGCCCGCCGTCGAGGGCGGCGGCTTCCTCCCAGGCGGCGCGCGCCAGGCCCTCGTCGCGCGGCTCCACGTGGAGCCAGCGCGCCGACCAGGTGCGCTCGGCCTCCGCGCGCAGCCAGGCCGCCTGCGGGAGCTCGGGATGCTCGCGGAGCAGGGCGATCGCCCGGGCGAGCGCGCGCTCGGCGCCGTCGGCGTCGTTCGCGCCGATGGCCTCGCGTGCGCGCTCGAGCTCCTTCTCGACGCGCTCGGCGATGGCGAAGTCGACGTGCAGAGCGCGCGTGGTCTCTTCGAGATCGCGGAGACGGACGCCGCGCGTGCGGGCCCACTCGGCGAGGGCGCGAGCGGCTTGCTCGCGCTCGGTGCCCTCGCCCCGGTCGAGCCAGAGCACGGCGGCGTCGTCGCTCACTTCCTGCGGGCGCCCTTCTTCGGGGAGGCGGCCTTCTTCGAGGCGGCGGGCTTCTTCGCGGCGACGCGCTTGGCGGCCCTCGACGTGGCGGCCTTCTTCGAGGCGCCGCCCGTCTTGGCCGCGGACTTCTTCGCAGGCGCCTTGCTCGCGCCGCCGGCCTTGGCGCCGCCGGAGAGGCTCTTGATCGCCTCGAGGACCGCGTCGGCGTGCCCGTCGACCTTCACGTTGGGGAAGACGCGGGCGATCTTGCCGTCCTTGATGATGAAGGTCGTCCGGAGAACACCCTCGACCTTCTTGCCGTACATCGTCTTCTCACCCCAGGCCCCGTAGGCCTTGTGCACGGACAGGTCGGGGTCGGACAGGAGCGTGATGCCGAGCTTGCACTTCTGGCGGAACGATTGGTGGCTCTTGATCGAGTCGCGCGAGACGCCGACGACGGCGCCTCCAGCCGCTTCGATGGCACGCCGCGCGGCCGTGAATGCTTGGGCCTCCCGGGTGCACCCCGGCGTGTTGTCCCGGGGGTAGAAGTAGAGAACCAGCGTCTTGCCGGCGAAGTCGCGCAGCGAGACGCGCCCGCCCTCGTCGCTCTCGAGGTCGAACGAGGGAGCCTTGTCACCTTCCTTGAGCACGCGGCCATGATACGCTCGTTCGAACCTTGCAGCTGAATTTCGCCGCCCGCGAAGTCGCCCTGAAGCTCGTTTACTACGGGCCTGCGCTCAGCGGGAAAACGACCAACCTGAAGGCGCTCCACGAGCTGACCCGATCGGAGAGCCGCGGGCGCCTGATGACGCTCGAGACGAAAGACGATCGGACGCTGTTCTTCGACATGCTTCCCCTCGTCTTCAAGACCGACACCGACGGGGGAGCGATGAACCTCCGCGTGAAGGTCTTCACCGTCCCCGGACAGGTCGTCCACGCGTCGACGCGTCGCCTGGTCCTCCAGGGAGCCGACGCCGTCGCCTTCGTCGCCGACTCGCAGATCAGCGAGACGGAGAACAACGCAGCGTCCTTCCTCGATCTCCGCACGAACCTGAAGGAGCTCGGGCGTTCGATGAAGGACGTGCCCCTCGTCATCCAGTTCAACAAGCGCGATCTCCCGCGCGTGCGCAGCGACGAGGAGATCGACGAGCTCGCGCGGCGCGGGAAGGAGCCCGTGTTCAAGGCGTCCGCCGTGAACGGGCAGGGCGTGATCGAGTCGTTCTTCGGGCTGCTCGAGCTCGCCTGGAGGAAGCTCGACAAGGAGCACGACCTCACACAGAAGCTCGGCATCGGACCGGACGAGTTCCTGGACAAGGCCGCCGCGAACCTCGGCTACGAGGGCAAGGCGCGCGAGCTCGCGGATGCGTGCGTCGGGGGCGCGAAGTGGAGAGGAGGTAAGCCGTGAGCGACGAGCCCGCTCCCCTGTCGACCGACGTCGTCGGAGACACGCCGGTCGCCCTCGAGGACGTCGTCGATCGCGAGGCGCTCGAGGACCTCTGCAAGAGCGTCCACGCCTTGTTCGGCATCGGCGTGCGCGTCTACTCCTCCGAGGGCGCGCTCCTCGCGAACGTCGCGACGGAGCTCGAGCTGTGCCGCGCCGTCAACGAGGTGAGCGGGGCACGCGCCGCGTGCGGGACGACGGTGAGCGTCGCGAAGAGCGTCGACCCGGGCGAAGCCGGCGAGATCACGCACCCGTGCTTCACCGGGCTCGCGTACCGGATCGTCTCGCTCGAGCACGAAGGCCGCCGCGTCGGGCGCGTGGTCCTCGGGCCGTTCGCGCCCGCCGGCCTGCGCGAGGCGCCGCCCTCGCTCGCGCAGACGGACAAGCGGCTCGATCTCGCGCAGGCGACCGACCTGCTCTCGCGCGTGCCTCGCGTGAAGAGCGAGGCGCTCGGGCGCATCGCGGCGCACCTGAAGACCTCGCTCGAGCTCATCATCTTCTCCAGCCACAAGGCGTGGGTGACGAGCAAGCTGCACCTCTACAGCGTGCGTGAGAGCTACCGCGAGCTGCAGGACAAGACGCAGCGTCTCGAGCAGACGCTCGCGCGCCTGAAGGAGGTCGACCGGCTCAAGTCGAACTTCCTCGCGACGATGAGCCACGAGCTCCGCACGCCGCTCACCTCGATCATCGGCTACAGCGAGATGCTCGCCGAGGGCATCGCCGGTCCTCTCAACGAGGAGCAGACCGAGTACGTCCGCACGATCCACTCGAAGGGCGAGCAGCTCTTGCGGCTCATCATGGGGCTGCTCGATCTGTCGAAGCTCGAGAGCGGCACGATGAGCCTCCGGCAGGCGCCGACCGAGATCACGCCGATCCTCAAGGAGGTCATCTCGACGCTCGCGCCGGTCGCCAGGAAGAAGGAGGTCGAGCTGGTGCTCGACGCCACCGACGTCTCTTGCGAGCTCGCGGCGGACGCGGAGCGCCTCCGGCAGGTCTTCATCAACCTCGTCGACAACGCCGTGAAGTTCACCCCCAAGGGTGGGCGGGTCACCGTCTCCTCGCGCGTGACGCAGGCGCCTCCGCCGTCGGGCGACGACGAAGACGCGATGGGCGCCGTGCTCCTCGCGCCGCTCCTCACGCAGGTGGAGGTCCGCGTCGCCGACACGGGCATCGGGATCCCGCCGTCGGAGCGGACGAAGGTGTTCGACGCCTTCTACCAGGTCGATCAGTCGTCGACGCGCGAGTACGGCGGCACGGGCCTCGGGCTGTCGATCGTGAAGCGCATCGTCGACGCGCACGGCGGGAGCGTGCGCGTGGAAGGGAACGAGCCGAAGGGCACCGTCTTCGTGGTCACGCTGCCGTCCGCGCAGGCGCGCCGCGCCGCGCTCCCGTCGCGCGTGCCGCCGCCGGCGCCTTGACGACGAACTCCGGGGGGCCGACATGACACGACGAAAGACCGAGCTCGAGCGCATCGCGCTCCTCAGCGCTCGCTTCTCGGGATCGAACGCGGGCATACGAACCGGCATCGGAGACGACGCGGCCGTCCTCGAGCCCGTCGCCGAGCCGCTCGTGTGGACCGTCGACGCGCAGGTCGAGGGCACGCATTTCCGCCTCGACTGGCTGTCCTGGCGCGACGTCGGCTGGCGGAGCTTCATGGCGGCCGCGAGCGACCTCGCCGCGATGGGCGCCGTGCCGATCGCGGCGCTGTCCTCGCTCGTCCTCTCGGGCAGCGTCGACGATCGGGCGCTCGACGCGCTCGCCGAAGGGCAGGCGGAGGCGTCCCGCGCCGTGGGCGCCCCCGTCATCGGTGGCAACCTCGCGCGCGGCAGCGAGACGTCCGTGACGACGACGCTCCTCGGGCGCGTGCGCTCGCCCGTCCTTCGCGCCGGAGCGCGCCCGGGCGACGCGCTCTTGCTCGCCGGCTCCGTCGGCATGGCGGCCGCGGGGCTCGCGTTGCTCGAACGAGGGGCGGGCGGCGTGCAGGATGCGCATGCCTCGGCCTGCATCGAGGCGTGGCGACGGCCGCGCGCGCTCGTCGAGCGGGGCGCCGCGATGCGCGGCTGTGCTTCGGCCGCCATCGACGTCTCCGACGGGCTCGCGCGGGACGCATGGCACGTGGCAGAGGCGAGCGGCGTCGCGCTCGTGCTCGACGAGGCCGCGCTGCGCGCGGCGGCGCCGAAGCCGCTCGAGGCCGTCGCCGCTCGGCTCGGGCGCGACGCGCTCGACCTGATGCTCGGCGGCGGCGAGGACTACGCGCTCCTCGTCGCGAGCCCTTCGCCGATCGAAGGCTTCGTCCGCGTGGGCGCGGTGGAGCCCGGCCCGGCGAGCGTCCGCCTACGCCGTGCGTCCGGCGTGACGGACGTGCTCGACCGGAGCGGGTTCGATCACTTCGCGTGAGCGGCGGAGCTGCTCGGGCTCAGAAGCCCGCGCAGGCGGCCGGCAGGGTACGGCCGGCGAGCAGGGTGCGGACGACGCCGAGCTCGGGCGCCGTGCCCTTCGGGCCGAGCTGGTTGGCGATCGCGTTGCACTGCGCGGCCGCCGACGTGAACAAACCGCCCTCGGGGGAGTTGCCGAGGCGCTTGCCTTCCGCCGCGATCGCGTTGCAGCACTGCTTGAAGCGCGCGACGTTCGGGTTCACGGCCGGGCCGGTGTACTTCGGCGGTTCCGCGTCCACGCCCGCGTCCTCCTCGAGGGGCGGCTCCTCCATCGGCACGAGGACCGTCTGGACGTCCTCCTCCGGCTGCGGGGGCGGGGCCGCGTCCACGGGAGCAGGTTCCTCCTTCTTCGGGCACGCGACGAGCAGCGGGAGAGCGCTGGCGATGGCGAGCACGAAGACGGTACGTCGCAACGAAAGGGACATCATCGAACTCCTTGGCCCGACCGACTGCGGCCGACGTTTCGCCCGCTAAGCTACAAGGATCCGAGGGCCGATGGTAGAAGCCAGGAGGAGGCGCGGCTCGCTCCGAAGCTTCGAGCTCCCGGGATTGTCCATTCACGATGCCCCTCGACGAGGCGACACGCCGGCTGGCCTTCTTGCTCGAACGCGACCTCCGTCGCATGACGGAACGCGAACGTGCACGCGCGGAGCGTGGCGAGGTCGTCCACTTCGATTCGGTGTCTCGAATGGCGACCTGGGAGACCCGTCGAGGCGACGTCATCGGTCGCTGGTACGGCGAGATCGTCGCGAGCTGGTTCCCCGCGGATCGCATCCTGCGCTGGGCATGGGCCGGCCGCGCACCCCTCGCGACCGCGACGCACGCGGAGACGATGTTCCGCGAAGGACAGGCACGGGCCGTCCCGCAGCTCTCGATGAGCGTGGTCGCGGATCTCGACGAGGACGACGCCTGCACGCTCGTGCGCCTCGGCGTCCTCGTCGCGCGCGGCGAGGGCGTCCTCGTCGTCCGCTCGGAGCACGACGTCGTCTTCGTCGGGCTGTTCGACACGCCGCGCCCGCGCGACGATCTCGGCTCGGAATCGTCGAGCTACTCCGTCCCGCCTCCCGCCGTGACCGCACGCGCCCCGTCGTCCTCGGCGCCCACGCGTGACCGTCGGACGTCGTCGCCGCCGGCGGGGCCTCGCTCGTCACCGCCGGGGGCGCCGCGGAGATCGTCGCCGCCCGCGGCGCCGTATCGGTCGCTGCCGCCGATCACGGAGATCTACGAGCCGCGCAGCACGCCGAAGAGCCGCGGCGCGCACCGGCCTCCTGCTTCGTCGGCCGAAGGCACGCCGGCTGCGTCGAGCTCCGAGGGCACGACGCCGTCGCACCGACCGCAGCCGTCCTTGCCGCCCGAGCGGAAGATCCGCGAGCCGGCGCGCGCCATCTTCGTTCCGGTCGCGACGTCCGTGCTCGCCACGCTCGCGAAGGCCGTCCCCGGCTACCAGCAAGCGCTGTTCGTCGTGACGGTCATCCACCCCGAGAGCTCGGCCGCCCCGCACGAGAGGAAGCGGCGTCTCGTGGTCACCCTCGTCGCAGTCGATGCGAGCGGGCTCCTTCGTGCGATCGATCCGTCGCACGAGCTCGTCGAAGCCACCGCGCGCATGGTCGAGGCCGATCAAGCCGACGGGAACGGCCCGTGGCGGAAGCTCTCCGCGCGCATCACGCCGAAGCCGGACGGCGGGGCGACCCTGAACGTCGACGTGATATAAGGCGCCATGCTCACCACACGGCCTCTAGGCGCTCGCAAACCGACGCACGCATGGAACCGGGGTGTCAGCCCCCAGCGCGTGGTCGCTGCCTTGTCGCTCGCCGCGGCGGTCGTCGCTGCGTGCTCGTCGGACAAGCCGCAGCCGGCCACACCGACGCCGCTGCCGCCCGACGCCGGCGTGGACATTGCCGAGGCCGGCGTCGCGACGGAGGCCGACGCGGGCGAGACCGCGAGCGGTCCGGTCTTCTTCACGAACGACGACGACGCGGGCACGACCGAGCCGCAGCAGCCGGCCGTCGGCGAGCAGGCCCTCGATTCCGCGATCGACCTCGCGATCCAGACGGCCGCACCGAAGGTCGCTCCGAACATGACGAAAGAGGGGCAGACCGGACGCGCGACCCTGAAGGAGGGCGAGCACTACAACATGGTCGTGACCCTCGCGCCGGGGCGTTGCTACACGTTCATCGCGTTCTCTCCGCCCGGCAACGTCACCGAGCTCGATCAGAAGCTCCTCGGTGTGGTGCTCGCCGTCGAGGCAGGCAAGGCGAGCCCGCCCGACAAGTCGATGCCCGGGCTGTCCGTGATGGGCAAAGGCAAGGACGCCATCTGTCCGATTTCGCCCGTGCCCGTGCCTTACAAGGTCGACGTGATCGCGAAGAAGGGGAGCGGGCGCGTCGGCGTGCAGGTGTACTCGCGGAGCAAGTGAGCCTCGTGCTCGGCGATCGAGGGGTCGAGAGCGAGCACGAGCACGAGCAGACGGGCTCGTGAGCGCTCGATCGCACGTGGCTAGTAGACCGGCGACACGTACGCTTGCGGGACCCACAAGCGGCGGCCGTCGGGGAAGGCGACCTCGACCTGCCCGGAGTGGACGTTCGTGACGGTGCCCGGATAGCGATGGCCGTCGGACCAGCGGACCATGACGCGCATGCCGATGCCGATGCCCCCGATCGCGCTCTCGACGAACGATCCGAGCGCGCTACCGACGGCGCTCAGGCCGGCTCCGAGCTGCGCGCCGACGCTCTGCATCTGGGCGTGGAAGCCCTGCTGCCCGTACGGGTTCGCCGCGTACGGGTTCGCTGCGTAGGGGTTCGCCGCCGCGTACGGGTTCGCTGCGGCGTAGGGATTCCCGGCAGCGTACGGATTCGCCGGTGCTCCGAAGCCTGGAGCGCCCGGGGCGCCAGGCATTCCGGGAGCGGCCGGCATTCCGGGCGCCGCGCCCATCGGAGCCGCGCCGCCTGCCGGCGCGGGGGCGCCGAGGTTCACGGGCTTCGGCTGGCCGCCGGCGCGAATGCGTGCCGCCTCCTGCTCCACGAGCACGCCGTACTGCGTGTACTGCGGGTTCGATTGGATCTGCTGGTTCCACTTCCCCGCGATCATCGTCCACTGCGCCGACGTGATCTTGTAGTGCTGGAGCATGCCCTCGTAACCGATGGCGGAGGCGCAGCCGCTCATCGCGACGTAGTCCTCGAAGCTCACCTGGGGAGCGCCGCCCTTCTTCTTCTCGAGCGCCGCTTGGTAGAGCGGCATGTAGCGCATCGCGACCTGCCCCATGAGGGACATGTCCTGCATGCGCGCCGTCCAGCCGGCCTTCGCGGCCTCCCAGTCGGCGCGCGCGACGCCGAGCTTGCCGACGATCTCCGCCTGCTTCTCGGGGTCCTGCGTGTCCGCGACCTCTGCCGACAGCTCGGCGTACCGCTCGAGGGAGATGCCGTTGATGGGCGCCCAGGGATCCATGCCCGGAATGCCATCCCGACGGCGCCGATCTGACAAGCGAAATCTCGTTCGGAGCCGCCTTCGAGGCGCAGGGCGGGGCGCAGCGGTCAAGCCGCGTGCTCCGCGCGGATGTCGGCCATCGCCTCGTCGAACCAGCGGTCGATCATCTTGGGGAAGGGCCACATCCAGCCGTACTCCGGGCCGACGAAGCGCTGCTTGATCTGCGGGCGGAGGGCCTCGGCGGCGTCCGGGCCGTACACCTCGGCGGTCGCGCGCAACGTCTCGACGTACGCCTCCCACTCGATCCGAGCACGGCCGTAGGCGAGGAAGAGGGGGAAGAAGGGGACGAGGTACAGGAACGCCATCACCGCGTCGCCCATGCGAGCACGCTGTCGAAGATGGACGCGCTCGTGGCGGAGCAGGATGTACTTCTCGTCGTCGCTCATCTCGTCCCACGAGTCGGGGACCCAGAGCGTGCCGAACAGGACGGTATGATAACGTGTAAGATACACGCGTTGGCCGCCGAACGTGATCGCCATCAACACGAGATGGATGGCGCGTTGCAGCTTGCTCGTGCGCTTCTTCCGGATGGTGAAGGTCGGGAACTCCTGTCGGAGCTCGCGTAGGAGCCGATCGAGGCGTGTCTCGCTCATGCCGGTCGCGCCTCCGTCGCCATGTCCCGTCGGGGCTGGCAGCTCGCGCAGAAGTACGTCGAGCGGCCCGGGGGCGGGCCTTGCACGAAGCGCACGATCGCGTCGCCGCAGCGCAGGCACGGCCGGTCGCCGCGTTCGTAGACCCAGAGGCGCGGCCCGCGAAGGGCACGGCGCGTCGTGCGCGGGCCGGGGCCGAGGTTCGCGCGGAGAAGCGTCCGCGCGCGGCGCAGGATGGAGCGGAGCCGATCGTCGTCGAGCTCGGAGACGCGCACGCACGGATGGATGCCCTCGAGGAAGAGGACCTCGGACTTGTAGACGTTGCCGATCCCCGCGACGGCGCGCTGCACGAGCAGGGCCGTGCCGATCTCTTCGCGCGCGAGCTTCCGCAGGCGGCGGACGGCCTCGTCTTCGTCGAAGCTCGCGGCGGTGAGGTCGGGTCCGAGACGGGCGAGGTCCGGCGCGCGCTCCGCTCCGCGCGGCGGCAAGAGACGGCAGATCGGGAGGCGCCGGCCGACGACGACGGCGCCGGGCACCGTGATCCGCAGGTCCGGCTCGGACGTCGGGACCGCCGTCCAGAAGGCCGAGCGCGGGCGCTCGATCGAGACCTTGCCTTCCATCTGGAGGTGGACGTGGAGGACGCGAGCGTCGTCGAAGCGCACGAGCAGGTTCTTGCCCCGCGCCTCGACCGACTCGATGCGGCGTCCGACGAGCGACCGCGCCGTCTCCGTCGTGAAGCGACGCGCCTCGAAGCCCGTCACCTCGCGGCCGGTGAGCACCGGCGCGAGGCGAGCGGCAAGTCGATGGATCGTGTCGCCCTCAGGCATCGGTCTCGACCTCGATGTCGTACGACGCGTCGTCCTCGAGAGGATCGGAGCCGGCCTGCGCCTCGGCGTCCAGATCCTCTTCGGCGGAGCTGGATCCGAAGCCGAAGTCGATGCCGACCTCGTCGACGTGCTGCCGCATCGCGTACGGAGCGTCGCCGTTCCGCGATCGGCCGAAGCGCGAAGGAGCCGGCGGAAGGCGGACCATCGACCCCTGCCGCGAGACGAAGCCGTGCTTCGCGAGCGCCGGGGCGAGCGGGCTCTCGGGTGCCGGGACGCCGTCGACCGTGACGAGGATCGTCGCGCTCCCCGGTTTGGCGAGCCGCGCGAGCATCTGCGCGAGCCGCTCGCGCTCCTGCGACGCGAGCGGCTCGTCCTTGGCGAGGAACGTCGTCACGTGCTGCCCGCCGCGCGACAGCCATGCCCAGAGGCGGCCCTCGACGAGGAGCACGCGAGCGCCCGGCGCCCGCTGCGGCGTGCGTCCGGTCGCGTCGGGCCACGGCAAGAGCGCGCCCCATGGATTGGCGGGATCGGTCGCGGCGAGGACGACCGGGCGCGGATCGTCGGCGTCCTCGTCGTCCGGGCGCGTGGGCGTGCGGAGCCGCTCTTCGGCTCCGGGCAGGGCGAACTGCGTGGCGCCGCGTCCGGCGACGAAGTAGCCGCGGCGCACGCGTCCTTGCTCCTCCATCGCGCGGAACACGTCGTAGACGTACCCGAAGCCGCCGGGGAGGCCCTCCGCGCCGGCGGCCTCGCGGAGCACGACGCCGTAGCGTTCGAGGAGCGCCCTCGCCGTCGCTGTCGCGCGCTCGGTCGGCGAGGGCTCGCGTTCCCAGCGAAGGCGGCGGAGCGACCAGCGGCCCTCCGAGCCCGGAGGACCGGCACGTGGGCGGGGCACACGCGCCCGCCGCCCGTCGCGCGACTTCCCCGCTTCACGAGCGAGGCTGCGCAGCGGCTCGAGCGAGTCGTTCGTCACCTCTCCGCTCCAGACGAGGTCCCAGAGCGCCTCGAGCACGTCGCCCGGGTAGCCGCCGACGGCGCGCGCGATCTCCGAGAAGAAGAGGGCACCCCTCCGCTCGAAGAGCTCGCGGATCTGGACGTGCAGGCGTCCGTTCGGCGCCTCCTCGAGCCTCGGCGTCGCGAGGAGAGCTTCGCGATCCGCCATGTAGAGGGCGATTCGCCCGTCGCTCGATCCGATCGGCGAGATGCCGGCCCACACGACCTCGCCCGTGGCGAGGAGCTGATCGAGATGATGCGGCTGGAAGCCGGGGACGCGGGCGGGGAGGATCTCGCTCTCGAGCACCGACGCGGGAACCGGACAACCCTCGAGGCGCGCGACGGCTTCGAGCAACAGATCGAGCGGTCGCGCGCGTGGCGGGCGCCTCGGATCGACGACGCCTTGCCAATCGACGAGGAACCGCGCGAACGCCTCGCCCGTGACGGGCTCGATCGCCTTCCGAAGCCGCGCGAGCGTCTTCTGCTTGAGCGCGCGCAGCACCTCGACGTCGCAGTACTCGGTGTCCGTGCCGCGCGCGCGTGCGCCCGGTGGAAGCGGGAGGAAGGCGCCTCTCGTGATCTTCCCCTTCGCGACGAGCGCCTCGAGCGCGGCGACGACGGCCGCCTCGCCGATCGCCCAGCGCGCGGCCACCGCGGCCGCCGTGAACGGGCCGTGCGTCCGCGCATGCCGTGCGACGAGGCTCACGAGCGCGTCCTCCGTCGGGCCGAGGAAGACGTCGGGCAGGCCGGGATCGAGCACGACGCCGAGGGCGTCGCGATAGCGCGCGGCGTCCTCGATCGCCACGAGCCGCGTCTCGCCCGCGAGGCGCGCGCGGATGACGCGCTTGTCGCGCACGAGATCGTCGATCCAACGCCGCGCCTCCTCGACTCCGGCGCGCCGCAGGATCTCCTCCTCGGAGACGTCGCCGAGCCAGAGGAGCAGATCGTGTACGGCGTCGGCGTGCTTGAGCGGTCGATCGAGCCGTAGGAGGTGGCGCTCGTGCTCCGCGACGACCTCGGGATCGAGCAGCTTCCGGAGCTCGGTCTCGCCGAGCAGCTCGCGCAGCTGCGCGTGGTCGATCGTGAGCGCCTGCGCGCGCCGCTCGGCGACGGGGGCGTCCTGGTCGTAGATGAAGTTGCCGACGAACGTGAAGAGCAGCGAGGCCGCGAACGGGGAGGGGACCGGCGCGTCGACCGTCGCGACGCGGATCTTCCTCGACTCGACGCCGCGCATGAGCTCGACGAGCCCGGGGAGATCGAACGCGTCGCTCAGGCACTCGCGGAACGTCTCGAGGACGATCGGGAACGCCGGGTAGCGCGAGGCCACGGCGAGCAGATCGGCCGATCGCTTGCGCTGCGCCCAGAGCGGCGTGCGCTTGCCCATCGACCGCCGGGGCAAGAGCAGCGCGCGCGCCGCCGCCTCGCGGAAGCGCGCGGCGAAGAGGGACGAGCCGGCGAGCTCGCGCGTGACGAGGTCCTCGATCTCCTCGGAGGACGGGAAGAGCAGATCGACCGGCGGCGGCGACTCGCCGCCCGGCACGCGGAACACGATGCCGTCGTCGCTCCACACGGCCTCGATGTCGCCGGCGCGCGCCTCGCGCAGCCGCGTGAGCGCCGCCATCGCCCACGGGGCGTGGACGCGGCTGCCGAACGGGCTCATGACGCAGATGCGGAGATCGCCGAGCTCGTCGGGGACGCGCTCGACGACGATCGTGCGATCGCTCGGCACCGTGCCGACGGTGGCCGCCTCTTCGGTGACGTAGGCGACGAGATCGCGCGCCGAGCGCGCATCGAGGTGATGCTCCTTCATCAGGAGCGCCGCCGCCTCGTCGGGCTTCCTCTCCGCGAGGCGCCGCGTGAGCGCTCCGATGCGCCGCCCGAACGCGACGGTGCGTCCGGCGCGGTCGCCGCGCCAGAACGGCATCTTCCCGGGCGTCCCCGCGGCGGGGGTCACGAGGACGCGGTCGCGCGTGATCTGCTCCACGCGCCACGACGACGCGCCGAGGAGGAACACCTCGCCTTCGCGGAGCTCGAAGACCATCTCCTCGTCGAGCTCTCCGACGCGCCGCGACGGCTTGCCCTTCGTCGAGCCCACGGCGACGTCGCCGTCCGTCGCGGAGTCGTCCGCGAGGAACACGCCGTAGAGCCCCCGGTCCGGGATCGTGCCGCCGTTCAGGATGGCGAGGCGGAGCGCGCCCACGCGCGGCGTGATCTTGCCGGCCGCGCGGTCCCACGTGATGCGTGGCCTGAGGTCGGCGAACTCGTCGCTGGGGTAGCGGCCCGCGAGCATGTCGAGCACGCCCTCGAAGCTCGTGCGGGGCAGGTCGGCGAACGGAGCGGCCGAGCGCACGAGGTTCCAGAGCTCCTCGACGTCGGTCTCCACGGCGCGATCGGCGTCGTGCTTCCTCCGCCGCTTCTTCGGCAGCGACGGCTCGACGCCGATCCCCACGGCCGCGATCGCGACGATCTGCTGCGCGAGCACGTCGAGCGGGTTTCGTGCGTAGTAAGTCTCCTCGACGTCGCCGTCCTCGATGCCCGCCGCCGCGGCCGCGCAGGCCAGCAGGTCGTGCTTGTGCTTCGGGACGAGGACGCCCGACGGCACGCCGCCGACGTGGTGGCTCGCGCGCCCGATGCGCTGGATGCCCGAAGCCACCGACGGCGGCGCCTCGACGTGGATGACCTGATCGACCGCGCCCATGTCGATGCCGAGCTCGAGCGAGGACGTCGCGACGATCGCAGGGAGCTCGCCCGCCTTGAGGCGCTCCTCGATGACGCGCCGCGTGTCCTTCGCCACCGACCCGTGATGGGCGAGCGCGATCTCCTCGCCCGCGGTCTCGTTGAGCGCCGTCGCGAGCCGCTCGGCGAGACGGCGGCTGTTGACGAAGACCATCGTCGAGCGGGCCGCTCGGATGCGCTCGACCAGGCGCGCGTGGACTTGCGGCCAGATGCTCCGGCTCTCCTCGACGTCGGCGTCGAGCGGGTCGGCCGGCGGCGGGAGGGGAGGCGGCACCTCGACGGTGATCGAGAGGGCCTTCTTCGCGGAGGCGTCCACGATCTCGACCGGCCGCGGGGCGACGCGCTTGCCGCGCACCTCGGCGCCGCTGAGCAGGCGCGCGATCTCCTCGAGCGGACGCTGCGTCGCCGACAGCCCGATGCGCTGGAGGCGCGACGTGCGGCCCGCCGATCGGCGCAGCGCCTCGAGCCTCTCGAGCGAGAGGAACAGGTGCGCGCCGCGCTTGCTCGCGGCCATCTGGTGGATCTCGTCGACGATGACCGTGTCGACCGAGCAGAGGAGCTCCCGCTGCCGCGAGGTGAGAAGGAGGTAGAGCGACTCGGGCGTCGTGATGAGGACGTCCGGAGGGCTCCGCATCATGCGCGTCCGATCGGACGTGGGCGTGTCGCCCGTGCGTACGGCGACCTCGATCCGGCGGAGGTCCGCGCCGAGCCTCCCGCCGACCGCGGCGATGCCGGCGATCGGCGCGCGGAGGTTGCGCTCGACGTCGACCGCGAGCGCCTTCAGCGGCGAGACGTAGAGCACGCGGAGCCGTCGTCTCGGGTCGGGCGCGGGCTCGCGGGCCAGGCGATCGATCGCCGAGAGGAACGCCGCGAGCGTCTTTCCGGAACCCGTCGGCGCGAGCAGGAGCGTGGTCTTGCCCTCGGCGATCCGAGGCCACGCGAGCGCCTGCGCTCGCGTCGGCTCACCGAGCGCCGAGCGGAACCACTCCCCGACGGCGGGATGAAATCCCGCGAGCGGGTCCGCCTCGCGGGCGGTGGCTCGTGCGCGCGTGCCCATGAATGGTCCTGGATGGTCCAATCTTGCGCGTCGAGCTTCGGAAGAGAAGCCCCGCCTTGGAGGCCTCAGGCCTCGGGCCTCGGGCCTCGAAGCGGCCTCGGGCTCGCGGGCCTCGAGAGGGGGAGTCCTCGGTCCTCAGTCCTCAGTCCTCAGCGTGTCCTCGCCTCCTCGCCGACGCTCGGAGCGTTGCATTCCTTCTGGTGCGAGACCGGAGCTCCGCTGCTGGAAGAGCTCGAAGCGCGATCCTGGCGATCCCGTGAGAGTCGCTGCTGGAGACTGGAGACCGGAGTCTGGAGACTCACGTCGGAGAGGCCTGCCGGCCTGAGGCCTTTTCGAGGCCCGAGGCCTGAGGCCTCCCAAAGAGGCCTCACGAGCCGAGGACGTCGCCTTCGGCGGCGCCGCGGCCGGCGATCCACTCCGCCGCCGTGATCGCCTTCTTGCCCTCCAGTTGGACGCGAACGAGCTCGACGGCGCGTTCGGCGCAGGCGACGACCACGCGCGACTTGTCGGCGAGCACGACCGTGCCGGGGCGCGCCTGTTTGTCGCCCGGCAGATCGGTCACGCGCGTCGCGTGCACCTTGAGGAGCTTGCCGCGGATCGTCGTGAAGGCGCCCGGCCACGGGCTCATTCCGCGGACGTGGTCGTGCACGGCGCGGGCGGGCTTTGCGAAGTCGATGCGCCCGTCCTCTTTCTTCAGCATGGGGGCGAGCGTCGCCTTCGCGTGATCCTGCGGGATCGGCGTGTAGCCTCCTGCGACGTACTTCGGCAGGCCCTTGCGGACGGCGAGGGCGCCGAGCGCCGAGAGTCGCTCCGCGAGATCGCCCGCGGTCTCGTCGGCCACGATCTCGGTCTTGAACTGCTCGAGCATGGCGCCCGTGTCCATGCCTTCGTCCATCTGCATCAGCGTGATGCCGGTCTCCGGCTCGCCGTGGACGACGGCCCACGTGATCGGCGCTGCGCCGCGGTACTTCGGGAGCAGTGACGCATGGACGTTCACGCAGCCGAGGCGGGGCGCCTCGAGCACGTCTTTCGGAAGGATGCGCCCGTACGCCACGACGAGCGCGACGTCGACCGCGAGGTCGCGCAGCCACGCTGCGAACTCCCCGGTCCTGAGCTTCGTCGGCTGGACGACGTTGAGGCCCAGCTCGAGAGCACGCTCCTTCACGGGCGGGGCCGCGAGCTCGAGCCCGCGGCCCTTCGGCTTGTCGGGCTGGCAGACGACCGCGGCGACGTCGGCGATCTCGACCAGCGCGTCGAGGCACGGCACCGCGAACTGCGGCGTGCCGAAGAAGACGGCGCGGAAGGCCTTCCGCGAGGTCGCCTCCTCCGATGCGGGCGTCGTCTGCGAAGGCGGATCGCTCAATTCCCTACCTCGATCTCGACCGAGGGGCCGCTGATCTCGTGCTCACCGCCCTCGAACACGCCGATGAGCGGAGTCATGACGCGGACGGTGTACTTGCCCTTGGGCAGCGGCCCGGCTGGCTTGCGCGGGTAGCCGCGCTCGACCGCGGTGCCGCGGACCTTCTCGGGGGCCCACTTCATCTTCACCGCCTCCCACGGAACCGTGGTGCGAGCCGAGCCGTTCGGCGCGAGCGTCACGCGGGCGACCTTCACCTCGGCGGGCGGGGGAGGGTTGTGTCCCTTGGGCGGCGGCGGCGGTTCACCCGGCGGCATGTCCACGCGCTTCTTCTTGGAGTCGTAAGTCTCCGTCTCGAAGCGCGCGAGCGGATCGATGCGGAAGTTGAGCTGCATCGACTGGTTCGTCTTGTTCGTGAACGTGACGAGGAGATCGGCCTTTCCGCCTGGAGCCACCCTCGTCGGGCTCGCGGTCACCTTCACCTCGAGCTTGTCCTTCACCTCGACGTTCTCGAGGGTCTCGGGCTTCGCGTCGGGGACCTCGCAGTCGCTCTTCGCGAGGAGGTCCTCGAGGTTTCCGATGTCGAAGCCGGTGCAGACGTCCTTCTTCGGAGCCGCCTTCTCCCCGTCGGCGTCTTCGCCGTCGGCCTCTTCGGCCGCCTCGCCCTCGGCGGCCTCGGCCTTGGCCTTGTCGGCGGGCGTCTCGGGCGGCTTGCTCCCCCCGCAGGAGACGAGCGCGGCGAGGAACAGCACGGAACAGCACGTCGTCGTCGTCAGTCGATGCATGCTTGCCAGCTCTCCGGTGTGGTGGCCTTCATCGCGCAGCGATACTCGCGCTTCGAGATCTCCGCCTCGCACTGCGACTCGACGCGCGCGTAGCTCGGCTCCGACTTGCGGAGCGCCTTCTTCATCTCCCGTGCAGCGCGCGCCTCTTCGGGAGAGAGGTCGGCGAGCTCGGGATCGCTCGCGAGCGTCATGTCGAGGTACCTGTCCAGCATCTCGTTGCACTGCTCGCGCGTCACCTTCCCGTTGCATGCGACCGCGAGCAGGCACAGGCAGAGCGGTGACAGCGATTTCACGGTTCGCAGCATACTCGAAAACCCCACCTTGGAGCCGGTGAACGGCTGACGTCGGAATGACATCGGAATCTTCCCGTATCACTCGATCGCGGCGGCTCATCCGGTCGGCTCGGTGCTAGAGTGCTCCGCCATGAGCCGGGTGATGAACTTCAACCCTGGTCCCGCTGCGCTTCCGCTCGCCGCGCTCGAGCGCGCCCGCGACGAGCTCCTCGACTTCGAGGGCTCGGGGATGAGCGTGATGGAGCACAGCCACCGCGGGAAGGTCTACGAGAAGGTCCACAACGAAGCGGTCGCGCTCGTCGCGGAGCTTCTCGGGACGCCGCTCGATCGCTGGGACGTCCTCTTCGTGCAGGGCGGAGCGTCGATGGCGTTCGCGCAGGTCCCGCTGAACTTCCTCGGCGCGGGAATGACGGCGGACTACGTCGTCACGGGCGCATGGGGCGAGAAGGCGCTCTCCGAGGCGCGGACGATCAAGGCTCTCGGCGGCGGTGAGGCGAACGTCGCGGCGACGACGCGCGGCGAGGACAAGAGCTACACGCGCGTGCCGAAGCAGGAGGAGCTCACGCTCACCAAGGGCGCCGCCTACGTCCACGTGACGAGCAACGAGACCATCCACGGCGTCCAGTGGGCGCTCGGTCCGGACACGCCGTTCCCGCGGACCGACGGCGTGCCCGTCGTCGTCGACATGTCGAGCGACATCCTCGGCCGCCGGATCGACGCCTCGCAGTTCGACGTCATCTACGCGGGGGCCCAGAAGAACATCGGGCCGAGCGGCGTCACGGTCGTCGCGCTGAAGAAGGAGATGACCGCGCGCGGCCGGAAGGACATCCCGAAGATCCTGCAGTACCGGACGGTCGCGGAGAACAACTCGCTCCAGAACACGCCCTCGACGTTCGGCATCTACCTGGTCCGCAACGTCCTATCGTGGCTGAAGGAGCAGGGCGGCGTCGCGGAGATGGAGGCGCGGAATCGGAAGAAGGCGGCGCTCCTCTACGACGCCATCGACGCGTCCGGCGGCTTCTACCGCTGCGCGGTCGACAAGAGCTGCCGCTCGATCATGAACGTCGTCTGGCGCCTGCCGTCGGAGGCGCTCGAAGAGACGTTCGTGAAGGAGGCGGCCGCGCAGAAGATGGTCGGCCTCAAGGGCCACCGCTCGGTGGGCGGCATCCGCGCCTCGATCTACAACGCGGTCGAGCTCTCGTGGTGCGAGGCGCTCGCGTCCTTCATGAAGGAGTTCGCGAAGAAGCACGGCTGAGAGACGAGGCGCGCGGCGCCGTCGCGCGCCCGCGACTCTCCTGACCCGGAGCCCCTGGAGCCCGGAGCCTGGAGCCTGCGTGAAGGATTCGGGCTCGGCCCGAATCCTTCGCGCGCTCAGCTCTTCTTCTTCGCCAAGTGCGCCGTGACGGCCTTCTCGAGGGCCTCGGCGACCTCGGGCGCGACGGCGTCGCCGCGAGCCCACTGCGACGCCTTCACGAGCGTCGTCTGAGCGGCCTTGGCGAGGTGCGAGCGGCGGTGGCGCGACAGCTTCGAGAAGGCGGTCTGGGTCTCGGTCGGGACTTTCTTCAGGGCGGGCTGCAGGTATCCACGCATGGCCGCCGCTTCATAGCAGGTCACAATCCGAAGATCGACACGCCGCACGTCTCCTTCGCCATCCAGGTCACGGTGGCGTCTTCGGGCGAGGCGGTGTCGTACGTGATCACGCCCGAGACGTTCACGTTGCCGACGACGCGCAGGGCGCCCGTGCTCTCACCGAGCGCCCGGAGCGTCTCGACGAGCGGTCCGAGCTTCTTCGCTTCCGCCTTGGCGAGGGCGGCGCACGTGATGGGGAGGGTCTTGAACATGGCGTCCACGCGCACGCCGGTGTCGTGCGGCGCGATCGTCCCGGTGACGCCTGCGACGAGCGGACCGAGCGTGACCGTCGTTCGCTCGAGCTGGAGCGGCTTTCCCGGTGTCCCCACGGCGCTGCCCTCGACGTGGACGTCGATCGCGCTCTTGAGCATGGCGGGGCGCAACCCCCAGAGATCGACCTCGCCCTTCATCTCCGAGCGTCCGTCGGCGGAGAGCTTCCCTTCGAGCGTGACCGCCACCTCCGTCGTTGCGTCGGCGGGCAGGCCGAAGGCCTTCGGATCGATCCCGAGGTTCGCGAAGGGCGACCGCGGGATGCGGACCCACAGCTCCCTCGTGCCCGTGCTTCCTCCCACGAGCATCATGCTCGGGCCGTCGGGGACCGGCGGATCGAACATGACGCGCACGCGCGATCGGTCCGCGCCGGTCTCGAACGAGCACGCCCAGGGACCGAGCTTCGTGCGCTCGGTCACGAGCTCGAGCCGTCCGAGCGTCCCGCGCATCTCCTCGGCGCCGGGGCCGCGCGACTCGATCTCCAGATTGAGGTCGGTCGCCGAGACGCGCGAGCCGGCTCCGGCGACGCCCTCCCAGACGACCCGCGCGCCGACGATGGAGAGCCTTCGCGGGCTGCTCGGCGTCCCTGCCGAACGCGCGCGGTTCTCCGCGACGAGCGCGGCGAGACCGACCTCGATGTCGGCTCGGCCTCCGCTCATCTTCACGTCCATGTCGCGGACGTGCGCGCTCTTGCCCGAGAGCCCGGCGAGGCGGACCTCCGGGATCGTGGCCGTGATCCCGGGCGTCCGCGCCACCTTCGCCGAGACGCCATGAAGAGTCGCGCCCTGGAGCCCCACCGAGACGCGATCGATCGTGATGTCGAGGCCCGCCTCGCGCGCGCGGGCGATCGCGCGGTCGCGCACGATCGACGGGAGCATGAGCGCCGCTCCGACGAGCAGGAGCAGGACCGCCACCGCGGGGACGACGATCGCGAGGGCCTTCTTCAGGGGAGCGTTCGGCGGCTCCACCGCCGGCGTCGCAGGGCCGACGTAGCGAGGTTGGGCCTGCTGCGGCTGCGGTCGTCGAGGCTCCTTCTTCGCGGCCGGAGCCTCGGGAGGTCGGGGCGCTTGGTCGTTCCGTGACTCGCCCGCGGCCTGCTGCTGCTTCGCGTTCTGCTGTGCCTTCGCGATGAGCGCCTGCACGTCCATGAAGCTCGGCTCCTTCGGCGGAGCGGGCTCCTCCGACGGCGTGGGGCCGGCCGCGGTGGATGCGCCGTGGGCAGGCGAGGGCGCCGGGGCGGCGGGAGAGGCGAGGGTGGGAGGCGGCGCGACCGGAGAGGCCGGCGGCGGGGCTGGCGGGGCGCCGGGGGAGGCGAGCGTCGGCGTCGTCGCGACACGCGGACCCTGCGGTCCGGGCTCCGGTGAAGTCTGTGCGCCGGGAGTGGCGGGTGCGCCCGGCGAGCCTCGAGCGCCGGTCAGGACGGGCGGCAAGAGCGCCGTCGTGCTCACCATCTCGTCCGGTGGAACGGCGGCGGCGCGGGCCGCGGCGATCGCGCGGCGCCGCTCGCGTGCGCTCTCGCTCAGGTTCGCCTCGACCCATGCGGCGACGTCGGGTTGGCGCGGCTCCTTGGCGAGGACGGCCTCGAGCGCAGCTTGCATCTCCCTCGCCGTGGAGAAGCGCGCGCGCGGATCGGTGGCGATCGCCCGGTGCACGAGGGCGGCGACCTCCGGCGGCACGTCCGGCGGAAGGCTCGACGTCGGCGGCGCGTTCGCGTGGAGCGCTTGCAGCGTCGCGATGTCGTTCGCGGCGGCGTAGGGCGCGCGTCCGGCGAGCATCCGGAAGAGGACCGCTCCGACACCGAAGACGTCCGTGAAGGCGCCGAGGGCTTCGCGCCGTGCCTGCTCGGGCGCCATGTAGCGGACCTTCCCTTTGACCATGCCGACCTCCGTCGGTCCGGCCGTGCGCTCGCGCGCGTGCGCGATCCCGAAGTCGATCAGCTTGGCGTCTCCGGTCGCGGTGAGAAGGACGTTCTGAGGCGAGACGTCTCGATGCACGACGTGGAGAGGTCGCCCGGCCGCGTCCGTGAGCGTGTGCACCGCGTGGAGGCCGGCGCATGCGTCGGCCGCGATGCGGAGCGCGATCGGCAGGGGCACGGTCTTCTCGGGAGCGATGAGCGAGAAGAGCGAATCTCCGTCGACGTACTCCATCGCGATGTAGAGCAAAGGCCCGCTCTCACCGAGGTCGAACACCTGCGCGACGTTGCGGTGCTGGATCCCGGCGACGATGCGCGCCTCGTCGAGGAACATCGCGCGGAACGACGGGTTCTCCGCGTAGCGCGATTGGATGATCTTGAGCGCGCAGAGCTTCTCGAAGCCGTGCTTGCCGTGCTGACGCGCCGCCCAGACGTGCGCCATGCCTCCGTCCCCGATCGGGCAGAGGAGCTCGTAGCGATCGATGCGCTGCCCCGGCGCGAGCACGACGCCCAAGTATATGGGACGGTCGCCTTTTCCGGGCTTTCTCTCGCGGCCGCGAGCGAGCGAAGCGGGACGCGAGAGCTCACGTGCGGGAGGACGACCGCTCGTGCTCGTTCTGGTACGTTCTGTCGTGGATGTCGAGCGTGCTCGTCACGTCCGTGATCACACTCTCTTCCCCGCCGGCGGCGGTGTGGCCGTTCATCACGGACACCGATCGCACGAACCGCATCGTGCTCGGGACGAGCAACGTCTACAAGCCCATCGAGCCGGGCACGAAGAGCAGCGCGCGCTTCGTGGTCGAGACGAAGGCCGCCGGCTTCGCGCTGAGCTACGAGGAGGCGCCGTTCGAGTGGACGGTCAACGAGTCGTTCAGCGTCTACCGCAAGATGCGGTCCGGGCCGCTCCGCGCGTACACGTTCGGGATGAAGCTCGACCCCACGCCCGAAGGCGGGACGCGCCTCGAGATCTTCCTCGACTTGCAGCCGCGGCACTGGCTCTTCCGCCCGATCGCCCACGTCGAGGGCCGCCGCATCGTCGCGGGCATGGCGAAGCTCGCGCGCGCGGTCGACGCGCACCTGCGCGAAGACGCGCCGAGCCCGTTCCTCGTGCCCGCCTCGCCCGCGAACGAGGAGCGCCTCGCGCATGCGACGCGCGAGCTCGAGATGCGCGGCCTGGATCCGAAGGTGGTCGCGGCGCTCGTCGAGCTCGTCCGTTCCGCCCCGGACGCCGACGTCGTACGCATCCGTCCGTTCGAGGTCGCCCACGCACGCGGTCTCGACCCGCGCGAGACCCTGCGCGCGTTCCTCCACGCGGTGACGCTCGGCATCGTCGAGCTCCGCTGGGCGCTCATCTGCCCGAGCTGCCGTACGGCGAACGATCAGGTGAAGCTCCTGTCGGAGATCCGCGAGGGCAGCCACTGCCAGCTCTGTGATCTGTCGTATGCGATCGAGCTCGATCGTGCCGTCGAGGCCACGTTCGTCCCCCATCCGAGCGTCCGTGAGGTGCCCGATCGGATGTTCTGCATCGGGGGACCGTGGCGTACGCCGCACGTGATCGTGCAGGCGGTCGTCGCCGACGGGGAGCGGCGCACGCTCGCCGTGCCCGCGGAGGCGGGGAGGTTCCGCCTCTTCGCGCGCGGCGGCGCCGTCGCGTCGCTCGACGTCGAGGAGGAGGCGCCGGACGCGTGCGAGGTCGCGCTGAAGGGCGGCGCCTTCTCGCCCGCGGTGCTCCGCGTGAAGCCGGGCGGTACGGTCACCGTCGAGAACGGCACGGACGATCCGCTCCACGTCAAGATCGAGCGTCTCGGCTACGCGACGTTCGCCGCGACCGCGCACGTGGTCACGACCATGAGCGAGTTCCGCCGGCTCTTCTCCAAGGACATCCTCAAGCCGAGCACTCCTCTGAAGGTCGCGAGCTGCGCGATCCTGTTCAGCGACCTGACTGGTTCGACCGCGCTCTATACGCGCGCCGGAGACGCCGCTGCCTTCCGGCTCGTCGACGACCATTTCGACGTGCTCCGGAAGGTCATCGACGAGCACGGCGGGACCGTCGTCAAGACGATGGGCGACGCGATCATGGCCGCCTTCGTCGAGCCCGTCGCGTGCGTGCGCGCGGCGACCGCGTGCCTCCATGCGTTCGAGAAGTTCCGCGTCGAAGCCGAGAACGGGGACCTCACCGGCATCAAGCTCGGCCTCTACGCTGGGCCCTGTTACGTCATCACCGCGAACGACACCATCGACTACTTCGGGCAGACCGTGAACTGCGCGTCGCGCGTGCAGCACTGCGCCGGCTCGGGCGAGATCGTGTTCGAGGAGGACGTCTGGGCACGGCTCTCGGACGACGATCGCGCGAAGCTCAGGCTGGTCGAGCAGCTCGAGACGCGGGTGAAGGGGGTGGATCAGCCACTGCGGCTCGTCCGGGTGAAGCTCGCGACGGAGACCGTCAGCGAGCGCTCGCGCGCGAAGGCGCAGCCGGTCGAGGCGTCTCGCGTCGCGTCGTAGAGGCCTGGCTCTCGCGGCCCGGCGGAGCCGGCGCCTACGGCCAGCGATACGCGCTCGGGGCGGGCGTCTCGGACGGTCGCCCGAGCAGATGGCCCTGCACCCACTCGCAGCCGGACTCGATCATGCAGGACAGCTCCGCGGTACTCTCGATGCCCTCGGCGACGACGCGCATCCGAAGGTCGCGGCAGACGCTGGCGATGCGTGCGACGAGGCGCCGATGGACCTCCGAGCGGTCGACGCCGCGCACGAGCGACATGTCCAGCTTCACGATGTCGGGCTCGAATGTCGCGAAGCTCGCGCGCCCGGTGGAGCCGTCGGCGAGGTCGTCGAGCGCGATCGTGAAGCCGCGCCGCCGGAGCTCGGCGATGCGGCGCCGAACGTCGCCCGTGTCCGCGATCGCCGCCCGCTCGGTGAGCTCGAGGACGACGCGGTCGGCGAGCTTCGTCAGGGGAGCCTGATCGTCGTAGAGGTCCGGGTCGTCGAGATCGGTGACGTGCAGGTTCACGAACAGGAGCGCGTCGCGCGGGGCGGCCTCGGACGCACGCGCGACGTGGGCGCGCACGCGCCGTCCGACGTCGCTCAGCCGCCCGAGCTTCTCGGCGGCGTCGAGGATGGCGGCAGGGGAGGCCATCGTGGGCTCTCTCGACCGCACCAGAGCCTCGAATCCGACCGTCCTCCGGGAGCGGGCGTCGACGACGGGTTGGAAGGCGATCCACAAGGACTCGAGCGCACGATCGAAGATCGCGGCCAGCGGCGCGAGATCGTCCGAGAGCCGTAGGCCCTCGCGCTCCGGAGCTGCGGCGTTCCTCTCGGCACGCGCGCGCGCCGAGCGCTTCAGGGCACGGTCCAACGCCGCTTCCAGGACCGCCGGCGCGAACGGCTTGCGGATGTACGTGAGCGCGCCGAGGTCCTCGGCCTCGATGGCGCCGTCGATCTCGGGCAAGCCGGTCATCAGGATCACCGGCACGTCGAGGTCGTAGGCGCGCACGGTGCGAAGGAGGTCGAGCCCGGTCATCCCCTGGAGGACCACGTCGCTCAGCACGACGTCGAACTTCGCCTCGCGGAGCCGCTCGGCCGCGCTCGCGGCATCGGCGAGCGGCGTGACCTCGAACCGGTGCCGGAGGCTGCGCGTCAGGGCCGACCTCAGGAGGGTGTCGTCCTCGACGAGGAGGAGTCGTGGGAGATGGAGCGGTCGCTGCTGGGTTGCCGCCATCGGGTGCACCCCCCAGTAGAGCGCAGCCGACGGCCGACGTCGCCGGTCAAAATGACCCGCCCGGTACGGTTCTCGACGAGCCGCGGCGACCAGGGGCCGTTGCAATCGAGATAACCGGGGAAATCGACGTCAGACTTTTGGCCCATCGAACCCTTCGGAGTTACTCCAATGGGGCATGACGCTCCCTGCGGCGGTGGTCGAGTCGGGCTCGGGGATCATGGCAGCGGCGGCTCCGCGGATGAGCTTGTCGAGGCGCATCTGGGACCTCGATTGGTCGAGCGAGCTGCCGTGGGACATCGACGGCGTGATCGTCGAGCCTGGGACGTTCGACGACGCCTTGGCCTTCATGCGCGAGCACTACGCGCGAATCTTCGGCGACGGCCAAGGGCGTTTCTTCTCCGAAGAGATGACCGAAGCGAAGCGACGCTTCGGGGAGGAGATGGACGTCTTGCTCCTGCGAGAGGAGGGCAAGGCGGTCGGTCTCTGCACCGCCCATCCTTCGGACTGGTCCACGTGGTACCTGCGTACGTTCGCGCTCGTGCCCGAGGTCCGCGAGCGTCGTCTCTGCACGATCTTCGGCGCGCGCCTCATGGAGGTGCTCCGGCGGGTCGGCGTGGCGCGGTTCGAAGCGGAGTGCTCGGCCGCGAACGTGCCGATGTTGCGCACCTTCACGAGCCTCGGGTTCGTACCGACGTCGATGAGCAACTCGGAACGGTGGGGGATGACGTTGCGGTTCACGAAGTACCTGCGCGAGGACGCCGAAGAAGTCTTTCACCGGCAGTTTCTCAATGTCCCCGTGGTTGGTCGCGGGGGCACCAACGAGGAGAGGAGGAGACCATGAAGAAGTTCGCTTGCTTCACGATGTGACCGTTCCAAACGGCATGACCCTTCGCGGGTCATGCCGTTCTCACTTCATCTCGAAAGGATAGGACGATGATCGGCGAAGCACTTCGGACGGAAATCGAGGCCTATGCGGCCCGACGGCGAGAGAACCCGGTTTTCCGCGCTGCGGAGGAAGGACGACTGACGCGCGCGATGGTGAAACGCTACGTCGCGAACGTCGGGTACATGGTCGGGATCACCCCCGCCAACCTGCGTCGCGCGTGCGAGCGAGCGCGTGCGAAGGGCGACGAGAAGCTCGCCGCCTACTTCGCCAAGAAGCTCCGTGAGGAGACGGGGCATCACCTCTGGGCCGAGCGTGACCTCGAGGCCCTGAGCAGCACGACGCTCGCGGTGGAGCAAGATTGCACGGTGACGGCCGCGATCGAGGAGCTCGCCCGCTACCTCGAGGAGACGATCGATCGGGACCCGGCGCTCTACCTCCCGTACATCGCGTTCGCGGAGTACATCACGGTCATCATCGGGCCCGAGTGGCTCGCTCTCGTCGAGGAGCGCTGCGGGACCCCGCGCTCGGCGATCACGATCATCGATTACCACATCGAGCTCGACCGAGAGCACGCGGAGGAGGCGTTTGCGTGCATCGACGACTTCGTGAGCGATCCCAAGATGCTCGCTCCGATGCGCGAGGTCCTCCATCGGTCGCTCGCGTACTTCGACCGGTTCTGCGCCGAGGTCGTCGATACCGCGGAGGCGTCCGACGAAAGGGTCGCTCATGTTTCGGCTGCCTGACGGCTGGTCGCCCCCGCAGGTCGTCGAGGACGTCATCACGATCGACGGCCTGACGATTCATCGTGCGGGGGTGTCCACCGTCGGACCCGACGGCGTCGAGGTCTGTGGCTCGGCCGCAGACGCAACCGATTCGGCTCGCGATCGCGCGTGGTACGAGCTCCTCGAGCGCGTGAGCGCCCTCGAGATGTCTCGGCGTTCCGCCGATCGACTGACCGTGATGGACGAGGATGCGGCCGAGATCGGCGCTTGGCCGTATGACGAGGTCTTTCCGGTGAGCGACGATCCGGCGCGCTGGCGATACTCCATCTCGAACGGCGTCGCCTTGCACGGGAGCTGGGGCTCGGCCTGTCGTCGGGCGTTCTGGGAGCTCGCGGAGCGGGATCGTGTCCTCCATACCTGGCTCGGCAGCCTCGTCCCGGCGTCCGTCGACGTCGACCTGGCATCGACTCCCCTCGGGCGCGTCCGTACGAACGAGTGGCGGATCTGCCGCTTTCGGGACGACTGCCCAGGGTTTTCGCGAGGCATCGAAGTCGCGGGAGTCTTCGGGTTCCCGCGGGACGAGGCAGCGCCGTTCGTTCTCGGGTTCGCAGGCCGTCCGACGTTGCGCGAGGCCGTCGAGGCGGCCGTCGGCGAGGCGCTCCAGATGATGGCCTTCCTGTGGGGAGAGCCGTTTCCGGAAGAGGTCCCTTCGAACGCGGGGCCGGCGCAGCATCTCGACCGGTATCAGGTGCGGGGAGCTTGGGA
>ERZ777003.660-NODE-660-length-64437-cov-11.645025_pt1 | contig 64437 bp, 56 predicted proteins | sample MGYA00374956_ERZ777003 | MGnify/ENA primary metagenome ERZ777003 (study PRJEB29302, sample SAMN06268252) | bioreactor metagenome | isolation source: Joint BioEnergy Institute, California, USA | place: USA:Joint BioEnergy Institute, California, USA | collected...
GCTGGCCAACAACGGCATGGGCCTGGGGGCGATGTGGGGAAAGGAGACGGCGCTGCGCATGCTTGCCGAAGCCGGCTTCCATGACGTGACGGTCAAGACCCTGCCGCATGACGTGCTGAATTACTACTACGTCATCAACGGTTGACCGCCAGCCGAGAGAAACACCATGGCACGGGCGTCCCGCATCAGCGAGGCGCCCGTGCCGTGTTTGTGTTTCGATGCAAGGGCGCAGCCGTAGGGCAGGCTATTGCCTGCCGATCGATGGCGAGATGGCCATGGAAGACGATGGCCCGCGCCTGCACCACGGCGGCACGCAATATCTCGCCCTACATGGGCCGGTTATGCGCGGGGGTGTGGTCTGCCAAGGCAGACCCTACTGTGGCGGAAGCTCCAAGATCCAACCGCCAAGTTCCAAAGAAGCTCCAAGGTGCAAGCGTACAAGCCTCAAGTCGGCAGCGGAGGAGGAGTTGCGCTGATCGACCGACAAAAGTCCCGACCAAACAATCCTTTGCAATCTTTGACTTCTCTGCGATCTTTGCGCTTCAGCCGGGCCTTCGCGACCTTCGCGCCTTCGCGGCCGATGTTTCTCTTCGTCGCTTGCTGTTCACTCCTGCGGCGGGGGGAGTTCCTTGATGAAGTCAGCCAGTTGCTCAGCCGTGGGGCTCTGAGCGGTGCGGACGTAGTAGCCGCTGGTGGCGACACCGGTACACAGCGATTCCTCCAGGCTGAAGCCCAGCACCCGGCCGAGGCAGAAGCCCGCATTGAAGTGATCGCCCGCGCCGGTGCTGATCTTCGGCTGGCGGACGAAGGGCCCGTCAAAGCGGGCAGACGCGGTCGCCGTCGCGGCAGCCGCGCCGCGGCGCGGATGGATCACGACGCAGGCGAGGTTGAGCTTCTGACGGATGGCCCGAGCCGTGTCTTCGATGTAGGCTTCCGGTTCGGAGCGCCCGGGCAGGCCCAACACATCGGCGATCTCGACCGATTCCTTCAGATTCAAGCCGAGGATCACGTCCACCTGATCCTGGAAGCGCGTCAACAGTCGCAGGGCATCGAGGATGTCGTCCTGCGTGCGCTTCTCGGGATCCGCCAGGTCCACAAACAGCTTGCGGTCGTGCCGCTCGATGTTGGGGATGACCTCATCCAGCAGCTTCGCCCAGATGCGGCTCATGTGTGGCAGCATGGTCCAGTTGACCATGCCGATGAGCTGGGCGTTGGAGACCAGCTTCTTCATCCGATCTTCGCCGACGCGCGACAGCACGTTGTCCCAAGTGATCTCGCCCAGCGACTGGTTCTTGTTGAGCATCAGCTTGCCGTCTTCAAACTCGAGGGCATCGGTGAAGGCGGGTTCGGCGACGCTGATGACCTCCGCCCGGTTGGCCAGCTCCTGGAAAACCGGGTGGATCGTGGGATAGCCGACGCTGCCGATGTACGTCACGCTCATCCCGGCGCAGGCCAGCGCATTGGCCATGATCGGCCCGTTGCCGCCGAGCTTCTGCTGCTTGATGACCAGCTCGTAGTTGGAGCTTTGGCCGGAGGCACGCTGGATTTTGTCACCCAGGGCGCCGATCGTGCGCACGGGGGTGAACTCCCGGTCGCTGGTGCGCTTGTCGACGACGGCGATGATGTTGTCGACAAAGCCGTCCAGGCCGATCAGGGCCCGCTTGCTGGCGAGCGTGGCTGCTGCGGCGCGGAGTTTTCCGGGGACAGTCTGACAGATCTGCTGGCGCGTGAGCTGCATCGTCAGCGGCTTTCGTACGGGTGCGACTACTTGTTCAACTCCGGCAGTGTTGTCGGCTGGGTTGTCGGCGCCGGCTCCGTCGGCTGGGTGAGCTGCTGGACAGCTCGATCGACGGCATCGGTCGCGGCCGGAGTCTCAGCCGGCTGGGGCGCCGGCGCGGGGGCCGGGGCCGGTGCCAAGTGGACTTCAGGCGTCTGCGGTTGCGACGGGGTGGACGTGCGCGGCGGCAGCGTCCGGCGCGGCTGGGGGGCGGCGCGATCGGGGATGCGTGCCGGCGCGGGGGTGTCGGGCGGCGGAGGCGGCTGCAGGGCAGCCTCTTCGATGGCCGCATAGACCTCAGGCGTGCTGGGCGGCAGCGGCGGGACCGCCGTGTAGGTCGGCTCGAAGGCCACACCTTCGTTCACGACCGGCGACCAGGGTTTGTTCTGGAAGGCCGTCACCGGGACCATCACCGTCTGCCCGATGAACAGCACAGGTGCGAACAGCGACTGCTGCCAGTCGGGGCGGTAGCGGGCGGTCTCGTAGGGGTACAGCGTCGGCCCGGCGACGACGGCGCCGTTGGCATACTCAGCCACGCTCGGTTCCCAGTTGCGGTACTGGATGGCGGGGTCGATGACCAGCGGCTTCATGCTGAATGCCGGATCCGCCTGGATGTCGGCGGTTCGCTGGCAACCGGCAGCGCTAACGGCTGCAACCGTCAAGAGCAGTGCTGTGCGACGCATGTGACTCCTTTCCCGTCTGTTGGTTGTGACCTGCCCGAGGGCTGAAACTGCCCTGGCCCCGCCACGCGGTCAGTTCATCAGCAGAAGATCCAGATCCCGCTTGAATCCCTTGCGGTCGAACTCGTGGATCTCGCCACCACTTACATCGGTCGTATTCATCTCCGGGCGGTAGTTCATCGGGTCATCCAGGGCCCGACGCTGGCTGGCGTTCCAGGTGTCGGGCTCGCTGTCGGAGGCACAGCCCAGCCCGAACGCCATCAGCATGACCGCACCGGTGAGGAATGCTCGCATCATCGGGACTCCGTGAGCTTGTCGATCGTGTAGTTGGGGGCCTCTGTCGTGATCAGGATATCATGCGGATGGCTTTCGGTCATGCTCGCAGCCGTGATGCGGCAGAAGCGGGCATTGCGGCGGAGTGACTCGATGTCGCGTGTGCCGCAGTAGCCCATACCGGCCCGCAGGCCGCCGACGAGCTGATACACGAAATCACCCAGCGGACCGCGATAGGGGACGCGCCCCTCGACGCCTTCGGGCACCAGCTTGCCGCGGTCGCGGACGCCGGCCTGGCCGTAGCGGTCCGACGATCCCTTGATCATAGCGCCCATCGAGCCCATGCCGCGATAGGTCTTGTAGCGGCGGCCCTGGTGGATCACCAGCTCGCCGGGCGACTCATCCAAGCCGGCAAACAGGCTGCCCATCATGACGGTATTCGCGCCCGCGGCGATAGCCTTGGTGATGTCGCCGCTGTGGCGGATGCCGCCGTCGGCGATGACCGGCACGCCGGCGGGCTCAGCCACACTGACGGCGTTGAAAATCGCCGTGATCTGCGGCACGCCGACGCCCGTGACCACACGCGTCGTGCAGATCGCCCCCGGGCCGATGCCGACCTTCACGGCATCGGCGCCGGCATCGATCAGGTCCTTGGCGGCCTCAGCCGTTGCGATGTTGCCGGCGATGACCTCGATATCCCACTGCTTCTTGATCTGCTTGACCGTCTCGATGACGTTCTTGCTGTGGCCGTGAGCCGTGTCAACGACGACCACGTCGACGTCCGCGGCGATCAGCGCCTCGACCCGCTCGAGGTTGAGCACGCCCGTGGCTGCACCGACACGCAGGCGGCCGCGCGAGTCCTTGCAGGCCTGGGGGAACTGATGCAGCTTGTCGATGTCGCGCATCGTGATCATGCCCGTCAGGCGGCCTTCCTTGTCGACCAGCAGGAGCTTTTCGACCTTGGCCTTATAGAGCATGCGCTCGGCTTCATCGAGCGTAGTGGACTCCGGCGCGGTGATGAGGTTGTCGCGGGTCATCACATCGCCGACGCGCTTATTGTCGTCTTCCTGGAACTTGAGATCGCGGCGAGTGAGGATGCCCAGCAGCTTGGGCCGGGGCTGGCCCGGCACAGCCGTCGTGCGGTGGGCCAGGCGGTCGTCGCCGACGCCTGGACCGTCGACAATCGGGATACCGCTGACGTTGAACTCCTGCATGATCCGCCGGGCGGTGCCGATCGTTGCGTTGGGGGGGAGGGTGATCGGGTCGACGATCACGCCGTTCTCCGACCGCTTGACCTTTTCAACTTCGCGGGCCTGCTGCTCAATGGTCAGATTCTTGTGGATGATGCCGATTCCGCCTTCCTGCGCCAGGGCGATCGCCAGGGCCGATTCGGTCACCGTGTCCATTGGAGCGGAGACCAGCGGAATGTTGAGCTCGATTTTCCGCGTCAGCCGAGAGCGCGTATCGGCTTCGGCGGGGATGAAGTCGCTTCGGGCGGGAATCAGAAGGACGTCGTCAAAGGTGATGCCGTCAGTGAGGATCTTGGGGTGGTCCATGGATCAGAAATAGCCATCCAGTTCATACGTGTCAAGACGCCGCGGCGACCGGGGCGCCCGCAGACGATTGCGCCCCGATCGTAACGGATCTGCCGAATGCTCCAGCCAGCCGACGCCGGGCACCCGGCTGGGGCAGAAACGGCTGGGGCTGATCGGATTTTCATCAGATTTTGCTTTGACGGAATGCGGAGCGGGCCGTTATTTTGCGCCGCATGTGGCAGCCGGCCAGCCGTTAGGCCGGCTGATACGGGATGTTCTCGCATTTCAGCGGGGAGTGCGGTGCCAGCTTCATCGCGGATCCCGTAAATCGACGGTTCGTAATCTTAGCTGGGGAGAAGCTCGACAATGCAGAAACTGCGTCGATCGGGAGAGTCTGCGCCTGAGGCGTCCATCAGATCGTCCGTGTGTTCGTATCCGTTTGTGGGAGTTGGCCTTCTGGCGTGGCTGGGCATGGCCGGCAGCGCGGCATGGGCGGACCGGGTCATCAACGTGGATACGACGATCAGCAACGGCACGCTGACGGTCGATCCGCCCAGCGGGCTGATCATCTCACATGCCACCAACAACCCGCTGCTGACGTTGACCAACTTCAGCGACAGCGACGGGGTCGAGGGTGTGGTGGTTGGTTCGCTGAGCGGCGAATCGGGGCGTCTGCTGATCGGACCGCAAAGTTACATCGGCAACGGCGGAACCGGCACGCTGGGGACCTACGGATCCGTCAGTGTGAGGCGCGGCGCCGGCTATATCGGGTTGAACAGCGGCGCGGTGGGGCATGTGACCGTCAGCGGCGCAGCGGCGATTTTCGGCAATTCAGACAGCCTGTTTGTCGGCCATGGCGGCACGGGCACGCTTGTCATCGAGAACGGCGGCGGCGCCTTCAGCCAGTCGGGCAATATCGGCTTCCGGCCGGGGAGTGTCGGGGAGGTCAGGGTTTCCGGCAGCGGCTCGAGCTGGTCGATGCTGGGAAGTCTGCTGGTCGGCATCGACGGAGAGGGATCGCTGACGATTTCGGGCGGCGGCAGTGTGTACAACCTATACGGGTTCGTGGCTTTCTACCAGACGCCGGGCATGGTGACCGTTACGGGCCAGGGATCGCTCTGGACAAACGCGCAGTATCTGGACGTCGGGCCCGGCGCCGTGACGGTTGAGAACGGCGGTCGCATTGAGACGATCGACGGGTTCATCGGGACAATCCCCACGACAAACACCGGTGTGGTCACGGTGAAGGGAGTCGACTCGGTCCTGCACGCCAGCGGACAGTTGCAGATCGGCACGTGGGGCTCGGGAAAGCTGGTCATCGAGGATGGCGGCGACGTCTCGAGCGATGGCGGCGCGGTCGTCGGCGTCGAGAGCAACGCCAGCGGCCAGGTCATCATCACGGGCGCGCAGTCGGAGTGGACCATCGGGTCGACGCTGCAGGTCGGTCAACGGGGCGGAGGATCGATCCTGGTGGAAAACGGAGGCCGCCTCGCCAGCCTGGGCGCCATTATTGGCGGGGAGGAGGAGTCGACGGGGCTGGTGATGGTCACCGGGGCCGAATCGACCTGGTTCAATGTGGGCAGCATCACGGTCGGATCGCCCTTCGATTTTGGAGCAGCCGTGATTGTCGAGGATGGCGGCAGCGTTTGGTCAACGCTGGCGGAGATCGGCAATGTCGATGCGCCGGGCTATGCCATCGTCCGGGGTGAGGGGGCGATCTGGGAGACCTCGAGCCAGTTCATCGTCGGCCGGTGGGGCGATGGCCAGTTGCTCGTGGGGGCCGGCGGCAAGGCGAAGGCCTCGTCACTCATCCTTGGCTGGCCGAGCGGACATGGAATGGCCGTCATCGGCGGGGCGGGCTCAACCGTGGAAGCAGGCTCGCTCGTGATTGGCGACGCCGGCTCGACGGATGAGGGCACGGGGCACCTGATGATCGCTGCTGGCGGGCAGGTGCTTATTGAGGGGAACATGCGGACAGGTTCGCGGGATGGCAATGTGCTGGAGTTCGTTCTTTCCGGCGCGGAAGAGGAGGACTATGGCCGTCTGATTGTGGGCGGCAACATCACGCTGAACACCATCACCTTCCGCATCACGCTGGAGAACTATGCGCCCGCAGAGGGGGACCAGTTTGACCTGTTCGATTTTGGGGGAGCGTTGAGCGGAACATTCACCCTCGACCTGCCGGCGCTCGACAACGGGCTGAGCTGGGACACGTCGATGCTGTACTCGCATGGCCTGGTGAGCGTTGTGCCGGAACCGGGGGCGACCGTGCTCATGGTGCTGGGAGGACTGGCGCTGTGTCGGCGACGGCGGGTGTGAACCAGGTCGAAAAAGACACGAAGAGACAGAGAGACGAAGTCCGCTGTTTCGCGGCGGCAATGCCGCCTGTCGGGCCGTTTCTTTTCAAACGTGAAATGGCCTGTCGCGGCGCGCTCGGCATGTGAAAATGCGCGGGGCATGTCCCCTCGCGACGCATGCACGCTCGTCTTGCATGTCCGGTGGTCTGGTCGTAGCCTCAATGCGTTCCCGTCTCATCAAGGAGCTCTATGGCCAAGGTTCGCAAAGCCGTCATCACCGCTGCCGGTCGCGGAACGCGACAGTACCCGGCTTCCACCGCCGTTCAGAAGGAGATGTTTCCCCTCGTCGACCGCGACGGCCTGACCAAGCCCGTCATCCAGATCATTGGTGAAGAAGCCATCGAAAGCGGCATCGAGGAACTGTGCATCATCACCCAGCCGGGCGAGGAGAAGCAGTATCGCGAATACTTCCGCCGCCTGGACGATGAGAACGTCAAGGGCTTCCGCGGGAAAGACTGGGCGATTCTTGAATCCGAGAAGCTGGCCGCCTTCGGCGAGCGGCTGCACTTTGCCGAGCAGCATTCGCCCGAAGGCTTCGGCCATGCCGTCTATCAGGCAAAGAAGTTCGTCGGTGACGAACCGTTCCTGCTGATGCTCGGCGATCACGTCTACATCTCCGACACCCGCGAGCGCTGCGCGCGGCAGCTCATCCGCGTCTACGAGCAGTACATGCTCGACGCCGCCACAAGCGTTCAGCCGACGCTTGAACGCCTGCTGCACCTGTTCGGCACCATCCGCGGCAACCCGATCGACCCGGCCAAGGGCATCTACAAAGCCGAGCTGATCGTGGAAAAGCCCTCCATCGACGTGGCACGCGAGCAACTGGTCACGCCGGGCCTGCCGGCAGGCAACTACCTGTGCCACTTCGGCCAGCATGTCTTCTCGCCGCAGATCTTCGATTGCCTGGAGTACCTGATCAAGAACGACATCCGCGAAAAGGGCGAGATCCAGCTCACGGCTGCCCAGGAGCTGTTGCGGCAACAGACTGATAAATACTGGGTCGTACACGTCCAGGGGCAGCGATACGACACGGGCATTCCCTATGGCCTGATGGAGACGCAGCTTGCGCTGGCGCTCAACGGCATTCACCGCACCGAGATCTGCGAAGCGATTGCGCGCATCCTCGCGACGCAGGTCAAAAGCTGAGACTGACGGTATGCTGTCAGTGTACCGAGGGCGACGGCGGGCGACGTTGCACGCCGGGCCATCGGCGTTCGGCTGATTTGTCACATGAACGCTGTCATACTCTCGATCGGTGATGAGCTGGCGCTGGGCCAGACGGTGGACACCAACACAGCCTGGCTGGCGCGCCAGTTGGCGGGGCTGGGCATCGCCATGACACTGCACATGACGATCGCGGACGATCGGCAAGCCATCGCCGATGCGATCCGCCATGCGCTGGGCCATGGCGAGCTGGTGCTGGTGACGGGCGGGCTGGGCCCGACGGAGGACGACCTGACGCGCCATGCGCTGGCGGATGTGATGGGGGCGCCGCTGGAGATGAACGAGCATTGCCTGCGACAACTGGAGGCGTTCTTCCAGCGGCTTGGCCGGCAGATGCCGCCCAGCAACCGCATCCAGGCGATGATCCCGCGCGGCGCCGAGCCGATCGACAACCTCGCCGGCACCGCGCCGGGCATGCACGCGGTCGTCCCGCGTCCGCAGGAGGCCAAAGGCGCCGCAAGGCAAGCCGACATTTACGTCATGCCCGGCGTGCCGAAGGAAATGATGATCATGTTTGAGCGGGATGTGCTGCCGCGCCTGCGTGCGGCGGGCAACGGCGGCGTCATCCTCTCGCGCACGCTGCACACCTTCGGCATGGGCGAAAGCAGCGTCGGTGAGATGCTCGGCGAGCTGATGCGGCGGGGACGCAACCCGTCCGTCGGCACGACCGTCTCCGGCGGCGTCGTGTCCGTGCGGATCAACGCGCGGGCGACGTCGCGCGACGTGGCTGAGCGTGAACTGGCGGAGACGGAAGCCGCATGCCGGGCGGCCCTGGGTGATCTGATCTACGGCGCCGACGGCCTCTCGCTGGCGGAAGTGGTGGGGGCGATGCTGGCGGAGCGCAAGCAGACCGTCGCCACGGCTGAGTCGTGCACGGGCGGCCTGCTGGCCAAGTATCTGACGGATGTGCCGGGGTCGAGCGGTTGGTTCGGCTTCGGCTGGGTGACGTATGCCAATGAAGCCAAGATGCGCCAGCTTCAGGTGCCCGAGGCGACGCTCCAGGCCCATGGGGCCGTCAGCGAGCCGACCGTGCTCGCGATGGCCGAGGGCGCGCGGCGGCTGTCGCAAGCCGACTATGCGCTGGCTGTCTCCGGCGTCGCCGGCCCAACAGGCGGCACGCCCGACAAGCCCGTCGGCCGCGTCTGCATCGCCCTCGCGGCTGCCGATGCGACGAGGGCACGCACCTTCAACTTCTCCGGCGACCGCGAGATGATCCGCGACCGCTCAGCCAAGATGACGTTGACCATGCTTCGGTATCACCTGCTCGGCAAGGCGATGCCGTTTTGAGCAGCAGCGACGGAGCGACGAAGGGGGAAGAGGGCGGTGATCTCTCCTGTAGGGGCACATGGCAATGTGCCCCTCTGGAACGTCATCCGATATGCAGATAGCGACGCCCTTGCCGGACGCGGGGTGCATTACCATGTACCCTACAGAAGGGGGCACAGCCAACTACCGCGCCTGCCGGCGGATCGTCATGTCGAAGTTCTTGACCATCGAGCGATACATCGCCCACACGATCACCGCGTAGAGACCGACGGCTATCGTTGTGCCGGTGAACATGATGCCGCGGGCCGCGGTGGGGGAGACATACGCGTAGTTCGAATCGAAGATTCGCCCGGCGAAGTTCTCCGGGTCAATCAGAACCGTGATCAGCGTGAACGGGCTGAACGACGCGAGAGCCAGCGAGATCTCGTTGGAGGAGTTCTCCAGCAGCGAGAACCCGCACCAGCCGAGCAGGCCGCACAGTCCGACCACGATCCCCACGCTGCTCATCACAGCCATCACCGTTCGCCGCAGGCGCAGCGACATGTTCATCCCCAGAATGGCGGCAAACGCACAGACGATGATCATCATGGCTGGCAGCAGCACGATGGCCTCGGGCAACACGATCCATTCAACGCCCGATTCCCCGCCGCTCAGCCGTCGCAGCGTGTCATAGCCGACAAACAGCAGTACGCTCACCGCCGGCACCGCAATCAGCGGCAGCACAAACATCACCAATCCGCGCAGCTTGCCCCAGATGTAGTAGCGGCTGGTGATCGGCGTGCTCAGCAGCAGATCCAGCGAGCCGTCCTCTTTCTCGCGCGTGACAGTCGACGCGGCGGCGTTGGTCACGATCAGGAGGATCACCGCGAACTCGATAAACACCGCCCCCAGCAGGAAGTTGCGCGCATCCCTGGCCGGCAGGCGACGGTCGATCGGCATCAGGTCGATCGACGTCAGCAGATCGCGCTGCGTTGTGAATGACCGCACAGCCAGCCGGTCGTATAGCACCATCGTGTCAGCCGGCCGGTTGTTGTAGGTGATGAGCGTGGTGCTCGGATCGATCTTGAGCGTCTGCGGCGTCCCGCTGGTGTAGATCGCCAGCGTCTGGTAGTTGGGGTTGTAGCTGACGCGGCTGATGTACTGCTTGGGCTCGGTGGTCGTGCCGTACATGACGACCAGGGTGATCGCACCACCCACGCCCGCCAGGATGAAGGCATATCGGATGAGCGTCGCGCGGAAGGCCGAGGCCTTGGTCTTGGCTTCGCGCCAGGCGATGGGGTTATTCCACACCGGCCGCGGCGCGCGGTTCTGCGTCGCCCGCGCCAAATGCAGCTTCTGCAGCAGCCATCCCTTGAGGCTGAGTGTCGACTGGGCCACGCGCCGCAGCAGGATGATCGACGGCGTGACGAGCACGAAGCTCATGAAGAACATCAGCGCGATATAGAACGTGTGCGGCCGCGACAGCGCCCAGCCGATTGGCCAGCCCTGCAGCGATTCTGGCAGCTCGCCTAACTGCGGCGGGCGGTAGTTGGGGTCATTGAAAATGACCTGCAGCGCCAGGAACGGATGCAGCGGAGTGAGGAAGCTCGTATCCGCCCGGATTGGCACCGGATTGCCCCTGGCATCGAGGATGGCGACACCGGTCGAATCGGTCTCATATCCGATCACCGGATGAAACCACGGCAGTTGATCCAGCAGGAACAGGCCCACCAGGTAGATCACGATAAACAGGTAGAAGCTGAAGATCGTCCGTCGCGTGCCGACCTTAAACGTCGCGATCGCCATCGCAACGGCGCCGGTGACGAATGCCGTCGCGGCTGCGATCAGGAACGACCAGACAATCGACTGCACCGCGACTCCACCGAACACCTGCGTGATCGAGAAGATCGGAATCCCACTGATCAGCAGCGCAATCACGAAAAACAGCCGCGACAGCAGCGATCCCAGCACGATCTGGCCGTTGGTCAGTGGTGTGGACAGCAGGATATCGTAGGTTTGGGAGTCTTTTTCCTGAGTGATCGCGCCGGCTGTGAAGATCGGCGCCAGCAGCGCGACCAGGCCGAGCTGCAGGTAGCTCATCGTCTGGAAGATGACGCCCGACGCCGACGCCAGCTTGCCCAGTTCGACATTGGACAGGTTATCCAGCGATGCAAACAGCGTGACGATGACCGCCACGACCAGCAGTCCCAGGTATCCGCAGCGGATCAATAGATCCCGCTTCCGCTTCCCGCCGGTCTCCACCACGCGCAGCAGAATCGGATTCGCAGGAATCAGTCGCCAGAGATAATCGCCTATGCCAAGCATGACTTACGATTGCAGATTTCGGATTGCGGATCAGCTGGAACCACCGACGAACCCCGATCAACACAGATGGCTTGGCTTCTTACCGCCAACTGCCAACTCCTGCCACTGCCTACTGCCCACTGCCCGGTGCGCCTTCTCTGCAGACTGCAGACTGCAGACTGATCTGCTGCCCGCTGCCGTCATTGCACCATCCCCTTCGTCAGCCGCATGAAGGCTGTTTCGAGGTTGACTTCCTCTTCCTTCAGCAGCGTCAGCCGGAAGCCGTTCTGGATGAGGCGCTGGGGGATGAAGGTGTAGTCGTTGACACCGTTCTTGATCGACACTTCGATGTAGCCGTTGTTGGCGGCGACGTTTTCGACGTTGGGGTCCTGGCTGAGCAGGGCGGCGGCGGCAGTCTGGTTGTCGGCTACGCCGACATGAACCACCATGCCGACGCGCGCCTGGCGGACGATGTCGGTCCAGGGGCCCGAGTACGACAGCTCTCCCTGCTCGATGATCCCGACCTTGTTACACAGATCCTGCAGCTCGGGCAGGATGTGCGATGAGATCAAAATCGTCTTGCCCATGCGCTGCAGCTCCTTGAGCAGCTCGCGCATCTCGATGCGGGCGCGGGGGTCGAGGTTGCCGGCTGGCTCGTCCAGCAGCAGCACCTTCGGATCGTGCAGCAGCACGCGCGCGATGCTCAGCCGCTGCTTCATGCCTCGCGACAGGCCGTCCACCGGCGAGTCACGCTTGTAGCCAAGGTCGGTCAGCTCCAGCACGTCGTTGACGACCTTCTGGCGCGCGCTGCCGTTGATGTTGTACGCGGCTGCGAAAAACTCCAGGTACTCCTGGACGACCATGTCCTCATACGCGCCGAAATAGTCCGGCACATAGCCGATCAGCGGGCGGATCTGGCGCGATTGGTAGCCGATCACGTAGTCACACACCCGCGCCTCGCCCCAGGTCGGCTGAAGCAGCGTCGCCAGGATCTTGATCGTCGTGCTCTTGCCGGCGCCGTTGGGACCGATGAACCCGTAGCAGTCGCCTTCCTCGATCTCGAGGTTCAGGTTCGACAACGCCACCAGCGAGCCGTAGCGCTTCGTGAGGTTGACCGTCTTGATCACAGCCGCCATTGCCGGTTACTCCGCGTCAGATGGTCCGGCCGCCGAACCCTCGCCGCTTTCTTCCTCCGACTCGGTGTCGATGGAAATGGGCCGTTCGATCGGCAGCACCGCCTGGTAAATGATATCACCTCGTCCTTCGGGCGTTTCCCCTTCAACCAGCAGCGGGGCGGGCAGCGGCACATCGCGCGCTACGGCGAAAATCGCCAGCCCGCCGGCTGCCACGACATCGGACATGTCCAGCCATCGCGCGTCGCGCCGCAGCAGCTCAGACCGCTGAAACTGCGGCGTGGAGCGGATCGGCGCGATCCTGTCATACAGCGACAGCAGCACGATCGATCGGCGATATTCGTCGCTCGAGTCGTCCATCGTGCTGGACGTCAACCCGCTGCGGATGTTGTTGAACAGGTACTCCTGCGTCCAGGCGAACTGGGCTCCGCCGCGCGACTGCAGTAGATCGGCGATCGGCTTGCCCATGCCGGGCACGGCCTGCCGGTCGCCCGTGCGACCGACGAGGTTCCACTCCTCGATGTCGCGCTGCAGGTCGATCGTCCGTCCCGGCTCCCAGACCGGGATGTAGCACAGCGCGTCATTGCCCATCTGGTCGATGAACGCCAGGTAGACGTGTATCAGTGTATGGGGCGTGTTGTTGGTGATCTTGCCATCGAGCCGGCAGCGGGCGCGGTTGATGCCCTCGAGCAGGCGAACCTTGCCCGTGATCTGCGAGCGCGACGGACCGACCCACTTGCTCTCCAGCTTCTTGAGCGTGCTGCGAAAGGGAACCTCAATCCGCGGCGCCTGCAGGCGGGCCGCGTCCGGGATCGGCACTTCGTAGGTCATCACAGCCGTGAACTCGATCGGCGTACCGATGTGCTGCGGATGCATCGAGTAGGGCGTGATGTAGCTGAGCGACCCGGCGAGCGTGTCAGCCAGCTCGATCTCCTGGCGGCCGTCATCCGGAATGTACAAGCCGATGCGGCTGTGGATAACGGCTGGTTCCGCAGGCGCGAGACGCACGATGCTCACATGCCGCACCTCCGGATCGCCGCGCAGCACGAGCTCCACCACGCCGGCGGTCAGGGCCGTTGCCGCCACAGCCGCCAGTGCGAAGGCGAACCAGCTCAGGTTCGACCGCTTTCTCACCGCCAGCAGCATGTACGACACCGGCCCGGCGATCAGCCAGTAGGCGATGAAGAAGAACACGACCAGCACGACCAGCCCGGCGCCGCGGCTGCCATGCTCCATGCCGCTCAGCAGCGTCGGGCCGATGTCCACGCCGGTGGTGCGGTCGTACTCGCGGCGGAACCGCTCCTGGCGGTCGCGATTGTTGGAATCCGGCATGTAGGGGGTGTACGGCCAGCCGAATACGCGGCTCCAGATGTACGCCCAGCCGTCCTTCACCACCGTCACCGATGGATCGCCCAGATCCTGCGCGACCCAAATGACCGATCCCGCGCCCGTCACCCGGCGCACGATGTAGGGCGAGCGGGTCTTCGTGTCGTCGGCGGTGTCCCACTCGATCCACTCCGCCACGAAGGCATCAGGCTTAGGCTCAGCCAGCGCGATGCGGAACGGCGCCCGGGCGCGCGACCATCGATCCAACATCTGGCGGCGCAACTGTGTGTAGAGCATCTGGTCGCTCAGTCGCGGCAGGCCGCGTATCACGAAATCCAGCAGCGGCTGGGGCTGACTGCGCTCGACGATCACCTGCCCGCCCGGGGGCGTGCCAGGGCGCGGGATGAAGACCGGCAGCAGGTCGCCAAAGCCAAGCGTCTTTTCCCACTGCGCCGGCTGGCAGATGACCAGTGTGCCGCCTTCGCGGACATACTGCCGCAAGGCGCGCATCCGCTCGTCCGTGGGCGTGCGCAGCTCATTGGGATCGGCATTGAGGAAGATGACAGCATCGACCGCGTCGTAGCCGAGCAGGCTCTCAGGCAGCTCGCGCGGGCGGACGTTGATCATCAGGACATCTTCCTGAATGCCCAGGATGCCCGAATCGGGGTGAAGTTCCGTCCACACCGGCTGGCTGCCCGTATCCGGGTCTGCAACCGCCAGGATCAGCTTCACGCCGCGCTGCTGGGAATGGGTTGCACGTCGCGGGTCGATGCTGGTGATGGTCTTGTCGATCGGGAGTTGCGCGATCTGCCGGCCGGATTCGGTGGCCACGAAGACCTTGAGCTGCTCGTTGAGCGCCCGGAGGCCGTCTGTGGGATCGGGCAGACCATTGCCAAAGCCCGGCTCGGCTGTCGCCTTGGGGATGAAGTAGACCTCTTTCTTGAAGTCGCGCGCGCCCATCCCTTCGCGCTGGCCGGTGACGGCAACGGGGGCGGTGTAGACGACGATATCGCCGTCAACGTCCTTCTGATGGATCTGGATCTGGTACGTCGCGTCTTCAGCCGTCTCGGCTTGCAGCGAGACGAGCATGGGTGTCCAGCAGTCCGGGCGATAATGGTTCTGGAAACCGATGGATTCCACCCGTCCACGAACCTGCCCCCACGCCGCTGCGGACAGAGCACAGAGGAGCAACCCCACCAGAGAAAAGCGCATTGCTGGGACTGTAGTTTGACTGTCCGGCGCCGTCAAACAATTGCGGCGCCGGTTTCAGTTTGGACCTGCGTCAATACAGGATACGCCGCCATGGGCTGCGTCTCCAGGCGGAAGAAGCGGCGGAGCGACGAAGGGGGGCGTCACTTCACGCTGTTGACGGCTTCTTTCTGGGTCGGCTTGATGACCAGGACGCGGTCGAGGCGCGTGATCTTGATGAGCTGCATGAGGCGTTCGCCGACGCCGCAGAGGATCAGGCGGCTGCCCTTCAGGGCGGACAGTTTCTTGTTCAGCGACAGGAGGATGCCGATCGCCTGGCTGGACAGGAACTGCACGCGCTCGAAATCAAGCACGAGGATTCGCTTGTCCTGGTCGTCGACGAGGTGGAAGATCGCCTGGCTGATGGATTCCAGCTCGATGGGATCCATCAATGACGAGGTCAGGAACTCGACCACGGTCGCCTTTTCCACCTGCTGTACGCGAATGGGCACGCTGCTCATCTATCCGCCTTCCCTGTCGGAGCCTCCAGTTGTGGGCTTTGTAATAGTGCAGGATGCCCGTCGATGCAACACGGGCGCAAGAATCCTTCCCACCACGGGGTTCAGGAGCGGGCGGCGGCCTTCTTCCGTCGGGGCGCTTTGGCGGCCTTCTTGCCGATCGAAGCGTTTCTGCGGCTGGGAGCCGTGCCGAGGGCGATCTCCATCACCTGGTCGACGGTCTCGACAAAGTGGAACTTCAGCGACTGTTTCACCTCCGGCGGCAGGTCGGGCATGTCCTTTTCGTTGCGGGCTGGGACGATCACGTGCTTGATGCCGGCGCGCTTGGCAGCCAGCGTCTTCTCTTTCAAGCCGCCGATCGGCAGCACCAGGCCGCGCAGCGTGATCTCGCCGGTCATCGCCACGTCATGCCGAACCGGCTTGTTGAGCAGCAGCGACGCCAGGGCCGTGAACATCGCCACGCCGGCGCTGGGGCCGTCCTTGGGAATCGCCCCAGCCGGGACGTGGATGTGGATATCGCTTTCGGCCAGTTGCTTGGGATCGATGCCCAGGGCCTCGGCGCGCGAGCGCACGAGGCTGAATGCAGCCGTTGCGGACTCCTTCATCACGTCGCCGATCTGGCCGGTGAGCGTGATGTTCCCCTTGCCGGCCATGCGTGTGGCCTCGATGAAGAGGATCTCGCCGCCGACAGGCGTATAGGCCATGCCGGTCGCGACGCCCGGAACGCTCGTCCGCTGAGCCAGCTCCGGCTCGAAGCGGCGGGGGCCCAGGATGCGCGTGACATCCTCGGGCGTGACGACGAAGCGCATCGAGCCGTTGGAGTTCACAAGCTCCGCTGCCAGGGCACGACAGACCGAGCCGATATTTCGCTCGAGGTTGCGCACGCCGGCTTCGCGCGTGTAGGCTTCGATGATCCAGCGGAGCGCGTCGTCGCGGAACTTGGCCTGCGATGGGAACAGGCCGTTGGCATCGAGCTGCCGCGGCACGAGATATCGCTTGGCGATGGCCAGCTTGTCGGTATTCGTGTAGCCGGGGATCTCGATGACCTCCATGCGGTCGCGCAGCGGACCGGGAACGCTGTCCATGGTGTTGGCTGTCGCAATGAACAGCACCTTGGACAGGTCGAACGGCACGTCCAGGTAGTGATCCGTGAACGTGTGGTTCTGGGCTGGATCGAGCACCTCCAGCAGCGCGCTGGCTGGATCGCCGCGGAAATCGGCGCCGAGCTTGTCGATCTCGTCGAGCATCATGACCGGATTGCGCGTGCCGGCTTTGCGCAGCTCGGCGATGATGCGGCCAGGCATCGAGCCGATGTAGGTCCGGCGATGGCCGCGGATGTCGGCTTCATCGCGCACGCCGCCGAGGGCGACGCGGATGAACTGCCGGCCCATGGCTTCGGCGATGCTCTTGCCAAGGCTGGTCTTGCCGACGCCGGGCGGGCCGACGAAGCAGAGGATCGCCCCTGCGCCGTCGATGCTCGATTCGCCGGTGTTGCCGGAGATCGCCTGTTGTTCGCCGTTCTGGCTGCCGTTTTCGTTGGCGGGAACGGGCGAACCGGCGGCGCTCTTCTTGCGCCGGTTGCTGCGCGCGGCCTTGGCTGCCTCTTTGAGGGCACGATCGTGCTTCAGCTTGAGCACCGCCAGGTACTCGATGATCCGCCGCTTGACCTTGTCGAGGTCGTGATGGTCGCGGTCGAGGATCTGGCGGGCGTGTTTCAGGTCCAGCCGATCCTGCGACAGCTTGTTCCACGGCAGCTCGCTGACGATCTGCAGCCAGGTTCGGATCACGCCGAACTCAGGCGAGGCTGACGGGATCGACTCAAGCCGCGCCAGCTCGCGCTCGGCTTCCTTGGCGACGACAGGAGGCAGGTTGGCCTCCTGCAGCCGCTGGCGGAGATTCTCGATCTCGCCGCCGGCGCCGCCTTCCTGCTCGCCCAGCTCCTTGCGGATGGCTTTGAGCTGCTCCTGCAGGTAGTAGCGCCGCTGGCTCTTGTCGATGTTCTCCTTGACCTGCGACTGGATCTTGTTCTGCAGCTCCAGCACGTCGAGCTGCGTCGCCAGGCGCGATGCGATCATCTGCAGGCGCTTTTCGACATGCAGCTCCTCGAGCATCTCCTGCTTCTCGTTGGCGTCAGCCTGGAGGTTGGCTGCCAGGAAGTCCGCCAGCGCCGAGGGATTGGTGATGCTGTTGAGGACCTGCGCGGCTTCGTCGGGTGTGTTGGGCGACAGCTCAATAACACGATTGGCCTGCTGGCGGACGCTGGCGACCAGCGCCTCGATGCTCGGGCCGGGGACAAACTGCTCCTCGAGAATCTCGATACGGCCGCGTACAAAAGGCGTTTCCTGCTCGATCTGCAGCAGGCGGAAGCGCGCCAGGCCATGGACGATAATCGACTGGTTGCCGTCGGGCAGTTTGAAGAGCTTGAGGATCGTGCAGACGACGCCGACGGGGTGCAGGTCGTTGATGCCCGGGTCTTCGGTGTCGGGGTTCCGCTGGGTGATGACACCGATCAGTTTCTCAGCCGGCATGACATCGTCCAGCAGAGCCTTGCTCTTGGGCCTGCCGACGTTGAGTGGCATGACCGTGCCGGGGAAGACGACGATGTTGCGGATGGGGAGAATCGGCAGCAGATTGGGAATGGCCATCTGCTGGCCGTTGCTGCCGGCCCGGATGATGGTCTGATCAGGGGTGCGACTGATGATCTGTGATTCAGCCATAATGTTCATCGCGGCGTGTTGAGTGAGACGGGTTGGCAGGAAACGCGACGTCCGCGGACGCGCTGTGGCGCAACCCGCACATGCCGTCACTTATTTCTTAGGCAACTCGATCCACAGCAATCCATTGCGATAGGTCGCCGTGATCTTCTGTTCCACCACATCAGCGGGGATCTCGACCTGGCGGATGAAAGCGCCATGATCGATTTCCATCAGATGTACCCGCAGCTTGCCGCCCTCAGCCCCCGGGCTGGAGGGTTCCAGCGTCGGGACGGGGCGCGTGCCGCGGAGGGTGAGCCGCTGCTGGTGCACTTCGATGTCGATCTTGCTCTTGTCCACCCCAGCCAGATCGACACACACCAGATAGGCGGTGTCATTTTCATACAGGTTGACCGCCGGTTGCCAAGTTTCGACAGACGAGAAACCGTAATAGCCGCGCTGGAGCTGATCGACGATCTTGCTCATCTCGCGCGACAAGCTACCGAACGGCGGATCTGTGACAAGGCTGACCATATAGAGTCTCCGTGGAGGCCATGGAGGCCATCTTAACCCCGGCTGTCCTGCTGCAAACCCCTAATACCGTGATCTGACGGCTGTGCGACAGAGAATAACGTCGCGCCGCCGCCGGCAGCAGGCGATGAAGCGTCCTCGATGGTGAAGCGCATCTCAGGCGTGGCTTTCGGGGGCAGTTCGAATCGCCACACGCGATCGCCGCCGGTGAAACGCAGCAGCACGGTCTGCTGGCCGTCGACATGGCCAATCAGCACCAGCGACGCGGGCAGATCGCAGAAGACGTATCCCCAGCCGTGGCTGTGGTTCCAGACGATCGTGGCGGCATGGCCGGGCGCCGTATCGCCGGCGCGAAGCCGCTGGATCTGTGTATCGGATCGGCCCAGCAGACGCATCAGGTCGCCGGTTCGCGACTCCAGGATTGTTGTCTGCAGGGCGGCGGTCTGGACATGGCTGCCAAGGCGGTGACGGGCATCGCGCTCGCTCAACGCCCATGCGACGGCAAGACCCAGCAGCAGTGAGACGACAATCAGCAGGATCAGGGGCCAGGACCGGCCAGCCGGGGGATGGGCGGGCGGCGGCGAGGGCTGGGGTGTCATCAGCTCGGTCATCGGACGCATTGTATGCTCTGGACGGCAATCCGGCACGCCGAAGTCGGCAAAGGTTCGGGATTTGCGTGCCGCGGCCCGTTGCGCCAGCCGGCGGGAGGGGTCCGATAACCGCACATCCCGGGGCGGGCATTGTGTGCTGGGCGGGGGCGTGGCAAAATCATCCTGTTCGTCCCCCGGTGTTGTCGAGGCGGAACGGCGAGGAGCTCGGCGCCTGATCGGGGAGGCCCGAACCGCATCGCACAGAAGTATCTGCGGGAGCCGCCTTGGCTTGGATCCCCCCAGTGGCACCTTTGGAGCGCGTCTCGGTCGGACACCGACCGGGTGAGCGGAACATTGTCCGCCTGCTGCGGTATGCGCTGGCCTACAAGTGGCTGATGGCGCTGACGATCCTGGCCGGTTTCACGCAGGTGGGGCTGCAGTACGCCTTCCCGTGGCTGATCGGATCGGTCATCGACCGGATCGTCATCCCGGACCAGGGGGATACCGGGGGCATCTTCACGACGGTGCAGCAGTTGTTCACCGGCGGTGTGCAGCGTGAGGCGTTGCCGCCGGAGGTGATCGAGCAGCGCCAGTGGCTGCTGCTGCAGTACATCTTCTTCGGGATTTGCGCGGGATTCGGGCTGGCGATCGTCAGCTATGTGCTGGGGCACACGCGCGCAACGCTGACGCACCGCATCGTCGTGCAGATCCGCCGTGATCTGTTCGATCACCTGCAGCGGCTGAGCCTGCATTTCTATTCCAAGGCGCGCACCGGCAGCATTACGGCGCGCCTGCTGCATGATGTGGAGTCAGCCACGGCCATCATCAACGGTGGGATCATCACCGTCGGGATGGACGTGATCAAACTGGCGATGGCCGTCATGCTGCTGGTGGGCATCAGCCCCAAGCTGACGATGGCGTGCCTGATCGTCCTGCCGCTGTATGGGCTGACGTTCACGATGATGAACCCGCGCGTCCGCAAGGCCAGCGAACGCGTGCATCAGTATTACGCGCAGATCAGCGGCACGATCCAGGAGCAGTTCTCAGGCATCGCCCTGACCAAGACCTACGCAGCCGAGGAGCGTGAAAGCTCTCGCTTCACCCGCGAGTCGCAGGAGCACTACCAGCGCATCATCATGCAGTCGCGCGTCGGCCACCTGGTGGGGTCGATCAGCGAGGCGCTGGTTCACACCGGCACGGTGATTTCCTTCGGCTATGGCGGGTATCTGGCGCTGCATGGCGGAATGTCAGCCGGGCAGCTTTCAGCCTTCATCGGCTATCTGATGCTGATGTACGATCCGGTACGGAGATTTGCGGAGCTGAACACGGTCTACCAGGCGAGCCTGGCGTCGATCACGCGCGTTTTCCGCGTGTTCGACATCACGCCGAAAATCGCCGACCGCCCCCATGCCGTGCAGACGCCGCCTCGCAACGGCGTGGTCGAGTTCCAGAACGTCTACTTCCGGTATTACGACGAGAGCGAGGAGTCGCGCGTCGGGATGGAAGACACCCCTGGCAGCTCAGCCGATCAGTCGGGACAGGAGCATCCCTGGATCCTCAAGGGGATCAGCTTCACGGTCGAAGCCGGGGAGCGGCTGGCGATTGTCGGACCGTCGGGCAGCGGCAAAACGACGCTCGTGTCGCTGCTGCCGCGTCTGTATGACGTGGGCGAGGGGGCGATTGTCATCGACGGCATCGACATCCGCGACTATGCCCTCCGCTCGCTGCGGCAGGCGATCGGGATTGTGCAGCAGGACGCGTTCGTCTTCAGCGGGTCGATCCGCGACAATATTCGTTACGGCCGCCCGGAGGCGAGCGACGATGAGATCGTCGAAGCCGCCAAGGCCGCCAACGCGCATGATTTCATCATGCGGCTGCGGGATGGGTATGACACGCTGCTGGGCGAACGGGGCGTGAACCTGTCGGGCGGCCAGCGCCAGCGGCTGAGCATCGCGCGGGCGATCCTGAAGAATCCGCGCATCCTGATCCTCGACGAAGCCACCAGCGCTCTGGACACCGAGTCTGAAGCTCTGGTCCAGCAGGCGCTGGATCGGCTGATGGAAGGGCGCACCTGCTTCATCATCGCCCACCGCCTGAGCACGGTCCGCAATGCCGACCGGATCCTGGTGATGAACGAGGGGGAGATTGTCGAACGGGGAACCCATGCCTCGCTGCTGGAGCAGAACGGGCTGTATGCCCGCCTGGTGCGCCAGCAATTCCAGCGGGAGCCGGTGCGGCGGGCGGTGGAGGTGGAGGGCTGAAAAGCCCGATCACCACAGGCAAATCGCCACGCCGGGTGCGGTGTTATTCCCGAGACTGTCCAAGGCGAATCGATCGGATAGATTCTGGGGCCTGCCCCGCGGGGTAAGCGGGGGAAAAGGTGAATGCTGTCCTATGCAATGGTTGGTTGAGCTGTTTCGCGTCGATTCGGTGCCGCATACGGTGCTGCTGCTGGGCCTTGTGGCCGCCACGGGGCTGGCCATCGGCACCATCCGCATCCGGGGGATCAATCTCGGCATCGCCGGGGTGCTGTTCAGCGGGTTGATTTTCGGGCACCTGTACGGGCGATTCGGGCTGGTGGGGGAGGACATCGAGGGCGGGCTGAACTCGCATGTCCTGCATTTTGCGATGGAGTTTGGGCTGATCCTGTTTGTGTACACGATCGGTGTGCAGGTAGGGCCCGGTTTTCTGGCGTCGCTGCGGAAGCAGGGATTGCCGTTGAACATCATGGCGGCGTCGATCGTGCTGCTCGGGGCCGTCATCACGGCAGGGATCCACTATGTGGGGAAAGTCGACACGCCCGCGGCGGTCGGACTCTTCAGCGGGGCGACGACCAACACGCCCAGCCTCGGTGCAGCGCAACAGGCGTTGAAAGATAAACTTGCGGATGATCCCAACCTGACACCCGAGCAGATCGCGGCGCAGGTCCGCCAGCCGGGGTTGGGGTATGCCGTGGCGTATCCGTTCGGCATTGTCGGGATCATTCTGTCGATGCTGCTGATCCGTTGGCTGTTCCGCGTGTCGCTGCCGGCGGAAACCAGTGCCTTCGCGGCTCAACTCGGCGATACCAAGCGTCAGCTCAACACGATGAACATCGAGGTTCGCAACGCGAACCTTTTCGGCAAGAAGATCAGCCAGATTCCGGCGCTGCCGGAGCTGGATGTCGTCATCTCGCGCATCCTCAAGAACGGCCAGACGTTGCTGGCCCACGGCGACACGGTGCTGGAGCAGGGGGATGTGCTGCTGGCGGTGGGTGAGCGCAAGCGGCTGGAGGAACTGCGCGATGTCGTCGGTGTCGAGAGCACGATCGACCTTCGCTCACTGCCCAGCCAGATCAGCTCACGGCGGATCGTCGTCACACGCAGTGGCGCGCTGGGTAAGACAGTGCAGGAACTGCGGTTGACCGAGCGGTTTGGCGTGATGGTGACGCGCCTGTCGCGTGCGGAGATCGAGATTCCGCCGGTGCGTACGAAGCTGCAGTTTGGCGATACGGTGCTGGTTGTCGGCGCGGAGGAGAACATCCGCCAGGCGGCTGGGGCGCTGGGCAACGAGATCAAGAAGTTGAACCACCCGCAGGTGATCCCGATTTTCGTCGGGATCGTGCTGGGGGTGATCCTGGGAAGCTGGCCGATCAGCCTGCCGGGGCTGACGGTGCCCGTGAAGCTGGGCCTGGCCGGTGGGCCGCTGGTGGTGGCGATCATCCTGAGCCGCCTGGGACACATCGGCCCGCTGGTTTGGCATATGCCGGTCGGCGCCAACTTCGCGTTACGCGAGATCGGCATTGTGCTGTTCCTGGCGTGCGTGGGGCTGCGCTCGGGCGAGCAGTTCCTCAGCACGCTGCTGGAAGGCGATGGGCTTTACTGGATGGCAATGGGGGCGCTGATCACGTTCGTGCCGCTGATGGTGGTGGGGATGATCGGGCGGTGGTTCTACAAGGTCAACTACCTGACCTTGTGCGGCTTGCTGGCAGGCAGCATGACCGACCCGCCGGCGCTGGCGTTTGCCACCACCGTGACCAACAGCGACGCGCCGAACGTGTCCTATGCGACGGTCTATCCGCTCACGATGCTGCTGCGCGTGCTGTGTGCGCAGGCGCTGGTGCTGTTGATGTAAGCGCGGCAGGCAATAGCCTGCCCCTACGGGGCCACTGGCGCTTAGCAGAACGCCGCGCCCACCTCGAACTGGCCGTTGTCGAGCTTCCGGCAGGAGACGATGCGAATCTCGCTGACGAGGCGCTGTTCGCCAAGGGCGATCTCGATCATCTGGAAACTGCCGCTGGCGATGGGGCGGTCGAGGTCGAAGGCGACGCCGTGCCGCGAAAGGTTGACGGCTGTCACTTCCAACCGTTGCTCGACAGGATCATCAGCCGTGGGGGACCAGATCCACGCATCTGCGACGCGTGGGTAGCGTACGCTTCGGCGCCGCTCTTCGCCGTCTTCCCGCACGTGGCCGCGCTGTTTCGTGGCGTAGAGATATGGGCTGGTCATGTTGTCATCCTTCGACATGTTTCGGCAGGCGGTCAAATCGCATCGTGCGAATCTTCTGCCCAGCGTCCGATATCGCTAGGATAAGTGCAATGGATGTTCCGTCTGTAACGAATATTCTGGAAATACACGCATCGCTGGTGGAACGGATCAGGCCGCTGGGGCGGGTGATCGTGGCGTTCTCAGCCGGGGTGGATTCGACGCTGGTGCTGCGCGTGGCGATGGACGCCCTGGGGCGGGAAAACGTGCTGGCGGCCACGGGGGTGAGCCCGTCGCTGGCGGCCCGGGAGCTGCAGAGCGTCCGCGACCTGGCGGCGGTGCTGGAGGCGCGGCTGGAGTTGGTGAACACGGCCGAGATGGACAGCCCGCAATACACCGCCAACTCGACCACCCGCTGCTACTTCTGTAAGAGCGAGCTGTACGGCAAGCTGACGGAACTGGCCAAACGGGAGGGGTACAACGCCGTCCTCAACGGCGTGAATGCCGATGACGTGGCTGATCACGTCAACGGCCTGCGGGCGGCGCGGGAGGCCGGCGTGATCTCGCCGCTGCTGGAGTGCGGCATGGGCAAGGCACAGGTGCGCGAGCTGGCGCGGCATCTCGGCTTGCCCAACTGGCGCAAGCCGGCGCTGGCGTGTCTATCATCGCGAATCCCGTATGGTACGCCGGTGACGATCCAGTCGTTGTCGATGGTGGAGAAGGCGGAGGCGTTCCTGTGGGATCGCGGCTTCAGCGATTTCCGCGTGCGGCATCACACGAAGCTGGCCAGGATCGAGGTGAAACCATCCGACCTGCCTCGGCTGATGGAAGAACCCCTGCGATCAGAGCTGATCCGGTATTTCAAGAATATCGGCTACACGTATGTGACGGTGGATCTGCAGGGGTTCCGAAGCGGCAGTGGCAATGAGGCTGTTCCGCAGGCAGCGGGCCAGAGCGTGTAATCATCCGGGATCCTCGCCCGTCATCTCTTTGAAACTTGACGTTGGAGCTTGGAGCTTTGCGCCGCTGGCGGCACGCAATAGCGTGCCCTACGCGGTGATGCATGAAGCATGAAGCGGCTAACTGCCTACTGTCTTCTAACTTCTCACACCGCCACTTCCACCGCGCGATCGACGGGCCTGTAGAGCGTATCGCGCTCAACGGGGACCTTGCCGGCTTCTCTTGCGAGTCGATGGATGTCGCTGACGTGCAGTTCCTGATGCGTGCCGTTGCCCTGGGCTTTGGTGATGTCGTACCAGACGACGGTGCCGTCCAGGTCGTCGCAGCCCCAATCCAGCGCAAGCTGAGCGAGGTTGATCCCCTGCATGATCCAGAATGCCTTGATGTGCGCGATGTTGCTGAGCATCAGGCGCGCAATCGCGAGCGTGCGCAGATCTGACAGCCCCGTCGGCCCGGGCAGGTAGCCCAGCTCGCTGTGCTCGGGGATGAAGCTCAACGGGATCATGCAATTGAAGTAGGCTTTGTCGGGGGTTTCCTGGCCGTTGCCCCGGGCGGCAGCCAGCGACTCGGCTTGCAGCTCGCGGAGCTTGATCAGGTGACCGATGCGCTGCTCGATGGTCTCGACATGGCCGTAGAGCATCGTGGCATTGGTGAAGATGCCCAGGCTGTGCGCCGTGCGATGCACTTCGAACCACTTGTCGGCTCGGACTTTGCCTTTGAAGACCTCGTCATGGACACGGTCGTCGAAGATCTCGGCGCCGCCGCCGGGCATGCTGCCCAGGCCCGCTTCGCGGAGGGCCGTCAGCACCTCGGCTACGCTCAGGCGTGCGATGCGCGAGAAGTGGATGATCTCAATGGCTGTGAAGGCCTTGATGTGCAGCTCGGGGCAGGCGGCTTTGATGCCCCGGAGCATCTCCAGGTAGTAGTCAAACTTCAGCCACGGATGCAGGCCGCCGACGATGTGCACCTCGGTCGCGCCGGATTCCCAAGCCTTGCGCGCCACGTGCACGACCTGCTCAACGGGCATCTCATACGCGCCTTCCTCGCCACGCTTGCGGTAGAAGCTGCAGAACTTGCAGCTCAGCGCGCAGACGTTGGTGTAGTTGATGTGGCGATTGCGGTTGTAGTAGACGACGTTGCCGTGCAGGCGCGTACGGACGTAATGCGCCAGCCGGCCGACGCCATGCAGATCGCGCGAGTGATACAGCGTCAGCCCGTCTTCAAGGGACAGGTCGACGCCATCAAGAACCTTGCGGCGGATCGGCTCGAGCGCGGGATCGGAGACAGTGGGTACGGCTTGGGACATTGTTGGCGAAGTATACGGAGCTCAGGGGACGCCTTCTAGAAATGGGAGTGGTTTCGGGTGATTTGAAAGTAGAGATTGGTGATCAGGAATGGGGGCGTAAGGGGCGGTGGCATGGGCGGGGGAGAGCCGCGAACGCGTCGACCTGTCGGTTGGGTGATGTCGCGCTCAATCGGAGGTCCGATCGTGACGATTCGAGAAAAGGAGTTTCGCAGGACGTTTTCAGATCTTGCGGGAGGGGGAGGGTGTGTTAGACCATCTGGCAGGACGTAAAGAGTACAGCCGTCAAAGTTTACCTATTCTTTACGTTCGGGAGGGTCGATTGAAAAAGGGAGCGGGCAAAGTACCCAAGCTGGCGTGCTGGTGGCCCGAATCGAGGAATATGCCGTACCGACCGGAGGACAGCACGTGCTGATCGTCCCGATCGAGGAAGCCACCCCCGGCATCAAGCTGGCGATGGGCGTGTGCAACCCGCAGCAACCGGACCGAGAGCTGCTGCGCGCGGGTTACGTCCTGGACGCTACCGTCCTGGCACGCCTGCGTGATCTGGGCGTGCCGTTCATTCTCGCCGATTACCCTGGCCTGGGCGACCTGGACAAGCTGCTTATGCCGTCGCTAAGTCCAGCCCGGCAGCAGGTTTATCTCAACATCAAGAAGACGTTTGCTGCGGTCGAACGCACCGCCAAGCCGACCGTCACGTTCCCGGACTACTATGCCGCCACGCGCGAGCTGGTCCTCACGCTCATGCAGCAGGGCCAGAACCTGGTCTACATGGACCTCATGAGTGCGAACCTGGCCGGCGACGACATCGCCCATAGCGCAGCCGTGGCGCAGTTGTCACTGACGCTGGGGATCAAGCTCGAGCAGTACCTGATCAACCAGCGGAAGCGCCTGGCGCCCCATCACGCCAAGGAAGTCGTCAACATCGGCGTCGGCGGGATGCTCCACGACATCGGTAAAGCCCGGCTGGATCCACGCTTGCGCAAATACCACAGCGCCTACCAACCCCAGGATGAGAAGGAGCTTGCCGAGTGGCAGGAGCATGTGCAGATCGGCTACGAGATGGTGCGACACGGCATCGAGCCGTCAGCCGCAGCGGCTGTGATGCATCATCACCAGATGTTTGACGGCAGCGGGTTTCCGCGGGTGAACCATGCTGACGGCGGTTATCGGCCGTTGCAGGGGGATCGAATCCATATTTTCGCCCGCCTGGTGGCGGTGGCCAACCTGTACGACCGGCTGACGGTGGACCCGGAAGGCCGGCGTCGGGCGAATATTGAGATTCTCCACCTGATGCGGACGACCTACGCGCCCCAGCTCGACCCGGTCATCGCGGGGATTCTGCCGTCGGTGATCCCGCCATTCCCGCCGGGCATGAAGGTGAAGCTCAGCGACGGGACCATGGCCGTGGTGACGGGCTTCGCCGCCCATGAGCCGTACAAGCCGTCGGTCCGCCGGCTGGCTGAGGACAACTGGACGCTGGAGGGGCCGCCGATCGACCTGGCGGTGGTGACGGACCTGCAGATCGCGGAGATCGACGGCTGCCGCACCGAGGGGCTGATCCCGGCGGAACTGCCGATGGTGACGGCTCCAGCCGGGTCGGACGCCGACGAGGCGACGGTCGCGGCGTAAGCTGCGATGATATAAGCCGGGATGATATAAAGAGTTGAATCCACTATGTGGCGCGGGCGTCTTGCCCGCGTCTTTTTCTTTCTCTGCCTGGTGGGGGGCTCCACCCAGCGGCAACGGCGGCCCCGATCCCTCCAACATGCGATGGACGACCGGGATGGATGACGGCACTGCCCTGCGGGCGTACATTGCTGGGCATCATGCTTGAGGTCACTTTCTCCCGTGCCCGTCAGCGGCGGCTGCAGGCTGTGCTGGCGGAGCGGCGGCTGGATGCTGCCGTCGTCGGTGCGTCGCACCATGTCTATTACTTCTCCTCCCATCTGGCGCGATGGACGCATCATGCAGCCATGGTGTTGCTGGCGGACGGGCGGTCGCTGTTGGTCTCCGCCAATCGGCCGGATGAAAAGGCGGCTGCGGATCGGGCCGTCGCCTACGAGGCCAATTGGATGGGCACGCTCCGTCAGGAGCAGCCGGCGGCTGTCGCGGAGAAGGTCGCGGCCTTTCTCGCGGAGTCCAAGGCACATCGCGTCGGCATCGACCAGTCGGCTGTCTCGTCGCAGGTGATCCTGCAGTCGCAGGCGACGTTCGAGCCGATCGATGATGCGCTGCACCAGATGCGTCGGGTGAAGGATCCGGATGAGCTGACGCTCATGCGGCGCGCCAACGATTGCACCCGCGCCATGTACGAGCGGGCGCGGCAGATCATCGAACCCGGCATCAGCGAGATCGAGGTGTTCAACCAGCTTCACGCGGCTGCCGTCGAGGAAGCGGGCGAGCCGCTGACGGCGCTGTTGGGCAATGACTTTGCCTGTGGCGTGGCAGGTGGTCCGCCACGCGCGGGGCGAAAGGCCCAGGCGGGCGAGCTGTATATCCTCGATCTCGGCCCAGCCTATCGCGGGTATTTCGCGGACAACTGCCGCGCGATCGCAGTCGACCGCAAGCCGACCGACGCACAGATGCGGCTTTGGCGAGCGATCGTCAGTTGTTTCGAGATCGTCGAGCGGATGGCGCGTCCAGGCGTGCGCTGCGTGGAGATCTTCAAGGCGGTCGATGCCCACCTCAAGCAGACGGTGGGGACCGGCATGGTCCATCACCTGGGCCACGGCGTCGGTCTTCAGCCGCACGAGTATCCGCACATCAACCCCAAGTGGGACGACGTCCTGCTGGAGGGTGAGGTCTTCACCATCGAACCGGGCGCCTACGCAGACGAGTACCGCGGCGGAATTCGGCTTGAAAACAACTACCTGGTTACGAAAAGCGGGGTCGAAAACCTGACACCATATCCCCTGGAATTGACCTGACCGGCACAAAGAGGCGGCTAGGGTCTCTGGGTGACCAGGTTCCCATGGAGTCGGCCAGGCTTGATCCCGCCGACCCTTTGCGGCTGATCACTCCCTGCAGCATCAACGGCGAGCAAGCGGTCTTGCCCGTCCAAGTGGTGGATGCTCCGATGTACGACTGCAAAGCCTGCATCTCCTTCAGATAACCCGACTATCCGCTGGAGGTGATAGATCCGAGCCGAACGGGGTTACGGCGCTGGATGAGCAGTCCTGCGATTGACGGCGCCGATCAGTACCAACCCGGCGCCGCTTGCCTACAATAGGCGTCATGGATCATCGCGATGACCCCAACCACCACACCGATCAGAACGGCGAGCCGCTGCCGGTGATCGAACTGGAGATCGACACCAGCCGCAAGCGCCGCTGGATGAACTGGGTGCTGTACGTGCTGGCGTTCCTGGCTTTGTCGGCGCTGCTCGTGTGGTTCTTCGTGATGCTGAACACGACGCTGGCGCTGGCGATCGCGGTGGTGACGTTCATGGTCGTGTACATGGTGGTGATGGGCTACGTCGCCGGCAAAGGCCAGGATGAACGGCGGAATACGTTCTAGGTCGGCAGGCAGCGGTCTGCAGAGAATGGGCAGTAGGAAGTGAACCTGTAGGGCACGCTATTGCGTGCCGGAATGAACTGCGATGGAACACCTGCGTCAGGTCGCGACGAGCGACAAGTGACGATCTGTGGTTCCAACAAGTCCGCAATCCAAAATCCGCAATCCGCGATGGACTTCTCCTGGGACACCTTCGAGCGGTATCGACGTAAGGGGATCGATGCCCGGCGAGCGGGGCAGTGGGAGTCGGCGCGCATCTACCTGCTCGAAGCCGCCCGCACGATGGTCGGCTTGAGCAAGTCCGCCCGCACCGAGCAATTGCGCGAGGCTCGCTACCAGACAGCCCAACGGCTGCTCGATCTGGCGCGAGACTGCCAGCAGGCAGCCCAGCAGAAGCGGCGTCCGCCCGGCGTGACGCGCCAGTCGTCGCGTGCCGACGCGTCGGCTGAGGGGGATAGCAGCCCGTCAGCCGATCGGTGGATCGTCCGCGAGAAGCCGTCCGTCGGCTTCGATGACGTCGCCGGCCTGGACGACGTGAAGGAAGAGATCCGCCTGCGGATGATCTATCCCTTCACGCATGCCGAGCTCGCCCAGCGGTTCGGCATCCGCGGTGGTGGGGGAGTGCTGCTGTACGGCCCGCCCGGCACGGGCAAGACGCTCCTCGCCCGTGCCACCGCCGGCGAGCTGGATGCCACCTTTTTCCGCATCTCGCCAGCCGATGTGCTGAGCAAATGGGTCGGCGAGGCGGAACAGAACATCAAGAAGCTCTTCGACGCCGCCGCGGCTGAGCCGCGCAGCGTCATCTTCATCGACGAGATCGAAGCCCTCATCCCCGCGCGCCGCGACGAAGGCTCGAGCGTCATGCAGCGCGTCGTGCCGCAGATCCTCCAGGGGATGGAGGGATTCGACAAAGGCCATCAGCCGATCCTGTTCATGGGCGCGACCAACGTCCCGTGGCAGCTCGACCCAGCCGTGCTTCGTCCCGGCCGCTTCGACGAGAAGATCTACATCCCACTTCCCGACGAACCGGCCCGCCTGCGCATGCTGGAGATCTACCTGGCTTACCGTCCGCTGGCGGACGATGTCGACCTGCCGCAACTGGCCCGTCGCCTCGCTGGCTACAGCGGCGCAGACATCAAGTATCTCTGCGACCGGGCAGCCGTCATCCCGTTCCTGCGATCGGTCGCCGGCGGCGAGGAGGGCGTGATCACCGCGGCGGTCATCGAGGATGTCCTGGCCGACGTTCAGCCGTCCGTTTCGCCCGACCAGATCGCCCGCTTCGAACAATGGGCCGCCCAGATGCAGCGCGCGTAGTAGGGTCCATCCGTGGCGAGGGCGTCGCGCCCTCGCGCTGAATGGGAGGTTCGGCCGAGACCAACGCAGGGCATCTACCAGTCGGACAATTGCCCGAAGCTGTCATCCTGAGCGAAGCGAAGGATCTCAACCGCCCCTGACGCCGAGATCCTTCGCTGCGCTCAGGATGACCTTCTCAAGAGATTTGCGCGGAGGATGTATGGCGTTGTAGCCACGGGCGCCACGTCTGATTTCCCAGCCGTCACTACCGTGCCTACGATTGTGCCGATCAACCAGAGAGAAGGAGCAGTTCATGGAACGACCCGCTGATGCTGACCCCCAGGTGCTTGACGTCATCCGCAAACGCTGGAGCCCATACCAGTTCTCCGATCGCCGCGTCGAACCGGAGAAGCTGCGCATCATCCTCGACGCCGCACGCTGGGCAGCCAACAGCTTCAACGAGCAGCCGTGGCGCTACATTGTCGCCACGAAGGATAACCCCCGCGAATACGAGCGCATGCTGGCCTGCCTCAACGAGTCCAATCAGGTCTGGGCCAGGTGCGCGCCTGTGCTGATGCTCTCCTTTGCCAAGCGCACGTTCACGCACAACGGCCATCCCAACCGCGTCGCATGGCATGATGTCGGCGCCGCCAGTTGCCAGCTCACGTTGCAGGCGGAGGCCCTCGGTCTGCGCGTGCACCAGATGGCTGGGATCGAAACGGGCAAGATCCCGACGGTGTACAGCGTGCCCGAAGATTTCGAGCCCATCGCCGCCCTCGCCATCGGCTATCCGGGCGAGAACCTCGACGTGCCCGAGCACCTGCGCCAGCGCGACAACCGTGAACGCACGCGCAAGCCGCTGGACCAGTTCGTCTTCGAAGGCACGTGGGGACAGGCTCCGTCAGTGCTAAAGGGGTGATGAACCGCGGAGGCACGGAGGTTTGGATTGCGGATTTCGGAATGCGGAGTTGAGTTGCAGCTTGGAGCTTAGTGGTGGGATCTTGGAGATTCGCTTGCGAAGCGGCACGCAATAGCATGCCCTACACGCTGGGGCGAAGGTGTGCGAGGTATTCCACATTCCCCTTCGCGCCACGGATCGGGCTGGCGGTGTGGGCCAGCCATGTGAAGCCGGCTGCGACGACATCGCGGCGCACGGATTCGAGCACGGCCTCCAGATGCTCAGCCGGCAGGACGCCACCGCGCAGCACGCGCGGATCGGACTCGTAATGCGGCTTGATGAGTGTCACGACGTCGCCGCCATCCGCCAGCAGCCGACGCGCTGCGGGCAGGATGTGTTTCTGCTTCGTCCACGCAACATCGATGCTGACGAAACCCACCGCCTCGGGCAGCGTCACGTGCATCGCGTTGGTCCGCTCCATGACGACGACATGCGGATTCTTGCGGAGACGGTAGTCGAGCACGCCGTAGCCGGTGTCGACCGCGTAGACCTTCGCGGCTCCGCGTTGCAGCAGGCAATCGACAAAACCCCCGACATTGCAGCCAAGATCCGCGCAAATTCGCCCCGCAACGTCGATGGCGAACGTTGCCAGCGCATGATCCAGCTTTTGCCCGGCTCGGGAAACGAACATGCCGCCAGCATACAACTCATTTGGCATGTGAACCATTGCCCCGCGCGGCTTGACTTGCCGGGCAGATCGACAACAGTGCGCCTGTCATGGCTTTCAGACTGAAGTATTTCGGAAGCCGCATCCTTGTCGGATGCCTGCTTGTTTATGTCACCACCCTCAACTTCGCCCGCGCGCAGGAGGCAGGAGCGGATCCGGCAGCCGATGCGCCTGAGCCGGTTCACCTGCTGTGCATCGGCAACAGCTTCGCGATCGACGCAACGGCTCACCTGCGACAGATCGCTGAAGCCGACGGTTTGCGGATCGTCATCGACCATGCCTACATCGGCGGCTGCTCGCTGGAACGTCACTGGCGCCATGCCACGGCGTTCGAGAACAATCCCAACGACCCCGAAGGCCGTCCCTACGGCCCGAAGGATGCCCGTTTCAGCCTCCGCGAGCGTTTGACGAGCCGGAAGTGGGATTATGTCACCATCCAACAGGCGAGCATCCTGAGTTTCCGTCTGGAGACCTACGAGCCGTACGCCAGCAACCTCGCTGGCTATGTCCGCAAACACGCGCCCGAAGCCGAGCTGCTGCTGCACCAGACCTGGGCCTACGAGGCTGACGATCCGCTATTTGCCAAGGGTGAGTTCACGCAGCAGCAGATGTACGATCGGCTTCGCGACGCGTATCGCGCGACGGCTGAGCATCTGGGCGTGCGGCTGCTGCCGGTGGGCGATGCGATGCAACTGGCGCGCAGCACGCCTGACTGGCAGGTCGGCCCGCGCGATCCAGCCTATGATTTTGACAATCCCATCCACCCCAACCTGCCTAAGCAGGGCCCGCGGCTGACCGTCGGCTATGTGTGGCGCGGATCGGGCGACAAGCGCAGGCTCGAGCTGGATGCCCACCACGCCAGCCTGGCGGGGCGGTATCTTGGGGCGGCTGTCTGGTTTGAGGTCTTGTTTGGACGGAGCGTCGTGGGTAACAGTTATGTGCCCAACGGCCTGACGGCCCAGCAGGTGCGGCAGTTGCAGGAGATCGCACATGCAGCCGTGAGTGCACTGGATCAGCCGGCTGCTCCCGCGGAAACGCTGGTTCCCGCGCAGCCGTGAAGCCCCGAAATTGGAACGTCAACACGAGGATCATCCCATGGAACTGCGTCGACTTGGAACATCGTCTCTGGAGATCTCGCCGATCGTTTTCGGGGCTTGGGCCATTGGCGGCTGGATGTGGGGCGGCACGCAGGAAGACGACGCCATCGCCGCGATCCACGCAGCCATCGACAACGGCGTGAACATGATCGACACGGCTGCAATCTACGGCATGGGCCTCAGCGAAGAGCTCGTCGCCAAGGCCGTCGCCGGCCGGCGCAATAAGGTCCTCATCGCTACCAAGTGCGGCATGCGCTGGGACGATCCGCAGGAACGCGGCACCGATCCCTGGCCCAACCAGAAGCCCGACGGCACGCCCGTCACCGTCCGCAAGAACTCCAAGCCGGACTCCATCGCCTACGAGTGCGAGCAGAGCCTCAAGCGCCTCAAGACCGACGTCATTGACCTGTATCAGATCCACTGGCCGGATACGTCGACGCCCGTCGAGGAGTCCATCGCAGCCATGGAGAAGCTCCGCAAGGAGGGCAAGGTCCGCGCCATCGGCGTCAGCAACTACAACGCCGAATGGCTGGCCCGCGCGCAGGCCGTCGCCCCGATCGCGAGCCTTCAGCCGCCGTACAGCGTCCTGCGGCGCGACATCGAGAAAGACCTGGTCCCGCTGTGCCAGAAGCACAACATCGGCATCATCGTCTACTCGCCGATGGAGCGCGGCCTGCTGACCGGCAAGGTGACGCCCGATCGCACCTTCCCCGCGGGCGACCATCGCGCCAGCCATCCGCTGTTCACCCCGGAAAACCGGCAGAAGGTCCTCGATTCGCTGGAAAAGATCCGCCCGATCTGCGAGCGGCACAACGCGACCTTCGCACAGGTCATCATCAACTGGACCTTCCGCCAGCCCGGCATCACCGCAGCTATCGTCGGCGCGCGCAATGCCGAACAGGCGGAGCAAAACGCCGGCGCCCTGCGTTTCACGCTCAGCGACCAGGAGCTCAAGCAGATCGCCGACGCGTTTGCGTAGCAGGCAGCATCGCGTAGGGCACGCTATTGCGTGCCACATGTCCGGCGAAGATCCAAGATCCAACAACGAAGATCCAGGGAAGCTCCAAAGCGCCAAACAACCAAACACCAAAAAACAAAACAACCAGACACAACGCACCTACCCAACCACCGACCGCCCGCCATCCAGCCGGATGATCTGCCCCGTGATGTACGAGCCGTCCGTGATGAGGTAGAGGATGAGCCGGGCGACGTCCTGCGGCGTGCCGGCGCGTTGGAGGGGGACATTCTTCAGGTAGGCGTCTTTCTCGGCTTGCGGCATGTCCTCCGGCCAGGCGACAACGCCCGGGGCGATGCCGTTGACCGTCACCTGCGGGGCGAGCTCGCGCGCCAGGCTGAGCGTGGCATTAAGCAATGCCGCCTTGCTGGCGCAATAACCGAGATATCGCGGCCAGGGGCGCTCTGCCAGCGTGTCGACCATGTTGATCACGTGCCCGCCGCCATCCCGCAGCATCGCCTCAAAGCGCCTGCACAACAGCAGCGGCGCATGCAGGTGGATGGCCATGAGCTGGCGCAGTTCGTTGACATTGACCTGCGACAGCGGCGCCGGCCGGTAGATCGACGCATTGTTCACCAGCACGTCTAGCCGGCCGAAGGTGTGCCGCACCTCGCGATGAATCAGCTCCGTCGCCGGCTCGGGATCGGTCAGATCAGCCTGGATGGCCAGTGCACGCCGGCCGGCAGAGCGCAGTGATGCAACCAGCTCATTGGCTGCCTGCTCGCTGGCGTTGTAGGTGACTGCGATGTCATACCCAGCCGACGCCAGCGCCTCAGCCACAGCCCGCCCGACGCGCTTCGCACCCCCCGTGATCAATGCCACTTTGCCTGCGTTGCTCATGCCAGCAGCATACCTCACAGGTTGCAGGCCGTCAGGCCAGCAGCGATCGGATCGCCTCAAAGAACCGCTCGGCGATCTGCTTCTCCCCGGCTTCGTTGGGATGCACCGTGTCGTACGTGTGCACCTGCGGATCGAAGCCGGTGTACTGATCGACGACGATCACCGGCGACTGTGCCGTGGACTTGGCAGCCGCCAAACCCGGAATCAGCGCGCGGTACTGGTCCATCTCCGCTACCCATCCCAGACTGAAATTGGCAATCGGCTGGGCAATGGCGATCCGAATGTTGGGGTTGATCGCCCGGAGCTGATCGATGTAGGCCGACAGATCATTGATCATCTGCTGGGGCGTCTTGCCGCCGCGAATGTCGTTGTGGCCGATGTGGATCACGGCGATATCGGCTTGGGGCGTGGGATAGCCGGCGACCTCGTTGAGCGTCGCGCCCCAGCGCGACTGGTGATCCTGATCGAACCAGGGGTAGATCGGCTGGACGTTGGCCCCGCCGACGAACGAGTTGTGCACGCCGCTGCGTGATCCGACGAAGTCAAAGTCGATACCCGCGCTGGTGAGCATACGATCCAGCCAGAAGCGGTAGGACGCATGGTCCTTCTCGGCTTCGGTGACGCTGTCACCCACGAGCATGATGCGCACGGGCTGGCCCGCCGACGGCTGCGGGGCCAGAAGGTGTTCGGTGGGGATCGCCTGCGTCGTTCCGCCGGGACGCGTCCAGGTCATCTGCAGCCGCTGGTTGCCGGTCAGTTCGTAGTACTCCAGCAGGATGGGCGTCTTGACACCCGCCACCAGGTTGGCCGTGCCGCTGACCAGGAGGGAGCTGTCGCCCGTTTTGCCGCTCTCCCACGCATCGATCACCAATTCGCCGCCGATCCAGAGGCGTGCCCCCTGATTAACATCGAGTGTGAACGTGTACTGGCCGGTTTCCGGTGGATCGATCAACCCCGTCCACCGCACGCTGAACGTATCCGGGCTGGTGACAGCCAGAGGCGACCCGTCGGCTATCGCGATCTGTTGATCGATGCGCGTGGTCACGAGGTTGGTGAAGTCTTCGTTGTCGTAGTACTGCGCCAGCAGACCGTGACCCGCAGCCGGGGGCTGCTCTTCGGCATTGCGGTAGAGCTTCGCATCCGCCCAGTTGGTGTGGTCTTTGTAATCGTTGTCGCCGCCGGTGGTGGTGACGAGGCGAAGCTGTTGTACACCTGTAACGTCGACGTCCAGCAGTTCGGCGCTGTCGGCTCCCGTCAGCCGCCGGCTGGCGGCCAGGAGGACGCCGTCGCCCCAGACCTGGAAGACAGCCGAGCCGTCGGAACTGCCGTTGCCAACGTAGTCGTCAATACCCACCTGAGCGGTGAAGCGCGCGTACTGCCCGCCGATGTTGTAGACCAGCTCGGAATGGGAGTGGACGCCGACGCCCTTATCGTAGGTGACGCCGCCGATCCGCAGCGGTTGACCGGAGGCAGCCCGGTCTTTCTGGGCGCTGTGGTAGGGGCTTTGGGCGCTGGTCCAGTTCAGGTCAGACAGATAGACAAACTCACCCTGCGTGGGCGGCGGTGGGGCCGGCGTGTCGTTATCGATGATGGTAATCGTGGCTGACGCTGTGCCGATAGTGAACGCGATGTTGGGCTGGATTGTCAGGATGACCGTCTCGTTCGACTCCTGGATGTTGTCATCGATGACGACCAGCGGGAGTGTCCACGACGATTGCCCCGCCGGGATGGTGATCAACCCGTTCAGCAGTGAGTAGTCGATACCGTTGGTGGCTGTGCCGGAGACGGTGTAAGCCACCGACAGCGGTTCGGTTATGTCGCCCGTGCGCGTGAACGTCCAGAAGGCACCGCCCGATTCGGACGTACTGCTGGCGGATGCTGAGATGCTCACGCGCGGCAGGGAGGGGCCGGTCTCAAGCCGGGCATCAGCCCAGTTGGCGTGATCCTTGTAGTCGTTGTCGCCCGGCAGGCCGCCGGTGGTCGTGACCAGCCGAAGCTGCTGCACGCCCGTGATGTCGACATCGACCAGATGCGGCGCATCGGCCCCGGTCAGCCGCGGACTGGTGTAGAGCAACACCCCATCGCCCCACACCTGGAACTCGGCTGAGCCGTCGATCGAACTGTTGCCGACCGAGTCATCGATTCCGACATAGCTGGTAAATCGCGTGTACTCCCCGCCAAGGTTGTAGACCAGGCTGGAGGGCGAATGCACGCCCACGCCGCGGTCGTAGGCCACGCCGCCGATGCGCATGGGCTCGCCGGCGGCGCTACGGTCGCGTTTCCAGCCGTGGTACGGGCTGACGGCTGAGCTCGGTGTCAGATCGCTCAGGTAGATCGATTCGGTCGTCGCCAGCACCGCCATCGCCAACGGCGACAGCGGCGATGCGGGCTGATCCGTTTCCAGCGTCGTCGACAGATGGACGCGCCGCTCCAGCGGTTCGCTCAGCGGGGGGCGCTGGGCAAATCGGGAACGAACAGCATTGCGACGCTCTGACCGGGTAACTCTGTGACGATCCTGCATACTCCCTCTCATGGCATGGATGGAACAGACTGGCGACATAATCCATGCTGCTGCATCCAAGTCCAGCGAGAAAAGCAGGATTGAGCGAAAGTTTGTGCGCAGGCGCGAGAACCTGGGGAAGGTGGGCGTATTCGGAAGAAATCGGGCCCCGTCGGATTTTCTGGAATCTTTTTGCCGATCTTGCGTCTAGTATAGGACACAGGGAGGGTTCAACGGACTTGGTGCCATGACTACCACCGACTCCAATGCCCGTATCGAGCTGGTTGACGACGCCCATCCTGCCTGGCCCCAGGTGCTCAATTTCATTGACCGCACCGGCCAGCGGCAGCAGTTGCGGCTGATGGACAGCCGTTTCCTGCCCGCGCGGCAGGCCGTCCTGGCTGCCTTTGACGGCCAGCAGGTCGTCGGTCACCTGAGCTTTCACCTCGAACCGGTCAGCCGACGCCACGTGACCGTGGAGGTCGATTCCTGCGCCATCGCCGAAGGCTACGAGAACACCTCGATCAGCCAGCAGCTTCGCGATGCGGCGATTCTCCGTGCGCAGGAGATCCAGGCCGATCCCGCCGGACTCCAGTGCGGCGGCTGATTGATCAACCCGCGTCGATTCCGCACATCCTTGCAGCGATTGCTGCACTCCAGTTTTGACGGCTGGACTCTGCCGCCCATACCGTTATTCTCGCGCTTGAATGCCTCTCACTCATCCCCGGTACGCGCCACAACGGCCTGCCGGACAAGCGGAAGGAGCTTGCTGCATGCAATACACGACACTCGGCCGCACCGGCCTGAAGGTTTCCCGCCTGTGCCTGGGTACGATGAACTTCGGCCCCCGCACCACCGAACCCGACAGCTTTGCCATCATGGACAAGGCCCTGGAACTGGGCATCCAGTTCTTCGACACAGCCGACGTCTACGGCGGCCAGCAGGGCAAGGGCATCACCGAGAGCATTCTCGGTCGATGGTTCAAGCAGGGCGGCAATCGCCGCGAGCAGGTCGTGCTGGCCACCAAGGTCTTCGGATCCATGAAGCACGACGGCCTGCCCGACGTGAACCTCGATCGGGGCCTGTCGGCACGCAAGATCATCCTCGAATGCGAGAACAGCCTGCGGCGGCTGCAGACCGACTGGATCGATCTCTACCAGATGCACCACATCGACCGGCAGATCCCCTGGGATGAATGCTGGCAGGCCTTTGAGATCCTCATCCGCCAGGGCAAGGTGCTCTATGTCGGCTCGAGCAACTTCGCTGCCTGGAACATCGCGCAAGCCAACGAGATCGCAAAGCAGCGCAACACGCTGGGTCTGGTCAGCGAGCAGAGCAAGTACAGCCTGATGACGCGCTCAATCGAGCTGGAGGTCCTGCCGGCCTGCCGCGCCTATGGTGTGGGCGTGATCCCGTGGAGCCCGCTGGAGGGCGGCCTGCTGGGCGGCGTGCTTAAGAACCGGCCGGCTGAAGGTCGCCGTGGCGGCGACAAGGTGGCTGAGCGGATTGAAAAGATCCGCCCGACGCTCGAGAAATGGGAAAAGCTCTGCGAAGAGCTCGGGGAGCAGCCAGCCGACGTCGCCCTGGCCTGGATCCTCCAGAACCCTGCCGTCACCGCACCCATCATCGGCCCGCGCACGATGGACCAGCTCACCGGCTCGCTGCGGGCGCTGGAGATCAACCTCAGCGATGAGACGATGAAGCGTCTCGATGAGATCTTCCCCGGTCCCGGCAACCAGGCGCCGGAGGCGTATGCGTGGTGAGGATGTATTTGCCAGTTGTTAGTTACCAGTTGCCAGTACGAAACCAGCACTGGCAACTACCAACTGGCAACTAACGACTGGCAACTGGCAACTAACAAGTAACATGATTCCCACAAGCACAAACATTGAAGTCGAACTGAAGTCATCCCTCCCAGCCGGCGCCGATGCAGTGGTTGTTCTGATCAATAAGGAAACCAAGCCGGGGCAGGTCGCGAAATCCGCCCCGAAAGTCGCGCGCGATGTCGTCGATCGCCTGTTGGCCTCCGGCGACATCAAGGGCAAGAGCAATGAGCTGACGGTCCAGATGCTGGCAGGCGGCAGGGGCGATCCCGCCCGAGTGATCATCATCGGAACCGGCAATCCCGAAAAGCTCTCGGCTGAGTGCATCCGCGAAGCCGGGGCAACGTTGGCCCGTTACATCCGCAAGCAGCCGCTGCGGCAGGTCGCGATCCTCCTGCCCGAGTTGCCCCGCGAGCTGCCGGGTGTGCCCGGCAGCAGCGTGAAGAGCCCAGCCGATGTCGCGGCTGTGCAGGCCATCATCGAAGGTCTCTTTGCCGGCGCGTTCGAGTTCGCGGAGTACCGCGGCGCCGCCAGCCAGAACAACAACGACAAGCCGAAGAACATCAAACCGCGCTACGCTGTCGTCGTCGATGCCGTCGATCGCCGCTTGCGCGACGCCGCCACGCGCGGTATCGCCATCGGCGAGGGCCAGTCCTTCGCCCGTACGATCGCCCATCGGCCCTCCAACGATCTCAACCCCGTCTCCCTGGTGAAAGTCGCCCAGCAACTGGCCCGCGAAGCGGGCCTGAAGCTGCGCGTGCTCGATGAGAAAGAGCTCGCGCGGCTTAAGATGGGCGGCATTCTGGCTGTCGGCAGCGGCAGCAAGACTCCGCCTCGCCTCATTGCACTGGAGTACACGCCATCCACTGCACGCGCGAAGGAGGCCCAGCCGCTGATGCTGGTCGGCAAGACCATCACCTTCGACACCGGCGGCATCTCCATCAAGCCGGCGCAGGGTATGCAGAAGATGATCTTCGACAAGTGCGGCGGCATGGCCGTGCTGGGCGCTATGGCTGCCATCGCACGCCTCAAGCCGGCGACGCGCGTCGTCGGCATCCTCAGCAGTGCCGAGAACCATGTCTCCTCGACGGCGTACCGTCCGGGCGACATCCTGCGGATGTTCAACGGCGTGACGGTCGAGGTTACCAATACCGACGCCGAAGGGCGGCTGGTGCTGGCCGACGCGATCGCCTGGGGCTGCAAGACCTACAAGCCCGCCGGCATCGTCGAGCTGTCGACGTTGACCGGCGGCGTGATCGTCGCCCTCGGCCGGGGGATGGCGGGCGTCATGACGCCCGACGACAAGCTCATGGCCGAGGTCCAGACCGCAGCCGACCTGGCCGGCGAGAAAATCTGGCGCTTGCCGCTGCTGGAGGAGATGAAGGACGTGCTCAAGAGCGAGTGGGCCGACATCGTCAACTCCGCCGGCCGCGAGGCCCATCCGCTGCAGGGCGGGCTGTTTCTCAGCCATTTCGTACCCGAGGGCACGCCGTGGTTGCACATGGACATCGCCGGCCCAGCCGACATCGAACGGCCCAATGCCATGTACGACGTCGGCGCCACCGGTTTCGGCGTCCGCACGCTCGTGCAGTGGGTGCTCAGCCGACAGGTGTGAACCGATGCGGACCAAAAGGGGCGACCAGTGTCGCCCCTTTGTTGTTTTGATGGTTGGTGTGTTGTTGTTTGGATGCGTGGTACGCTGCGCCAATCACTATCGCCGGCCACGGCGCCCCAGCGTGGGTTCCTTATGCAGGGCCTTCCTGGGGCGAAGGATGCGTTCAGCCTTCTTGGGATCGGCGACCTTCAGCACCGCCGTCGTGCGGCCGCCGCGTGCGCCGCTGGTGCAGTACGCATAGTTGATGTTGATGTGATTCTCGCCCAGCAACTGCGCCACATCCGCCAGCGCGCCCGGCCGGTTCGGCAGCTCCATGCACAGCACGTCCGTCTCCGTCATCGGCAGGTTCAGCCGCGACAGCACGACGCGCGTCTGCGACGGATCCTCATCCACCAGCCGCAACACGCCGTGTTCCTGGGAATCGACCAGCGTCATGGCCACGATGTTCACCTTCGCGTCCGCCAACGCGCGCGTGACCTGCGCCAGCACACCGGGCTTGTTGACTAGGAAAACACTGAACTGTGTCTGCGTGCGCACTTCCGACATGAGACCTCCATGCATGAGACATTGCGCCCCTGTGGCCATTATCGCACGGGGCTGTGAAAACCGCATGGGGCAAATGGAATCGCGAAGGGCGGGCCTATTCGCTGGCGGAGGCTTCAGCGGAGGGGGTTTCGTCTACCTGATCCGCATTGTCAGCAGCTTCGGACGGCTGATCCGAGGCCGCTTCGGCGGATTGCTCAGCCGGCTGCTCGGAGGGCTGCTCGGGCGCCAGGTGGAGTGAGGCGTGTTCGTACTTGCGGCGGTGTTCTTCGGGCGCCGCCACGATCTCGATCTCGCCCAGGGGATCGGCCTGTTCGACCAGCACCTTCTTTTCGCGGATCAGCTCCAGCAGGGCGAGGAAGACGCCAATCATCTCGCTCTTGTTCTTGCGGCCGACGATGAGCTGACGGAGGGACAGCCGCGGCTCGCGGCGCAGGCGGTCCTCGATGTCGGCTGCGTGGAGGTCGATCGGCGTGTCGTCGTAGGTGACCTCGTGGTACTTCGGCCGGCGCAAGCCGACCTCGCTCATGAGCTTGTTGAACGCCGCCAGCAGGTCCCAGACCTGCACTTCTTCCAGGTCGACCGGCGGCGGCTCGTCGTCCTCACCCTCCAGCCGGGCGGGGTAGCGGGGGAAACGCTCGCTGTGCGTCTGTGCCCGCTGCTCCATCGCCATGGCGGCGTCCTTGAAGCGCTTGTATTCCAGCAGCTTCTGGACCAGCTCGTACCGTGGATCGGCCAGTTCCTGGGCCACGGAGGCATCGTCGCCGCTGCCTTCCTCGGCTGGCGGACGCGGCAGCAGCATGGCTGACTTGATCTCCATCAGCGTGGCTGCCATGACCAGGAAATCGCCGGCGATATTGATGTCCAGACCCGTGCGGTCCTGCATCGACCGCAACATCTGGATGTATTCCATGTAGCTGTCGGTGATGCGGGCGATCGGAATGTCGTAGATATCCAGCTCATCCCGCTTGATCAGGTACAGCAGCAGATCAAGCGGGCCGTTGTAGACATCCAGTTCGACGCGATATTCCAAGCAGCTATCCTTGGTACGAGTGCCGGCTTGATTTTAGAAGGTCGCGTCTGATAATCCAGACGAACGCATGAACAATAACGCATGAATGCGGCGTGATGCGGCGTGGCTGACGGATCGGGACCCGCCTCATGCCTCGTGCGATCCGTCATGCCGGCAGGGCACCCATGGACGTTTCCATTCTCGATTTTGCACGGCAGGTCATCGAGGTCGAAGCCGCGGCTGTGAAGTCGCTGGTGGGCGCTGTCGGCCAGCCGTTTGAGCGGGCCGCCGAGCTGATCCTTGGCTGCTCGGGCTCGATCATCACCACGGGCATCGGCAAGGCCGGGCACATCGCCCGCAAGATCTCCGCCACGTTCGCCAGCACGGGCACGCCCAGCCATTACCTCTCGCCGGCTGACGCCCTCCATGGCGATGTCGGCACCATCCGCCGCGGCGATATCGTGCTGATCTTTTCCTCCAGCGGCGAGAGTGACGAAGTCCTCCGCCTGCTGTCGCTTCTCAAGAAGCTCAACCATCCGGTTATCGCCATCACCGCCAGCACGACCAACAGCCTCGCGCGCCATGCTGACATCACCATCGCGATGGGGCACATCGACGAAGCCTGCCCGCTGGGCCTGGCGCCCAGCGCGTCGACGACAGCCATGCTCGCCCTGGGCGATGCCCTGGCGCTGTCGGTGATGAAGATGCGCAACTTCTCTGCCGAGGATTTCGCGCTCTATCATCCAGCCGGTCAGCTCGGCCGAAAGCTCATCAAGGTCAGCGAAGGCATGACCTTCCGTCTGGGTGAAAACCTGCCCGTCGCCAGCGACGACCTGACCGTCGGCCAGGTGCTGCAAGCCGTCAGCAAGATCAAGCGCCGCAGCGGCGCGGTCATCCTCACCGGCGCCGACGGCAAGGTCAGCGGCATCTTCTCCGACGGCGACCTGCGCCGGCTGGTCATGAACGACCCCGATGGCGCAATGCGCCGGCCCGTCCGTGACGTGATGACGGCCAATCCCAAGCGCATCCACAAGAATGCCCTGGCCAGCGAGGCGATGGCGATCATGCGGCAATACCGCATCGACGAGTTGCCGGTCGTCGATGATGACGATCGCCCCGTCGGCCTGATCGATGTGCAGGACCTGGTGGTTCTCAAGATGCTCGACGTGGACAACGACACCTGACACGAGTTTCGATCGCGCGACGTACAATTCTCATGCGCACGTTTCTTCTCATCGCGGGCACCTTCGCACTGCTGGTCGGCATCTTCATCGGCTACACGATGACGCAGACCGGCTCGGTCATGCCCAACCGGCCGAGCTCTGCCGCGGATGGGCCGATCGAGCTGCCTGTCGCGCGCGATGCCATCATCGGCCGCGGCGAGCAGGCGTGGTTCAAGATCTTCAACGAGCATTGGCAGGTGGCGTCGCAGTTCCGCGCCGCCGAGTACAACCCCCAGGCCGACGGGCGCGTGCATGTCACGACGCCCGAGTACGTCTTCTTCCTCAGCGGCGGCGAACTGGTGCGCGTGCGCGGGCGCGAAGGCGTTGTCGTGATGTCCCGCCTGCCCGGGCCGGAAGATGGCACTTCGATCGGCCCGGCTGAGCCGCCGTCGCGCGGCGAGCTCAAGGGCGTCGAGATTGAGCTGTTCGACTCGGTGGAGGCGATGGAGGCGGATTCAGCCGACAACAACACCTCCACGTTGCAGGTCCTGCTGGACAACGCCGCGTTCGACAACCAGACCTTCCGCATTTTCACCGAAGCCGCCGCCATCGACGGTCAGGAGTTGGGACCGGATCAGATCCCCGTCACGGTGCGGGGACGAGACTATGAGTTCGACGGCCGCGGCTTGACGATTCGCTGGAACGAGCGTGATCGGCGGCTGGAGCTGCTGCGCATCGAGCATGGCGAGCGGCTGGTCATCCGCGATCCCGATCGGCTTATGATCGACGCGCGTCCTGGCCGGCGGGACCGGGGCAATTCGCGCCAGGCGTCACTGCCGCTGATGCTCGCCAGCCTCGATGCCTCGGCAGCGGCGGAGGCGATTTCCGCACCAGCGCCGCGCTCGCAGCGGCCGTCGTATCGCGCGACCTTCGACCGCGATGTGCGCATCCATCAGGGCGATCAGCAACTGGTCGATGCCGACCAGATGTTCATCGACTTCGTCTTCAGCGGCGAAAAGCCCGACGCGCCGACCAGCCAGCCGGCGACCCAGCCGCGCGACGCGGCTACGGCCGTTCCGGCCAACGCACGCCTTGCCGCCGACGAAACCCCTTCGACCCAGGCGGCTGAGCCTGTCGCCGAGGCGGATGCGGCCAACGATGCGACGGGCGAAGCACCTGCCGAGGCAGAGCCCGCCGTGCCGCAGCCGATCATCGTCTACTGGAACGGCCCGTTCGTCGTGACGCCCGCGCCGGCGGATGCGCCCCGGCCTGCCGAAGGCGCAGCCATTGTCCATCTCGTCGGCCAGCCGCTTCGGCTGCAGCGCGACGGCGGCGACATCGTTGCCGCCTCGCTCATCTATGACACCGGCGATGAGCGTCTACTGATCGACGGTACGGAGCAGTCGCCCCTGGTGCTCAAGGATGCGGAGGGATCGGTCATCCAGACGCAGACCCTCACCTACATTCCCCAGCAGAAGCGCATGGAGCTTCGCGGGCGCAGTAGCGCGACTTTCCCCGTTCGCGAGCGAGCCGATGAAGAGGCCCAGCCGCTGCAGGCAGAGTGGGCGGATCGCTGCGTCCTGCTGCTGTCCGATGGCGGCTTGGAGCAGCTTGCGGTCCAGCGGGCACAGCTTGTGGGCAATGTGCGCATCACGCATCCCTCGGTCCGGCTCAGCAGCCAGGCGCTTGGGCTCGAGCTCGACACGGACGCCGCGAGCACCCAGCCGGCTGATGCGTCATCGCGCATGCAGCTCCGCCGCCTCACCGCGCGCGGCGATGTCGATTGTGTCATCATCGACGACCAGGAGCAGACGCAATCGATCCAGGCGGATCGCCTGCGGCTGGATACGGCCGTCGACGACCAGGGCCGCCTCTATCCGCGCCAGATCTTCGCCGACGGCCAGCTCGTTCGCGCTTCCGATGGCCAGCAGACGCTCGTCGCCCGCACCATCCATGCGATCCTCGCGCCGGCTGCGGCGAGCGGTGATGCGACGACCCAGCCGACCGCTCGCATCGTGCTCGAGAAGCTCATCGCCAGCGACTCAGCCGAGTACTCACGTGCCGACGGCCAGCGCGCCGCCGCCGATCGCATCGAGGTCGTCCAGCAGGGCGATCAGCCCACGATCACGCTCCTGGGCAATGCCTCGATCGGCGACGGCAACAACATCCTCCACGGCCCGCACGTGCAGGTACTGACCGATCAGCAGCAGGCGCGCGTCATCGGCGCCGGCTCGCTGCAGGCCATGGTCGAAACGCAGGCTGGTACGCCGCCGCGTCCACTGACGGTGGAGTGGAGCCGCGATGTTGTCGTCGACGGCAAGGCCAATCGCATCGATGTCAATGGCGATGTCGTCGTTACGACCGCGACAGCCGACGGCGCATCGCATGCTCTCACGGGCGAATCGATGCTCATGACGCTGGCTGACGTCGAGCCGGATGCTGCCAACGTCCCGGCAGCAGGGCAGGGCAACGATGGCGTGAAAACGCGTTCGGCTGTCGTCCCCGAGCTTGCTCAGCGTAAGCGTGTCGAGTCGATCACCTTCGAGCGGAGCGTTCAAGTCACGTCGCTCAGGACAGCCGAGGATGGCAAACTCCTGCGGCGGTTCTTCCTGCGTGCCCCACGGCTGGACTACGACCCCCAGCAGCGGCAGATGGTTGTGCCGGTGGCGGGGCAACTGCTGTTTGAGGACCACCCCCAGCGGCCGGAGCATGCCGATGCCGAGGCCAGCCAGCTCTTTGGCGCGACGGCGATGGCCTGGGAAAAGCGGCTGGTCTATGACGAGACCCACCGCCACATCACGCTCGAGGGCAATGTCTTGATCAAGCATCAGCCCGACGAGGGGCAGAAGCAGCCCCCATTCGAGCTGCGGGCCCAGACCGTCCGGGCTGAGCTGGCGGAGTCGGATAGCGATCAGCCTGCCGAGGGCGAGCTGATCGACCGGCCCGATCTCCGCCGCCTGATCGCGGATCAGAATGTCGGCTTCAAATCCCGCGACATCGAGCTGACGGCCCTGCGGATCGAGCACGATCCGCACAATGGCGATGTGATTGCGACCGGCACGCGCGAGCAGCCGGTGCATATCTCCCGGGGCGTCACAACCGGCTCGTTCCGCGAGGCCCGGTTCAACCTCCGCACCGAGAAGCTGCAGGTTATCGACTTCCGTGGCAACGTCCGGCGATGAATTCCCGCCTCGGCTGCTATAGAATTGAGCTTCTATGAGCATTCGAGTCGGCATCGTTGGTGTGAGCGGTTACGGCGGGGGCGAAGCGCTGCGTCTTTGCGCGGGGCATCCGTCGTTTGAGGTGGTGTACGTGGCGGGCGAGTCGTCAGCCGGCTCGCGGCTGGTCGAGCGCTTCCCCGGCGTGCCGCCGAAACTTGCGGATCTGGAGATCCGCAAATGGGATCCAGCCTCGCTGCCGCCGCTGGACGTGCTGTTCGCCTCGCTGCCGACGGGCGCATCGCGCGATGCGCTGGCGGCGGTGCCGCAGTCGGTCAAGATCATCGATATCGGCGGCGATCACCGCTACGTCGAGGGGTGGACCTACGGCCTGGCGGATGTCTGGCCGGATCAGATCAAGGGCAAGACGCGCATCGCCAATCCCGGTTGCTACCCAGCCGCGACGCTGGGGGCCCTGGCGCCGCTGCTGGCCAACAAGCTCATATCGGCTGACAACATCATCATCGACGCCAAGAGCGGCGTAAGCGGCGCCGGCCGCGGTGGGGCGGGGGCCTTCGGCTATGCCGAGACCAATGAAGACTTCGTCGCCTACGGCCTGCTCAAGCACACGCACATGCCGGAGATGGCGGCGACGATCGATCGTCTGGCCGGCCGGTCGACGACGGGGCTGGTCTTCACGCCGCATCTGGTGCCGATGAACCGCGGTATCCTCGCGACGATCTACTGCCGCGGCAAAGCCACGACGACGGATTGCCTCGATGCTGCACGGGCCTTCTACAAGGGCCGGCCGTTTGTCCGCGTCACGGAGAAACCTCCGCACACCAAGTGGGCGACGGGGACGAACCTGCTGTTTGTTTCCTACGCAGCCGATCCTCAGCGAGAGCTGATCATCGCGATGGGCGCGATCGACAACCTCGGCAAAGGCGCAGCCGGTCAGGCCGTCCAGAACGCCAACCTCATCACCGGCCAGCCGGAAACGGCCGGCTTGGAGGCAATGGCGGTTTGGCCATGATGGCCAAGCCGTTTGATGCCCTTGGTCGGTCGTCCGTTGCCGGTTGCGAGCTGCGAGGAGGGCAGGCTATTGCCTGCCGTCAGCCAAAGGGACCATCGTCGCCATGCCTGAAGATTCCACGCCTGCGCGGTGATTGCGTGGGCATCAACTGTGACGGCGGCTGCGGCGGAGAAGCATTGCGCCAGCCAGGGGCAGCAGCATCGCCGTGCCCGGCTCGGGCACGTACATCGAGATCCAGTCCACGTACTGCGACACGCGCACCATGGCGGCGAGGTCGCCATAGTTGGAATCGGGTTGGTTGCCCAGGCCCACGCTCAGGACGAAGGAGTGGATGCCAGCCAGCTTCCACACCCCATCCACCTCGATGAACGTGCCGCCGCCGCTGTCGCCCGGTGCGATGATGCCTTCCAGATCCATCGGCGTGGGATCGCCCCCATAGATGTCGATCTGGTCTCCATCGATGCTGTCGAAGTCGACCCACATCAGATTTTCGCTGACGTCGTAGGGGTAATCGGGGACCTGATTCAGGAAGAAGTTGCCGGTGTAGTCGATCATGTTCGACCCGGCGCGCTTGTAGCCGATGGTGTCGGGTTCATAGCCGGTCAGTCCCGTGCCCGTGTTCCCGTAGCCCACCATGTAGACGAACCGGCCCACTTCCGATCCATCGCTTGGCTGATAGAGTTCAGCCGGCGTGATGGACGTCACCGGCGTGTCGAGCCGGATGAGACCGATGTCAACGCCCTGATAGAATGCCTGAAGGGTTTCCTCGCCGGTCCAGTCCGGGTGATGGAACCACTGGGTGGCCATTCGCTCCTCGACCGAGGAATCGAGCAGGACGCTAGAGCGAACTGAGCAAAAAAAGCACTCGCTATCGCGAGTGCCTCACGTCGTCTCTTTGTCTCTCAGCCTTCTCGTCCCTTCGCGCCTAGCTCCACCACTCCCGCTTGCTCACCAGCAGATCCCCCTCATCCTCCTCCAGCAGATCCGACACGCGCGTGGTGGAGAACGGCAGCGGCTGGCTGAGTGGATCATCGACGCGCTTGTAGCCCATCGCCGCCAGCGCCCGCACACCTTCTTCCGTCAGCGTCGAGCCGATCGAGAAGGTCGACGTGCTGGCCACGCCCCCGAGGCTCTGCATGGCCCGCCCGACGTTCAGGCGTCCGCCGGTGGCGACCTTGCCGCTCAGGCCGGCGACATGGTCGGCATTGTCCAGCAGGCGCTTTTTCAGCTCGGCTGCCGACAGCGACGGATCGCGTGCCAGCAGCAGGGCGGCTGCGCCGGTGACGTGCGGCGCTGCCATGCTCGTTCCGCTGAAACGCGCATATCCGCCACGCGGCACGGTGCTCAGGATGCCCACGCCCGGTGCGGCGATGTCGACTGACGTGGCCCCATAGTTGGAAAAGGCGGCCAGCCGGTCGCCGCTGTCCGTCGCCGCGACGCTGATGATGTTGGCCAGCGGATAGCTGGCTGGATAGCTGCGGTTGGAGGCGGTGTCGTTGTCGATCCCCTCATTGCCGGCGGCTGCGATGAACAGGTGATCCTTCGACGCCGCGTATGCGATGGCGTTGTAGATGCGATCGCCTGTTCGGCCGAACGCGCCGCCGTAGCTGTTGTTGGAGATGCGCGCGCCGTTGTCGGCTGCGTAGCGGATCGCCTCGGCGATGACCGCATCGGTGGCGCCGCCGCCGGTGTCGGCGAAGATCTTCAGCAGCATGATCTGCACCGTCCACGCGACGCCACTGACGCCGACGGCATTGTTGCCGATGGCGCCGATCGTCCCAGCCGTGTGCGTGCCGTGGCCGTCGTAGTCGTAGGGGTCGTTGTCGTGATTGGCAAAGTCCCAGCCGACAATGTCATCGACATACCCATTACCGTCGGAGTCGATGCCGTCGCTCCAGCGGCCGTCGAAGATGAGATCTTCGCCGTCGATGTAGCCATTGCCGTTGAGATCGCTGACGAACGCCGAATTGGCCAGCGAATTGTTGGGCAGGCGGTAGTTCAGATCATGGAACGTCAGGATGCCGTCCTGATATCCCGGCGCCTCGACGATGCCCCCGGGCGTACCGATGGGGAAGGGCACCTCGCCCTGGTTGATCCAGATGTTGAGGTAGAGATCGGGATGGGCGAAATCCGCGCCGCTGTCGATGTCGGCCACGACGACGGTGGGCGAGCCGGTGGTGCCTTCCCACGCCTCAAACGCGCCGATCCGACCCAGGCCGTACATACCCGCATCGCGCATGCCCGGGTCGTTGGCGGAGATGGACAGCATCCGCCGAGGTTCCAGGGCCTCGAACATCGGGCATGGGAGGGGGCTGGTCATGTCGTAATCCTGCGTACAAAAACGGCTTCGGCAATGCCACGCAGTGCCGGCATCGCCGCCGCAGTTCGGGCGGCAGCCCCTCCGCCAAGTCTATCGGAAACGCGACGGCGGGGGTGAAGCAGCCTTTGAACAAATCCCGGCCCGGCCGCCGGGCGGGTGACAAACGCTCGATTGCGCCTAAACTGTGATCGGGCAGGCACGTGCAGTGGCACGCCTTGCCGCGACAAGTGCAACATCAACCGGGAGGAACCCTTGCCACGGCTGAGCATCGGATTGGGGCTGGCGCTGATCATCGTAGGCGTCTGTGGTTATGTGTACGTCTCCTTCGCCAGTGTGACAGCGCTGATTCCCGCGTTTATCGGAATCGTCTTTGTTGTGCTTGGCTGGATTGCTACACGCCCGGCGGCGCGCAAACATGCGATGCATGCGGCCTCGGCGGTGGCGCTGCTGGGGGTGCTGGGATCGATCAGCGGCGTGATCGAGCTGATCCGCTGGATGGCTGGCACGATCGAGCCGGCGCGGCCAGCCAAGACGATCTCGCTGGCGGTCAGTTGTGTGCTGATGCTGATCTTCCTGATCCTGGCGATCCGCTCGTTCATCGTCGCACGGCTGAGCCCATCGCAGGCGTAGGGGGTGTCGCCGGGGAGAATAGACCCTGCCAAAGGCCCATTATCCCGCCGCACGGCTGCCGGGCGCGCCCGTCGGCTGGCCTTTGTCGCGCCGGTGGTGTACAAGACCTCGCGGGCTTGACAGCAAATTAGGCATGATGCGTCGCAACATGGAACTGAAGGCGCGCTATCCCGACCTGGAGCGGGCTGCGCGCATTGTCGAATCGCTGGGGGCGGAGTTTGGCGGGACGCTCCGCCATCACGACACCTATTTCCACTCACGCAATGGCCGCCTCAAGCTGCGCCAGACTGATTCCCACGAAGAAGGGCAGCTCATCTGGTACGAACGGGAAGACACACCCGGCATCGCCCCCTGTACTTACCTGGTGACGGTCATCCGCGAGCCGCAGATGCTGAAGGAGGCCCTGCATCGCAGCGTTGGCATCCTGGCTGAGGTGCGCAAGGCGCGCGAGCCGTATGTGTGGGAAAACGTCCGCATCCATCTGGATGACGTGGAAGGCGTCGGCCGGTTCATCGGGCTGCAGGTCGTCCTTTTCGAAGGCATCAACGACGCCGAAGGCCGCCGCAAGTTGGAGAATCTCTGCCACCACCTGCAGATCGAGCCGTCTGCCTACGTGGCGGAGTCCTACGCCACCCTCATCAACGCCCGCCGCTGAACTGAACTCCCATCCAGCCGCGGTCGCCGGCACGGGGTCATGGCCTTGATCGCTCTTCCAGCGACGTCAGGACCATGCGCATCAGCATCACCAGTGTGACGAGCTTGATGATGAACCCGCGCATCACCGTCCCGGGCACCCAAAACACCATCGCGATCTGCGATGCGAAGAACAGCGCCAGCCCCGTCAGGCATGCCCCCAGCGGCCGCCGCCGGCCGACAAACGCCAGTAGCGCAAACGCCATCCCCAGGCCAAACTCCAAGCCGACAACGATATTGCGCGCCGTCGGATTCTCGTCCGACAGCGTGTACACGATCACGCCCCCGGCTGCGAAAAGCTGCAGGCCGCTGACGATCAGCATCCCGACATACGTCCGCTGTGCAGCCGATGGTCGTTGCCGCTGAGTCGGGGGAAAAGATTCCTGATCCAAAGGTAACTGGTCCACGGGATCGGCGATGTTACGCGCGATCGGGGTGCATCACCAGTGGCATCCGATCCAACCCCGAGCCGTAGCGTTCGCCGCCCGCGTTGAATACAGTCTTGGACATGTCTCTGTATCCCCTGACATTCCAGCCCCGCTACGTCGAGAAGATCTGGGGCGGCCGCAAGCTCGAAACCGTCCTTGGCAAGACCTTGCCTGCCGGCAAGCAGATCGGCGAAAGCTGGGAACTGTATGACTTCCCGCCCGGCGTCGTGGAGGAGGGCGCCTGGACCAGCGCCACCGTCGCCAACGGCCCGCTGGCCGGGCGGACGGTCCACGAGCTGGTTGAACAGTACGGCCGCGACCTGCATGGCGATGTGCCGCTGGTCGAGGGTCGGCAGTTCCCCATCCTCATCAAGTTTCTCGATGCCCGGGAGGATCTCAGCGTCCAGGTGCATCCGCCCAAGGCTTACGCCGATACCCATCCCGGCGCGCACCTCAAGACCGAAGCCTGGTACGTCATCCAGCACGAGCCGGCTGCGCGCATCCTCAAAGGCGTTCGCCCCGGCGTAACGCGCCAGCAGTTCGAGAAAGCCATCGCCGACAACACGGTCGAGGACCTGATCTGCGCGATCCCCGTGAAGGAAGGGGACTGCCACTTCCTGCCGTCGGGAACGGTCCATGCGCTGGGAGCCGGCATCCTCGTGGCCGAGGTGCAGACGCCCAGCGATACGACCTTCCGCGTCTACGACTTCGGCCGGCTGGAGAACGGCAAGCCGCGCAAGCTGCACATCGCCGAAGCGCTGGAATGCATCGACTTCGACGCGCCGCCTCCGCCCCCGCAGAAGCGCAGCCATGTCGCCAGCTACTTCACCACCGTCACGCGGCTGGTCGATTGCCCCTTCTTCCGCATCGAGAAGGTCCGCATGACCGAGGGGCTGCATGAGAAGATTCCGTACGATCAGCCGGTCATCTGGATGATGCTGGAGGGCAGCGCGCAGCTCACCGTGGACGGCATCGCCGAGCCGGTGAGTGTAACCCGCGGGCAGACGGTGCTCCTGCCGGCGAAGATGAACAATCCCATGATCCGAACGCTCAGCGACTGCGTCTGGCTGGAGGTCACCTTTCCCCAAACGGGCGAGTGACCGGCAGATGCCTGCCAACGCGTGTCGATCAGCGGCAACATGATTCCGATCTGACCATGTCCCGACCGCCAGAAACCTCTGTCAGCGAGCCGCAGCTTCGTCTGCGAGCGGCGTATTCGAGCTGGCGCGACGTCGTGTGGCTGGTGCTGGCGCTGGGGGTGATGTGCACGCTGGCGGCGCATGTCGGCTATCACTGGCATCGGGATCACACCAGGCCGTCGTGGCCGTTCTGGAGCGGCGTGACGGGCCTGCTGCTGATTCTGGCGATGCTGGTCGTGTTGGCGATGCTGCGCCGACGGACGTACGTGCAGGTTCGCCATTATCTGCGGGCGGTGGAATCGCTGCACGAGGTGTCGACGGCGATCAGCAGCCAGCTCGGCCAGGGGCCGAAGGTGCTTCAGCAGGTGACCGACACCGCCACTCACCTGCTGGGCATGTCGATGGCGAGCATCAACCTGCTGAGTTCGGAGCGGAGACTCTGCATGGTGGCTGCCAGCGGGTCGGCGAGCATGTTTGTCGGCCGCAGATGGAGCCTGGACGACCTGCGTCTGATGCGCAGGTGTGTCGCTGAGGGGCGCACCATCTGGACGAGCGATGTAGAGGATCCGCGCGTCGACGTCGATCGTCGCCATACCCGCCCGCTGAAAATTCGCTGCATGCTGGCCGTGCCGATGCGGGCGCACAACCGCATCATCGGTGCGCTGGTCGTGGCGGACGACAGACCCCGCGTGCTCAGCGTCGACACCGTGCGCCTGGCGGAACTGTGGGCTTCGCAGGCTGCGGTCATCATCCACAACAACGAGCTGTACCAGCGAATGGAAGCGGCGCTGCAGCAGGAGCGCCGGGTGCAGGCGCATCGCGATCTGCTGCTGGAGCTCAGCAGTAACCTCTATGAGCGCCTGCCGCTGGATGAGGCTCTGCAGCGCATGACCGAGCGCGGCCCAGCCGTGCTTGGGGTGGACATCATGACGATCGCGCTGCGGGAGGACGCCGAAGAGGTTCGGGTCATCGCGTCGACGACGGTGCCGTCAACACGCAGCATCCGGGGGCGGACGTTCAACATTGGCCAAACGCGTCCCGGTGAGGCGCTGCGGAAGCGGCAGATCGTGACGATCGAGGACGCTGCGAAAACGACCGATCTCGATCCGCGGCTGAAGACCCTGCTCAACGTCGGCGCCGTGATGTTTGTGCCGCTGATCGCCAGCGGCAACGAGCCGTTCGGGCTGATCTCGCTGATCCGCCATCAGCCCGGGCCGTTCTCGGACGAACTGCGGCAGACGGCCGTCTATCTCGCCGATCGCGCCGCCGCCGCCATCGAGGCGATCCGCCTGCACGAGCAGGCCAAGGCCGACGCTCAGACCAAGACGATGCTGCTGCGCGAGCTGCATCATCGCGTGAAAAACAGCCTGGCTGGGATCGTTTCGCTGCTGTCGATCAATCAGCCGTTGCTGCCGCCGGACGCGCGGCAATGGCTGGATCGCGCGATCACGCGCATTGGCGTGATGGCCCGCGCGCACGAGCTGTTTTCGGCAACCGCCGAGCGGCTGAACGTCAATGACGTCATCCGCACGACGATCTCGTCGCTGTCGGTGGTGCTGCCGCCGGGCGTGCAGACGGAAACGGACGTCTGTCGCGAGGACCTTTGGCTGAGCTCCGATCGGGGCGTTGCGCTGGCGATGGTTCTGCACGAGCTGATGCACAACGCGATCGTTCACGGGACCCAGCCGGATGGTCGCGTGGCGGTGCGCTGCTCCCTGGAAGGGGAGGATGTGGTCATCCAGGTGGCCGACCGCGGGCGCGGACAGAGCAGCGGTCAGGGCGCCGATCCTGCCGAGATCGGCGATGCGGGCAAGCGGAGCAGCGGCGTTGGCCTGGGCCTGGTTCGGGGCCTGGTCGAGCGCGAACTGGGCGGCTGGTTCCAGCTCGAGCCCAATGCCAATGGCGGGATGACGGCAACTGTTCGGTTCTCGTTGGACGAGCACGCCACCCGGCCGGAGTCCGGTTAGCCGGAAAGTTTGTCAGATCCTTTGGCGAATTGCCGAATCCACCTTATCGTATAGGGCGAAGCGGGGTGTTCGAGATGTTACGGAAGGAATCGTGCCCCCATGGCGGAAGATACGGGTGCTGCGTCGTCGGCACTGCGGGTGCTGATAGTTGAAGACGACACGCTCGTCGGAATGGGCCTTGAATCCCAGGTGCAGCGGTTGGGCCATCAACTGGTCGGCCGCGCCACGCGGTCCAGCGAAGCGCGCGATCTGTTCCAACGTCACCAGCCTGACCTGGTGCTGATGGACATCAAGCTCTGCGAGGGCGATGGTCTGGAACTGGCCGAGGAGCTGCTGGCGCAGCGCCGCGTTCCGATGATCATCGTCAGCGCGTACAGCGATCCGCAACTGATCCGGCGCGCCGGCGACGTCGGCGTCTTTGGCTATCTGGTAAAGCCGGTAACGCAGGAAAGTCTGGCGGCGCAGATCGAGGTCGCCGTGCGGCGATTCGAGGAGAGCCGCCAGCTCCTGGCGGAGAAGGAGGCCCTTTCTCGCACACTGGAGCTGCGAAAGCTCACCGAGCGCGCCAAAGGCATCCTCATGAAGCGGCTGAACCTCAGCGAAGCCGAAGCCCATCGACGCCTTCAGCACGAGTCCCAGAAACGCCGCATGAGTCTCGTGGATCTTGCCAAAAAGATCATCGAATCCGAGGAACTGCTCGGCGGCTGATCGTTCTGTCGGTGGGGGAGAAAGACGGTCATTGGGCTCGCGTTCGGGCGCGAAGCTCGTCCACGTCGTTGAACTGGTGAATCCGGCCGATGTCGTCCACGGGGATCCATTGGACCAGGCCGGCGCGCGTCGGGTCCCCCAGATCAACCCCGGCTCCCACCAGGAAATACCGATCGCCAAGGGCCTGCACGCTGACCTGCTCCAGGACCGCTCCGGCTTTCGGGTCGCTCTTGAGATAGACCACCAGCACCTTGTTGCTCAGCGGCGAGGCCGGTTCCTGCGCCAGCACCGGCAGGGCCGAGCAGACAGCGAGCATCATCGCCAACACGATCCCGCAACGGGAACAATGCATGAAACCACTCCGTGCAATTAGAGAACCTGAGTAATCTGCGCAACTACGCTCGCGTATGGTAACGTCGCCACCCCCGATTTGGCGAGCGTTTCATAGCCGCATATCCGCGATGCAAGACCCACGGGATGACGGATGGTTTGTAAGGTTCTTGACGGTCATGCCGTTTATATTGCGATCCGCCGCCGCCAGATCCCGCTTGCCGCAGCCCCTTCGTTGACGTACAACCAGCCCCATGGGCCGACTGTATCTCAAGGACTGCGCTCCCGGCGACATCGTTGAAGACGTTTACGTCATCACCGGCAAGCAATTATCCGCCACGTCCACCGGCAAGTTCTTCATCAAAGCCTTTGTCGGCGACTGCACCGCGCAGGTGACGGCCCGCATGTGGAACGCCACGCGCGAGATCTTTAACGCCATCCCCGAGGCCGGTTTCCTCCGGATCCGCGGCCGCGTCGAGAACTACCAGAACAACCTCCAGCTGATCATCGAGCAGATGTGGCCCGCGCGCGAGGGCACTTACGATCCAGCCGACCTGCTGCCCCATACCCAGCGCAACATCAATGAGATGTTCCGCGAGATCACAGAGCTGTGCCAGTCGATCCAGAACCGGCACGTCAATGCGATCATCCAGGCGTTCCTCGATGACCAGAAGCTGATGGCGGACCTGCGCCGCAGCCCGGCTGCCATGAGCTTCCATCACGCCTACATCGGCGGCCTGCTCGAGCATACGCTCAGCGCCATGAAGGTGGCTGATGCGATTGTCGGGTTCTACCCGAAGCTCAATCGCGACCTGGTGCTGGCTGGCATCTTCCTGCATGACCTGGCCAAGACATGGGAGCTGACCTGCCAGGTCGCCTTCGATTACAGCGACGGCGGCCGGCTGATCGGGCACGTCGTCAAAGGCGCCATGTGGATCGAGCAGAAAGCCAGGGATGCCGAGCAGGCCCTCGGCGAGCCGATCCCGCAAAACCTCATCGATGTCCTGCAGCACATCGTCCTTTCGCATCATGGCGAAACGTCGCTCGACTTCGGCAGCGCGCGATCGCCCTGTACGCCCGAAGCCATCGCCGTTCACATGATCGAAAACCTTGATGCGAAGATGATGATGTCGCTGGAGGCCTGCCGCGGCGACAAGGTCCCAGCCGAGGGGAACTGGACGGAGTACATGAAGGCCTTCAACGGCCGGCTGTACCGTCCCGACGTCGCGCCCCAGGACGCCCAGGCCCCAGCCGACGAACCGGCTGACTCCGGTGCATCCACGCCCACGCTGAACCTGAAGATCAACAATCCGCTGTTCGAGCAGGCGTGAGGATAGCTGGCAGCACGCGAGCAGGCAGCTTAACAGCCTGCGGTCGGCAGTCTGCAGGGATGAGTTGGCGGTAGGCAGAGGGCAGCCAGACCGATCCAAATCCGAAACCTAAAATCCAAAATCCCTCAAACCTCTCAACATTCTGCCATTCCCAATGTATGCTGATTGCGAACAGCCGGCGGCGGCTGTCGTCATGTCTTGTTCCTAGGAAGGAGACTGTTTATGCGGTGTGCCAAATGGGTTGTGGGCGCGCTTGCGGTCGCATTGTGCCTGTCGAGCTACTCGCTCTCGGAAGAGGCCCATCATCACTCAGAAGCCGACAAAGCGCAGAAACAGGAGAAGACTCGCAAGGCACGACTGATCGCGCCGTACAACAAGCTCGAGAGCCTCACGGACGAGCAGCGCGACAAGCTCCAGGAGATCCACGCTGTCTACCTCGAGAAGATCAAGGCCCTCCAGGAAGAAGAGCGCCAGCAGATGCTCGCCGTCCTCACCGATGAGCAGCGGGCGGAGCTCGACCAGATCGAGAAGGAAGCCGAAGCTGCCCGCAAGGCCAAGGAAGCCGAGCGCCGCGAACAGCAGAAGCAGGCTGCCCGCGAAGCCCAGAAGGAGAAGAAGGACAAATCCTCTGAGAGCGCGGACTAAGCCCGCGATCCTGCGAAATCAGCCATTGCCCAAAAACATCGGCAGGCCGCCCGAAGGCGACCTGCCGGTTTCTTTTTCACAGAAGATGCGTTCGCCGATCAGAGGATCGCGTCGATCGCTTCCTTGAAATCCTTCTCGTTGCGAAGGCCGACGAATTTCTGCGTGACCTCGCCATTCTTGAACAGGATCACCGTCGGGATCGCGCTGATCCCGTACTTGATCGACACGTCGCGATTGGCATCGGTATCCAGCTTGCCCACCTTCACCTTGCCGGCGTAGTCCTTGGCGAGCTTCTCGATCGTCGGGGCGAGCATTCGGCAGGGCATGCACCACTCAGCCCAGAAATCCACCAGCACTGGCTGATCGCTATTGAGCACCTCCTGCTCGAAGTTGTCGTCTGTGAATTCCAGCGTATTCTCGCCTGCCATTACGTTCTCTCCTGGTCAAAATCAGTTGCGTCGTTTCATGTTAGAAGTGCACGGAAGCACTGTCAAACCGAGGGGGCTATCCCAGCAGCACATCCACGATCCCCAGCGTTCCCAGCACGAGGCTGATCACGCCGTTCATCGTGAAAAACGCAAGGTTCACCTTTGACAGATCATTGGCGCGCACCAGGCTTTGTTCGACGGTCAGCAGGGCGGCTGCGATGGCTACGCCGATCCAGTAGAGCACACCCAGCTGCGGTTCGACCAGCCCCAACCATACGAGCATCGCGACGCACGCCACATGCGTCAGGCGGCTGACCCACAGCGCCGGGCCGATGCCGATCTTCGCCGGCACGGAGAACAAGCCGCTGGCGACGTCGTTGTCGTAGTCCTGGCAGGCATAGATGATGTCAAACCCGGCTGTCCACAGCAGCACGGCAGCCGCGATCAGGAACGCCTCGATCTCCACCCGTCCCGCCACCGCCACCCACGCACACCCTGGCGCCAACGCCAATGCCGCGCCCAGATAGTAGTGGCATAGGCGCGTAAACCGCTTCAGCAGCGGATAGGCGCTGATGAACGCCAGCACCGGCAGCGAAAAGATCAGCGGCAAGGGGTTGTCGTAGGCAAACCAGAATCCCGCCGTCGCGGCGATGAAGGCGATCGCGCAGATCACCAGCCCGCCGGCGACGAATCGCACGCTCAGCCGCCCGCTGGGGATCGCCCGGCCGGCGGTTCGCGGATTCGTCGCATCCAGGCGCGCATCCAGCAGGCGGTTGGCAGCCATCGCCACCGTCCGCGCCGTCACCATGCACACGAGGATCAGCCCCAGAATCCCCCAATGCGGCCAGCCGCCGGCAGCCAGGAACGTCGCCAGCAGCGCAAACGGCAGGGCGAAGACGCTGTGGCTGAGCTTGATGTCGGCTGCAAAGATCCGCAGCTTCGCCGTCACCGACCCCGGCTGGTCCGTCACGCTCGCCATGTTGTGCATCGCGGTTCCCATTGGAGTTCTCGTATCTGTTGATCCGGTCTGATGATACGAAAACGGCCACCCGATCGGGTGGCCGAGAAGCTGGGGTACTAGGATTCGAACCTAGACAAACAGATCCAGAGTCTGTCGTGCTACCGTTACACCATACCCCAAAGGGGATAGCGTTGAACTATAAGGGCGCGCTCGCGGCTGTCAAGCATGGTACGGCGACGACGGTTGGGTGGTTTGGCGGAAGATAAAAAGTTGCGGTCGGCCTCCGGGAGGGTGGCCAGGCACATTTCCCCATTTGGACCGATCCGGGCTGGGCGAGGGCGGACCTGGCGGTATGATGCGTTCCCGTAATCGGCACTGGGTGTGCCGCATTTGGAACGCCGCCGATGGGTGACAAAGACATCATCCCAGCGTTGGAGCGGGCGATCAGCGTGATCAATGCCATCGCCGACGGCAGCGGCGGAGTATCGGTCACCGACCTCAGCTCGTCGCTGCGCATCCCCAAGACGACCTGCTACCGCATCGTCCGCACGTTCCTGGATGCCGACTGGGTCCGCCAGCGACCTGACGGGGCGGGGTATGAGCTGTCCTTCGGCCTGCTGTCGCTGTTCAAGCCGTTTGAGACGCATCGGCTGCTGCTTGACGCCATCCGTCCGGAGCTGACGCGCCTCGTGGCCGACGTCGGCCTGTCAGCCAAGCTCTCCGTGCGTGCGGGGGACGACGCGATCACCATTCACCGCGTCGACTCCAATCAGCCGTTCACGCTCAGCGGGCGGACGGGCGCACGCTTTCACCTGGCGTATGGCTCCTCCGGTGCGGCGCTGCTGAGCGCGCTCGATACGACTGTCGTTGAGCGGATCATCGCGTCGGCGCCGCCGGCGGTCTGGGCGCGCCAGACGCCCGAGGACGTTCATCAGCGCATCCGCGACTGTCGCAAGCGCGGCTGGTGCGCCGACTGGGGCAGCTATCAGCCGCACATCCACACCGTCTCCGCCGTCATCCACCATCAGCATCGTGCATGGGCGGCTTTGACGCTCATCGGCATGCCGCATGAGCTGAACGCATCCAACTGTTTTCAGATCGCCCGGCAGTTGCGCGCCTGCGTCGAGCGATGTGAGCGCGCCTTGCCGGGCACACAGGAGTTGCCGTGAAGATCGTTGACATGAGAGTGCGGACGGTTGCGATTCCGCTGACCTACCAGCTCCGCCACAACACCGGCGTTCATCCCGGCTACTTCCTCCGCACGATCCTCGAGTTGATCACAGACGAGGGCATCGTCGGCTTGGGCGAAGTGGGCGGCGGCGATCAGCGGGCGGCGCTGATGAAGCTCAAGCCGCGGATCGTCGGCCTGGATCCGTTCCATCTGGAGGTCCTTAAACTCAAGGTCCTGCGCAGCATCTATTACCTGAGCAATGCCCGCCTGTACGCAGCCATCGAGATGGCCTGCCTCGACATTCAGGGCAAGGTGCTGAACCGGCCGCTCTCGGATCTGCTGGGTGGCCGCGTGCGGGATCGGATCCCGTTCATCGCGTATCTGTTCTGGCGGTACGACCGTCCAGGCGGGGGGCATGACCAGACGGCTGAGGATATGGCCGACTGGTGCGTCGAACTGCATGAAACACTCGGCGTGAAGGCCATGAAACTCAAAGCCGGCGTCATGGACCCGGACGAGGAAGCCCGCGTCCTGGAGCTGTGCCGCGATCGGCTTGGACCGAAGTTCGGCCTGCGGATCGACCCCAACGGCGTTTGGTCCGTACCGACGGCGGTGCGCATCGGCCGGCGTCTCGAGCCGCTGGGCATCGAGTATTTCGAGGATCCAAGCTGGGGCCTCAACGGCAACGCGGCTGTGCGCCAGCAGGTGCGCATCCCCATCGCCACCAACATGTATCCCGCCCGCTTCGACGATCTCGCCCCAGCCGTCAAGATGGGTGCGGTCGACATCGTCCTGACCGACATTCACTACTGGGAAGGCCCGCGCGGCGTGAAGGATCTGGCTGCCGTCTGCCGCACATTCAACCTCGGCGTTGCCATGCACAGCGGCGCCGAGTTCGGCGTCGAGCTGGCAGCCATGCTCCACACCGCCAGCACGATCCCCGAAATGACATTCGCCGGTGACGCGCATTACCACTACCTCACCGACGACATCATCGAAGGCGGTAAGTTCCAGTACATCGACGGCGCGATCCAGGTGCCGACCGGCCCGGGCCTGGGCGTCAGTCTGGATGAAGAAAAGATGCGCCGTTACGAGAAACTTTTCGAAGAGAAGGGCGACTACTACGCCCGTTTCCATGCCGATTCCTACCGACCCGACTGGTACCCAATCGTTGGAGGCATCTGAACCGTGATCACCGACACCTATCTCAAGCAATGGGAAGAAGCCCGCCCGCGCATCGAGGCAGGCATCGAAAAGCATCGCAAGGGCGATGCCGTCGTGCGCGTCCTTGACCGCAACGGCAAGCCGCTGGCGGGACAGCCGGTGCAGGTTGAGCAGATCGCCTCCAGCTTTCTGTTCGGCGCGAACCTGTTCATGATTGACGCCTATCAGGGTGAGCAGGCGCGCCGGTATGAGCAGGCGTATTCGCGCCTGTTCAACGCCGGCACGATCGCGCTCTACTGGCGCGATCTCGAACCTCTGCCGGGGCAGCTGCGCTTCGACAAATCCAGCCCCTTCATCCGCCGCAGGCCGCCCGTGGATGTCTCCATCGAGTTCGCTCGCCGCAACGGCTTGAACATCAACGGCCATCCACTGGTGTGGGATTTCAAGCGATGGTCGACGCCCGACTGGCTGGCCAATGAACCCAGCATCGAAGGCTCTGTGTGGGAGCGTCGGATCGCGCAGATCGCCGAGCGCTACGGCGATGCCGTCCCGCGGTGGGACGTGGTCAACGAAGTGCTCATGTCGCCGGGCCGCCTCGAAAAGGGGCTCAGCCACCCCATGCCGCCGGACTATGCGCGCCTCGCCTTCAAATGGGCTGAGAAATATCTGCCGAAATCCGCCCACCTGATGATCAACGAGGTCAGCAGCCTGTGGGCGCGCGATCGGGAAGCCTATTACCAGCTCATCGATCGTCTCATCAACGATGGCGCGAAGATCGACGGCATCGGTCTGCAACTGCACCTGTTCCGCGATGAAGACATCATCAAGGTCGGCGCCGGCGAGCTTTACACGCCCAGCCAGATGCTCGAGGTGCTCGACTGTTTCGCAGCCTTCAAGCGCCCGCTGCATATCAGCGAGATCACGCTCACGTCGCCCAAGAGCCATCCCGAAGGACGTCAGTTGCAGGCGGCGGTGGCGCGCGATTTCTATCGCCTGTGGTTCAGCCATCCGGCCGTCCACGCCATCACCTGGTGGAACGTGCCCGACGGCGGCGCAGCCCCCGGCGAAGACAGCGTCGATTCCGGGCTGCTCGATGCGAATCTCAACCCCAAGCCCGCCTACGAGGCGTTGGATCAGTTGCTCAATGGCGAATGGCGCACGCGCCTTGCCCTGACGACGGATAGTCAAGGCATCGCGCGCTTCCGCGGATTTCATGGCAGCTACAGGCTGGAGTGCGATGGCGCGCAAGCCACATTTGACCTGCCGGCGCGGGCGGACGGGACGGTTGTCGATACGGAAGTGAGGTTGTCGTGATGTTGCAGAAGCGCTTTTCGCTGGAAGGCAAAACAGCCCTGGTGACCGGCTCGAGCCGCGGCATCGGCGCAGCCATCGCCGTCGGCCTGGCGGAGGCAGGGGCGGATGTGATCGGACACTGCAGCTCAAATCGACAGGCTGCCGACGTGGTGGCTGGCCGCATTGCCGAGCTGGGTCGCCGTTGTGCCGTCATTCAGGCCGATCTGGCTGAGGAGGATGCCCCGCAGCGCATCGTTACTGAGGCGCGCCGGCAGTTTCCGGTGATCGATGTGCTCGTCATCAATGCGTCCATTCAGTACCGCAGGGAGTGGAACGACTGGGATCAGGCTGAGTTTGATCGCCAGGTCGGCGTCAATTTCCGCTCGACCGTTCGGCTGATCCAGTTGCTGCTGCCGCCGATGATCGAGCGCGGCTGGGGGCGCGTGCTCACCATCGGCAGCGTGCAGCAGTACCGGCCGCACGCGCAGATGATGATCTATGCATCGCTGAAGTCGGCGGTGGAGAACTATATCCGCAACCTGGCCCGGCAGCTTTCGCACACGGGCGTAACGTTCAACAACATCTCGCCGGGCGTGATTGAAACCGATCGCAACACCGAGGCGCTGGCGGATCCGCAGCGGCGGCAAACGGTGATGCAGTGGATTCCGATGCGACGTTTCGGTCAGCCGCAGGATTGTGTCGGCGCGGCGCTGCTGTTGTGCAGCGATGCCGGATCGTACATAACGGGCATCGACCTGCTCGTGGATGGGGGCATGCGCCTTCCCTGACCCCAAGCAGGAGAACATTGCCATGTCACTTAAGATGAAAACCGACCGTCTTCGCGAGCTGCGCGAGAACATCGAGCAGGTCGAGCTGTCGATCCCGCAGGAGGAGCT
>ERZ777003.662-NODE-662-length-64311-cov-11.477154_pt1 | contig 64311 bp, 63 predicted proteins | sample MGYA00374956_ERZ777003 | MGnify/ENA primary metagenome ERZ777003 (study PRJEB29302, sample SAMN06268252) | bioreactor metagenome | isolation source: Joint BioEnergy Institute, California, USA | place: USA:Joint BioEnergy Institute, California, USA | collected...
CCCATGTACAGCGAGCGCGTCATCGGATCATGCACCATGCACCATGCACCATGCACCATGCACCATGCATCATGCATCATGCACCACTCGTCATCAAAAAGAAAAACGCCGGTCTCCGCCGGCGTCCTTCTCCTTCCATATTGTCGACCTGACGGATCGCGCTAATCTGCCTGTGCGAACGGCACGTTGTAGATCTTCCCATCCTGGTAGATCTCAACGCGCTCCACCAGCACCTTGTCGTTCTTCAGCGGGAAGTGCTGGCCGGCATCGTTGAACAACATCTCAAAGTCCAGCCGCTTGAGCACCTTCGGCTCCATGCGGGGTAAATGCACAACATACGCGCGGTTTACCCACACATCGACGTCGGTCCACTCCTCCTCCGAGAGATTGACGATCTCCAGGCGGTTGAGCATGTACCCCACCTGCGCCCGCGCGACGGCTGTCCCCGCCTGCTCGGCGCTGGCGGGATAGGGGAAACGCTTGGCAGCGTCGGCGGCGAAGGCCGTGCTCGACTTGCGCAGCAGCGGGTCGGGATTGGGCAACAGCGTCGGCCGGTCGTGGCAGCCGACGATCAGTCCAGCCAGGGCAATCAAGGTCAATGCGGCACGTCGCGTCATATCAGGAATTCCTCGTAAATACGGTCCGACTTGGGTCGTCCTTCCACATTATCGGACGATCGCCTCCAAACAATTGAGCCGTCCCCCGAATTCCGCGGCAATTTGTCCCTCCAATCCTTCCTCACGCCCGGCGGTACATCCGCGACAGCGTCTCCTCATCCCGCTCCGCCACCACCTGCCCCACACGCCCCCACACCGCTTCATCCCCCCGATGCAGCGCAAGCGCCTCCAGCACCCCGACCGCCGTTGGCAACCCATCCTCCGCCAGTCGCGCCAGGAGGAAATCGATGGCGGGCTCGCTGCGATGCGTCGCGATCGCCAACGCCAGCTCGCGCCGCACTTCAGATGACGTATCCGCCGCCCAGCGATCGGTCAGGCATTTCAGTGCCGCCCCATCCCGCCAGCTCGCAATCGCCAGCGCCGCCGCCTGCCGAACCGACGCCTCCGGCCGATCCATGAACTTCTCGACAAACGACAGACTTTCCCCCGGCGAAAGCTGCATGAGCTGCATCAGACACTCAGCCGTGACATCTTCTTCCGCATCCCCCACCAGCGCTTTCAGCCGCAGCAGCATCGCCGACGGCTCATAGCCCGTACACCCCAGCGCCCGAGCCGCCATCACCCGCACCTGCATCTGCGGATCGACCAGCAGCTCGACCAGCACTTCCAGCGCCAGCGGATCGCCGCATCGCACCAACCCCAGGGCACAGATCCCCCGCAGCTCCGCGGCTGCATCCCCTGATCCGCCAAACGACGGCTCCTTCTGCACATGCCGCGCCCCGCGGCGAAAAACCTCCACCGCCCGCGCCCCGATGTCCAGCAGCGCCTGCGCGATCTGCTGCTTGGCGATGCATCCCCTGTCGCTGCCAGCCATGAAGCGGTCGAAGGCTGCGATCAGATCCGGCTCGAAGCTCGCCAGTTGCTTCTGGCCGATCACCTGCGCCGCCTTGGCGGCGACCAGGTTCTGCCGGCTGGCCAGCCCCTCACGAAGCTGCTGCAGGTGCGCATCTTCCAGATGTTCCACCGTCCGCAGCGCAGCCAGTTGATCGATCTTTTGCTCGATGGAGAGACGTGGCGCGGCCATAGCGTGATCTTAGCCCGCCGGCAGGACGATGCACGCCATTACCGAGATATCGCAGCCGCCGGCTGGCCTGCATCCTCCGCCATCGGCGGCCAGTCGAACGGACCGGATTCCCATCGCCGCATGCGGATGTAGTACGTGGCTTCGCGACCGTCGGGCGCGACGATGCCGCGCCAGGTCTGCTCATAAGCAGGGGCGCTTCGCGTCGGCGGGAAGGCGACGGTGATGTCATACGTGCCGGGCGGGAGCGTCAGCGGAATCACAAACGTGCTGCGCGGCAGCATCTCCCACTGGCGGATATCCGCCTGGCTCGTCGCATGCAGCAGCAATCCGGCTGCAATCAGCCCGCCGCTGACCAGCACATCATCTCCATCCAGCCGCCCCCGTTGGGCGCGATGCGCGCCATACGCGGCGCCGCCGACGATTATCGCCGTGCCGATCGTGCTCTTGATCGCGCGGATCGTGTCGATACTCTGCCAGCGCTGCTCCTGCGCCAGCGCGACCAGGTCCACCGGCGGCCGATCGAGCCCCGCCACGTCGATCCGCCGACCGTTGACGATCACCGTCGGCGGCGGCACGGGCCCAGCCGACTGGGGCGTCGGCTCAAAGCCGGCAATCGCTCCGGCATACGTCAACACGTAGTGCGGGCCATTGCCGTATTCCACCACCAGCGTGACATTCGCCCGCCGGTTCAGCTCATAGTCAGCGATCGCCGCCAGCTCCGGCTGCAATGCCACCGCGCGTTCGAGGTGCGGCCTTGCCCTGTCTTCGCGTCCCAGGCGAATCCAGGATTTTCCGAGCATCAGGTAACCCAGCGCGAAGCTGCTTTCGATTTCGGTGTAGTCGTCCGGCGAGATGCCGTCCTTCTCGTCGCCGTACTCCCGCAGCTTGAACAGGGCATTTTCGAACGCGGCTCGGGCGTTTTCATAGTCCTCGCGCATATAGTAGATCAGCCCGAGGTAGAAATTGACCATCGCGCGTTCGAACGGCTCGCCCTTCCAGATGCGGATCTTCTCATCGACGAGGACTGCGCCCAGCGTTCGGCCGCCGTTGTTGACGCCGACGCTGTTCATCACTTCATACGCCCGCAGGAAGGCCGCTTCGGCTTCGTCCAGGCGATACTCGATCAGGGCAGTCGATCCCAGCCGGGCATTGTTGAGCGCGAAGTTTTCATCCGGCTCATCCGCCAGCTCCCGCAGAATCCGCCGCGCGGAGCTGTAATTGCCGACGAAGTAATCGCTCACCGCCCGCTGGGCCGCCATCTCCTGGCGTGTCGGCCCGCAGCCCAACATCAGCAGGCAGCAGGCGGGAACCAGCAGGCGGCAGGCAGCAGGCAGCAGGCAGCGGAGTACGGCGCGCAGCGACGATGGGCGCGGCGCCTCTACCGCCCGCACACCCCCACCACCATGACCTGTCGCAACACCCATCGACCTCGCACCGCCTTCTGTCTTCTGACTTCTGTCTCCTGTCTTCTATCTTCCCCCGCCGCCTGCTAATCCAGGAATCCCCTCACCGCCGTCTTCTTCAGCTCATATTTGTCCTGCCACAGCACTTCGCGTGTCTCCAGGTCGATCAGCTCGTAACTGCACAGATAGCTGCTGCTGCGGACGCGCGCGTCGACATTGGTGAGAGAGTCGAAGCGTGCCGTCAGCGCGTACTTCGGCTGCATCGCGTCGGGATCGGGGCCGGGCTGGACACCCTCCAGCTCCATCCGGCGGGCATAGAGGTAGGCATCGCGATTGGCGATCCAGATGAACTGCCTCGGCGCGTTTTTCGCCAGCAGGCTTCGCACGCGTGCGACAAACGCATGCTTCTGCCCCGCCGGCAGGATCTCGCCGGTCATGTAGTTCTCGACCGGCAGCAACACGACGCGCAGCGGGCCGTGCTCGGCGATGGCCTGCTGCACCTGCGGATCGCCCGCGATGCTCTGGGCCATCGCATCGGTCATCTGCTGCAGGTCCACCCCGTCCAAGCCGGGGTTAAACCCCACATCCGTCGCCGAGGCGCATCCGCCGGCAAACACACCCGCCACGCACAGCAGAACCATCAACGCAATTGCCCGCATCGCACTCCCAGGCCTGTCGTATGGCACGGGCTACCAGCCCGTGCTTTCTTCAATGGATCACGTACTGGTAGCCCGTGCCACGTTGCCATCCAGATGAACACGCGTGCACCACACCTATCTGTGTGATCTGTGGCGACATCAACTACCGTCCCACGCGCGTCTCAAACGCGATCGGGATGGTCTCGCGCGTCTTCAGGTTCGTCAGGACGAACTCAGCGAAGTAGTAATCCGTGCCGCGGTTGGGCAGGTTGGTGAACCGCCCCCACAGCTCCCACTCCGGCTGAACGCTGGTCGGCGGAACGGTCGTGCGTCCGTCGCCCTGGCCGAAGGGGTCCTCAACGCCCTCGATCTCCGACGCGCGAGCCCGGGCGATGCGATCCTTACGGTCCAGCAGCATGATGCGATCGCGCCCATACTTGGCGATGTTCGTGCTCAGCCGGCGAATGAAGATGTCGTAGTTGAAGGTCGGATTGGTCGTGTCATTGACCACATCCGTCACCACGATCGTCTGACGTGTAGGCTGATTGAAATCGGGCAGCGCCAGGATCTCCATCACGACGCGATCGGAGGCCTCGACGACATCCGCCGACTGCAAACCACGGTCGCGCCTATCAATATCGCCGACCGGCGGCCGCATCTGGCCATAGTCATGCGGGCGATCCGAGTGGCAGCCGATCATGGCCACCGACATCCCAAGGACAACCGTCCATTTGCTGAGCGAAATCATGAATGCTCCTTTGTTGTCACAGTTCGCATCATCCGGGCTATACGCCAAAAAGGCGCCGCTCCTGCGCCGGCGGCGGGAGACGTAAATCCTTACGATACCCGAGGCAACGCCGCTTGACACGCCTGCGTGCGCCTCTAGCCTTACCCATTAGGACACATCCCGCGCCCCAGGGTAAGTTGCATCCAGCCCCAAACCCCGGAACCGGATGGGTGTCTAATCGGCCGGACGGACGGTGTGACATGACAGGAGGCTACCCGTGCTCAATGCCATCAGATCGGCTGCACTTTCCACGATTGCCCTGACCGTTCTGGCAGGATGTGCCCAACAGGCGGCTCCGCCGCCGCGCGTCGCCGCCCCACCGCCCGGGACGGGCGCCCGCGCGGTCGATCCCGTGCGTCCGGTGGAAGAGACCTATTACGGCCAGGACCGACTCTATGAGGACGTGCCGATCGTGAATGAGCGTCCGCCGGAGGAAGCCGCCTTTGTCCAGGCGTACAACGCCGTCGGCCGGCCGCGGATCACGCTGTTCGTCAACCGCACGCTCGAGGGCCAGATCGTTCCCACCGTGCCGCACGATCCGATCATCGCTGTCGAGCGGTCGCGCCGCGCAACCGGCGGTGTCACCGTCGAAAGGCGCGATGACACGATCTCCCAGGATCGTTGGCGAGACGATCGGCGCGAGCAGATCGACCGTTTCCAGACCACCGGTCCCGGCGAGTACACCGAGACCACCGAGGTCTACCTGCGTCCCGGCGAGTATGACGAGCTGGCTGCCCGCCGGATCGACTACGACGCCATCGAGACGCAGATGACCGATGCGCTGGCCGCCAGCGGCAACACCGTGCTGATGTCCCCCTGGATGGTGCGCCGGGCGCTGACGGCCGAGCAGATCCAGGCCCTCGAACAGGGCCGGCCGCAGGTGCTCCGCGAGATCGCCCAGCAGCTCGATACCGAAATCCTCATCCAGGTGCAGGCGCGCGCCACGCGCCAGACACCGGAGGGACTGCATCTGCGCCTGGTGGTCGACGCCTTCAACATCGGCGACGGCCAGTCGATCGGCCGAGCCGTCGTGGACATGCCTCCGCCGCTGGAGCAGACGACCATCAACCGCTACACGCGGTTCCTGGCGCGCAAGCTGATGTCCGACATGATCAGCACCTGGTCGGCGCCTCCACCGCCGCAGGCGCCCCAGCCGGAGGGCGTCACGCTGCCGACGACCCAGCCGCGGTGACTGTCCAACATCTATTGTCTTCAAGAGGAAACCACCATGCGACTTGCGATTTCACTGATGCTGTTGGCCCTGATGCTCGGCTGTCAGTCGATGCCTCCGCCGGTACAGGCGCGGAACGATCCGTATGTGCCCGACCAGATCAACCTGACGGAGAAGGCTCTGCGCGTCCGCACGGCTTTCACCGAGCCGCAGTTCTCGCGCGATCCGCGCACGGGGATCCTGTATGTTGAGGTGCCTGTCCGTGCGACCACGGACCAGCAGCTTTACATCGAGTATCGCGTGACCTGGCTGGATGAGAACAACAACACGCTCAGCCAGACCGGCTGGCTGCGCGAGACGCTCCCCCCCAACGTCTGGACGCGCCTCCGCGCCAACTCCACCACCCCCAGCGCAGCCGATTTCATCATGGATGTCCGCTTCGGGCGGATCAACTGAGGACTGGTTTCGCGCGAAGGAGCGAAGAGGCGAAGGGCGTGGGGCTATGCGACGAAGCGACGAAGGGAAGAGCAGGAATTCCGTGGCGCGGGCGTCCCTAGTGTGCTGCGCCAACCCCTTCCCCACAGACGAGTTATGTCCTGAAGAGGGACGATAGCGACCCTGCCCTGATCTGATCCTGAATTGACGAACCATGGCGGGTAGCCGATAGTAGTAAAGACCGGGTGCAGGATTCTGTTCACTACCGAGGGCAACCATGCCGCTGACGCGTCCAAAACCGAAGAAGTCCAAGCGGACGCTGCCGCCGCCCGGCCGAAAGCTCACCACGGCCGAGGCCCGGGAGCTGTCGCAGAAGCGATTCAGCAAGGCTTACCGCCTGCTGGCCAAGTAGACCTCTGCATATTACGGATACCCATTGAACCCGGTCATTTGACCGGGTTTTCTTTTTGCCATGGACGATCAGCCTGACTTTCTGACGCTCGAGGACGTGCTCGATATCCACGCCCGTCAACTGGAGTGCTACGGCGGTGCAGGCGGGATCCTCGACATGTCGCTGATCGAGTCCGCCACGGCTGCACCACAAGCCACCATGTTTGGCGAGTTCCTGAACGAAGACCTCCCCACCATGGCTGCCGCATATCTGCAGGGGTTCTCGCAGTCACAGGGTTTTCGCGATGGCAACAAGCGCACGGCCGCGGAGTGCTGCGTCGTCTTCCTGGCGAAGAATGGATATCTGCTCGACTGTGAGCCACTCGAGCTCTACGAGCTCACAATGGCCATGGCAAAGAGAGAAATCACCAAAGACGAGGCCGCCGACTGGATTGCTGATCATCTCACCCCCATGCCCTGAGTGGCCCGGGCGTCCCGCACGTGCACGCCAGGCTCCCCTTCGTCGCTACGTCGCTTCGTCGCTCAACCCCTCTTCGCCGCTTCGCAACTCTGCTTGAGATCCCTCCTCAACCAGCCGCCCTCCGGGCGCATAGCCTTGGCACAGGGCCTTTGAGTCCGCTGGTGTGTACTGGGGATTGTCGCGCAGGCTGCGCAGCAGGCGGTGCATGGCAAAGCGTGTGTACTGGAATGAGCGGATGCCGTCGACGTCGATCAGCATCGGCTGGGGGCCGAGCTTCTCGTCCAGGCGGACGATGAAGTTCCACGCCTTGGCATCCCAGTGATACAAGCCGTCGCGCTCCATCTTCCGCAGCAGCCGGCCGCAGCGGCGAAACAGCTCCTCCCGCTGGGTCGCGTTCAGTGAATCCAGCTCCATCTGCGCCAGCACCGGCCCATCGAGCTTTTCGAACACGATGAGCTGATCGACGGCATACCCCCATCGCCGCCGCTCCATGATGGCGATCGGCCAGGCCGTCGGGATGTCGCGCACGACCAAGCCCCAGGCTTTCTTCCATGCCCGCCGAGCCCGCCCGCCGCGAAACGCGTCGGTCAGATACCGATGCCAGTACTTCCGCCGCGGCCGCTTGACGATGACCGGCACGGGCCGCCCGCCGAGCGTCACCTCGCCCGCCAGCACATCGCCGCTGCGCGTGCGCTTGATGACGTGCAGCTCGTCGCGCTCGATCTGCTGGCGCAACGTCGGCCAGGCAGATGGCCAGCCGTCATCGCCGAGGCTGAGCTGGCTGACGATCGACCATCGCCTCGCCGCGGGATATCGCTTGAAATAGCTGCCCGACCACGTGCCATCATCCAGCCAGCCGAAGTAGTCGTTCCGCTCAGTCGTCTTGCTGACGAACTTGCGGACGAGCTTCCTACGCATCGTGTTGCGGGCGGGCAGGCGACGGGCATTGCCGAAGATCTCCCACGCCCGCTGGAGGTCCGCGCGCGTGGCCACGCGATCGGCACTGTGCGCCAGCCGCATCAGGTCCGATATCCGCAGCCCCCGCTGATGCACGGCATACGCATCCAGCAGGTAAACCTGCCCATCGCGGACCAGAAAGTTCCCCAAATGCAGATCACGATGCCCCAACCCCGCATCCCGCAGCCGCTGGAGAACGCCAAGTACCTGTCGTAGCAGGAGATAGTGATTCTCCAGCCGCTCGCCGCGCATCTGGGCCTGATCGACCAGCTCCGCCAGCGAAACGGCCGGCTCGATGGCCTCCAGGATCACCGCATCGCCCTTGCGGCCGTCGAGCGTGAAGCCCATCATCACCGCCACCGCCCGCGGCGCCGGCACGGCAGCTTTCTGCAGCCATTGCAGGCGCTTGAACTCCCGCATGGCTGGATTGCCCACCACCCGCCGTTTCCACCAGGCCCCGCTGCGGGGGTAGAACTTCAGGTAATACCCCCGGCCCCCATGCTCAAACCGCCATACCTCGCGGTATGGACGCGCCTTGACCCGCTGCCCCAGCCGGGGCAGGTCGGCTAACGTCTGTTGCAGTTGAGCGATCGACACGGCCGGAGGTTATAGCAGATCCGCGAGCGGATCATGAATCGGCCGCCTTTTCTTCGCCGAAACTGTCAATCTGCGAAAGATGGGCCGAACCGAAAACCCCTGCCGATTGCGCCATCTTGCCGGGCGCATTTTGTCCATTTGCCTCACCAGAGACTGTTTTGCATATCACATACTGACCTGACCCAGGACGTTCATGCAACAGCTTGTTATCGCCATTCCGCCGGACAATCCTGCCAGCCACATCAGCGGTTTCCTCGATTCGCTCGAGTCGCTTATCGACCCGGATCTATGGTCGATGCGGCCGGTGTATCTGGATGAAGGCCCCGCCGATGACAACCGCTGGCTGCGCGATCATGCCGAGCGCGGCGGATCGGTGATCTGGTATTTCGCGCGTCCGCAGGATTGCGCGATGATCCGCCGGCTGACCGACAGCGGCAATGCCGTCGTCACCTACAACCGCGACTACCGCGAGCATGGCGCGCATGCCGTCATCGCCGATGTCGAGGAGGTCGTGCGGCAGCAGTTCGAGCGCCTCTGGCGGCCGGGCAAGCGTCGGTTTGCCGTGCTCAGCACGGATCGGCCCAGCCCGTCGATCCGCCAGTACCGCAAGCTGGCTGAGGAACTGGCCATCCGCGCCGGCGTGGGCGAAGCCTTCCGGCAGGTGCGGCTGCCCTATGCCGCGAAGCAGCGGCCAAGTGAGGAGATGCTGGCGCAGATCGACGCCCTGATGAGCAGCGATCCCCCACCCGATGCCGTGATGTGCACCGACATCTTCAGCTTCCGCGGGCTGGAAGTGTGGTTAGCCAAGCATCGGCACGTGCGCGTGCCGGAGGATTTGGGTGTGGCGACGTTCGATCCGGTCCCCTACGCCAACGTCCAGCGCCTGAACCATCAGATCCCCATGGGCATGATGGATCAGCCCAGGATGCTCCAAGCCGCGATCCGCATGCTCGAAACGCACCAGTGCAACCCGCAACCCCAGCCGCAGTTGCAACGGATCCCCGCGACGATGGCTGGCGATGTCCGCGCCACCGTCACCCCGATTGGCATCCGCCTGACCCGCCCCACAGCTGCAACGGCTGCCTGCGCACCGGCATCCTAACGGCATGCAGCGCATCTTCTCCGCCCGAGACATCGCCTGCACCGTCCATGCAGAAGCTGCGCGCGCCATGCCCACTACGCCGTAGGGATGGATGGCAATCCGCCCCCTTGAGGCGCAAACCATCCCCACAGCGCGCAACCGTACCCGCTGGCTCACGGCCGCGTGCCTTCAATATCGCACCATCCGCCGCATCAGACAGATGCAACGGCGCTTTGCGAGCTTTGAGTTCTCCGGGACTTTGCGCTTCCCTCGATGCCCACTAGATCCGATCGTCTTCCCCGCGCAGTGCCAGCGGCGGGCGGAGGATTTCCATCAGGACGATCTGCGACCGCAGCGATTGCGGCGTCAGGCGCGCGTGGATGTCGGCCCGAGCGGCTGCGGCCATAGCGGCCTCGCGGTGGCCGGGGCGCGCCAACGGCGGAGCAATGGTCTGCACGGAGGGAGCCGTGCGAACCGGCTGCTGCGACGGGCGGCGCTGCGGCTGGGCGCGGACGGTCTGCGGCTGGGCGCGGGCCGGGCGTGAGGGGCGCGGCAGCGGCGTTGGCGGCGGAACGGGCGGCGGCGCAGGCTGGGGTGCCGGCCGGGGCGCCGGTTGCGGCGGCATGGGCCGAGGCGGCTGAGGCTGCTGGATCGTCCGCGGATGCGGACGGCGCGGCGGCGGCTCAGCCGGATGCGCCTCACCCATCTGCCGCCGCTGAAGGATCTCCCGGGCGCGCTGATCCCTCTGCCGCTTCTGCTGCGCCTTGCCGATCGCGGAGACGATCGCGCTGATCACCCAGATGATGATGAAGATCAGGCCGTAGATCCACTCGCCAATCTCGATCTGCGCCAGCGTTGTGACATGCCAGGTCATCGCATCTCCGGATTGCGGTTCATGGCTGATGGTGATGCGTCACACACCAGCGGCAGTGGATCGATCCGTGGCGCGGGCGTCTCCCGCGTTGTCTACCCCGAGCCGCGGGCGAGACCAACATTATGCATCAACATAGGCGATAGTCGCCCGAAATCGTCATCCTGAGCGAAAGGACTTGCGCCGATCATGCATAATGTTGGGGACGCCCGCGCCACAAGAAACTCACACACGCTTTCCAGCCGATCAGCCCGGTCGGGCCTGGCCCTGTTCGGGCTTGGCGATCGACTCGCGCATCGCCGTATCCGCCTGCACGTTGCGGATCCGGTAGTAGTCCATGACGCCCAGGTGGCCCGTGCGGAAGGCCTCCGCGATGGCCTTGGGAATCTCGGCTTCGGCGAGCACGACCAGCGCGCGATTCTCGGCAACTTTGGCGATGTTCTCCTGCTCGAGCGCCACAGCCATCGCGCGGCGCTTCTCGGCTTCGGCTTGGAAGCGCTTCTTTTCCGACTCAGCCTGATCGGCGATCAGCTTGGCGCCGACGTTCTCACCGACGTCGATGTCGGCGATGTCGATCGACAGAATCTCAAATGCCGTGTTGGCATCGAGCCCCTTGGCCAGCACGGCCTTGGAGATGTGGTCGGGATTCTCCAGCACGTCCTTATAGTCGCTGGCTGAGCCGATCGCCGTGACGATACCCTCACCGACGCGGGCGATGATCGTTTCCTCAGTGGCGCCACCGACCAGCCGCTTGATGTTCGTCCGCACCGTGACACGTGCCTTGACGCGCAACTGAATGCCATCCTTGGCCACGGCATCGATCGTCGTGCGGCCCATCGCCGGCGAGGGGACATCGATCACCTTCGGGTTCACGCTCGTCCGCACCGCGTCGAGGATGTCGCGGCCGGCCAGGTCGATCGCGCGGGCGTTCTCCCATGTCAGATCGATATTCGCCTTGCTGGCAGCCACCATCGCATTGACGACGCGCACCAGATCGCCGCGCGCCAGCACGTGCGATTCCATCTCCGACTGCGGGATGTTCAGCCCCGCCCGGCTGGCCTGAATGCGGGCATCAATGATCAGCGACGGATTCACCCGCCGCAGGCGCATCCCGATCAGCTCGATGAAGCTGACATGCGCCCCCGACACCAGCGCCCGGATGTACAAACCGATGAACTGCCCCAGTATGGCTACGATCACCAGCAGGATGATCAGGGCGATCAATCCGCCCACGATCCACCACAAGTTCGATTCCTGGGCAAGAAACTCTGGCATGGTGCTCCCTCTCGTTAGATCCCGCGCAGCCCACTCGGGGCGACAGGACACGGGTCAACCGTTCTGGACTTCCCTGACGATAGGCCGGCCGTTCTCGATGGCGACGACGCGCACCGTTCGGCCTGCGTTGATGATCCCGCGATCGCTGATCACTTCAACGCGCTCATTGTCAAACTCGACCTCGCCGCCGGGGCGAAGATGCGTCACCGCAACGCCCGTCTGGCCGATATGCACCGGCGGCGGACGCACGACCGTCTGCTCGCCGCTGAGGATCATCTTCTTCCCGATCGGCGTTTTCGGATAGATCCGAATCGCCCAGGCGCCAATAAACGGCGCCGCGATCACCCCGCCGACCGCCACGGCCACGCCCAGCCATCGGTCGATCATAAAGCAGACGACCACGCCCCCCACCAGGGCCAATCCGCCCAGCACACCCAGCAGCCCGCCCGTCGGCAGCAGCAACTCCGCCACAAGCAGCACAATACCCACGACAAACAGCAGGATGGCGATCGACAGTAGGGTCATGGATGGCAATCGACGGTGATGATAACTCCTCCAGCAGGCTGCGGACGATGCGGCTGGTTGGCGCAACAGGTCACGCTGCCGATGCCCCAGCCGTCGCGCCGGCACTAGCCGTTGGTCGGCTGCTTCAGCGGCCGCACGACAATGCGCGTGCCCTGGACCTCGCGAACGACAACCGGCGTATCGCGTGCAACATATCCGCAATCACACACGACGTCGATTGTGCGCGTGTCGTTGGTCGTCTCATCGAAGAATTCCGCCAGGCCGCCGGGACGCAGATCGGCAACAACCTTGCCCTGCATACCGGGTGTCGGCCAGGCCACAGGCGTCGCCGCACCGGCTGGCCCGGTGCCGACGGTTGCGACGTCTCCCCGCGACTGCTGGAGGATCAGCCCGCCGAAGTACGGCAGCCGCGGCAGGTATCGGCTCAGCCACCACCACAGCAGCAGCGACGCCACCAGCGCGCCCAGCACGCTGAAGATCGCATCGCGCACGGCACCAAGGCTGACACCGAATCCCACCGGCATCCCCGGCACCTTCATCGGCGGCACGTATGCCATCGTCAGCCCAGCCAGCACCAGCAGGATTCCCGTGATCCCCGGGAACCCGAATCCCGGCAGCACAAACAGCTCCACCGCGATCAGCGCCAACCCGAGGACAACCGCGACCACTTCATACCACTGCGCATGCCCGCTCATCGCCGGCACTGCCATCAACACGACCAGCGAGATCGCCGCCACGGCTTCAGGAATCCCATAGCCGGGCGTCTGGAACGCCATGTACAGGCTGAACAGCAGCACCGTCATCAGGATGCTGCGTACAGCCATGCTGCCCAGCCAGCCAATCAGGCGCTCGCCCGTCGTCGGCGCCAGCCGCTCCAGGATCGTCAGCCCGCGCGCCGCGGCGAACTGCTCGACCGAGTCGAACGTCCCCTTCGACAGCCCGACTTTCTCCGCCAGCTCGGAGCTGAGCATCAACAGCGTGTCCCTGGCATCGATGGGATTGCGCTCGGGCAGGACGGGTTTCCACACGCGCTGCTCCGGCGGGACATTCTCGACCAGCTTCTCATATTCCTCCTCGCCGACGAAGCGCCGCTCGCTGGTCTGCGTGTTCTCGATCCAGTAGACAGCGCGATCCATCGTCACCATCGCCTGCAGCAGCAGCGGGTCGTAGCCGTTGCGGATCGCACTGTCGTAGAAATCTTCGAGCACGGGACTTTCGACCTTGGCACGCGTGTGCGGATCGAGTTCCTGTACACCCGTGGCGCCAGCGGCGATCACGCCGGAATCGCCGATCTGCGAGTGCGGCTCCATGACGATCTGATCGGCTGCAACACTGATCATCGCGCCGGCGCTGATCGCTTTGGACTTGACGAAGGCGATGGTGTGCAGATCGGTCTGGCGCTTGATCAGGCGGCTGATCTCCATGCCGCTGGTGACCAGCCCGCCGTAGGTGTCGATTTCCAGAATGACCGTATCTGCCCCCAGGCGGCGGGCTTCGTCGAGGCGCGTGCGCAGCGAGCGGAACATGAAGTCATCGACATCGCCGGACAGCTCGATGACGACCGCCCGCGTTCCTGCGGGCTTAGCCGCCGCCGGCTGGGTTGCCGGTTCGGACGTATCCGTCTGATCCTGTGCCCGCGCGGCGCACACGAGTATCGCCAACAGGCACCACCCCATCAGGATTGCCGGCCATCTCCGCATACCCTCATTGTATGCGGATGCCGCGCGCGACGCACACGGCTGAACTCGCTGGCGCGGATGTGAAGCAGTGACCGCCAGGACGCGAAGGGGCCTATCAGCATCTCTCCACGTAGGCGCCTCATGTAAGGGCGCATGGCAGCGTGCCCTGCAGACTTGCCGAAATGGCAAGGTCAACCGGACCGATGAGATTCGCCAAGTCGAAATCGGCTCTGGATGGTCTTCTGGTCACAGAGCGCAGAACTGCGCATCCTGGCAAACGGAAGGAAAGCGGGTGAAGGGATTCGAACCCTCGACATGCAGCTTGGAAGGCTGCCGCTCTACCAACTGAGCTACACCCGCAATGCCAGCCGTCGGGCCGGGGCGCCAGGGGCGCGCCTGCCGGGCGGCTGAGGAGAATATCGGCGTTACTTGCCCGAACGCTGGAAGCTGTACGTGCCGCCGAACTTCCGCTGGAACTTGTCCACGCGGCCGGCGGTGTCGACGAACTTCTGCTTGCCGGTGAAGAACGGATGGCACTCAGCGCAGATGTCGACCGTCAGGCGCGGGCGCGTGCTGCGCGTCGTGAACGTGTTGCCACAGGCACAGTGGACCGTGCACGTCTGATAGCGGGGATGGATCTTCTCTTTCACGGTGATACTCCTGCTCGCCCGGGAACGTGCGTCGTCCGCACCTCGCGGCAACGTCAGCCGGGCCAATGTTTTACGCGGGATTGCGACCGCCGGTTCATCCCGGCAGCGCGTCGGCGCATGGCGAATGGGGAAATGTACTGCTGTTGCGCGGTCAGATCAAGGGTGTGGGGAGAGAGACGGAGCGGCTGAGAGTCGAAGTGATGGTCGTTTAGCGGCGGTGCTTGCACCGTGCGTTCGGGCGCGTCCGGCGCCCCGTTTCGACAATACCTAACTTTTACTTGACACACTCGGGCGGCGCGATATATGTACTTTCTGCCGGACACCCCGCCACAGCGCCCACGGTGCGCCCGGATGGCGGGGGTGGATGCAACACAATGCAACAGAATGCAACACACAAAAAAATGTGTTGCCGGCTGGACGTCCGGAACCTGGCCGTCAAACGCGATCCGTGGGGCGAGGGGGCAGACCGGTGTTACGCATATTGCGTAAACTTGCTCAACGCCTTATTGGCCCCGGCCGTCAGTCCATGAAATACAGCACCAGGTAGTTCTGCCCGACATCGCGCGTCGGTTCGAACTCGGGGCGGACCTGGCTGAACTCCCGCTCCAGAGCGAAGATCTTCTTCCGCCTCGCCGAGTCCTTCGGTAGCGAGACGACCAGCAGGTCGGCGACCGGATACCCGTCCTCCAAGCCGGCGATGCGCACCTCCGTCGCGCCGGCTGCGTAGAGCTGGTTGACCAGCGCGACCGACTTGGCGCGATCCAGACCATCCAGCAGGCGCTGGTTCGCAGCCGCCAACCACTGCTTCGCCTCGGCGTGCGACAGTTCCTCCAGCCAGTCGCGCGCCTCGGCATCCAGCTCGGCTGCCGACGCCTGCGGCGCCGACGATCCGCCGATCATCGATCCCATCCCCCCGCCGCCCACGGCACTTCCGCCTCCTCCGCCTCCGCTGATCGCGCCCGAAACCAGCCAGCCTACGATCGCGAACATCACGATGTACCCCCCCAACTGCTTCATCACCCAGATGATCGACGCCAGGATCATCACCTCTGTGCCGTCCAGGTCGAAGAACGCCATCAGCAGGAAGATGTACAGCAGGAACGACACGCCCCAGCCCACCATCCACCCGCCGTCAAACGAACTGCCGAGCAACCCCACGATCGCGCCCGGCGCGATCGCCACGCCCGCGATCTTCAGCAACGCCTGCAGCGGCGCGCCCAGCGCCATGTCCATCAGCTTCATCGCAATCACACAGCCGACGATCAGCACGACCATCTCGATGACCGTGCTCACCCCCACCACCAGCATCGCCCAGATGAAGTCCAGCTCATTGAGCACCATCCAGTCGACGAGGTTGATGATCAGCCCGACGACGATGCAGCCGATGGGCAGCCAGAAGTCCTTGATCGGCGATCCTTCCAGGCTCCACGTGCTGCCGCGCGCGATCTCCTGCTGCGAGGCGCGCGGGCGATATCCGAGCATCGGCGCGGCACCGCGAGCGGCTGCGGCGCCGGCAACGGCTGCCTGCGGACGCGCGATGGGCGGGATCGGCGCAACCGGTTGGATCGGCGGCGGAACCGGCCGAATCGGCGGAATGGCCGCCACAGCAGCCGCCGGTCCGCCTGTGGACGGATCGTCGGCGAAGGCGTACAGGTCATCCTCATCGGGCCCGGGCGGCTGGGGCTGGGCCGGCACGTCGATGACCGTGCCGCACTTGCATTTGACCTTCTTGCCGGCGAGTTCCGGCTTCCACTTGTACTGCTTGCGGCATCCGTTGCAGACGATGGCATCCATGATGAGCCTCCCGACGTGCGGCCGCCCGGGACCGCAAACATTCGAAAATCTCACCGTCCGCCCGGGGTTTTGTCCAGAAGAAAGGCGGAAATCGCCAAGGGCGATTGCCCTGGCCTCGCCCGTTCGGTCGCCAAAAGACAACCGGTCCGCTGAAGCGGGCCCTACGGAGGAGAACTGTAGGGTTCGCTTTAGCGGACCGGTTAATCCGTCCGTCGCGCTACGCCGGCGCGACACGCCGGTTGGTCATTACCGCGCGTACTCCACCGTCCGCACCTCGCGGATCAGCGTGACCTTGATCTCGCCGGGGTACGTCAGGTCGTGCTGGATCTTCTGCGCGATGTCGCGGCAGATCTTGGCACTGACGCGGTCGTCGATCTGGCGGGCATCGACGATGACGCGGATTTCGCGGCCAGCCTGGATCGCGTACGCCTGGCGCACGCCATGGAACGCCATCGCCAGATCTTCCAACTCCTGAAGCCGCTTGATGTAGCGCTCGAGGCTTTCGCGGCGAGCGCCCGGGCGGCTGGCGCTGATGGCGTCGGCAGCCATGATCAGCGGCGTGTAGGGCGTTGTCGCCGGGGCATCGCCGTGATGCGCTAGGCAGGCGTTGAGGACGGCTTCGCTTTCGTTGAAGCGGCGGAGGAACTCCATGCCGATCTGCGGGTGGCCGCCTTCGACCTCGTGGTCCATCGCCTTGCCGATGTCGTGCAGCAGCCCAGCCCGGCGGGCGATCGCCCCGTCCAGGCCAAGCTCGTCGGCCATCACCTGCGCCAGATACGCCACCTCCAGCGAATGCTTCAGCACGTTCTGGCCGTAGCTGGTGCGATACGCCAGGCGGCCGAGCATCGGGATGATCGGCTTGGGCAGGTTGGGGATGTGCGCCTCCTGGGCCGCCTCACGGCCGAGGCGCACGAGCTCATCCTCCATCTCCTTGCTCGTGGCAGCCACGACCTCCTCGATGCGGGCGGGATGGATGCGCCCATCGGCGACCAGCTTCTCCAGCGACAGCTTGGCGATCTGCCGCCGCACCGGATCGAAGCAGGAGACGACGACCACGCCCGGCGTGTCGTCGATGATGACGTCGACGCCCGTCGCCTTTTCGAACGCGCGGATGTTGCGGCCTTCGCGTCCGATGACGCGGCCCTTCATGTCGTCGCTGGGGATGCTGACGGACGAGACGGTATGGTCCGCCGTCTGCTCGGCTGCGTAGCGTTGAATCGCCTGGATGATGATCTGGCGGGCCTTGTCCTTGGCTTCTTCCTGGGCCTGCTCGGTGATCTTCTGGATGACGGCGCCGCACTCGGCACGGCAGTCATCCTCGATGCGCTTCAGGAGCATCTCCTTGGCCTGGTCCATGCTGAGGTTGGTGATGCTCAGCAGTTTCTCGCGTTGCTCCTTCAGGACAGCCGCCAGTTCAGATTCCTTGGCTGAGACGTTCTTCTCGCGGCCCTGGAGCCTTCGCTCCAGCTCGTCGAGCTGCCGCTCCTTGACGGTAAGCGTGTCGAGCTTGCGGTCGAGTGTGTCTTCGCGCTTGGTGAGGCGCTGTTCAAGCTGCTTGAGCTCCTGGCGGGTGGCGTTGGTTTCGGCTTCGAAATCACTGCGAAGCTTCTGCTGTTCTTCTCTGGCTGCCAGTTCGATTTCCTTGGCGCGGTTCTGTGCCTCCTTGGTGGCGTTGTCAATGACCTGTTGTGCCTGCTCCCGGGTGCGGGCCATGAGCGAGCGCGACGCGTACATGAAGTACGCGATCGCCCCCCCACAGCCCAGCACCAGGCCGATGAGAATACCAACGATGATGTATGCCATGGGACGTCATTCACATTCATACATGGCAGATGGTCCGACCTTCGTCGCGTGGTACGCGGCGCGAGCGGAACCCAGCCGCCTGGGTATCTGGTGCGGATCAATCGACCCCTGACGTCCGATGGGATTGGATGCAGCCGGCGCGCTGGATCACTCGACCCTGTCCGGGTCGCGATGGCAGCAGCGCAGGTATTGTGGGGAAACGGGTGGAGCGCGGGTGAGCAGGCTCATCCGCGACAAGCCATCAGGCCTGTCGCACGCCGCGATTGCTCGCTGAGGCGTGGGCGCCGGCTCAAGCACGATCGCCACCGCCGATGGGCATCGGCTGGCGGTTTCGATCATCACCAGCGCAAGCAGCAACCCCGCCGACAGCAGCGTCACCGCCACCAACAGGGCTTTGAGCACGACGGCGATTTCGACTCCAGAAAGTTCCACTTGCAATCCAACCCCCGCCGTCTACGGGCTTTGCAGCACGTGCATCCGGCGGAATGGCCGTCAGGAGACCTGAGCGGCGAAGGCGCATCCGCTTGGCGGACCTTCGCCGTGAACGCGCCAGGGTTGATAGCCCCCGACGTGTCCAGAACACGTTACCTGATCGTACTTTCCATCACGGCGGATAGCAAGATAGAACCGGGACCGACGCGCGTGTGATAACCTGTCAAGTCCTGATCAGAAGTTGTCACCTGTTGAAGGCCAGGTGTGCCATCCACACCAGCACGAACAGGCAGACGACCACGCCGATGCAGATCAACTGCATCATCCAGCTCAGCGGCGATTCACCGGGAACCTGTTCTTCGTTCTGCGCCAAGGGTGGTGTCGCGTACTCGGCAACAGGACGCGATGCGGGGGAAGATTGGGAGGGATCGTGTGTCATGATCGTCGGCTGGCGGTTGCAAGGAACAAAGCCGGCCCTTTGGCGCTGGGCGCCGGCGACAGCGGGCGAATCGCGATGGCGTCCATCCCGGCTGAGGCCAGCCACTCCTTCAGCCGGTCGGGAATGAGTCCGCGCGTCTTCTGGCCGGTCTGCCGCCGGAAATCTTCGCGGTCGTGCGGCAGCAGGTCAACGATGATCCCCCTGCCCCCCGGCCGCAGGATGCGGGCCATCTCGCGAATGCACGCAGCCGGGTCGACGACATACGTCAATGCCAGCACACACAGCGCTGCATCGCAGGAACCCGAATCGATCGGCAGATCCGCCAGATCACCGCGCTTCAGGGTCACATTGCCGAACTCAGCCGTGCGGCGACGGGCGGCCTTGAGCATCGCCGCATTGTTGTCGATGCCGATCGCACGCTTCACGTGCGGCGCAAGCTGCGCGATCATCGTGCCTGTCCCGCAGCCGAGATCCGCCACCACCTGATCGCCCGGCAACAGCGCCAGCATCGCCTCCACGCTGAACTGCGTGCCATACAGTTCCGCCCGCAGGCGGTCCCACTCGCCCGCCGCTCCGGCGAAGAACGAATCGGCGTCCTGCTCTTTTTCGCGCAGCAGCCGATCCAACCGCAGGCGATCCTGGTCGGCTGTCGCCCAGCCGTCGGTCTGCTCGCGCGCGACCAGCCACAGCTTCCGCGCCGACTGGTCCAGCTCATCGAGGATCACGTGATACAGATTGGTCGTCCCCCGCCGTTCGGATCGCACCCACCCCTGATCCGCCAGGACCTTCAGATGCCGCGAGACGGTCGACTGCGGCAACTGCAGCACCGTGCACAGGTCGACCACCCCCATCTCGTGCTTTTCAAGCAGCCGCAACAGCCGCAGGCGAGTGGGATCGGCCAGCGATTCCATCCACGCCATCAGCGCATCCGGCGAGCGGGGTTTGTCGGAGAGTCTTTCCATCCGTTGATCCGGATGGATTGTTCGATGCTGCAGAGGGGATGTCAAGCAAATAGAGACGATCCACGAATAAGCACGAATGGACACGAATACTGACCAGTCGCGTCAGCTCATTCGTGTCCATTCGTGTCGATTCGTGGATTGCACGTGCGGGACGCCCGTGCCACACGGTTGCGTGTTATTCCTTGTCGTCGGGGGAGAGCTCAGCCAATTTCTTCTCCAGCTCCTTGACGCGATTGAGCAGCTCGGGGAGCTGGGTGAAGGCCAGATACACGCGCCGCGCGTGGCTGGCTGGCATGGCGGGGGCGCCCATGAGAACCTGCTTGTCCTCGACGTCCGACATGACACCGCTCTTGGCGGCGATCGTGACGGCATCGCCGATCTTCAGATGCCCCGCGATGCCGACCTGGCCGGCGATTGTGGCGTGATGGCCGATCGTCGTCGATCCGCTGACGCCCACCTGCGCCACCAGCAGCGAATGCGGACCGATCTTCACGCCATGCCCCACCATCACCTGGGCATCGAGCTTCGTGCCCTGGCCGATGACCGTCGGCCCGATCGCGCCACGCGCCACCACCGAGTTGGCGCCGATCTCGACATCATCCTCCAGAACAACATGGCCGATCTGCGGGATCTTGTTGTGCACGCCGCCGTGGAAGGCATAGCCGTAGCCGTCCGAGCCAATCACCGCTCCGCCATGCACGATCACGCGATCGCCCAGCACACAGCCGTCATAGATCACGACATTCGGATACAGGATGCACTCCCGCCCCACCTTCACACCCGGGCCGATGTAGACGCCCGGATAGACGACCGTTCCCTCGCCGATCTGGGCTGTCGGATCGACGTGAGCGGCGGGATGGACGCCGGAAAACGGATGTTTGCGATACCCGTGCAGCGCGACCACGGCCTGGCGGAAGGCAAAGTACGGATCCTTGGCTCGCAGCAGCGTCACGCGGTCGCTGGTCTCCGACGGGCCGACGATGACAGCCGACGCCTTCGTCGTGGCGATCTGGCGGGCGTATTTCTGGTTGGAAAGAAAGCTCACTTCGCCCGGCTGGGCCAGCTCGAGCGTGTTGACGCGTGTCACTTCGATCGCCGGATCACCGACAAGCTCGGCTCCGATGCGTTCCGCGAGTTCGTCCAGTCGCATCCGTACTCCTGTCTGCAAGACGCCGGCACATGGCTGGCCGGATCGCCGCATCTTAAGAAGACGGTGAAAAATGTATAGCTTTCGCCACAGGGGTGTGCCGGGCGGATCAGGCGCCGGCGGCGTGCTGCGCCCGCCATTTCTCCTCGGCTTCGGGCAGGCGGATGTAGATGGGCGTGAAGGTGTCAGGATCGACAAACCGCCCCTCCGCCGCCATCGACAAGCCGATCTGCGCCACCACCGACGCGCGGGCGCGCCAGGTGTCCTCGGCTGTCACGATGATGCCCGGATCGTCAGCCGGGATGAACTGACGGTGATACGGGATCCCCTCGCCCAGCAGATGCACCGGACGCGGGGCATCAGCCAGCATCTCTGCCAGCGTGCCCAGATGGGCTGAGCGGCGTTCGATCCACCGGCCGTCGGGCGAGCGCTCGAAGCGGGCGGTGAAGATCTGCCCCCGCTTGGCGTCGAGGACGATGATGACGTGCCGCGCGTCGGCTGGCGCGTTGTGCACCAGCACCTGCACCGTCGGCACAGCCACGAGGCGCACGCCCGTCGCCAGAGCCATCGTCTTGGCCAGTGTGACGGCGATCCGCAGGCCCGTGAACGATCCCGGCCCGGCGGAGACGTACAGGTGTTCGACATCGCGCGGCGACCAGCCGCGTTCCTGGCAGAGCCGGTCGATGATCGGCAGGATCATGGCTGCATGCTGCAAGCCATGGGGAAACTGCATCTCAGCGACGACGTCCGCCCCGTCGACAGCGGCAATCGACCCAACCCGGCCCGAAGTCTCAATGGCAATGGCGCGCGGCATGGGGGGAAGTATAGGGGATTTTGGATTGCGGGTTGTGGTTTTGGAACCACAGATGAACACAGATGGCTGGGGATTCTGGATATCCGATCACAGATTTGAGATCTCAGATGCAGCATCCGCTGCCTGCCGCCTGCCGCCCGCTGCCTGCTGCCTGCTACCTCCGCAGCACCAGCCACATTCCGGCGTCGGTGTCGCGCGTGTTGCGCTCGGGTCGCGGCTGATCCATCCCAGCCAGCACGACCACGCTTGCCAGCGCCACCGAAAGCATCACCGCCAGAATCACGCTCTTCATGACTGCCTCCGCAGGTTGCAACGTCATTCTGTTCGGCATCGTAGCGAGGGATCTTCAGCGATGTCTGCGCTCAAACTCAGCCCATAATGATTTCGCCGCGGATTCGTGATGCGCGCAAAAGAGAACCGGCCACGCGGGCCGGTTCGTATGTTCGATCGATGGCAATGAGGGTCGGGGCGTCTTACTTCTTGTCCTTGTAGTAAGCGGCGTTGCGTTCGATGAACGACGCCCACTCAGCGGGGAGGTCTTCCTCGGGGAAGATCGCCTGGACCGGACATTCATCCACACACAATCCACAGTCAATGCAGACGTCGGGATCGATGAACAGCAGTTCAGCCTGCTCGAAATCGGGTTCGTCCTTCGTGGGGTGGATGCAGTCGACCGGGCAGACCGCCACGCAGGCTGTGTCCTTCGTCCCGATGCAAGGTTCTGCAATAATGTGTGCCATAGAAATCCGGCTCCTTCGTGTACTTGGATCAACTGACCCTCAAGGTCCATTATAGGGGTCGGCCATCGCCGGGCAACGGCTCCAGCATCGAGTGCGTCCCAATAGAAAATCGGGCTCGAACGCGCCTGGCAACGCGGCCTGCTCCCCCTTCGTCGCTTCGTCGCTATCTCGCGCCCCTTCCTGTCACATTGACCAGGCAATGCAGCGTTCCCCCATGCTGATAGACATCCGTGCAGTCGATCGGACGCACCTCAAACCCCTCAGCCGCCCACGTATCGCGAGCGGCTTGGTTCAGATCCTCCAGTCCGCGGTAGACCGGCATGTAGACGATGCGCTGACCAGCGGCGTCGACATCCATCATCACGTTGACGTACGTCACGTACGCCTTGCTGCCGGCGCCAACAAGCGTCGGCACGCGCCGCACCCGATAGCCCAGAGCCTTCAGCCGCTGGGCAACCGCATCGAAGCGGGCCTGCATCTCAGCCGATGCATCCACGCCGCCCGGAAGATCCATTGGCGCCGCCGCGCGCCCCAGCAGTTCCAAGCCCATGGCTGGATCGCCGACCAGCGCCACGCCCTGCCCCATCGACATCATGTACATCCCGACATGATGATCCGGCCCGTCATCCAGCAAAACAGGCGTGCGGCCGAACAGGTCGCGCAGGCGGTCCAACAGTTCATCGCGATCCTGCACAGCCGAGCCGATGTTCCGCTCCAGCACGGCGCGCGACACGAAGACGTGGCGATCATCCGCCATCAGATCGCCGCCATCGAAGCGTAATTCGACCATCTGCGAGACGCAGTTTAGCTGGGGCACATTTGCCAGATCGCCGGCGACGCGTTGATCCCCGCGCCGCGCGGGCCAGGCATCAGCGGCTGCCTCTTCGAACGGATGCAGGAGCACCGTCCGGCTACCGCGCTCGTGCGGCAGCAGCGCCACCCATCGATCGCGCGACCAGGGCGTGATCGGATGGTTCACGATCGCGGGAATCACGCGCTCATCAGGCAGCGCAACAACCTCGCGAAACTCTGCGAAGGACGCGTCATCCGGGCAGACGACGCAGACGCGGGCCTCGGCTGGGAGATGGGAGATGAACGCCCGGATCACGCTGAGCGTCGCATCCGAGCCGGCGACATGATGCACGACGATCGTCCGCAGGGGCGGGCCGAACTCCGCCATCATCGGCCCTGCCGGGCTGGGGGAGGCATGAGGCGATCCCACCCATCGCCCCACGCCCCACACGATCGCCAGACCCAGCATCACCCCAAGGATCGCGTTGACGTAACGCATGGGCGTGGATCACTCACCGGCCTGCGCGGTGACAGCCGTCGCATCGACGACCGTCGAGCCGAGGGGGAATACGACGCCGGCGGAGAGGAGCGCGAGCGTGTTGGGCGCATCGGTCGCGGGCGTCGTGTCAGCCTCCGGGACAGGCGACAGCCGCGCCGCAATCACCCCCACCGGCGCCGGCTGATCGCTGTCGATGGTCAGCGCCGCCTTCCGGCCGGCCTTGACGGTGATCTGAACGTCCGTGGTGTAGAACGGCTCGGGGAGCGATATCACACGCGACCACTGCGACGCCGGTAGCTGCGACGTGAGCTGCACACGGACGCGCGTGGTGACGTCGTCGGCTGTCGGATTGCTGGCTGTCAGCACCAGCCGCGGCTTGTCGCTGACCTTCAGCGGTGTGTCGGGCGCGATGACGATCTCCATCTGCAAGCCGTCGTGCGCAAACACCGGCCTGACTGGCACTTCGGGCTCGATGCCCTCCTGCGCCCGGCTCTGCACCGGCGGCCAGACCAGCGCACAGACCCCGATCGTCCCCAATGCCCAGATCCCGACCCACATCAGGTTCAGCCGACCTCGCATGGCACGCCTCCAACGGGTAAGAGATACCGCCTTCGACGCCGAAGCGGCCCGAAAGTTCACATCTCCCAAAGACCCGCCCGATTTCGCCGAAACTTGCGGATTTTTGGCCATTTCGCGGGCCCGGCGAACCCCAGTGGAATAGAATGTCTACTTTCCCTATTGTTTATGCAGACAATTACAGGAGAGACGGTGATGAAGCAGCGGATCTTTGGCGTAGCGTGGCTGATCGCGGCGGCGGTGTTCGCCTGGCCAGCGCAGGCCCAGCAGAACTGGAACAGCGACCCCATCTGGTATGACGGCCTGGTCGAAAAAGCCGTCTACGACGCCAAACGGGTCATCTACGGCCACGCCCGCTCTTACGAAGCCATCCTCTTCACCAACAAGGAGCAGCACGACCTGGCCACGTTGACCAAGGCCGACAAATCCGCCAACACGGTCGAGGTCTTCAAGCACAACCACATCGAGGTCGTGCCCACGCCCAACTACGACTATAAGTTCATCACGACCACACACTTGCAGACCGACAACCTCACGCTGACGCGTCTGGACGCGACCAGCCAGGAGTTCTGCGGCACGAGCTTCAAGCAGTACCTCCGCACGGCTGACGGGTCGTGGGAATACTTCGCGTTCAGCTACTTCCCCGAGGAAGGCCGCCGCAGTGCGCAGATCCCGCAGGACGGCCTGCCGGTCGTCCCGGAAGACGCCCTGCCGCTGTTCGGCAGGAACTTCCCCTTCGACGATCCGAAGGATCAGCCGATCGCCCTCCTGCCGACGCAGAAGTCCAACAAGCATGTCGCCCACACGCCGCTGAGCGCCACCCTCCGCTATGCCGGCAGCGAAGGCGACACGCACAAGGTCGACCTGGTCGTCGATGGCAAGATCCGCGGCACCTACTGGTTCGCTAAGGACCGCCAGCACGTCATGACCCGCTACGAAGGCGCCGACGGCACGAGCTACGCGCTCAAGTCGCTCGACCGCGTCGACTACTGGACGCGGCATGAGTGATTGGCTACTGCCGTAGCGCAAAGATCCCAAGATCGCAGAGATCCCAAAGAGAAAATGGAGGATGTGGCGCGGGCGCGCCTCGCCCGCGTCTTTCCTTTTCAGAATCGCGGGCAAGACGCCCGCGCCACGAAGCCATCCAGACACTGCTTTTCGCGCGATGCTATGGACCACAAACTCCAGCGGCGCATAATCTCCCTCCCTGAGTTGTCCTGAAGAAGTCTTTGCGATCGTTGCGTTCTCTGCGATCTTTGCGCTCGCACCCCTAGCCCATGGCTCTCGTCTCCCTCGACAACATCGAAAAGACCTTCGGTGCGCGAACGATCTTCGACCGCGCGTCGTTCCAGGTTGACCGCGGCGAGCGCGTGGGCCTGATCGGCGACAACGGCGCCGGCAAGAGCACGCTGTTCCGCATGATCGTCGGCGATCTCCAGCCCGATGCCGGGACGGTCTCGATCGCGCGAAGCGTGAAGGTCGGCTATCTGCATCAGGACCCCGTCTTCGACCACGACAGCACCGTCCTCGACGAAGCCGAGGAGGCCTTCACCGAGCTGCATGCCCTTTCGCAGCGTCTGCGCGATCTGGAGCATCAGATGGCTGAGCTGTCTGGCGATGCGCTGGATCGTGTGCTCAAGCGCTACCAGCAGGTGCAGCACGATTTCGACCTGGCGGGCGGCTATGCCTGGCGGCATCGGCTGGAGGCGACGCTTCTGGGCGTCGGCCTGGAGCGGGCGACCTGGAGCCAGCACGTCTCGACGCTTTCGGGCGGCCAGCGGTCGCGGCTGGCGCTGGCGCGGCTGCTCATCAGCGAACCGGATGTGCTGCTGCTCGACGAGCCGACGAACCATCTTGATCTGGCCGCCATCGAGTGGCTGGAGAATTACCTGCAGACCTTCAGCGGCGCGGTCGTGCTGATCAGCCATGACCGCTACCTGCTGGATCGCCTGGCGACGCGCATCGTCTGGCTGACGCGGGCCAGGCTCCACAGCTACCCTGGCAACTACTCCGCCTTCGCTGAGCAGCGGCGCGTGCAGGAGCTGTCGCAGCAACGGGCCTGGGAGCAGCAGCAAGCCGACATCGAAAAACAGAAGGAGTTCATCCGCCGCTTCGGCGCCGGCCAGCGTGCCCGCGAAGCCAAGGGCCGCGAAAAACGCCTCAACCGCCTGCTGGCCAGCGATCAGCTCATCCAGGCCGTCGACACCGCCAAGCGCATCCATCTGTCGATCAATACCGACCAGCGGGCGGGTGATCAGGTCCTGCAGGTGCGCGGGCTGTGCAAGTCCTACGAGCAGCGGACGCTGTGGCAGGATGTGAAGTTCGACATCCGCCGCGGCGAGCGCGTTGGTGTGATCGGTCCCAACGGCTCGGGCAAGACGACGCTGATCGAGGTGCTTCTGGGCCGGCGCGACGGCGACGGCGGCGACATCCGCTGGGGGGCGAACCTCAACATCGGCTACTACGACCAGCAGCTGGGCGATCTCGATCCCGACGCGACCGTCCTCGAGGAAGCCATGGGCGATCGCCAGATCACCGAGCAGAAGGCGCGCGACGTGCTCGCGATGCTCCTGCTCCGCGGCGACGACATCCACAAGCCGATCCGCATGCTCTCCGGCGGCGAGCGCGCCCGCGTGCGCCTCGCGCAGCTTCTGCTCGATCAGCCGAACGTCCTGCTGCTGGACGAACCGACCAACCACCTGGACATCCAGTCGGTCGAGGCCCTCGAAAGCACGCTCCAGCAGTTTGCCGGCACGATCCTGTTCGTCAGCCACGACCGGTTTTTCCTCAACCGCATCGCCAGGCGGCTGCTCGTGCTCGAGCCGCCGACGGTGCGGGATTTCCTCGGCTCGTACGACGACTGGACGCGCAAAAAGGCTGAGGAAGCCGCCCAGCGCCAGCAGCGGGCTCAATCCAAGCCCCGCCCCGCGGCGGCGCCCGCCAAGCCCGCTCCGCGGCCGAGGAAGGACAATCCGTATGCCCGCCCCTTCGGCCGGCTGACGCTCGAGCAGTTGGAAACAGAGATCACCGAGACCGAGATCGCCCTGGCGGAAGTGCAGCAAGCCTTCGGCTCCGACGCGATGAAAGACCCAGCCCAGGCCAGGTCGTTGAAGGCTGAGTATGAGTCGCTGACGCAGAAGCTTCAGCAGTTGGAAGAGGAGTATTTCTCGCGGGAGCAGTGAGGTGTTGAGGCCGCGAAGGCGCGAAGGTCGCGAAGGTTACGCGAAGGCCCGGTTTGAGAGCGCAAAGATCTCAAAGATGACAAAGATCGCAAAGATTTGGGTTGGATTTCCAATGTAGGGCAGGCTATCTGCCTGCCATCACTGCCATCGCAATACAAGTGGCAGGCAATAGCCTGCCCTACAACATGCAACAGCTTTGGGATCTTTGTGTTCTTTGCGCTATCCAAACTTCGCGCCTTCGCCGTCGCCGTTTCTCACTGTAGGATAGCCGTCCCCCATGACCGAGCAGGATCCATCGCATGATCCGGAGGATGTTGATCGCCCCGCCACGAGTGCGGGGGTGGTCGAGTATAAGCCTGCGCCGCCGAAGCATGATGCCTATGCGGCCTTTCGGCATCGGTCGTATGTGATCCTGGCCATCGGGTGGTTGATCGCAGCCATTGGGCATGCAGCCCAGGCGACAGCTATCGGCTGGGAGATCTTCGACCGCACCGGCTCGAAAGCGGCGCTGGGGTATATCGCGGGGGTTCAGGCGATCCCCCTGCTGGTGCTGGCCCTGCCGGCTGGGCACCTGGCCGACACGTTTGACCGCCGGCGGATCATCGCAATCAGCAGCCTGTGTGCCGGCGCGTGCTCCGTATTGCTGAGCTGGCTTAGCTATCGGGACGGCTCGATCCCGTACATGTACGTCGTCATCGTCCTGGCGACGACGGCTTTGGTGCTCGGCCGACCGGCGCGGTCATCGCTCATGCCGCGTCTCGTCCCGCCGGAGGTGTTTGCCAACGCAGTGGCCTGGAACTCCAGTGCGCACCAGATCGCGACGGTGATCGGCCCGGCGCTGGGCGGGGCGCTGGTCTGGCTGAGCCTGCGATGGCTGGGCAGCGCAGCGCTGGCATACGCCTTTGAGGCATGCTGCGTCACGATATTTGCGATCTCGATGCTGTTCATCCGCATGCGGCCGGTGGAGCAGGCGGAAAAGCCCGACCGCTCACTGCTGGCGGGGATGCGGTTCGTATTCCGCAACCGCATTGTGCTCACGGTGATGTCGCTGGACCTGTTCGCGGTGCTGCTGGGGGGCGCAACCTATCTGCTGCCGGTTTTTGCGATCGACATTCTGAAGATCGACAGCCGTGGTTTCGGTTGGCTTCGGGCTGCGGAAGCCATCGGAGCACTGACGATGACCTTGACGCTCGCCCACCTGCCGCCGATGAAGCATGCGGGCCGGGCGATCCTGCTGGCGGTGGCGGGGTATGGCGCGGCGACGATCATCTTCGGCCTGTCGACGCAGTTCTGGCTGAGCTTTCTGATGCTGGTGATGATCGGCATGTTCGACAGCATCAGCGTCGTGATCCGCCACACGCTGGTGCAGTTGCTGACGCCCGACGACATGCGCGGCCGCGTCGCGGCGGTGAACAACATCTTTGTGGGGGCCAGCAACGAGCTGGGCGGCTTGGAGTCGGGGTTGCTGGCCGCCTGGATCGGGGCTGTGGGGGCCGTGGTGGTCGGCGGGTTTGGGACGATCGCGATTGTCGGCGCGATCGCCTGGGGCGTGCCCGAGCTGCGACGCCTTGGCTCGCTGGACCGCGCCAGCCTCCAGAGGCGCTAGTCTCCGCCGTAAAGGCTTGCTCGCGATGCGTTTGGCTGCGTCGCCAGCCGAGATTAAGTTTGGCGGGAATACGCCTTCTTGCTAGACTGACCGACGAGCGGAGCAATTCGTGCCTTTCCGCCAGGCAAACGAGCTTGATTGCACAACTGGGGTACAACAACAGCCTTAGGTAAGAGGTCATGATGAAGAGCCTGCCTCGCCGGTCTGTCGTTCGGCGCCCTTCGCTGCGCCGGTCCAATCCCGCGATCGCTTTCGCTTGTGAGCCTGTTGAGCGACGCCTGCTCCTGGCCAGCGTGAGCGGCACGGTCTTTCATGATGTCAACGCCAACGGTGTTCAAGATCTGTCCGAAGCCTATCAGTCGGGCTTTCGGATCTACGCCGACCTCAACCACAACGGCCAGTTTGATGCCGATGAACCTTCAGCGGTCAGCAACAACTTCGGCCAGTGGAAGATCGACGGTCTGCCTGCCGGCAAGTACCTGATCCGCGAGGAGCCGCGCGCCGGCTTCACGAAGTTCCCGCTGACGCCGTCGGCTGGGTTCTATCATGTCGTCCTGCCGACGGACGACTCCAGTGTTGAGAACCTGGAGTTCGGCAACGCGCGCTTCGCCAGCGCCAGCGGCCGGGTCTTCTTCGATACCTGGGGCAACGGCAAGGAAGACGGCCCCGATACCGGCTTGGCCGGCATCACCGTCTTCATCGATGCCAACGACAACGGCGTGCTCGATCCGGGCGAGGTGTCGAAGCAGACCAACGCCGACGGCGAGTTCCGTATCGAATACATCCGGCCCGGCTTCACGCGCGTGCGGATCATCGTGCCGCCCGACCTGCACGCCAGCACGCGCGATCAGTACGGGTTCGTCTTCCCGTCCAATTTCCAGGCTCAGAATCTCAACTTCGGCCTGACGAACGTCGGCGAGATCCGGGGTCGCGTCTTCAGCGACGCCAATGGCGACACGTTCCAGTCGCGCACGGAATCGGGCGTCGCCAACCGGCTGGTCTTCCTCGACTATAACGGCAACGGGGTGCACGATCCGGGCGAGGCGGCGGTGCTGACCAATGCCTCGGGCGATTACGTGTTCCGCGGCCTCAAGCCCGGCCGCTATCGCGTTACCGTCCAGCCGTCGCCGCAGGCCGAGATTTCCCGCCCCACCACCGGCAAGAACTTCTACAGCCTCAATCTCCAGCCCAGCCAGGTGCGGGAGAACATCAACTTCGGCCTGGCGCCGCGCGGCGGCATCAGCGGGTTTGTCTACGGTGATCACAACGCCAACGGCACGCCCGACGCTACCGAACGGGGCATCGGCGGGCGCATCGTCTTCATCGATCTGAACAACAACGGCGTCTTCGACGCCAACGAGCCGAACGTCACCACCTCGGCTGAGGGTTACTACGAGTTCCGCAACCTGCCCAGCGGCCGCTATGGCTTGGCCACGGTCATCCCCAATGGCCAGTACCAGACCACGCCGGTGGCGCGACGCAATATCGTCGATGTCCAGGCGGGCAAGGTCACCTCGATGGTGAACTTCGGTGTCGCGCTGCAGGGATATATCACGGGCACGCTCTTCTCCGATCGCGACGGCGATCGCGTGTTCGACATCGACGAGCCGCGGCTGGCCAATCGTCGCGTGTACATTGACGTCAACAACGACGGCGTCTGGCAGGCGGGCGAGCCGAGCACGTTCACCAACGAGCTGGGCGAGTATGTCCTGGGCGGCCTGGAGCCGGGCGAATACATCGTCCGGGCTGTGGCGCCGGCGGGCGCCGCGCAGACCAAGCCTGCGGCTAGCTTCTACCGCGTCTTTGTCCGCCCCGGCACGGTGGCGCGCAACCATGATTTTGGCTTCTCGCTGTTCGCGTCGATGAGCGGCACGGTCTACACCGACCTCGACGCCGACGGCACGCGCGACGGTGGCGAGCCGGGGCGCAACAATGTGACCGTCTTCATCGACGTGAACACCAACGGCGTGCTCGATCCCGGCGAACCGACCACGACGACCGACGTCGACGGCAGCTTCATGTTCGCCGGCCTGTCGCCGGGGACGTATCGGGTGCGCGTGGTGCCGCCGGCGGGCTATGCCGTCAGCCAGCCGGGTGCGGGCGCGTACACGATCTTCCTGTCGTCGGATGAGTCGCGCCAGAACCTCAACTTCGGCCTGTACGAAACGGCGAGCGTCTCCGGCGTCGTGTACAACGACGTCAATGAGGACGGCTCGCTCGACGGCGGCGACACGCCGCTGGCCGGCCGCGTCGTCTTCCTCGACCTGGACAACGACGGCGTGTTCGATCTCACCGAGCCGTCGGAGACCACCGACGCCAATGGCGAGTACACCTTCAGCGGCCTGCGGCCGGGAACCTACACGGTCGCGATCCTCACCAATGCCGGTGAGACAATCACCGAACCGCTGACCGGCAGCTACACGATCAACCCCACCTCCGGCCAGGTGCTGGTCGGCCGCGACTTCGGCCTGACGGTGCCCGCGGGCATCTTCGGCACGGTCTGGTCGGACGAGAACGGCGACGGCAACCGGGATCCGGGCGACGACGGCATTGCCGGCGAGACCGTCTTCATTGACGTGAACGACGACGGTGTCCAGGATGCGGTCGAACCGTCTGACATCACCGATGCCAACGGCAACTACAGCTTCCTGAACCTGCCGCCGGGCAACTACAAGGTCCGCCTGGTCGTGCAGGCAGGCGATCAGGTCATGACGCCTGTAGGCGCGGTGCACACCATCGCGGTGGCGTCGGGCACGCCGTCGACCGGCAACGACTTCGGCGTGGTCAAGCAGATCACCATCTCCGGTCTGGTGTATGCGGATCTGGACGGCAACGGCTCGCTGGGTGTCGGCGAGGATGGCTTGGAGAACATCGTGGTGTTCCTCGATGAGGACGGCGATGGTGTCCTCGACCCGACCGAGTGGTCCGAGTTGACCGACGCGGCGGGCCTGTATGTGTTCACGGGCTTTGCGCCCGGTACGTATGACATCTACGTCATCCCGCCGGGCGCCGAGACGATCACCCAGCCGGTGACGGGCTTCTATACCGTGATCGCCACCAGCGGTGATTCGCACGGCAACAACGACTTCGGCTTGAATTGATCGCCGCGATGTTGCAGTACAATGGGCGCCAGCCGCGGTGTGGCGTGGGTCCGCACGCGGGCATGTGACGATGTTGCGCCGCATTGACCGCATCCTCCTTCGCGTTCCCGGAATCGAGCCGGCGGTGCGGTATTACCGCGATGTGCTGGGGATGAAGGTCATCCACCAGGACAAGTCGCTGGCGACGCTGGGGTTTGCCGACGGCGACGCCCAGCTCGTGCTGCACTGCGACGAGGATCTGCCAGCCGAAGCCGTCTATTACCTGGTCGATGACGTGCGCGATCTGTACAACCGCCGGCAGGAGCTGGGGTTGACGTTCGTCAACGCGCCGACGCGCATCAGCCGCGGGTATCGGGCGACGCTGCGCGATCCGTTCGGCAACACGCTGCTGATCCTCGACCGCACGCTGGACTCAGCCAGCGGCCGGGAAGATACCCGCCCCGCCGGCGGGACGCTTTTTGCCGGGATCGAGCCGCGCATCGAGGCCCGCCGCGATGTGCTCATCCGCATCTACGAGAAGGTGGGCGTGACGGCGGACGATCTGCCGTATACCCCCCATTTCGAGGCCCTGCATCAGGCCTACATCCAGCACCACCCCGATCCCAAGCCGACGCATCGCGAGACCTGGCGGCATCTGCTCAACCTTCGCAAGGCCGGCAAACTTCCGAAACTCGGCGCCGCCCGCAGCCGGCCGCCCGCCATCAGCCCCGAAGATCGCCAGCGTCTGCGCGAGATGCTCGGCGACGACATCGGCCGGCGCGACCGCCTGCCCTATACCGACCGCTTCAACGAACTGGTCAACACCTTCAACGCCACGCTGGGACGTCCGCTGTCGCCTCACCTGGTCTGGCGGCTAGTCGCGACGCTGGCCAAGTGATGACGGCCCCTCCACCGGAATCAGCCGCCCCCGCCCGCTTTGCCTTTTGCCCGCAGCCGCCGTAATCTCCTGAGGTACCCATGATCGTCCTGATCGACAACTACGACTCGTTCACCTACAACCTCGTCCAGAAGTTCGGCGAAGTCTCGCCCAACACGCGCCTGGAAGTCTTCCGCAACGACAAGGTCACGATCGAGCAGATCGAGGAACTGCGCCCGACGCACATCGTCATCAGCCCCGGCCCGTGCACGCCGCGCGAAGGCGGGATCAGCAATGACGTCATCCGCCATTTCGGGCCCAGGATCCCCCTGCTGGGCGTGTGCCTGGGACACCAGTGCATCGGCTTCACAGCCGGCGCGGTGGTCGGCCGGGCCGAGCGCCTGATGCACGGCAAGACCGACAAGATCCACCACGACGGCAAGCGCATCTACGAAGGGATGCCCAATCCGTTCACCGCAACGCGCTACCACTCGCTGATCATCTATCGTGACACCGTGCCGGCGGATTTTGAGATCACCGCCTGGACGGAGCATGACGAAATCATGGGCATCCGTCACAAGACCTGGCCGCTGGAGGGCGTGCAGTATCACCCGGAGAGCTTCCTGACCGAGCAGGGCGAGCGGCTGCTGGCCAACTTCCTGAAGACCTGAGGCGCGGCGTCTCCCGCCCGGGTCCGAACATCGACATGAGCAAGCGCCCGAATTTCATCCTGCTGATCGGCGAAGACGCCGGCCGGCGTCTTGGCTGTTACGGTGATCCCGACGCGATAACCCCAAATCTCGACCGCCTGGCGGCTGAAGGCTGCCGGTATGACAACGCCTTCTCCACGGCTCCGGTGTGCGCGCCCAGCCGCTGTACGCTGGTGACCGGGCAATACGCATGGTCGATCGGTACACATCACCATCGCTCGCGCCTGCTGTCGCCACCGAAGCTGTTCACGGAGTATCTCCGCGAAGCCGGCTACTATGTGAACTGGGAGAACAAGACCGACTTCAACTTCGTCCCGCCGGAGTCATTCTCGGATGAGTGTCGTCCGTGGCTGGACGATCTGCGTGAAAGCCGCCTGCCGGACAAGCCGTTCTTCCTCTATCACAACTTCGATGTGACGCACGAGAGCACGATGTGGCCCGAGCCGTGGAAGGGCCACGGCGTGGTCAAGGATCGGCTGGCGCTGCGTCACCTGCTGGGGCCGGATCAGCAGATCGATCCCGCCCGCGTGCAGGTGCCGTCGTATCTCCCGGATGTGCCTGAGGTGCGAGCCAACATCGCGCGCTTTTACGAAGCCCTCGCAATCGAGGACATCCAGGCTGGCCAGATCCTCGATGCCCTGGACCGCTCGCCGCATCGCGACAACACGATCGTCATCTATCTGACGGACCATGGGCGCGGGCTGGCGCGCGAAAAGCGGTGGCTCTATGGCGCGGGCATCCACCTGTCGCTGGTGATCCGCTGGCCCGAAGGAATCAAGCCGGGCACGGTCAGCGACGAGCTGGTGAGCTGGGTCGACATCGCGCCGACCATCCTCTCGCTGGCTGGCATTGAGGTCCCGCAAAGCCTCCAGGGCCAGGTCTTCCTCGGCCCGGAAAAAGCCCCGCCGCGGCAGTATGTCTTCGCCGGACGCGATCGCATGGACGAAGCCTATGACCGCTGCCGCGCGGCGCGCGACAAGCGGTGGCACTACATCCGCAACGATTTCCCGCAGATCCCCTACTGCCAGCGGAACCACTACCAGGAGCACATGGAAACGACGCAGGTGCTCCGCGAGATGAACTATCGCGGCGAGCTCACCGATGCCCAGAAGCTGTGGATGAGCCCCACCAAACCGCCCGAGGAGCTCTACGAGGCGCATTCCGACCCCAACATGGTCCACAACCTGGCTGGCGATCCGGCACATGCCGACACGCTCGCCCGCATGCGCAGGGCATTGGCTGATGAGCTGGAGCGGTATGGCGATCTGGGCATGGTTCCCGAGCGGGAACTGATCGCCCGCGGCCTGGTCGAGGATCGGCTGGCGCAGCACTACGCCCACGTCGAGCCGCTACCCGAACACCTGCGCGTCGGCATCGAGCGAACGATCGTCGAAATGCCGGAGTAACCGGCCATGGCGATGCGCATGTGCTTTTCACTGCACGTGCGGGACGCCCGTGCCACTGGATGCGCGCGTTGCAGGGCCCGACGTCGTCATCCTGAGCGAAGCGAAGGATCTGGAGCGTCAGGAACGGTCGAAATCCTTCACGGCGCTGAGGATGATCTCTCTGGAAGGACCTGCGCCCGTGCTACTTCCGGGCGAAGTATCGCGCTGTATGGAAGCCGGCCACACCGACCGTCGCGTAGATCAGTGCCGCGGCTGTGAAGCTGATCAGCACGCCCGTTCGGCTCAGCAGATTGAAGCACTCCCCTGGCAGGAAGCCGCGTCCGATCAGCGAGAAGAGGGCCAGTCCCGGTTTGTACAGGTCGCGGCAGAACCAGTACGTGCTCCAGGTCTGCGTCAGCAGAAAGTAGATCAGCAGCGCCACCTGCACCACCCAGACGATCAGGATCGTCCAGGACCACTCGGAAAAGGCCTTCTTGGCACGTCGGGTCTTGCGTTTCACGCTCCTTGCATCGGCCAAACAGCCGCCCGGCTGCACCTGCCCCCCGCAGCCTGCCGATAATGCCACAAGAGGCTGACAGGCAACGCCATGCTCTCCGATCCGCGTGATTACAAGCTCGAGATCCGCTCCCAGCCGGTCCCGGCCGCCGACGATCGGCCGAGAAGCGCCGGTCGGCCCTACCTGTCCATCCTGTTCAACTGTTGCGGCGTCTACCAGCGGGTCTACCGCAATCCCGAGGGCTCAGCCTACGTCGGCCGCTGCCCCAAGTGCTGCCGGTCCGTCCGTTTCCCCATCGGCCCCGGGGGAACCAGCGCCCGCTTCTTTGTCGTCGAGTAGCCCCTGCGGTTATAGTGGACGGTTGCCGCTGGAGAAGGATCTCCGCGGTTGATCGTGCATTGCCTCAACAGGAGTTGTCGCCTTGAGCGCCCCCACGCCCTCCAAGCCGGCTGACAAATACTACGTCGCCCGCCCGCAGGGCCGGTGCGTCGTCACCGGTCGCCAGATCGAACCGGATGAAAAGTTCATGGCTGCGCTGCGCGAGACGCCTGAAGGCTTCGAGCGCCTCGACGTGTCCATGGAGGCCTGGCAGGACTTCGACAAGACCGACCTGATCGGCTACTGGCAGACCACCATGCCCCATCCCGAGCAGCCGAAGAAGAAGCTGTTCGTCGATGACGAGGTCCTCCGCAACCTCTTCGAGCGACTCCAGGACACCACCGAGCCAGCCAAGCTCAATTTCCGCTTTGTGCTCGGCCTGATCCTCATGCGCAAGCGCATGCTCATCTACGAGAGCACGCGCATGGAAGGCGACAACGAAATCTGGATCGTGCGCCTCCGCGGCCAGGAACAGACCATGGACCTGCTCAATCCGAGGCTGACCGAAGAGCAGGTCGGCGAAGTCTCGCAGCAGCTCAGTGAAATCCTCAACGAGGAGCTGTGATGGAGCCGCAACAGCGCCGATGGACGAAAACTCGGTCCGCCAAGGCAGACCTTACAGATCGCGGGCAATCGGCCCGTAGGGTCCGCTTCGGCGGACCGATTATGTTCCGATGCGCAGCCGCGGTGCTCGCCCTCGCCCTGTCGCTGGCCTCCCTCGGCTGCCTGCCGCCCAAGCAGGTTCAGCCCGCCGGCTACTTCGGCCCGACCGAGACGATGGCTGAGGTGGTCAACCAGATCAACCAGAATAACCGCAACATCCCCAGTCTCTGGAGCCGACACGATTTTGAAGCCGACATTGTCGATGAAAACGGCCGGCGTCACTTCGTCAATGGCGACGGCCTGCTGCTGTACCGCAAGCCGTTTGAAATGCGGCTCATTGGTGAGAAGCCCGTGGTTGGCACGGTCTTCGAGATCGGCAGCACCGAGGAACGCTACTGGCTGATCATTCCCGAGCAGCTCCAGACGATGTGGTGGGGCTATTACAGGAACATCGGCAAGCCATGCGCCGGTGAGATCCCCATTCGCCCGGAGCTGATCCTCGAAGTTCTTGGCGTCAGCGACATCGGCACCGACTTCATGGCCCAGCCGGCGCCGATCATGCGGTTCAACAACGACGCCGACGCATACATGTTCGTCTGGGTCATCGAGGGACGCGATCGGCTGATCGCCGTGCGCGAAGTCTGGTATGACCGCCAAACCAAGCTGCCCAAGCTGGTGCTGCTGTTCGATGACAACGGGCGGATCCTGCTCCGCGCGTATCTCAGCGAACATCAGCGCATTCCGGTTGAGGATCTGCCCGAAGACCAGCAACCGATGATCGCCACGCGATATCAGCTTTTCTTCCCCGACAGCGGCTCGAAGATGCAGTTCCGCCTGCGCGAGCCGGTGCTCTCGCGGCGCGGTTTCCCGAAGGATGTCAGCTTCCAGTTCCCCACACGACCCGGTGTCCCACCCGATCGGATTATTCAGGTTGATGAACACTGTCGCGACTAAGACTTCTGACGCCCGCAGGCCTTTCGCCGCCCTTCTGCCGGCCCTGCTGATGCTCCTTGCGGGCCTCCTGACCGCTGCGCCCGCACCCGGTGCGACGCCGGCTGCGCACGGCACAGCCCAGCGCCTCTATGTCGCCTTTGCCGAAGAGGATGAGACTTCCTGGATCCAGTACCGCACGCCCGAGCAGCCGGCCTGGCGGCCGTTTGCGCAGATGAGTCAGCCGGTCGTCGCAATGACGCACGTCGGCGGCGAAGTCGTGATCCTTCTGGAAAGCGGGGAGTGGCGCCTGCTGTGGAGCGGCGGCGAGCGGCTGGGACCATCGCTGCCGCAGCGAAGCCGGATCCTCGCCATCGCCGGATATGGCGATCGGCTCTTCGCCATCGGCCGGCGGCACGCGGAGCACACCCCCACCACCACCGCCGCCACAACACAGACCACCCAGCCGACGCACAATGTCGGCCTGTATCGCCTCCAGCCAAGCGGCTGGGAGTACCAGATCGATCTGCCATACGAACTCGATCCGGCACACCCCGCCGACGTCAGCCTGGCGGTGCATGACGGCCAGCCGATTGTCGCGGTCATGCAGGATGGCCGGCTTCACGTGCTGCGGCTGATCGATCAGCAGTGGCAGACAATCGGCACGATGGCAGTCGGCGAAGGCAGTGCCTTCAAGCTCCTGACGATCGAGGACCCGATCCTCTGGCTGGCTGACGGCAACGGACCGGGAAGCCTGCATCGGATTACCGACCGCTTTCAGCCGCCGGTTCCCCTGCAAACGCCTGCGGATCTGCCCGCGGCGACGCCGCGCACGATCACATCGCTGGGCACGCAGCTCTATCTGGCGTTCGTCCACGACGGCCGGCTGGCCGTTCAGGCGTACAACCTCGACGGCACGTCGGTGGGCACGCTGGACACCGTCCAGCCGCCCTACGCCGAAGCCGATCCGCGCATCAGCGAGCTGATCCATCTGGTTGTCCTGGCGGCCATGCTGTTCGTGCTGATCACGACGCTCCGCCAGCGCCGGTTTGAACCCGTCCGGCCGGAAAATGTCATGCCGGTGCGCCTCGCGCCAATGTCGCGGCGCTTCGCAGCCGGCGTGATCGACCTGGCGCCTCTGATGGCCGCGATGGTGTGGATCGCATCCTGGACGCAGGGCGTGCAGGATCCGGCTGAGACGCTCGCGCAGCAGCGTGTGCAACTGCTGCTGATGGTGGCGGCGACGATTTACATCGCCCACACGCTCATTGGCGAGGTGTTTTTCGGCCGATCGCTGGGCAAATGGTGCCTTGGGTTGCGGTTGGCGGCTATGGATGGCCATCCGCCGACCCCGGCTGCGGCGGTTGCGCGCAATCTGCTGCGGATCATCGATTTGGTCGCATTTTTCCCGCTGCCGCTGCTGCTGATCCTGTACACGCCGCTGCGCCAGCGGATCGGCGATATCGCCGCGCGGACGATCGTCGTCTGCGACGTGGCAACCGGCGGCACCCCGCCGCCAGCCGATGACGAGGAGCCGGAAGACTGATCGGCGCGGGACGACGGCTATCGCCGCCGGCTTGGTCGCTGGTCAGCGATGCCCGCCATCCGTATGATGCGAGGGCTATCCGATGCCAACCGCAGTAATTGAAAGAATCGGCCGCAACACCAACGACGCGCTGGCGGCGTTTGGGGCGTTCTGGTGTTTCACCGGGCGCGTGCTGGGATGGCTGTTCCGCGGAGCCATGGCGTGGCGGAACATGCGGTTGCTGCTGCCGCAAATGTATGAAATCGGCGTGCGGTCGGTGCCGGTGATCGCCGTGACTGGTGCCTTCATTGGCATGGTGATGGCGGTGGAGACACACACACAGTTCAAGACGATCGGCCAGGAGCAGCGCCTCGGCAGCATCATCGTGCTGTCGGTGGTGAAGCAGATCGGGCCGGTGCTGGCAGCCGTGATGCTGGCTGGCCGCGTCGGCGGCGCTCTGACGGCTGAGCTGGGGACGATGAACGTCACCGAGCAGCTTGACGCCATGCGCGTCATGGGCGCCGATCCCATCCGTTACCTGGTGGTGCCACGATTCCTGGCATGCGTGATCCTCACGCCGATCCTGACGATCTACAGCGATCTGCTGGGCGTGCTGGGCGGATGGTTCATCGCCGTCAAGGCGCTGGGCGTGCCCAATGAGCCGTTCTGGTTCTATGCCCAGCAGGGTGTGGATACCTGGCAGGTGATGGAAGGCCTGATCAAGAGCGTCTTTTTCGGCGGCGCGATCGGGCTGATCAGTTGTTACAAGGGCTTCAACAGCGGCGCGGGCGCTGCCGGCGTGGGCCGGGCGTGTACCGAGGCGTTCGTCGCCAGCTTTATCTCCATCATCATCCTCAATTTCTTCTTCGCCCAACTGCTCAAGGACTGGTACATCGCGATTTATGGAGTCCAGGGCATCTTTGGCTGAGCAGCCGCGGCTATGGCGTTGATCGAACTGCGCAATCTTCACAAGCGATTCGGACGGCTGGTCGTCCTCGACGGGGTCGATCTGCAGGTCGAAGCCGGCCAGACGCTGGTGATCATCGGCGCCAGCGGCACGGGCAAGAGCGTGCTGCTCAAGCACATCGTCGGCCTGCTCAAACCCGACCAGGGCGAAGTCTGGTTCGACGGCCAGCGGATCGACAGCCTGCCGGAGCGCCAGCTCATGGAAGTCCGCCGGCGTTTCGGATTCCTGTTCCAGATGGGCGCACTGTTCGACTCGCTGACGGTTCACGAGAACATCGCGTTTCCGCTGATCGAGCACACGCGCAAGAGCCCGGAGGAAGTGCGCCGGATCGTGCAGGAAAAGCTGCGGATGATCGGCTTGCCGGATGTCGGGCCGAAGATGCCCGCGGACCTGTCCGGCGGCCAGCGCAAGCGCGTCGCCCTGGCCCGGGCCATCGCCCTTGACCCTCAGGTCATCCTCTACGATGAGCCGACGACCGGCCTCGACCCGATCCGGTCGGACGTGATCAACGAGCTGATCCTCAAGCTCAAGCGGGAGATGCGCGTCACGAGCATCGTCGTCACGCATGACATGCACAGCGCCTTCAAGGTGGCGGACCGCATCGTCATGCTCCACGAAGGCAAAATCGCCTTCGACGGTACGCCCGCGCAGATCCGCGAATCCGACAATGCGATCGTCCGCCGCTTCGTCCTGGGCGAAGCGAGCCCCGAGGAACTGGGCGCGCTACACATTGCCGCTAGCGCTACGCCCTCGCGACGCTGAGCGACGTCCTAGCCGGCGCGCTTCACTCGCTCGATCTTCTCCTGCACCGCCTCCGCCGCATGTACCAATGCCGCGTGACGCTGCTCCAGTTCATGAAGACGGCGCTCGGAGTCCGGCTCGGACGAATTGAGCGCTTCGGTCTGTAGGACACTGGAGATGTGGAAGTGTGCGACCGGGCGCGATCCTTCGGTGACGACCAGGTAGGGCGCGTCGGCCAGCTTCCGCAATCGCTCGGCATCAAGCGTGTCCGGCGCCAGGAGGCGTGCCTCGGCGCGTGATGAGGGCGACTTGCCCGATGAGAACGACGGCAGAATGTGGAAAGCAATGCCGAACAGCGAACTCACATCCTCGTCAGGAAGATGAGCCGTCGGAGAGTAGACAGTTCCCGGCGGCGGAGGCGCGCAGGTTCGACCATCCAGCGGCGATAGCCACCGAAGCTCACCCAGGAGGATTGGTTCACTGTCACAGCGCATCGATGGCGATTGCCGTAACCTCACTGATTATAGCGTGTTCGGCTGCGATCGTGTCCAACATTACGGTGTCGGCATAGCAGCAGGGTCCTGCGCCGTCGAGGTTCGCCACGCGGAACATCCGTTCGGTAAGTTCCCGCCTGACCACAACTTGAACCACGTGGAACGGCTGACCTTCGATCGCATAGATCAGCCGCCGGCCAAAAAGCACGGCCGCGCCAAGCCTCTCCGCAAACCATTTCCCTTCCCTCGATCGCCCCGCCGGATGACAGCGAAAGCGGCCGATGGCAATGATGTCAGCCATCTCTGCCGGACTTACTGCCCGGTATAGGGGAATGCCGATGGGCATGGGTCAAAGCCGTCATACACCCCGCGCCAGGAAGCCGCCGTCGACGATGATCGTTTCGCCTGTGGTGTAGCTGGCGCTGGGGCTGGCCAGGTAAATCGCGGCGCCGACGAGCTCCTCGGCATAGCCGAAGCGGCCCAGCGGCGTGTGCTTGCGCAGCCATTCGCCGCGCGGCGTGCCTTCGATCAGCGGACGGTTCAGATCCGTCGGGAAGACGCCCGGCGCGATGCCGTTGACGCGGATGCCGTACTGGGCCCACTCGTTGGCCAAGCCGCGCGTCAGGCCCAGCACGCCGCTCTTGCTGGCGGCGTAGGCGAGCACCTCGCTGAGGCTGATGAAGCTGTTGAGCGAAGCGATGAAGATGATGTTGCCGCGCTCGCCCTTGTCGTTGGGCTGCTGGTCCTTCATGATCCGCCCCGCCTGCTGGGCGACGATGAAGCTGCCGGTGAGATTGATGCGGCAGATGCGCTCAAACTCTTCAACCGGCATCTCCAGCGACGGCTGCTTCTTGATCACGCCCGCGGCGTTGACGACCACGTCGATGCGGCCGAAGGTATCGACCGCATACTTCATGGCAGCCGACACGCTGGCTTCGTCGGCGACATTGATGGTCGTGGCGGCGTGGCCGTCGCCCAGTTCCTGCTTGATGGCTGCGACCTTGTCGGGATTCGTCGATCCCGCCAGCACCCTGGCCCCCGCCTGGGCGAAGCCCAGCGCGATGGCGCGGCCGATGCCGCTGGTGCCCCCGGTGACCACACACACTTTTCCGCTGACGTCAAAACCTTTGTACATGTCATTCCTTCCTTGCACGTTGAAGCCGACGCACGAAATCGCGACGGCATTGGCGTGCATCAATCAGTCGTAGTCATCGGGAATCTCATCCAGATCGCGGACGCTCCGCGGCCGGTAGACGGTTGTCGGCGCGATCGGCTCATCGGTCAGATGCCGATCGGTCGAGCCGGTCCGAACCACCGGGATTGGCGGCAGCGACACTGGCTTGGGCGCTTCGCTGGGCGCCGCAGACGGCTTGGCCTGTGCGGCGGCAACCGGCTGCTCGTTTGCCTGCGGCTGGTCCGAAGACTGGTCTTGCGGGGACGATTGCTCGGCGCTTTGGCCGGTTTCGCCGGAGGGTGCAGCCTCGGCGGCGGCGGTGTCGGACGACTTGCGGCGTCCGCGTCCCCCGCGACGGCCGCGACGGCGCTTGCGCGGCTGCTGGCCGGCGGCGGGATCGGTCGCATCCCCTGCCGGCTGCTCGATCTGCGTCTCAGGCGATTCCTCGCCGGCATCGGCATCCGCCTCAGCGGCGACAGCAACGGCATCATCCGTCGGCTGTTCATCCTGCGGATCGTGCGCCTCGACATCTGCCGGCGCCGATGCTTCATCTTCCGTCTCGACGGCTGGGGCCTGTGCGTCGGCAGCCGCATCAGCGGGCGTCTCGCCCTGCCGCGCACCGCCGCGACGGCGGCCGCGCCCACCACGACGACGCCGACGACGCTTGCCGCCGCCTTCGCCCGGCTGGCCCTCGCCACCGCCGTTGCCGTTGCCATGTCCGTTGCCGTTGACGAGTTCGCCATTGGGCTCAGCCGCCTCGCCGAGTTGCTCGGCGTCGTGGCGTTTCTGCTCGTCGCGCTCGTCCTCGGCATCGCGCGTCTCTTCGAGATGGTCGGCCTCGTCGAACAGATCCTCAGCCGACAACTCAGCTTCGGCCGGCGGCGGCAATCGGCGATGGCGATCGCGACGCTGCTGATGATGATGGCGGCCCTGCCGGACAGCCGGATGCTCCTTGGCGTTGGCGGGCGTCATGCCCAGGGCCTCGAGGAAGACCAGCCCTTCGCGCTGGTCGTACAGGTCGAAGCGCACCTCATCGAGCGCGAGCTGCGGCTCGACCTTGATGATGACGCGTTTGTTGGTGCTTTCCTCCAGCTTGGCGATGGCGCCGCGCTTGCGGTTCTGCAGGTAGTAGGCGACGTCGGCACAGACGGCGATCTCGACGCGCTGCACGCGCTCGTCGTGGATGGCGATCGCCAGGCGGCGCATGACGTCGAGACTCATGCTCTCGGGCGTCTTGACGAGGCCCGCGCCCTTGCAGTGCGGGCAATCGAAGTAGACGCTGCGCTTGAGGCTGGGCCGCATGCGCTGGCGCGTCATTTCGATGATGCCGAACTGGCTCATGCGAAGGACCTTGGTCTTGGCGCGGTCCTTCTTGAAGTTGTCCTGCAGGCGTTTTTCGAGCTCGCGGCGATGCCGCTCGTAGCGCAGGTCGATGAAGTCGCAGATGATCACGCCGCCCAGGTCGCGCAGCTTGAGCTGGCGGCAGATCTCGTCGGCGGCTTCCATGTCGGTTTTGAAGGCGGTGGTTTCCGCATCGTTGTGCTCGCGGAACTTGCCGCTGTTGACGTCGATGGCGACGATCGCCTCGGTCGAGTCGATCACCAGCGAGCCGCCGCTGGGCAGCGGCACGTAGCGCGAGTGCATCAGTTCGATCTCGCGCTCGATGTCATACTTGTGGAACAGCGGGATCGGGTCTTCGTAGAGCTCGACCTTGTTCTTCGTGCGCGGCGCGGTGATCTTGAGGAACTCCTTGACGCGCTTGGCGACTTCCTTGTTGTCGACGACGATGCGTTCGACGTCGCTGGAGTAGACGTCGCGCACGGTTCGCGTCACCAGGTCGCCTTCGGTGTAGAGCTCGACCGGCGCGGGCGACTCCTTGCGCTTCTTTTCGATCGTCTCCCACAGGCGCGTGAGGTACTTGAGGTCGCGCTCGATTTCGGTCTTGGTCTTGCCGACGCCGGCGGTGCGGATGATGAATCCGACGCCCTTGGGCGGCTTGAGCGAATCGAGGATCTGCCGGAGGCGCTTGCGCTCGGCTTCGTCCTCGATCTTGCGGCTGATGCCCATCTTGCTCATGCCGGGCATCATCACGAGGATTCGCCCTGGGATGGACAGATAGGTGCTGAGGGTCGGGCCCTTGGTGCCGATGCCCTCCTTGATGATCTGGACGACGATCTCATCGCCGCGGCGCAGGCATCGTTGGATGGGCGGGCGGTCGCGGCGGGCGATCTTGCGCCCGACGGCCTCGGTGATCTCCTCTCCCTTGCGGCCGAAGTAGGTCGGCTGAAGGTCGGAGATGTGGAGGAAGCCGTTGCGGCCCATGCCGAAGTCGACAAATGCCGCCTGGATGGACGGCTCGACGTTGGTGACCTTTCCCTTGTAGATGTTGCCGACGTGGGAGGTCGAACTGGTCCGTTCGGTGTAAAGCTCTTCAAGCCTTCCGTCTTCCAGGACGGCGATTCGGCATTCTTCGCCCTCCGAGACGTTAATCAGCATTTCTTTTGACATCGTGTCAGTTGTCCGTTGTCCGAGGCCGGTTGCGGATCGTGCGCCTTGTCCGGCGGCGCCAACATCGGCGCCAGCAGCGGGCGGCGGACCACAGACAACCGACCGGTCGGAAGCTATTGCATTGTTCTAGAACGCCTCGGGAATGATCTTCCGCGTCTCTTCGCGCAGGAAGTGCATTACCTGCCGTTCACTGTCGAAACTCATGACGCGCCGAGCAACCTGCTTGGCGTGCTCCATGGTGGTGGAGCGGATAATCTTCTTTACTTCCGGAATGTCCGGGCCGTTCATCGAGAAGATGTTGAGGCCCAGCCCCAGCAGCAACAAAGTGTACAGGGGCTCGCCAGCCATTTCACCGCAGAGGCTGACGCTGATCTGGTTGCGCGCCGCGGCGCGGATGACGTCGCGGATGAGGGCCAGAACAGCCGGATGAGCCGGGCAGAACAGCCCGGCTACGCGCTCGTTGGTGCGGTCGACGGCGAGCGTGTACTGGATCAGGTCGTTGGTGCCGATCGAGAAGAAGTTGACCTCCTTGGCAAAGAGGTTGGCCATCAGCGCCGCCGAGGGCACCTCGATCATGATCCCGATCGGGATGTCGCGGCGGAACGGCACACCCTCGTCTTCCAGTTCCTCCATTACATCGTTGAGAATCATCTTCGCCTGCCGCAGCTCCATGAGCGTGCTGATCATGGGGAACATGATGCGCACGTCGCCCAGCGTGCTGGCACGCATGATGGCGCGGAGCTGACGCTTGAACATCGGGATGTCGTGCAGGCACAGGCGGATCGAGCGATCGCCGAGGAAGGGATTGCGCTCGGGGTTCATCAATCCCTCAGCCGTGTACTTGTCGGCGCCGAGGTCCAGCGTGCGGATGACCAGGGGCCGGCCCTGCAGCAGGCGCAACGCCTCGACGTAGGCGTTGTAGTGGTCTTCCTCGGTCGGCTCGCTGGGGCTGGACAGATACAGGAACTCGGTGCGGTACAGACCGATGCCCTGGGCGCCGCGGCCGATGGCGTCGGGGATCTCCTCGGGGAACTCGATGTTGGCCTGCAGGCTGACGGCATAGCCGTCCAGAGTCTGCGCGGGCAGTTCGCGCAGCGCGGCGAGATCTTCCTCGAGGCGGATGAGCTTCCGCTCATACTCGCGATGTTCGGCAAGCTGCGCCTCGTCGGGATTGATGATGACCACGCCGCGATTGCCGTCGATGATGACGGTATCTCCGCCGCTGACCTCGGCTGTCAGGTTGCCCAGGCCGACGACGGCGGGGATGCCCATGGCGCGGGCGACGATGGCGGTATGGCTGGTGCGGCCGCCGACATCGGTGGCAAATCCCTTGACATGGTTGCGATCCAGCGCGGCGGTCTGGCTGGGCAGCAGGTCGTGTGCGACGATGATGACATCGCGGTCCAGGTGCAGCAGGTCTTCGGCCTTCTGGCCGATGAGGACATGCAGCAGGCGTTTTTCGATGTCGTGGATGTCCTTGACGCGCTCGGAGAGGTAGCGGTCGGACATCTCCAGGAAGTTGTTGGCGTAGCGTCGCATGACGACGCTGACGGCATACTCGGCTGTGGTGTTCTGCGTGGTGATCTCGTGGGAGATCTGCTTGAACAGGGACTTGTCCTTGAGCAGGCCGAGGTGGAAGTCGAAGATACCGCCGATCTCCTTGCCGTGTCGTTCGGTGGTGGCCTGGCGGAGGCGGTCCAGATCGATCACGCTGGCGGAGATGGCGTTCTTGAGCCGCTGGATCTCCGCCTTGGTTTGATCGGGGGGGATGTTGCGGCGTGGGATAAGCAGATCCTCTGCGTCCAGCACGACCGCCGTGCTGATCGCCACCCCCGGGGAGACGCCTATGCCCTTCTTGATTTCCATGTGACTGGTTGGTTGGCCGTTGCCGGATGTTCCGCGGTCGCCGGGCCTCGGCGGTTAACGGTACGCCCGGCAACGGCCCCCTTCTATGTTTCCTCGCCAAAGCCAGATTCGACAAGCCGAGCGAGCTCATCAACGGCTTGCTGTGCGTCGGGCCCCTCGGCATCGATCCGCAGGGGCGTGCCCTCCGTGGCGGCGAGAATAATCATCTGCATGACGCTCTTTCCGTCGGCTTCGACGGGTTCGTCCCCGCCCTTGTGGACCTTGATGGTGGCCTCGAACTTGTTGGCCAGATCCACGAACTGCATAGCCGGCCTGGCATGGAGGCCAAGCCGGTTGCGGATGACGACTTGTCGCGAGACCTTGGACATCAGCATTGGGCCCGTATCCCTGAATCCGAGACGCGATAGCAGAAAGCGTTTCATCGGGGTAATGGTGGCGGGCCCCTCCTGCGTTAGCGGCCCTGGTCGGCTTCGTCGAGCAGTTCCACGATGGCTTCGCGGGTTTCGCTCTGCCGAAGAAACCGTCGGAACGTATCCTGCTGGAGGTTGCTGAAGATGATATTCATCGCCTGCAGGTGCTGTTGCGGCTGGTTTTCCGGGCTGAGCAGCAGCACGATGCTGTAGACAGGCTGATGGTCGATGGCGGCAAAATCGATCCCGTGCACGCTGCGACCGACGGTGCCGACCATTTTCTGCACGCGGGGATGCTTCACATGGGGAACGGCGATGCCCTTGCCCAATCCGGTGGTTCCGATCTGCTCGCGCTGGATCAGGGCCGCGACGATATCGGGCACGGCGTCGGCCTCGATGGCGCCCGCGCGGGCAAGGCTGTCGACCAGTTCCTGGATGACCGAGTCGCGATCCGTCGCCTGAAGGTCCGGCACGACTGCGTCCGTCACAATAAATTCTCGAAGCTTCATCTTAGCGTATCACATCTTGTATTTACGGCTGCGGACGGCAGCCGTCCCCGACCGATGGCCCGTCAACCTCGAGCGCGACCGTCGCGCTGCTGGGGTGAGCCACTGGACGTGGGGTGGTTTTGTCTCAAGTCATGCTTCCCGGCGTCTGCTGCCCGCTGGCGGGTTGCGTGGGATGCTTGCGGTTGCGAATGCGCTTCTTGTGATCCGTCAACTGGCGTTCGAGTTTGGCAACACAGGCATCGATACAGGCGTAGGCGTCGCCCTCGTTGTGATTGGCGATGAACATGTTGCGGTGCTCGCCATTGACGATCATCTCGACGCTGGTGGTGTCCTTGTGGTTGTCAAAGATCACCTCGATCTCCTGGATCCGATCATAGTACCGCGTCAGTTTGGCGGCCTTCTGCTCGGCATAGCTTTTCAGGGCTTCAGTTACATCCATGTGTCGAGATGAGATGGTCACAATCATGGGCTACTCCTTGGCGGGTCGCCGGGGGTGAAAGCCGGAACCCCGATATCCGGCACGCCTGCGCCGGCTCGGAGGTTCATTGTACAGAAAATCGCGAAAAAGGAACGGCGCCCGGACCGGGATTACGGCCGATTTGGACCACGCCGTTCGGCTGGAAGGCCCTTTCCACACCCGCGCGGCGTCCTGCTGGATCGTGCGGCGGTGCGGACGGCGCGATTTCAGGATAACATGAGGCTGCGAGGTACACAGTGCAAGTTCGGACCCCTGAGCAGATCGTCAGCCGCCTGCGCGAGCGTTTTCCCGATGCCCTGCTGGCGGAACATCCCGCCGACAAGCATCCGCGCGTGCATGTCAACGCCGCCCGCTGGCGGGAGATAGCGGAGTTTCTGCGCCATGATCCGGAGCTGCAGTTCGATTGGCTGGCCAATCTGAGCGGCGTCGATTACGCAGCCGATGAGCAGCTTTGCGTGGTGTACGACCTGTGGAGCTTCGAGCATCGGCATCAGTTCGCGGTCAAGGTCTTTTGCGACCGGGCCAATCCCCGCGTACCAAGCGTGTGCGACCTGTGGCGGGCGGCTGACTGGCATGAACGCGAGGCGTATGACCTGTTCGGCATCGTCTTCGAGGGTCATCCGGACCTGCGGCGGATCCTCCTGCCGGAGGATTGGGTCGGCCATCCGCTGCGAAAGGACTACCAGTTCCCACAGGAATATCACGGCATTGCGGGAACAGTCGTCCAGCCCTGGCAGCCGCAGGAAACAAAGTAGGCTCCTCCCCCCGAAAAATACGCGCCGGAGGCCTTGCGACTCTCCAGCGTGCTGGTGCACAGATCACCGAACGACACCACAAAAGCGCAAGATTGTGTCATGCACATTACAGGGGACCTGATCCGCCTGGAAATGCGGCTGTTGGACGCGCGCCTGCGCCAACGACAGATCAACGAACTTGAATGATTCGCAAATTGATATGCTGATCGTATTTATGTGAAAGTCTTACATCTGCTTAGCCGTCACAAGAGGGCGGCTGAGGCGGCTGGGTATGGGCTCGACAAGGACGGCGTTTAAAATGCAAACGATCGCTTGCATTCCGGCGAGAATGTGCTAATATCCTTGCTGTCGTTGAGGCCTTGCCGATGACCGCCAAGGCCCGCCATAATGAGCCACGAAGGCTCCGGCGCTGAAAAGGCGCCGGAGTTTTTTTGTCGGGGGTACTCCCCGAAGAAGGTCCCCCCCTCCTTCTTCACCCCCCGACATTTCAAACCTCATTCGGCCGGGCCCCCCCTCCCGGTCGAAAGCCCGCTCCCCCACGCGGGCTTCTTGCCGCGGACCCCCCCAGTCCGCGGTTTTTTTGCGCAGATCAAATCTGTACCGCCCGCCAGAAGGGGTAACTGTATGGCCCATGGGCGTGAAGTGCGCGACGGTGCGAGCGAGCGGGTACATGCCCCCGGCAGCGGGCAGAGATCGCTGCCCAGTGTCTGCACATGCCCAAAAAGAGCGACGGATCTCAATGGCCTGAGATCCGTCGCGTTCGTTCCAATGGGTGGGAAAGCCTACTTGTTCAGTTCCGGCTGATCGGGCTGCCCCTGAGCCGGGAATGTCCAGTACCGCTTCATCAGCGGGATAAGCTGGTCACCGCGGGCACGATTGGCAGCTTCGTTGAGATAGCCGGCGGCGACGCCCTCATTGCGCGTGTTGTAGGCGATGTACGCCAGGAGGATCAACGGCTCAGCCGAGTTGGGCTCGTTGCGGGCGATCAGCTTGAGATCTTCCACAATGGCCTGCAGACGGCGTTCGCCGATCATCTGCTTCAGGTCGTACTGCGCCAGCAGCAGTGCCGGCTCGCTCATGAACGCCCGGCGGATGCTCTGCTCAGCCCGGCCGAAGTAAGAACCGCCAAGCAGGGCATGGCCCTTGCCGAGTTCGACCATGGCGTTGTTCGGAGCCACCTGCTGGGCTTTGTCGTAGTCATCCAAAGCCGAGAGGAAGCGGCCGGCCCGCATCTTTTCCTCAGCCTGGGTCATGATGCTGGCGAGGCCTTCAGCCTTGATGCCGTCGGCCAGGCTCTTGACCTGCAGCGGCTGATAGTCCGCTGGAGGCGGAGGCGGCAGCTCGCGCGCTGCCGGCGGCTGGGCCGTGGCCTGCTGATCAGTCGGGGCACGCTCGGCAGGCGGGACAGGCGGAAGCCCGCCGGTCGTCTGCTGAGATGGCTGACGCGTGGCGAGGCCGGCCGCCCGATCCTGCGGCGTCGCACGGCCAGGCTGTTCACGCTGAGCCGTCGCCTGTCGCTGCTGATCGGCCTGGGCCGTGCGTTCGCGCAGCGTCTGCATGCGTCGCTGGAGCTCGGCATACTGCGTGCTCTGCTGAGCCGGGCTGGGCAGGCGTTCGCGGGCAAGCGCGCTGGTCTGCAGGTCTGCGCGGAGTGCGGTCGACGGCTGGGCCTGATCGCCGGTCCGCTGATCGAGCGCCTGATTCTGCGGCGCGTCGAACGGACGATCCAGGCGAGGCGTCGGAGTGGCTTCGCGCGGCTGGGGCTCGAGGCCGGCCTCACCGGCGGCGCGGCGGAGCTCATCGCGCAACTCAGCCACCTGCTGCTGGCCGAAGGGGCGAGCGCCAGGCTGGGCCAAGCCGAGTTCGGTCAACTCATCGGACGTCAGCGGCGATTGGCGGATGCCGTAAAGGGGCGAACCGCTCAGGACCGTCGGCTGCTGCTGGGCATCAAGACCGCCCGGCAGCGTCAGGGCGCCGTCGACGCGGCGTGTCCGCAGCGGCGCGCCGATGCGGGAATCCTGCTCGATGCGCATGGCGGTGTCGGACGGGATGTACCCGCCGGCGAAGCCGACGCGGCTGAACTCCGCCGGCGGCTGGACCGCGCGCGATTCGCCCAGGAACGGCTGAGGAACGCTCAGATCCGTGCGAGGCGCCGAAGGCAAGGGCACGCCGGCCGTATTGCGGACAAACTGGTCAGCCCCAGCGCCACCGGTGCGGCCACGGAACTCGCGCGGGTCGAACGTGTTGATCCTGCCGCGGAACTCACGGCCAGCCGTGACGTTGCCGTAGACGATGTCGTCAGGCGTGACCTGCACACCCGACCGGCGGACCGGCTGGTTGTACCCGCCGCTGCCGACCTGGTTGCTGGCGTCGAGGGCCCGGCCGTCGTTGCCGATGCGATACTGCCCCCAAGCCGCTGGCGCCAAGCCCAGCGGAATCGTGACGACAGCCGCCCACAGCAGTTTCCTGGTATTGTTGCGCATGGTTTTTCTCACAATTCGTGGCAAGTCCCCACTAAGGGTGTTGCAACCTGCGCACCGCCGGCGCAGGGTCTGCCCAATCGCGGATTATACTTTATTGTATGACGCGCAAGGCGTCCATAAGTTCAGGTTTCTGCAGAATTATCCGCTCATCGCCCCAGGGACGGCCGCCCGGCAAAGCCCGATATCCAGCCGCCGCACCCGACGTTCCTCTTGCCTGATCGGCATAATCGGTACGGTTCGTCATATTCTGCTGCCCCCTTCCCTTTCCCCGGTGACCACCATGCCCCCATTCCGGCGTGATGCCTGCCACCGCCGCCCCCCAAGCCAGCTGACAACCTATTTCAGGACGGGACAAATACTTCCCCCTTCGTCTCTTCGTCTCTCCGTCTCTTCGTCTCTCCCCAGCTCATTGCCCCCGCCACGCCGCCCCGTATCCTTATCCCCATGACCCTCCGAGGAATCGCGATATCGGCAGCCGTGCTGTTTACGATGGTGCTTGGCAGCGTGCTCTGGCCGAAGATGACACCGGCCCAACAGCCAGCCGAGCCCGCCCCACCGCAGGCCGGCCAGGCGTCGCGCGAAGGCCTGCCCTTCGCAGGAGCGGCGATCCAGGTCCAGCGGGTCGACTGGATCGACCGCTACAAGGAGAGCATCGACGAGATCGCGCAACTCGGCGCCGACACCGTCCTGCTGGTCGTCGACGCCCGACAGGAAAACGGCTCGAGCAGCCGCATCTACCTCGACATGCGGATGACGCCAACGCCCGAGCAGTTGGCGGATCTCATCAGCCATGCCAAGACGCGGCAGATGCGGGTCATTGTCATGCCCATCGTCCTGCTGGACAAACCCCGCGGCAACGAGTGGCGGGGCACGCTTAAACCGACCAGTTGGGACGACTGGTTCGAAAGTTATCGCGACATGCTCACGCATTTCGCGTGGATTGCGCAGGGCAACGGTGTGGATGTACTGGTGATCGGCTCGGAGCTGGTCAGCAGCGAATCGCATGTCGACCAGTGGCGACGCACGATTGCAAAGGTGCGCGAGGTGTACAACGGCCGGCTGACCTATTCAGCCAACTGGGATCATTACACCTCGATCGCCTTCTGGGATCAGCTCGACCTGGTGGGGATGAACAGCTACTACAAGCTCGGGCCGGATCGACATGTGACGGTCGAGCAGATCCGCGCCCGCTGGCGGGAGATCCAGCGGGATCTGCTGGCCTTTCAGAAGCGTGTCGGCAAGCCGTTGCTGTTCCTCGAGGTCGGCTGGTGCAGCATCGCCAATGCCGCTCACGAGCCCTGGAACTACACGCCCCTTACCGAACCGATCGATTTGGATCTCCAGCGGCGGCTGTATGAGGGCTTTTTTGAAAGCTGGTGGGGCAACCCGGCCCTGGGCGGCCTGATGATCTGGGAATGGCCCCCCGGCGACGGCGGCCCCGAAGACCGCGGCTACACCCCCGAAAACAAGCCGGCCGAGCAGGTCCTCCGCGCGTGGTTCGCAAAGGATCGGTGGGAGGTTCGCTAAGGCGACTTGAGCAACTCCTCCAGTTCGCGGCGCAGCGTCGGCAGCTTGTTCTGCACGATGCCCCAGATGATGTCATTGCTGACAACGTCGTAGCCGTGGATCAGCACGTTGCGGAGCCCAATGATTCGCTGATGCTCCGAGATCTGCTCCGCCGTCGCTGCATCGATGCGCCGTAGCCGCCCCATCGCTTCACCGATGATTTCGAACTGGCGTTCGATCGCCAGGCGCAACATCAGATCGGCATCCAAATCATCCCGGCTGCGCCCGTCCACAAACATCTCAATGCCCATCGCGGCATGGAGCATGTCGTAAAGAAGTTTGCGAACTTCAGGCTGCATATAGCCGGACCCGATGCTTAAGGGCATTGGCAATGAAGAATGGATTTCGCGCCGTTGCGATGTCCACCAGATCCACCGGTCGATCGAACAGGCGCGACAACGCCTCCTGAAGCCCGAAATAGCGCTCTTCAGCCGGCCGTTGGTCTGTCCGTTCAAACGCGACCAGGAAATCAAGATCACTGCCGGAAACATCCTCGCCGCGCGCAGCTGACCCGAACAACTCCAACTGCCGGACACCAAACTGGCGACAAATTGCAGCCAGTTCGCCGCGATGCTGTTCGATCAGGTCACGCATCTGGTGGTGCTGCATGGGCATCTCCGCACGCCCACAGTATACCCCCGATCGCCTGCACCGTCGCCAAACATCGCTCCGGTCGCACTCGAACGGTTCCCGGCCCAGCCCGTGCCCCCCTTCGTCTCTCCGTCTCTCCGTCTCTTGGTCTCTCGGTCTTCCAATCTCCCCTCTTCGTCCCCCCCACCCCTATTGCCTCCCTCCCTCTCCAGCCGATATAAACACGCCCATGCACACCCCCTGCGTCAGCAATACGGACGTCAATACCAGGGCGCGGTGACCGCCCGGCCGCTGTGGCCTGCCGGCTCCGTGCCCACCTCCGACCGTTGATCTGACGCTTTTTCCCCTGTACACATTGCCCCAAACGGCAGTTTCGCACCGAAAAATCAGGCACCCTCATGCAAGCCATCCAAACGCGCTATCGTACACACACATGTGGCCAGCTCCGCTCGTCGGATGTCGGCCAGACCGTCAAGCTCGCCGGCTGGGTTCACTCCTACCGCGATCACGGCAACCTCGTCTTCATCGACCTGCGCGACCGCGACGGCCTCACCCAGCTCGTGTTTGACCCCGATTCCTGCGGCCAGGCCACCCATGAGCAGGCCCGCCATCTGCGCAGCGAGTGGGTCATTGCCGTGACCGGCCTGGTCGAGAACCGTGGCCAGGGGCTGGAGAACCCCAAGCTCCCCACCGGCCAGATCGAGATCCGCGTCAAGGAGCTGCAGGTGCTCAGCACCTCCCCCACGCCCCCGATCACGCCTGATTTCGAGGTGGCTGACAAGGATGCTCCCAAGGAAGAGCGGCGTCTGCAGTACCGCTATCTCGACATCCGCCGTCCGGAGATGCTCGAGACCCTCCAGACCCGCCATCGCGTGACGAAAATCATGCGCGATTATCTGGGCGATGCCGGCTTCTGGGAGGTCGAGACCCCCTTCCTCACCCGCTCGACGCCCGAAGGCGCCCGCGACTTCATCGTGCCGTCGCGCCTCCAGCCCGGGTCGTTCTACGCCCTGCCGCAGTCGCCGCAGCTTTTCAAGCAGTTGCTGATGGTCGGCGGCGTCGACAAGTACATGCAGATCGTCCGCTGCTTCCGCGACGAAGACCCCCGCGCCGATCGCCAGGCTGAGTTCACTCAGCTCGATATTGAGATGTCCTTCATCGACCGGGAGGACATCATCCCCCTGATGGAAGGGATGCTGCGGCGAATCTGGAAGGAGATCCTCGACGTCGACATCCCCAACCCCATCCCGCGGATGGACTACGACGAAGCCATGTCCCGCTACGGCTCGGACCGGCCGGACCTGCGCTTCGGCATGGAGCTGCACGACATCACCGATATTGCCCATACGACCGAGTTCGGCGTCTTCAAGAACGCGCCGATGGTCAAGTGCATCGTTATCCCCGGTGGCTCGAAGCTCACGCGTGCCCAGACCGACGCGCTTGCGGAATGGGCCAAAGGCTTTGGCGCCAAGGGTTTGGCTGTGACGAAGGTCGCCAAGGGCGCCTTCGACACGGGTGTCGCCAAGTTCGTCAACCCGATCGCTTCGGCGCTGCTGGAGCGCACCGGCGCTCAGGAAGGCGACCTGCTCGCCTTCGCCGCCGACAAGCCCAAAATCGTCCATCGCGTCCTGGGCGAGCTGCGCCTCAAGATGGCGCGCGATCTGCAACTGACACCCTCCACACGCTTTGCGTGGGTGTGGGTCGTCAACTTCCCCGCCTTCGAGTACGACGAGGAAGAGCGCCGCTACGTCAGCACGCATCACCCGTTCACCGCCCCGCTGGATGAGGACCTGGACAAGCTCACCAGCACCGACCGGGCTGTGATCGAGTCGATCAAGAGCAAAGCCTACGACATCGTCTGCAACGGCAGCGAAGTCGGCGGCGGCAGCATCCGTATCCATCGGATGGACGTCCAGCAGAAGGTCTTCAAGCTGCTGGGCATCGATGACGAAGCCCAGCGAGCCAAGTTCGGCTTCCTGCTGGACGCTTTGCAGTACGGCGCCCCGCCGCATGGCGGCATCGCATTCGGCTTGGATCGCCTGGTCATGATCCTGCGGAATATCACGAACATCCGCGACGTGATCGCGTTCCCCAAGACGCAGAGCGGCGCCGACCTGATGTGCGGAGCCCCGGCCCCCATCGACGACCGCCAGCTCGCCGAAGCCAACATCCGCAGCATCATCCCCCCCAAGGCCACGGAACCACCGACGCCGGACGTCGTCCACAAACACGCCGGCGGCGCAGGCAAACCGTGATCGGCGCGACAGGGTTGATGCGTCTGACCTGGTGATGACACGTCCGGGATGTCCGTGGCACGAATATGGCGCCACACAGGGGCGATCTCTGCGCGCGGCCAGCCGCGCCCTGGCCCCCCTTCAGGCATGCAAGCCGCCCATCACGATCGGGATGCCGCGATCGATAAACCGCCGGGCCAGGGCGTAGGCCTCCTTCACCTGGGCGGTGAAAGTGGAGATCTCCGCATCGCACGCCCGCACACCGCTCATCGCGACCAAGCCGACGTTCATGTTCCGCTTCTCCCGTAGGGGCGATCCATTCCTCTTGCATCGCGTGACGACGCCCTCTGTCCCCCCCGGCACGGCGTGGCGCCTCATCGGATCACCCCCATCACGAAAATCCGAACCACCGACAGCACCACAGCCAGCACAGGCAACGCGAACAGGTGACGTGCGGGTTTGCAGAAGGCGGATGCGAAGCAGACCACGGGCATGAGGATGGCTGCCGCAATCAAGCCGTAGGACGGCAGGCGGTGATAGTCGATCCAACGCATGCGCGTGCTGCAGGGGCGCACTTTCCAGCGGCTGGGCGATACAAAGACGCGCCGCTTCTCCGGTAAGGTGATCGCAGCCACCAACCGCGACCTGGCCGTCGAAATGCGCGAAGGCCGCTTCCGGCCCGACTTCTACTACCGCCTGTGCAGCGACATCATCACGACACCGCCGCTGGCGGAGCAACTGCGCGAAACCCCGCAGGATCGGCGGGCATTGGTGCTGTTCATCGCCTACCGCCTTGTCGGCGCCGAGGCGGAGGAACTGACGGATCAGGTAGAGCGGTGGATCGACGCCCACCTGCCCGACTACACCTGGCCGGGCAATTTCCGCGAGCTGGAGCAGTGCGTGCGCAACATCCTGATTCGCCGCGAGTACCACCCCACCGCCCAGCCGCCGCTCACCGAAGCTGAGCGATTCGTCCAGCAGATCCGCAACGGCGAACTGTCAGCCGATGAGCTGCTGACCCGCTACTGCAGAATCGTCCACGCCCAAACCGGCAGCTACGTCGAAACCGCCCGCCGTCTGGGTATCGATCGGCGTACAGTCAAGGCGCGGGTAATTGGGATGTAGGTGTGTGGGTTGTTCCTTGGTACTCGTTATTGGTTACTGGTTATTGGTTCCTGGTCACTTGTTACTTGGTCCTTGCCCTTTGTCACTCCGTCGCCTGAATCCAACCCCGTTCCGCCAAGGCGGCCCCCTACTCACACTTCGTCTCTTCGTCTTGCGACCCCGCGGCACGCAATAGCGTGCCCTACGGTCGCGCTCACCTGATCTCCCGCTCTCCCCCCTTCGTCGCTTCGTCGCTTCCTCCATTGCATTTTCCCCACCATCCCCCACAATGCTTGGTCAGCCGCGAGAGCAACCCCATGCAGAAGCTCATGATCCGCACGAAGATCGTCGCCACGATGGGCCCGGCTGTCGCCTCGCCGGAGATCCTGGTGAGCCTGTTCGAAGCCGGCGCCGACATCTGCCGCATGAACTTCTCGCACGGCGACCTCAACGATCACCTGCAGATGCTCCGCAACATCCGCGAAGCCGCGGCTCGGATCGACCGGCCCATCGCCATCCTCGGTGACCTGTGCGGCCCCAAGATCCGTCTTGGCCCCATCGAGCCGGTGGAAGATGGCGGCATGCCCATCCATGTGGGTGACGAGCTGATCATCCAGCGGGCGCCCACCACCGGCAAGAACGGCTGCGTCTCCACCAATTACCAGCACTTTGTCGACGACGTGCAGGTCGGCGACCGCATCCTCGTCGAAGACGGCTTGCTGCGCTTCGTCTGCACCGACAAGAACTACAACGAACTGCGCTGCCAGTGCACAGCCGGCGGTGTCCTCAAGACCGGCAAGGGCGTCAACCTGCCCAACACCGCCGTCAACCTCCCTTCGATCACCGACCGCGACTGGCAGTGCGTCGAGTGGGCCATCGAGAATGACCTGGATTACCTGGCGCTGTCGTTCGTCCGCAGAGCCGACGACATCCAGCTTCTCCGCCAGCACCTGCGCAACCGCTCCAGCGACATCCACATCATCGCCAAGATCGAGAAAGCCGAAGCCATCAACGATATCGACGCCATCCTCGAAGCCAGCGACGGCTTGATGGTCGCCCGCGGCGACCTGGGCGTTGAAATGGATGTGGCGCAAGTCCCGCTGATCCAGAAGGATCTGATCCGCCGCTGCCAGGTCGCCGGCAAGCCGGTCATCGTCGCGACGCAGATGCTCCAGAGCATGATCGAGCAGGCGTCCCCCACACGGGCGGAAGTCAGCGACGTCGCCAACGCCATCTTTGACGGCACCGACGCGGTCATGCTCAGCGGCGAGACCAGCGTCGGAAAGTTCCCCGTCGGCGCCGTGCACACGATGAGCCATGTCGCCCGCACCACCGAGGACTACATCCTCCAGAACGTCGCCGCCCGCGAGCCGGCGCTGCGGCTGAAGATGATGCAGCTCTCCGGCGCCGTGGCTAAGGGCGTGTGGCAGATCGCCCAGGAGCTGAAGGTCAAGCTGGTGGCTCTGTGGTCGCAGACCGGCGCGACGGCGCGCATCTTCTCCAAGACGCGCTTCCCCGTGCCGATCATCGCCATGAGCAGCAACCATCGCGCCCTGCGCCGCATGGCGCTGCATTACGGCGTCATCCCGCAGGAGATGCTGCCGCCACGGGATGTCGATGCGCTCATGCAGCAGGTCGACACCATGGTGCAGGAGCGCCGCTACGCCAGCCCCGGCGATCGGATCATCATCGTCGCGGGCGCGTCCATGGGGACGCCGGCCACGATGAACAGCGTGATCATCCACACCGTCGGCCAGAGCTGGCACACGGCGCTCGATCAGGAAACCCTGCCGCGGCTGCAGTTCGCCGGCGAAACGCCTCAGCCGTAGACCCGAACATGACGATGCAAACGCTCCGATCCATCTGCTCCCGCTCGTTCCTCCCCCGCTGCCTGCGGTCGCGTTCGGTCGCGACGGCGGCGATGCTCATCGCGCTTGGCGGCTGCGCGACGACAGGTGATCGCGTCGCCACGGACATCCCGGCCGAGCAGGCCCAGCCGGCATACTGGTATCAGCAGCCGGCAGTCGTGCAGGTCGCGCACGACAGCTTCGAGGAACTCGCGCGAGCCGCGGAGCGCGCGGCGCGCGATCGCTTTTTCCAGATCGACCAGGTCGACTACCGCAGCGGCGCGATCACCACCCAGCCGCTGCAGTCACGGCAGGCGTTCGAACTGTGGCGCGGCGACGTCGTCGACGGCGAGGCCCTGGCAGAAAGCACGCTGGCGACGGTGCGGCGGACGATTCGATTCGAGTTTTCGGAGAATCCCGACGGCGAGGGGTATGTCGTCTCCCCCAAGGTGGTTGTGGAGCGGCGCGCCATCCCCGAGCGTCGCGTCACCGATCCCTCCCGCTATCGGGCAGCCGTCACGGCATCCCCCACGCAGACGCGCATCGACGCTGACGGCGAGCGACTCCCCTCACAATACTGGTACGCCCTCGGCCGCGATCAGGCCCTGGAGCAGGCCCTGGCCAAAGACATCCAGCGCCTGCTGAGCAAGTAAGAAGTGGCACGGGCGACCAGCCCGTGCCACATTTCACACTTCTATCTTCTATCTTCTGTCTTCTATCTACTCCCAACCAACCACCTCCAACTCCCTGCACTGCTCCACCATGCCGTGCTTCTTCGCCAGTTTGTGGAACAGCCCGATCGCCTCGAGCTGCTGCGGGCCGATGTCGTACTGCATGTGATGCGTGAGGTACGTCCGCGCGATGTCGGCTGGCCAGCCGCGGGTGACGCCATAGCGTTGGACGATCTCGTCCACATGCTTCAAGCCCTCGCGCTTCGACTCCACCAACCGCGCGGGCAGGTCCCCCAGCTCGGCGCCGGCTACCGCCATCCAGGCGGCAAACACAAACGGCAGCCCCGTCATCTGCTTCCATGCCACGCCAAGGTCGAGCTGATGCGGAAAGCCTGCCGGCTCTTCGCAGACGACCTTGTCGCCGATCAGCAGGACGGCTTCCGCCGACGCCGCCGCAGGCTGGCCGCGATCGACCATCTTCGGCATCTGTTTGAAATACTCTGCAAACAGCACGCGTGCCAGCGCGACGGACGTATGGCTGTCCGTATCGCACGCCAGCGTCCGCACCTGCTCGATCGGCACGCGGCTGAAGATGCGCACCGTCAGCGTCTGATCGTGCGAGCCGATCCCGCCGCTGGTGATCAGCCGCAGGCCGTCCATCCGCTGATAGTCGATCACCGGCAGCAGCGCCACCTCAAATCGCCCGTCCTGCAGGCCCTCCAGCAGGCGCGATGGAACATCCAGGTGCAGCTCGACCGAAGTGTCGTTCTCCAGCCCCCAGATCAGCGGCTTGGCGTTGAGGAAGCTCACGCTGCCGATGCGCGTGGCGCCGGTGGTCGAGCGACGAACAGAGGGTGCAGGTTCGCGTTGCATCGTAGTCATACGACCGAATGATACGGTCGCGCGGACCTTTCACGCGTTTTGAAATTTGCAGCAATCTCGGACCGTGCGGGAGCGGAGTGGCGGCGACGCCTCACCCCTCCGACGCACGGAAACCAAGCAACTGCTGGGCGCGCCGCCCGCTGACCAGCGAATCCTCTGGCTTGAGCGTCTCGCGGAACTCGGGCACGCAGCCGTAGGCCTGCTGCAGGGCCTCTTTCGACCATGGGCCGACGCTCCGGGGCGAGACGACGTTCAGCGGCGTGTGGCCCGGGCGCTCGGTCAGGCAGCAGAGCATCGTCGCCCGGGCTGCATCCTCGTCGCTGACCCACGAATAGAGGCTCACCTGCGGATAGCGCCCCGCGATGGAGCGGAACTTCAGGTCGGCGGCTGACTCCTGGCTGTTCGCCGGAATAACGGCGGTGAACCGCAGCGACCAGACTGTCAGATCGGGCCGCCGGCGCGAGAAGGTGTCAGCGGCATACTCGCAGAAGGCCTTTGTGAGGGAGTACGGGATCGTCGGCTGAAGCGGATGATCCTCATCGATCGGCAGGTACCGCGGCGGCGCGACGATGACGCGCCCATCCGACTCACCATGCGCTACGCAACCATAGACCTGCACGCTCGAAGCCGACACGATCCGCTTGATCCCCGCAAGCTCGGCTGCGTGGAAGACGTTGAACGTGACCGAGACGTTGTTGCGGAACCCGACAAGCGGCCGGTTGGCGCTCAGCCCAGGGTGATTGGCAAAATGGCAGATCGCCTCTGCGCCGCGCATGGCTTCGACGAGCTGCTCGCCGTCCTGCAGATCGATGATGCGCGTCGGCGGCGCGTCCGGAAGGTCGCAGGGTCTGATGTCCACGGGCACGACCTCATGCCCAGCCCGTATCAGTGTTTGAACGGTTTTCCTGCCCAGACGGCCGCTGCTGCCCAGTACGACGATCCGCATTGCTGGCTTGCTCTCCTCAAAGCGTCAGACAGTAGCGACTGATCTGGGCTGAACAAGGCGCGGGCTTCAGGCCGGTATGAGATGGAAGTCGCCGCTTAGCAGAGTTTTGCGCTCCATCGGATTGCGCGTATCGAAGCAGGCTGGTGCGCGTCGCCCTCGCCCGGGTGCGCCCGGGGCACTATCATGTTCGCCATGGACCTCAATCTGATGGTGCTGAACGTCGGGAACTCGCGGTTGGCGATCGGTGTGTTCGTCGCGGGGGAGTTGCAGTACGTGAATCGGCTGTCCCACGACCGCCGGTCCGACTGGGCGGGGGCGATCCGGGAAGCCTGGTCGCGCATCGCCGACCGCGAGGAGCCAGCCGTCGCGGCTGCCAGCGTCAATCCGCCGCTGGTTGAGCCGCTGGAGCATGTCGTCCAGCAGGAAACTGGAAAGAAGGTTGAGTGGGTCGGCCGTGACCTCGACCTGCCCATCAAGGTTCTGACAGAGAACCCCCAGCAGACCGGCGTCGACCGCATCCTCAACATGGCGGCTGCATACGAGCAGATGGCAAAAGCCTGCGTCGTCGTCGATGCCGGGACCGCCATCACCATTGATGTCTGCAATGACAAGGGCGAGTTCCTCGGCGGCGCCATCGCCCCGGGGCTGGGGATGATTCTCGATGCCCTGCACGAGCGCACCGCCAGCCTGCCGCGTGTGGAGTTTGCCGTGCCGGACCGCCCCTTCGGCCAGAACACCGATCAGTCCATCCTTCACGGCGCCTACCACGGCATCCGCGGAATGGTGAAGGAACTGGTCGAGAACTACGCCACCGAGCTAGGCACCTGGCCCGAGATCATCGCCACAGGCGGTGACGCCCCGCGCCTCTTCGAGGATTGGGAACTAATCCACGCCATCAGCGGCGACCTGACGCTCTACGGCATCGCCCTGGCCTATGCCGAGCACCACATTCGGCGGGGGACGTGAGGGTGTGCGACGAAGAGACGAAGAGACGAAGTTAGCGGCGGTGCGGAGCACCGCGTGTGGTTGGGGAGAAAGTGACGAAGCGACGAAGGGTAGAGATGGAGAGACGAAGCGCGAACCCACCGCTGCCTGCCGCCTGCCGCCTGCCGCCTGCCGCCTGCTCTCACCTATCCAACCACCACTCCCCCCTGCCGCATCGCCTCCCGCAGTTTCTCCATCAGGTCCCGATGTTCGACCGGATCGAAGGCTGGTGCGTGGTTCCAGTCGTAGAACCAGATCGGTCGGGCGCGCAGCTCGGCGGGTTCGTCCGTGTAGCGGGGGAACAGATGGGCGTGCAGCGCCGGCTCGAGGTTGCCGAGGATCTCGTAGTTGATCCGCGCGGCCCTGGTGACAGCCAGCAGCGCATCGCCGGCGGCGACCATGTCGCTGAGGAACTGCTCGCGGGCAGCGCCCTGCAGGTCGTTGAGCGTACCGACCACCGGATCCGGCAGCAGCAGACAGTATCCGCGCACGACCTGCCGATCTCCCATGACGATCCACCCCGAGCGCGTCCGTCCGACGACGCTCGGAAGTGACTGCTGCCTGGCTTGCTCCACACGACGATGAATCACGGTCGGCATAGGAATCTCCTCGGATAGCAGGCCCATAAGCTTAACGATTGCTGCCATGCATGCACGGGGAATGTGGGGAGAGGGGTGCCGCGACGGAGCGACGAACGGGAACAGACAAACCCGTGAAGCCGGCGACCTCGGCCGCCGCTGGAAAGTACCCGACCGACGCCCCGCGCGGCTCCCAAGTCACCGCGGAAAGGCTGATCGGCAGCGAGGAGGCAAGTGGCACAGGCGTCCCGTACATGCAGGGCTGTGCCAGACAGATCCGCACGGGCGAGGGCGCCCGTGCCACGTCAAGGACGATCCTCCCGCCACCAGGTCATCCTGAACGAAGCGAAGGATCTCGGCGCCAGGAACGGTTGAGATCCTTCGCTGCGCTCAGGAGGACCAACTCGGGCGTGGCGGCCCGTACCACGATCTGTGGTGAGCATCACGCGCGCAGCTCGGCGAAAGCCGCCTGCATGGCTGCCAGGCCCTGCCGCCATTCGACGTAGAAATACGGGACATCCAGCGCCTCATGGGCCTGTTTAAGTTCGGCGTGGAAGCGTTCGTACTGCTCCTGCTGCCACTGCTCGGCTGAGGCGTCGCAGAAGAAGATTCGGCAGCCGAAGGGGCGGATCGCATGTACGCTGCACAGGCCATCGACCTGGTACACGCAGCCGGCGGATGGGCCGACGACGGGCAGGGCAAGGGTCCCCTTCTCTGCCGGATTGGCGGCTGGGGGGGTCCGCAGGTCGCGGGCGAAGGCTGCCAGTTCCAGTGTCGTCACGTAGAGCCGATGGCCGTACTCCTCGAACCGGCAGCATCGCCCTGACGCCTGGCAGACGGGCCGGCGGCGGTTGATCTCCTGTTCCAGCAGGCGATAGATGCGCCAGACCGCCGCCCGAACGTCCTCGCGCCCGGCGGCTTCGGCAATGGTTTGGGACAGAGCCTCCATGCCCCACAGTGTATGCGATGGCTTGTTGTTTGGTGTGTTTTGTTGTTTTGCTGCTGACTGCAGACCGCAGACCGCAGACTGACCGCTGCCTGCTGCCTGCTGCCGTCTTTGACACGCTCCCCCCCCATCATTACGATTCCTG